>JADMIO011624587.1_pt1 | contig 54335 bp, 44 predicted proteins | sample 8958161 | NCBI WGS metagenome assembly JADMIO01 (sample SAMN16585339, study PRJNA669376) | soil metagenome | isolation source: Crop rotation soil | place: USA: Cullars Rotation, Alabama | collected 2011
TGGCGGTGCAGGTCGAGAAAAGTCCCGCCGCGCTGCTTCTCTATCTGGCTTGCCTTCGCGCCGGGCTTGTCTATCTGCCGTTGAATACGGGATACACCCCGGCCGAGCTTGCCTATTTCGTGCAGGATGCCGAGCCTTGCCTGTTTGTCTGCTCCGATAGAAACAGAGAAAAAATCGCGGCCTGTTTGCCCGGCATGGCGTTCTTGACCTTGAGCGATGACGGCTGGGACGGATCGCTGATCCGGCAGGCGGCCGACGCGCCGGAGGTTTTTGCCGACGCCGAAACCGGCATGGGCGATTTGGCTTCCATTCTTTACACCTCCGGCACCACGGGCCGCTCGAAGGGTGCCATGCTCACCCATGGCAATCTCACCTCCAATGCCGACAGCCTGCGCCAGGCATGGGAATTTTCGCAAAATGACGTGCTGCTCCATGCGCTGCCGATATTTCACATTCACGGGCTTTTCGTCGCCACCAATGTGACTTTGCTGTCGGGCGCCGCCATGCTGTTTCTGCCCAAGTTCGAGCCGGATGCGGTGTTCCAGGCGCTGCCGCAGGCAAGCGTGATGATGGGGGTTCCCACCTTCTATACGCGACTGTTGAAAGACGCGCGGCTGAACCAGGACCGCACGCACCATATGCGGCTGTTCATTTCCGGTTCGGCCCCGCTTTTGGCGGAAACCCACAATCAGTGGCGGGAACGCACCGGCCACGCGATCCTGGAACGCTATGGCATGACCGAAACCAACATGAACACGTCCAATCCCTATCATGGGATGCGCATTCCCGGTTCGGTCGGCTTGCCGCTTCCCGGGGTGGAGATACGCATCGCCGATGGCGATGGCCGCCCCGTACCGCAAGGCGAGATCGGCATGATCGAAGTACGCGGTCCCAATGTCTTCAAGGGCTATTGGAAAATGCCGGAGAAAACCGCCGCGGAATTTCGCGCCGATGGCTTTTTCATCACTGGCGATCTGGGCACCATCGGCGCGAACGGCTATCTCAGCATTGTCGGCCGGGGCAAGGACCTGATCATAACCGGCGGGCTGAATGTCTATCCGCGCGAGATCGAAGGCCTGCTGGACGAATTGCCCGGGGTGGAAGAATCCGCTGTGGTGGGCCTGCCGCATGACGATTTCGGCGAAGGCGTCACCGCCTTTCTGGTGCTCAAACCGGGCGCCCGTTTGACCCAAGAAAGCGTGCTGGAGAGTCTGAGCGACAGGCTGGCACGGTTCAAGCTTCCCAAGCGGGTGTTCTTCGTCGAACAGTTGCCTCGCAACAGCATGGGCAAGGTGCAGAAAAGCGCTTTGCGCCAGGAGTATTCGGGCCTCTACCAGACTTAAGGAAGCGGCTTGCCTTTGGTTTCCAATGCAAAGGGTATGATCGCCAATCCGATCACAAAGGGAATGGCGGTCAGCGCGATCACCGAACCCAGCGATCCGGTCCATTGAATCAATCCGGCGATGGCGAAGTTCGCGCCCGCTCCCAGAAAGCGGCCGAACGAGGTGCAGAAGGCAAAAGCGCTGGCGCGTATTTCGGTGGGATATTGTTCGGGCAGCCACAGGCTGTACATGGCGAAGTTGCCGCCGGCCAAGCCTAGGAAAAACAGGACGATCAAAAAGGGTTGCAACCCTTGCGGCAGGTGGAAGGCCCAGCCGAAGGCAAGCACGATGCAAAGCGCCATGCCGCAGAAATAGAGCGCCAGGGTCTTGCGGCGGCACCAGCGTTCCGCCAGGCCCGGCAGCAGCAGGCAACCGATGATCGTGCCGATCGACAATATCGCGGTGCCCAGTGAGGCGAGCTGCGTGCCTTGGAACGCCGTGTATCCGGCCTTGGCCGCCAGCGAGAGGATGGCGGTGGGCTCATAGACCGTTCCCGCCCAAAGCCCGATAATGGCGATGGAAACCAGCGCGGTGTTCACGACAGTGCGGCGCAGGTAGGCGGGCGAGAAAATCGCGGTCAACGGGTTGATGGCGGGCCGCGTTTTGACTTGTGTCCAGCGCGCCGGTTCGCGGACCCGCGCCAGGGTGAAAAGACTCACCAGCAGCGGGGCGGCGCCGCATAAAAACATCGCCCGCCAGCCCAGTTCAGCTCCCACTGTGAAGTTTAATGCTGCGGCCAGGAAGAAGCCGACATAATAACCGGTCTGCAAATAGCCGGCGCCCTGCTTGCGGCGATCCTCCGGCCAGGATTCGGCGACATAGGTGCCCGCCATGGCCCATTCCCCGCCGATGCCAATCCCGGCCAGGAAACGGAATAGTCCCAATTGCCATACGTTTTCAGAAAAAGCCGCCGCGCCGGTAAAAACGGAGAACATCACGATGGTCGCGGCAAGGCATCTGGCGCGGCCGAAACGGTCGGCGAGGGGCCCCCAAATAAAGGACATTCCCCACCCGATCAGGAACATCGCAAACAGAATCGAGCCGGTAAAAGCAATATTGGCCGGTGTGGGATCGATGCCGGATTTGGGCAGCAATTCCCGCATCGCCGGGGCCAGGACCAGGGCGTAGATCACCGAGTCCATGCCGTCCAGCACCCAGCCGGACCAAGCGGCCCAGAAGCCAAGTTTCTGCTGGCGGTTCAGCGGCGTTTTCACAGGTCGGCCCCATCCGGGCACCTGCCCGCGCCGGTCAGGCTATACCTTTTTGGCTGCGCTGCGATCCCCCTTCCCAAACACACTGGGCTGGGTACGGTGACGGCATGAGATCGCGATTTATCTTGCTCGCTGCTCCGGTCCTGTTGGGAGGATTTGCGAATTCCCTTTGGGCTGCGGGACAGGACTGGCCGCTCTATGGCGGGGAAGGCGGACGCCGCTTTTCCAGCCTGACCCAGATTACCCGCGCCAATGTCGCAGACCTGAAACTGGCCTGGCGTTTCGACATCGCGGAGGCGGGTGATCCGCAAACCCATCCCTTGGCGATCGGCGGCGTGATTTATGCCTATACCCCTTCGCTGGACACGATCGCGCTGGACGGCGCCAGCGGAAAACTCAAATGGCGCTTTCATTCCGGCGTCAAAGCGGGTGGGCCGCAGCGCGGTCTGGCCTATTGGCACCAGGGTAACGAGCGCCGTCTGTTCGCCAATGCCGGCAGCTATCTCTATGCGTTGGACCCCGACACCGGAAAGCCGATCGCGAGTTTCGGCGAGGGCGGCCGCATCGATTTGCGCGCCGGCCTGGGACGCGATCCGGAAAAAATCAGCGTGGCGCTGACCGCGCCAGGCACCATCTGGCGCGACCTAATCATCATGGGCTTTCGCACCGCCGAGAGCGCGCCGGCGGCGCCGGGAGATATCCGTGCCTTTGATGTGCGCACCGGCAAGCTACGCTGGAACTTTCACACCATCCCCCATCCGGGCGAACCGGGTCATGAAAGCTGGCCGGCGGATTATTGGAAAACCGGCGGCGGGGCCAACAACTGGCCCGGCATGGTGCTGGATGAAAAGCGCGGCATGGTCTTCGCGCCCACCGGTTCGGCGGTGAGCGATTTTTACGGCGCCGACCGTATCGGCGACAATCTTTATGCCAATTCGCTTTTGGCGCTGGACGCCAATACCGGAAAGTTGATCTGGCATTTCCAGGGCGTGCGCCATGATATTGCCGACCGCGATTTTCCTTCGCCGCCAGTGCTGTTGAGCATCAAGCGGGGTGGCAAAACTGTCGATGCGGTCGCCCAAGCCAGCAAGCAGGGCTATCTGTTTGTGCTGGACCGCTCGACCGGCAAGCCGCTCTTTCCGATTTCGGAAGTGGCCGTGCTGCCCAGCGCTGTGCCGGGCGAAAAACAGCCCGCCACCCAGCCGATGCCATCGCTGCCCGAGCCTTATGCCCGCCAGCATCTCGATGAATCCTTGCTGACCAATCGCACGCCACAAGCCCGTCAATGGGCGCTGGAGCAATTCCGTAGCTTTGCCAATGACGGGCCGTTTCCCCATATGCGGCTGGGACAGCAGTCCCTGGCCTTTCCGGGGTTCGATGGCGGCGCGGAATGGGGCGGACAAGCCGCCGATGCGACGCGCGGCATCCTTTATCTCAATTCCAATGATGTCGCCTGGACCGGCGGGCTGGTGGAAAACCGCAAGGCCGCCAGCCTGGGCGAGGGGCTCTATCTCGACAATTGCGCCACCTGCCATGGCGCCGACCGCAAAGGATCGCCGCCTGCTTTTCCGTCCCTGGCCGACAGCAAGCTGACCGAAGCCGAAATGACGGAGCTGATGTGGTCGGGCCGCGGCCGCATGCCGGCTTTTCGCGGACTTCTGGCCGGCGACTTGAAAGCGCTGCTCGGCTATGTGCGCAGCGGCACCGACAAGACCGAGCTTCAGGCGCCCATCCGCGACGACCGTCCGCCCTATCGCTTCACCGGCTATCGCAAATTTCTCGATCCCGACGGTTACCCCGCCGTGGCGCCGCCCTGGGGCACTTTGAATGCCATCGATCTCAACACCGGCCGCTATCTGTGGAAAATTCCGTTCGGCGAATATCCGGATCTGGCGGATAAAAATACTGGTTCGGAAAATTACGGCGGCCCCATCCTGACGGCAGGCGGCGTGCTGTTCATCGGCGCCACGCTTTATGACAAGAAAATTCGCGGCTTCGATCCCAGCACCGGCAAGTTGCTGTGGCAGGCGCTCCTGCCCTATGCCGGCAATGCCACGCCCATCACCTATATGGCGGGCGGGCGGCAGTATGTTTTGATCCAGGCCGATAATGCGCGCGACAAAAAGGCGGAGCAGGGCGCGGCCTATGTCGCTTTCGCTCTGCCTGAGCGCTAAGGTCGCTTTATGAAACATGCACTAATCACCGGCGGCGCGCGGGGTATCGGGTTCGGCATCGCCGAAGCCATGCTGGCGGCGGGCTATCAGGTCACCGTCACCGGTTTGACGGCAGAGGAAGTCGCTTCTGTGCCTGTGCGCGATCATCTGCGCGCCGTCCGGCTGGATGTCACCAATGACACGGATGTGGCGCGGTGCGTTGCTGGATTGGCGCGTCTGGACGCGCTGGTCAATTGTGCTGGGATCATTCTGCGCGACGGTCAGGAATTCACGGTCCAAGGATTTCAGAAAGTCATCGACGTCAATTTGACCGGCACCATGCGGATGTGCATGGCGGCCAAGCCTCTGCTCGAAAAACAGGGCGGGGCGATCGTCAACACCGCTTCGATCTGGTCTTTCTTCGGCGGCGGGTTGGTGCCTGCTTACACCGCTTCCAAAGGCGGGGCGGCGCAGCTGACCAAGGCGCTGGCGGTGGCCTGGGCCCCCAACATCCGGGTGAATGCCATCGCGCCGGGCTGGGTGGAGACCGAGCTTACCAGGGGCGCGCGCGAAGACACGGCGCGATCTGAGGCCATTGTCGCGCGTACGCCGTTCGGGCGCTGGGGCAAGCCGCATGACATTGGCGGTGCGGTGGTGTTCCTATGTTCGGAGGGTGCCGGCTTCATCACCGGCACGGTGCTGCCCGTCGATGGCGGCTATACCGCGAAATAAATGACGAAATAAAAGAGAAGAGACATGGCCCAGGACAATTCCCGCATTCCCTATCGTCATCCCCAACCCAAGGAGTCGCCGCCGGAGCTGGTAATCCCCTCGGTGATCCCCACCGACGAGCGGGTCTGGGTGCCGCAGGGTGAGAATGTCTGGTTTAGGCCGCTGAACCTTTGCGCATCGCGCGGCTATTGGATGAACTTGCTCCGCGTGCGCAAATCCGGCGTGCTGTCGCGCCATCGCCATCCCCAGCCGGTGCACGGTTATGTGCTCAAGGGACGCTGGCGCTATCTGGAGCATGACTGGGTGGCGCAGGAAGGTGGCTATGTCTATGAAGCGCCGGGCGAGACCCACACCTTGGTGGTGGATGAAGACGTGGAAGAAATGATCACCCTGTTCCAGGTCAATGGCGTGATGATCTATGTCGATCCCGATGGCGGCGTGTTGGGTTATGAGGATGTCTTCACCAAGATCAATCTTTGCCGCGCCCATTATGAGAAGGTCGGACTGGGCGCCGGGTTCGTCGATCAGTTCATCCGCTGAGCCGCACCATGCGGGCATAGATTTCTTCCAGATCCCGGGCGAAGCGGGGGCTGTCGAACAAGGGCTTGCTCAACCGGTTCGCGGCCAGCTTGCTGCGCAAGGCCGAGAGTTGCTGCGGATCACGCGCCAGTGCGATGGCGAGCGTCTCATAATCTTGCGGCGTTTGCGTCACCAATTCCGGCATTCCGATGGCGGCGAGCAGACTGGCCGCGACGCGGCCCGCGAAACCGCCTTGCGCGCAAGTCAGCACAGGTAGTCCGGCCCAGAGCGCATCACAGGCGGTGGCATGGGCATTGTAGGGCAAGGTATCGAGGAACAAGTCGGCCAAGGCGTAGCGGGCAAGATGGGCCTCTTGCGTCACATACCCTGCAAAGACCAGCCGCTCGGGCGCGATGCCGTTGTGTTCAGCCGTCTTGCGCAGATTGGCGGCGGCGACATCGCCCGGATCGCGCAGCCACAGGATGGCGCCCGGCACTTGCGCCAGGATGCGCATCCAGCGGGCGAAAGTGCCGGCGTTGAATTTCATCGCTAGATTGAAGCAACAGAATATAAAAGCGTCCGCCGGCAGGCCCGCTTCCTGTCGTTCCATCGCAGTTCCGACCGGCCTGGTATTGTCGGTGGCGAAGAAGCTGTTGGGCAGATATTCCAGCTTTTCCGTGAAGTCCGCCGGATTGGGCGCCACGATCCGGTCCGCGATCAGAGTGTCGATATAGGGCGCGCCGGTGGTGCCGGCATAACCCAGCCAGCTCACCTGGAGTGGCGCCGGCTTGCGGCGCAGGATATCGAAGCTTCCGTGCTGGGTATGGCCGTTAAGCTCCACCAACAGGTCGATTTCCAGACGGCGAATATAGTCCGCGCTCTGCTTCGGGGTTGCGCCGTGCAGGTCGTGAAACTGGTCGAACGCGGCGGCCAGGCGCCGCCGGGTCGCGCCATCGTCCTTGGCGCCGGTCGAAAGGCCCAGCACCTCGAAACGCGAGCGGTCGTGAAGTTCGATCAGCCGCGCTATCTGATATCCGACCGGATGCTCGCAAAAATCCGACGAAATATAGCCCAGCCTGATGCGGTCATGACGATAGGGCGTGGGTCCGGCCAGCGGCGGTAGGGCTGCGAAACGTTCGGCGATCACATTGCGGGCGGCGCTGAGCTGCATCTGTGCATCGCCGTCGCACAACAAGGTCATGAAGGGCGTCACATAGGAACCCGCCGCGATGACTTTTCGCATCCTGTCGGCCAAGACATCGGCCTCTGTCCAATCGCAGTCCTTCAACGCCAGCATCAGCTTGAGATGCACCAGATTGCCTTCCAAGGCGGGGCGGTTGGCATCCAGCGCCATGGCGCTTTCAAGATCGCGGATCGCCGCCGGATAGTCGGTTTTTTCCTCCCACAAGAGCTCACCGCGATTTTGCAGGATTTCCGCGGAATCGGGTTCAAGCGCCACGGCGCGGTTCAAGGATTCCAGCGCTTCGTCGGTCCGCTTGAGGCTGCGCAGCAGCACGCCGCGCACATTCCAGGCGTCGGCATCATTGGGATCGACGACCAGTGCCTGTTCATACTCCGCCAGCGCTTCTTCCGCCCGGTCCAGGGCCCTGAGCGCTCCGCCGCGTCCCACCCGCGCCGCGATCATGCCGGGTTGGACGCGCAGGACACGGTCATAGGCGGCGAGCGCTTCTTCGAACCGCTTCTGGCCGTGCAGCGCCAGGCCATAATGCAGCAGCGCGCCCGGGTCACCCGGTTGGAGCTCAAGCGCTTGACCCAGCAGCGTGGCGGCGGTGGCGCTGTCACCCGTCTGCAGACGCAGCATGCCGAGCAGGAAATAAGGCGGGAACAGGCCGGGCGCCGCCGCGATCAGCTGGCGATAGATGGTCTCGGCCTGGTGCAGCTGCCCTTGCTGATGCAGCGCCATGGCCTGGCGGCCCAGCGCCTGTATCTGCTGGGCATCCATAGATCAGGCCTTGGTCTTAACGGTGAAGCTTTCGGGCTTTTTGCCCGCCAGCCAATTTTCCCACATGGTGCGATAGGCGGTTTCGATATGCCGGGTAAAGGCGGCGGTATCGAACAAGGCGCTTGCTTTCGCTTTCGCAACCTTGCCGCGCAGCTCCGCCAAAGTCTTTGGGTCATTCGCCAGCTTGATGGCAAGCGCTTCGAAATCGGCGCGGTTTTCGGTCACCAACTCGCTGAGACCGGCGGCGGAAAGCAGACTGGCGGCAACGCGGCCGGGGAAGGCCGTGCCCCGGCAGGTGATCAGCGGCACGCCGGCCCACAGCGCGTCGCTGGCCGTGGTATGGGCGTTATAGGGCAGGCTGTCCAGAAACAGGTCCGCCAGCTTGAGCCGACCAAAATGCTGATCGGTCGGCAGGTCGGGCGCGAAAATGATGCGCTCCCGCGCGATGCCGCGCTTCTGCGCCTCTTTGCGCAGATTGTCGCCATAAGGGGCGGCGCTTTCCAGCAGCCACAACACGCTGTTTTCCACCCCGCGCAGAATGCGCATCCAACTGTCGAAGGTCTCCGGCGTCAGCTTGTAGGCATTGTTGAAATTGCAGAACACGATACCGGTCTCCGGCAATTCGGCTTCGGCCCGGCTAGGCGTCGGTGCCATGGGCCTGCCCTTATCGTCATTGGCCTGATAGCTGCCGGGCAGATACACAACCTGTTCGTCGTAAAAAGCCCGGTCGCTTTGCGGTATCACGATCTCGTCCGCGACGATGTAATCGATATAGGATGCCCCCAAGGTGGCGGGGAAACCCAGATAATTCACCTGCAGCGGCGCCGGGCGATGGGCGAAGATACCCATGCGGGCAGCGCCGAAATAGCCATTTAGGCTCACCAAAATGTCGATCTCATTGGCGCGGATAAGCTGTGCTGCATCGTCATCGGACAGGGCGGCGATATTGATCCAGCGGTCGAAGGCTCTTTCCAGACGGCCGCGCATTTCGCTTTGGTCATTCTCGCCGCAATCCAGGGCCACGATCTCGAATTGGTCCCGGTCGTGCTTCTCATAAAGGCCCGCCATCAGGATGGCGGTAGCCTGCTGGCGGAATTCACCGGACAGATATCCGATGCGGATCTTGCGTCCCTTGCGAAGCTCCGGATCGTGCGGGGCGCTAGGCTGTTCGGGATATCTGTTTTGCGCCCAGATGCGGGAACAGGCCTGAGAGTCGGCGGGCGTTTCCGCGATGGCCTGAAAGTTGAACGGCTGAATGATCTGCTTACCGGCCCGGACCAGGCCTTCCAGTTCCGTTTTTCGCTCGGCGAAATCGTGCCAATCGGCGCTGTACATGCGGACATGCAGCAATTCGCCCAAGCCATAGGGATAGTTGGGATCGAGTTGAAGACCGCGTTCCACATCCTCCGTGCCGGCCTCATTCTGCTTCAACGCCCAACGCGCATAGCCGCGGTTGATGATGGCGTCGGCATAGGTGGGACGGATTTCGATCGCCTTGCCGTAATTCTCGATCGCGGCGCCAAAGTCCTTCATGTCGCGCAGCACATTGCCCCGGCTGTTCCAGGCCACCGCATTGCGCGGGTCGAGCCGTAACACAGAATCGAAACTGGCCAGGGCTTCTTGATGTTGGGCCAGGTCGCGCAGCGCCAGACCGCGATTGCCCCAGGCTTCCGCGAAGCCGGGTTCGATCATAAGCGCGCGTTCGAAGCTTTCCAGCGCTTCGCCTGGGCGCTTCAAATTCCACAAGGCCACACCGCGATTGTTCAGCATTTCGGCATTGTTGTGATAGCTGGGCATGACGGCGTTGAAAGCGGCCAAAGCATCGGACGAACGCCGAAGGTCCATCAGCGCGACGCCGCGATTATACTGCGCGTCGTCGAGGGTGGGGTCGAGCGCCAGCGCGCGGTCGTAGTCGGCCAGCGCCTGTTCGGGGCGGCCCATGGAGCGGCGAACCTGTCCGCGCCAGGCCAGCGCCAAGGCATTGCCGGGCTGCATGGCCAAGACGCGGTCATAGCCTTTGATGGCGTCGTCATAACGTTGCATGGCCGCCAGCGCCGCGGCGCGATTGACCATGGCGGCGGCCATTTCCGGCTGTAGCACCAGCGCCCGGTCATAGCTTTCCACCGCGGTCTCGAAGCGTTGCAGATCGCCCAAGGCCACACCGCGATTGTAAAGCGCTTCCGGCATGTTGGGTTCGATGGCTAGGACGCGGTCGAAGATCGCGACGGCCTCATCGGCTTGGCCGTTGGCGCGCAACGCCATGCCGTAATTCATCAGCGCGGCTAGATCGTTGGGAAGAATCTTCACCGCGTCATCCAGGCAGTCGCAGGCCTCCGCCATGCGGCCCTGCTGCATCCGGAGCAGGCCCAGATAATAGCGCGGCCCGAACAATCCCGGCTCGGCCTTCATGAGCTTGAAATAGAGGGCTTCCGCCTGCTCCAGCTGTCCTTGCCGGTGCAAGGCGACAGCCTGTTCGGCCATGGCTTTCAGATCCAGAACTTCCATGGACTTTCCTTGTTAAGGCGCGGCGGCGGCGGCCTGTGCCACCGCCAGCGCCGTCATATTGACAATACCGCGCGCCGTGACCGATGGCACCATCACATGCACCGGCTTTGCCACGCCTAGAAGCAGGGGACCGACCAGCAGGGCTTCGGTGGCGGCCGACAGCAAGGTCAAGGCGATATTGGCCGCATCCAGGGTCGGCATCACCAGCAGATTGGCTGAGCCGGTGAGCGGAGAGTTGGAAACTACCCGCGCGCGCAACGATTCGCTTAATGCGGCGTCGGCATGCATTTCACCGTCGATCTCGAAATCGAGCTTGGCGGCATTGAGCAGCGCCAGTGCCTTGCGCATCTTGATGGCGCTGGGCGAATGGGAGGTGCCGAAGCTGGAATGCGACAGCAGGGCCGCCTTGGGCGCCAGCCCGAAACGGCGCACCGTCTTGGCCGCGAGCTGGGTCATTTCGGCGATCTGCTCGGCGGTGGGATCGACATTGACATGGGTGTCGCAGAAGAACAGCGCGCCATTGGGCAAGATCAGCGCCGAAAGAGAATAAAGCCGGCTGACGCCGGGCAGGCGCGGAATGATCGGCAGAATGTTGGTGAGCTGGCGCGTCCAATCGCCCAGACCGCCGCAGAGGGCGGCATCGACTTCGCCCGCATCCAGCAGCATGGCGGCGGCGATGCCGTGACGGGTGGTGATCCAACGCGCCGCCGATTCCGGCTGCACACCACGGCGTTCCACCAGGCGCTGATAGCGTTCGGTGAGGGGACCGAAAAATTCACGGTCCTGCAACGGATCGAGAATGCGGACCTGTTTGTCGAAGTCCAGACGAAGGCTTAGTTGCTTGGTCTTTTCCAGTATGACCTCGCGGCGGCCGATCAAGGTCGGCTGCGCCAGACCTTCATCCACCACGGTCTGAACGGCGCGCAGCACGCGTTCTTCCTCGCCTTCGGCATAGACCACGCGGCGGGGCGACTGCCGCGCGACATCGAACACCGGGCGCATCAACTGGCCGGAGCGATAGACGAATTTTTCCAGCTCGTTCTCGTAAGCCTCGAAGTCGGTGATTGGGCGGCGCGCCACCCCCGATTCCATGGCGGCGCGGGCCACGGCAGGGGCGATATGCAGGATCAGGCGCGGATCGAAAGGCTTGGGAATGATGGAGTCCGGGCCAAAACCGCTGAGCGCGCCGCCATAGGCATTGGCCACGACATCGCTGGCCTCGGCGCGGGCGAGCGCGGCGATGGCTTCGACCGCCGCCACCTTCATTGGTTCGTTGATAGTGGTGGCATCGACGTCCAGCGCGCCCCGGAAGACAAAGGGAAAGCACAGGACATTGTTGACCTGATTGACATAGTCCGAACGTCCGGTGGCGATGATGGCGTCGGGCCGTGCCGCCTTGGCGACCTCGGGAAGGATTTCCGGATTGGGATTGGCCAAGGCCAGGATCAGCGGCTTCTTGGCCATCTGCGGCAGCCATTCCGGCTTGAGAACATTGGGCGCGGACAGGCCCAGGAACACATCGGCGCCCACCAGCACATCGCCCAAGGTGCGGGCGTCGGTCGCTCGCGCATAGCGCGCCATATTGGGCGGCATGTCGTCGCCGCGTCCCTTATGCACCACGCCCTTGATATCGGTGAGGGTGATATTGTCCACCGGCAGGCCCATCGCCACCAGCAAGTCGACGCAGGCGAGCGCCGCGGCGCCCGCGCCGCTGGTCACCAGCTTCACCTCCGACAGGGTCTTGCCTTGCAGCACCAAGCCGTTGCGGATGGCGGCGGCGCAGACGATGGCGGTGCCGTGCTGGTCGTCATGAAAGACCGGAATCTTCATGCGCTCGCGTAGCTTCTTCTCGATGATGAAGCATTCCGGCGCCTTGATGTCCTCGAGATTGATGCCGCCGAAGGTCGGCTCCAGCGACGCCACGATGTCGACGAAACGATCGATGTCGGTTTCATCCACTTCCAGGTCGAAGACATCGATGCCGGCGAATTTCTTGAACAGGACGGCTTTGCCTTCCATCACCGGCTTGGAAGCCAGCGGCCCGATATTGCCCAGGCCCAGAACGGCGGTGCCATTGGTGATCACCGCCACCAGATTGCCGCGGGCGGTATATTCGCGCGCCATAGCGGGATCGGCCGCGATGGCCTCGCAAGGCGCGGCGACCCCGGGGGAATAAGCCAGCGCCAGGTCGCGCTGATTCGCCATCCGCTTGGTGGCTTCCACCGACAATTTGCCGGGGCGCGGAGAGCGGTGATAGGCGAGGGCGCTTTTGCGAAAATCGTCGTCCATGACAGGCCTTTGATGGTTGCTGCGGGTAATGACAGGTCCGGGGGGCCAAAATCAATGCTTTCGCCCTGTCCGGGAGAGGGTTTTTGGGTATTTGACGGGGCTTTGCCAGGGCTTGGACCGCGAAAAAAGGGGTACCAATCCTTGATACCCCATGCCCCAGTTTCGACAGTGTTCAGGGCGGCAAAATTGCCTGATATTGCCACCCGCCACGCAGGACCAGCAGGAGACATCATGCAGTTGGGAATTATCGGACTGGGCCGCATGGGGGCCAATATCGGCCGGCGGCTGATGAAGGGGGGGCATGCTATTGTCGGCTATGACGCCAGCGCCAATGCGGTGAAGGCATTGGAGGGCGCGACGGCAGCGGCGTCCATCGAAGATCTGGTGCAAAAGCTTTCCAAGCCGCGCGCGGTCTGGGTGATGCTTCCGGCCGGCAAGATCACCGAAGACACCATCGTCCTGCTGGGCAAGCTGCTCGAGAAAGGCGACGTCGTGATCGATGGCGGCAATAGCTACTTCAAGGACGATGTCCGCCGCGCCCATGCCCTGCGCCGCCATGGCATCGACTATATCGATGTCGGCACCTCCGGCGGGGTGTGGGGCTTGGAGCGTGGTTACTGCATGATGATCGGCGGCGAAAAGTCGGCCGTCGACCGGCTCGATCCCATCTTCAAGACCTTGGCGCCTGGCATGGGCGATATTTCCCGAACCCCCAATCGCGAAAAAGCCGATCCCCGCGTTACCGAAGGCTATATGCATGCCGGCCCTGCCGGCGCCGGGCATTTCGTCAAGATGGTGCATAACGGCATAGAATATGGGTTGATGCAGGCCTATGCCGAAGGCTTCGACATCATGCGCGGCCGCACCAGCGACAAGCTGCCGGAAGACGAACGTTTCGACATCAATGTCGCCGATGTCGCGGAAGTCTGGCGGCGGGGCAGCGTGGTGGCCTCCTGGCTGCTGGATTTGACCGCGATCGCGCTGGCCCGGTCCGAAAGTCTGGAGGAATTCAGCGGCAAGGTGGACGATAGCGGTGAGGGCCGCTGGACTATTCAGGCAGCGGTGGACGAAGCGGTGGCGGCGCCGGTCATCACCGCCGCGCTGTTCTCACGCTTCCGGTCGCGCAGCGACAATACCTTCGGCGAGAAATTGCTGTCGGCCATGCGCAAGGAATTCGGCGGCCATATCGAAAGCACCATTCCGGCTCACAAAGCCAAGGACGAGGATAAGTGAGCGTTCTTTCGCACAAATCCCCGCCGCCGCCTTGCGCCATCGTGATCTTCGGCGCCAATGGCGATCTCACCAAGCGGCTGATCATCCCCGCGCTTTACAATCTGGCGCGGACCCGGCTTTTGCCCCCCAGCCTTTCCTTGATCGGCGTCGATCATAACAAAAAGACAAGTGAGGAATGGGCCGCGCAGCTTAAGGCTTTCCTGGCGCAAACGCTGACCAAGAACAATGAGGAAGTCGACGAGACGCTGTGGCAGCAAGTCGCCCGCTGCATGACCTTTCTCAGCGGGGATTTCGAACAACCCGACACCTATCAGCGGCTGAAGGATCTTCTGGCGGAACTGGACGAGAAGCAGTCGCTGAATGGAAACGTGCTGTTCTACATGGCGGTGGCCGATCGTTTCTTTGGCACCATCGCCGGCAAGCTGGGCGAGGCCGGATTGGTCGATTCCAGCGCGAAAGGCTTTCGCCGCCTGATTGTGGAAAAGCCCTTCGGGCACGATCTGGCCTCGGCCAAGGCGCTGAATGCCTGCCTGCTCAAATATCTCAAGGAAGACCAGATTTACCGCATCGATCACTTTCTGGGGAAGGAGACGGTGCAGAACATCATGGCGCTGCGCTTCGCCAACGGTCTGTTCGAGCCGATCTGGAACCGCGACCGCATCGACCATGTCCAGATCACGGTGGCGGAATCCATCGGGGTGGAAACGCGCGGCAAATTCTACGAAGCCACCGGCGCCTTGCGCGACATGGTGCCCAATCATCTGTTCCAATTGGTCGCCATGACCGCGATGGAGCCGCCGGTCTCGTTCGATGCCGAGGATATCCGCTCCAAAAAAGCCGAGATGTTCAAGGCAATCCATCCGCTAACCTTGAGCGATGTGGTGCGCGGCCAGTATGACAGCGGTATTGTCGGCGATGAAAAGGCCCTGGCCTATCGTGCCGAAACCAATGTCTCGCCGGAATCCACGGTGGAGACCTATGCCGCCATGCGGCTCACGATCGACAATTGGCGCTGGGCCGGGGTGCCCTTTTATCTCAGGACCGGCAAACGGCTTTCCAAGCGCTATACCGAGATCGCGATTCGCTTCAAACAGGCGCCCTACGCCCTGTTCCGCGAGACGCCGGTGGAGGAGTTGGACGCCGACTGGCTGATCCTGCGCATCCAACCGGACGAAGGCATTCGCCTGCGCTTCAACGCCAAGCGTCCGGGCCCCGCCATGGCGCTGGAAAGCGTGGCGATGGAATTCAAGTATAAGGATTATTTCCGCCAGGCGCCGGCGGTGGGTTACGAGACCTTGATTTATGATTGTCTGATCGGGGATACGACCTTGTTCCAGCGCGCCGATCAGGTGGAAGCCGCTTGGGCCCTGGTGGAGCCGGTGCTGACGGGCTGGGCTAACACCATACCGCGGCATTTTCCCAATTATGCCGCGGGCGGCGAGGGCCCCAGCGCCGCCAATGACCTGTTGGCGCGCGATGGACGTTCCTGGAGGGGCATTAAATGAGCGGCATTGCCGGCAGTTTGGAAGTGGTGAAGGACGCGGCCGCGCTGGCGGCGCGAGCGGCGGAGATCATTGCAGCGCAGCTGCGCGTCGCCCGCTATCCCTTCCGCATAGTGCTGTCGGGCGGCTCCACGCCGCGCGCCCCCTATCAGTTGCTGGGCGCCAGACAGATCGATTGGGGTTGCGCCGAGATCTTCTTCAGCGACGAACGTTTCGTCCCGCCGGATCATCCCGATTCCAACTACCGCATGGTGCGCGATAATCTTTTGGCCGGCGGCCTGGTCAATCCGCGCAAGTTGCTGGCGATTCCCACCGACGGCTCTCCGCAAAGCGCCGCCGATCGCTATGACGAGACCTTGCGCCAGCAATATGGCGCGGGGACGCTGGAAGTGGGTGTGCCCTTATTCCACCTGACCTTGTTGGGGCTGGGCGATGACGGCCACACTGCGTCCTTACTGCCGGGCCAGCCGGTGCTCCAGGAGCGCGAGCGCTGGGTCGCGGCGGTGCCCAAGGGGCGCGCCGAACCGCGTATCAGCCTGACTTATCCGGCGCTGGAATCCAGCGCGCTGATTCTGTTCCTGGTCAGCGGCGCGGGCAAACGCGATGCCTTGGCCCAGGCCCGCGCCGGCATCGGCCCGGCCGGAGGGATCAAACCGCAAGGCACGGTGTTGTGGTTGGTGGATGAGGCGGCGGCCGGGGAAGACGATCAGGGTTATGGCTTCTAGGACGCGCCGATGAAAAAAGCAGACACCCCCAAACGAATTCTCTGTATCGATGTCGGCGGCACCGGTCTGAAGGCGGCGGTGATCTCGCCGCAGGGAAAATATCTGGTGAAGCGGGTGCGGGTGAAGACGCCGGAGCGCCGCAAGCCCAAGCAAATCGTCAAGGCGCTGTGCGATCTGGCCGCGCCACTGGGAGCCTTCGATCATGTCACCATCGGTTTTCCCGGTGTGGTGAAAAAAGGCGTGGTCCTCAGCGCGCCCTCTTTCGGCACCGAAGATTGGAAAGGCTTTGCCCTGGCCGAGGCGATGCGGAAAAAACTCGGTGTGCCCGTCAAGCTGCTCAATGATGCCGATGTGCAGGGCTTGGCGGCGATCCGGGGCAAGGGACTTGAGCTGGTCTGCACCCTCGGCACCGGTTTCGGCACCGCCTGGTTTCGCGACGGTGAATTGATGCCGCATATGGATCTGGCGCATTTGGTCATGGACTGGCGTGACGATTTCGACCTTCTTGTCGGCGACAAGACGCGGCGCAAAATCGGTGATCGCCGCTGGAACAAGCGAATCAAGAAATTGATCGCGGTCCTGGAGACGGTATTCGCTTACGACCATCTGTATCTGGGCGGCGGCAATTCCCGCTGCGTTTCCTTCAAGCTCCCTTCCAATGTGAGCACCGTCTCCAACGATGCGGGCATGGAAGGCGGCGCGTTTGCTTGGTCGCGTTACAAAAGCTAGGCGCGCATTTTAGGGAACCTATTGAGCTGTCAGTGCGTTTTGGTCCCGCTGGGATGCGAGAAGCCTGATGACACCGGCGATAACAGCCAACACCGCCCTTTTTTTGGACATTGATGGAACTCTTCTGGATTTGGCGCGAACGCCGGATCGTGTGAAGGTGCCGCGCGAACTGTCACGCGCGCTTGAGAAATTGTCATGTCATCTCTCCGGTGCGCTGGCTTTTGTCAGCGGCCGGTCATTGGAAAGTATTGACAGGCTTTTCTCGCCCTTCCGGCCGGCGGCGATCGGCACGCATGGCGGAGAGATACGCGGCGTCGACGGAGCGATCGCGCGCAGCGGGCCGCTATCGGAAAAAGTCGCCGAGATCTTTACCGGCTTGGCGGAAAATATTCCGGGACTGTTGCTGGAAGATAAGAGATCCGCGCTGGCGCTGCATTACCGTCTGGCGCCGGAAGCCCGCCCGGTTCTGCTGTCGGCGATGGAAAAGCATGCACGCCTGTTCGAAAGCGAGAAGGTTCATATCCTGCAGGGCAAGGCGGTGATCGAAGCGCGGCCCTTGGGTGTGGACAAAGGCACTGCCGTCGCGGTCCTGGCCAAGCAGAAGCCGTTTGCGGGCCGCGCCATTCTTTTCGGTGGCGACGATACCACCGATTTGGATGTGTTCCGGATATTGCCGCAATTGGGTGGAGATGGTTTTTCCGTCGGCCAGCAATTTCCTGGCGCCGACTATGTTTTCGAATCTCCGTTGGCGGTGCGGCGATGGCTGACCGAAGCGGCGGCAGAGGCGCAAATGCAATGAGCGGTCCCGTCGATCTCGCCGTTGTCGGCAATGGGCGCATCGCCGCCCTGATCAACAGCAATGGCCAGCTGGTATGGTGGTGCTTTCCCCGTTTCGACAGCGATCCGGTTTTCTGCCGCTTGATCGCGGGCGACGAGGAAAAGGGATTCTGCGACGTGCTGCTGGACCGGCAGGTCGAGGCCAAGTCGCAGTATGAGCGCAACACCGCCACCGTCGTCACGATTCTGACCGCCGATGACGGCGCGCAGGTGAAGATCACCGACTTTGCGCCGCGTTTGCGCAATTTCGACCGTTTGCTCAGGCCGCCGCAATTGATGCGGATCATCGAGCCCATTGCGGGGTTGCCGCGCATCACCTTGCGGGTTCGCCCCACGCAATTTTACGGCAATCCCATCAAGCGGCAGGTGGTGGGGTCCAGTCATATCACCTATGGCGAGCCGTCCTTGGTACGGCTGACCACCGACGCGCCGCTTTCCTATATCCAGCACGAAACCCCCTTCGCCCTTATCAAGCCGCTGCATCTGGTGTTCGGGCCGGATGAGGCCTTCATGGGCGATATCTCTTCGACGGTCCGCGATTTTTGCGAGCGCACGCGCGCCTATTGGCTGGAATGGGTGCGGCGTCTCTCCATCGCCTATGAATGGCAGGAAGCCAGCATCCGCGCCGCCATTACGCTCAAGCTGATGGCCTTTGAGGAAACCGGCGGCATTGTCGCGGCGCTGACCACCTCCTTGCCGGAAGCGCCCCATTCCGGGCGCAATTGGGACTATCGCTATTGCTGGCTCAGAGACGCCTATTTCGTCGTCAAGGCGCTGAACGCCATCGGCGTGACGGAAACGATGGAGCAATATATCGCCTATATCCTGTCGATTGCGGGCAATACCGATATTCTGGCGCCTTGTTACGGCATTGTGCCTTCGGACGATCTTACCGAATGGATCGCGCCTGACCTTAAAGGCTTTGAAGGCCACGGTCCGGTACGCATCGGCAATGCCGCCGTCGAGCAAGTCCAGCATGACGCTTATGGCAGCGTCATTCTGGCCGCGACGCCGATGTTCTTCGATAGGCGGTTGCCGCATCCCGGGCAGGAGAGTCTTTTCCATCTGCTGGAAAAATTGGCGCAGCAATGCGCCAATCTGGCGCTGGAGCCGGATGCCGGCATCTGGGAATTCCGGGGCAAGAAACGCGTGCATATTCATTCCGGCGCGATGTGCTGGGCGGGAATCGGCCGCACCGCGGCGATCGCCGCGCGGCTGGGGCTGGCGGACCGGGCCAATTACTGGCAGGCCAAAGCCGATTCCATCTGCGAGACGCTTTTGAAGCGCGTCTGGAATCCCAAGCGCCAGGCCTTTGCCGCGGCGGAGGGCATCGACGATATGGATGCCAGTGTCTTGTTGCTGCCAGAACTCGGCATGATTGACGCCCACGATCCGCGTTTCGTCTCCACTGTGGCGGCCGTGGAGCAAGACCTGGTGCGGGGTCAGCATGTGATGCGCTATGCGGCGGAAGATGATTTCGGCCTGCCGGAAACCGAATTCTTGGTCTGCCGCTTTTGGCTGATCGATGCGCTGGCGGCGTTGGGCCGCCGCGAGGAAGCGCGCGAGCGCTTCCAGGATGCCCTGGGCTTGCGCAACAGCTATGGTTTGCTGGCGGAGGATATTCATCCGCAAACCGGCGCGCTATGGGGCAATTTTCCGCAAACCTATTCCATGGCGGGGGTCATACTCAGCGCAATGCGGCTGAGCCAAAGCTGGGAGGACCGCTATTGGCGCGCATCTTCATAATTTCTAACCGAGTGGCGATTCCCGGCGCCTCAGACCATCCCGGTGGGCTGGAAGTGGTGCTCAAGGCCACTTTGCGTAAGCATCCTTGCGTCTGGCTGGGCTGGAGCGGGGAGGTCAATGAGAAGCCGCGTACCCGCACCGTCACCAGACGCTCCAATAGCTATATCGTCACCGACCTCAAGCCCGAGGATTTCGACGAGTATTATAACGGCTTCGCCAACCGCGTGTTGTGGCCGATCTTCCATTACCGGCTGGATCTGGCGGAATTTTCGCGGCGCGATCTGTCGGGCTATCTGCGCGTCAACGAGCATTTCGCCGACGAACTGGTCAAGGTGCTGGAGCCCGACGACATCGTCTGGGTGCATGACTATCATTTGATTCCGCTGGCAAAGGCCTTGCGGACGCGTGGCCTGGGCAACCGCATCGGTTTCTTCCTGCATATTCCGTTGCCGCCGCCGGAAATCCTCACCGCCATGCCCAATCATGAGCGGCTGATCCCCTTGCTGGGCGAATATGACCTGGTGGGGTTCCAAACCGACGGCGATGCCGCCAATTTCGCGCGCTATCTCGCCAAGGAGTTGGGCGCGCCTTCGCATATGTCGCTCAGGCTGGGCAGCGGCGACCGCGCCATGCGTATCGGGACTTTCCCGGTCGGGATCGAGACCCATCCCTTTACCCGGTTGGCCCGCCGCGCCGTGAAAACGCCTTTTGCCAGGCAAGTCATCGAGTCTCTGCCCGGGACCTTGATCATCGGCGTCGACCGGCTGGACTATTCCAAGGGCATCACCCTGAAGCTGGAAGCTTATGAACGTTTCTTGGCGGCGCATCCGCAATGGCACGGCCGGATCACCTATTTGCAGATCACGCCCAAGAGCCGCAGTCAGATCAAGGAATATTCCGAAATGGAAACGGCGGTGAGTAGCGCCGCGGGACGCATCAATGGTGCCTATAGCGAGGCGAGCTGGACGCCGGTGCGCTATGTCAACCGGCCTTACAGCCGAACCACCTTGGCGGGGCTTTACGCCGCCGCCGATGTCGGGCTGGTGACGCCGATGCGCGACGGCATGAATCTGGTGGCCAAGGAATATGTGGCGGCGCAGGACCCGGAAAATCCCGGCGTGTTGATCCTGTCGCGCTTTGCCGGCGCGGCCGATGAATTCCGCGATGCGTTGTTGGTGAATCCGTATGATCCCGACGCGGTGGCCGCGGCCATCGCCCGGGCGGTGGCCATGCCTTTGAGTGAGCGAAAAGCGCGCCATGGCGAACTTTACGCGGCGCTTTTGCGCAACGACATTTCCAATTGGGGCGACAAGTTTCTCAAGGCCTTGGAGCCGCCGGACAGGCAAGGTGGCCTGCGTGACTTCATCCCCCCCGCAACGGAAGCGGAGCGCCGTCCGGCTGCGCGGCAATAGAAGCTTACACTTTTTCCAATTTAAGGGCGGCCAGAGCCAGCACGATCCAGCCCGCGATCAGCGTCAGTCCGCCCAACGGGGTCATGAAAGCAAGAACGCGTATGCCGCTCAACGCTAGGCCGTAGAGCGAGCCGGAAAAAAGCAAAATGCCGGCAAAGAACAGCAATGCGGCGCGTTTCGCCAATTCTTGCGCCGCGCCTCGCGCCGCCAAGGCTGCGAGGCCGATGGCAAGGGCGTGGGTGATTTGGTACTGGGCGCCGGTCGCGAAGGCCGCAAGCATGCGCGGCTCAAGCCGTCCGGTCAGCGCATGCTGGCCGAAAGCAGACAGAGTCACGCCCAATCCACCCAGAACCCCGGCAATGAATAGCCACTTGCGCATCGCCTCGTTATAGACACAGAAGCGATCCTTTGCGAGTTTGCCGGAATGGAGAGGGTGGCATGGCGGAATTTGTGACAGCCGAGGATGGCGTCGAACTGGCCTATGAGCGCCAAGGCGAAGGCCCCGCCATTGTGCTGGTACATGGCTTCGGCTCCAGCCGGGTGCAGAATTGGCGCTCCACCGGATGGTATGGCGGATTGACGGCGGCGGGTTTTTCCGTCGTGGCGATGGATTGCCGGGGGCATGGCGAAAGCGGCAAGCCGCATGATGCGGCATTCTACGGCCACGACCGCATGGTCGAAGATGTGATCGCCGTGATGCAAGCCTGCGATCTGACCGACGCGCTGATCCTGGGCTATTCGATGGGCGGCTTTATCGGTCTGCGCCTGCTCGCATCGCATCCCGAATATGTGCGCAAGCTGGCGATCGCCGGCGTGGGTGAAACCTATCTGCAGGATCGCATCACCGCGCCCGCCGCGCGTTCGGTGCTGGCAGACGCCTTGCTGACACCGGACAAGGATTCGCTCATCGATCCGCGCGCCAAGATGTTTCGCGCTTTCGCCGATCAGCCCGGCAAGGATCGCTTGGCGCTGGCGGCTTGCATGCGGGCGATGTCGCCGCATCTGCCGCTGGATGTTCTCTCGCGCCTTCAGCGGCCGGTCTTGGTGGTGGACGGAAGCGACGATGACACGGCAGGACGGCCCGAACCCTTGGCGGCGGCGATTGCAGGTGCTCGCGCGGTGACGATTCCAGGCCGCAATCACAATACGGCGGTGGGTGACAAACATACGCGCCAAGCCGTGATCGATTTTTTCCGCTAAATTCGCCAAAGAATCGCGAAGCAATCGTCAGGGAACCGATCCCGGCGTACATTCGTTACTTTCCCATCACCAGGCCTTGCGGACACCGCGGGCAATTCATCTGCATACGGATCAATCATGGGGGCATTGGCATAGGAGTGCCTAATGCTGCGAGTAGGTAGGAATGCGTACACAAGGTCGGTGCCAGCGGTACGGTTTGGTACTGAAAAAAACGTAGGCTTTCCGCCACTTAACGCTATTTTCGACAGAGCTGTGACGCACATCCGGAGCGGCGATGGGGGGGCCCATCCACACACCTTTGTTGGGTTGGCGATATGTTAGAAGCGCATGCACGCACCGGAATTCGTAACCGCCTGCTGCACAAGATCAGTTTGGAAGATTGGGACCTGATCGGGCCGCATCTGGAAGCCATCACGCTGAAGGAACGGCAGGTTATCGAGGTTCCCACCAAGCCGATCACTCACGCCTATTTTCTGGAAATCGGCGTCGCCTCGGTCGTGGCAGTCGATGCCGAGGATCACCGGATTGAAGTGGGCGTGATCGGTTATGAAGGCGTCACCGGCGTGCCGCTGTTGATGGGCGACAATCGCGCCCAGCATTCCACCTATATGCAGATCGGCGGCAGCGGTCACCGTATTCCGCAAGAGCCCCTGTGCGATGCCATCGCCAAAAGCGAGGGTTTGCGCGCCTTGATGCTGAAATGGGCACAAGGCTTCATGATCCAGACCGCGCACACCGCGCTGGCCAATGGCCGCGCCAAGCTGGAGCAAAGATTGGCGCGCTGGCTGTTGATGGCGCACGACCGCATGACCAGTGACGCGGTGCCGCTGACCCATGAATTCCTGGCGGTGATGCTGGGGGTGCGCCGGGCCGGCGTCACCGTGGCGATCCACGGCTTTGAGCGGCGCGGTCTGGTGACCACCAGGCGTGGTCAGTTGACCTTGGTCAATCGCACTGGCATCGAGCAGATTGCCGGCAGCTTCTACGGCACGCCGGAGACCGAGTTGAAGCGTCTCCTCGGCGACAAGTAGCCCCCTCCGATCCGGCCTTCGCGCCTATCTGCGTTCGGTTGGCTTGGCCGCCAACCTCACCCTTCGCACCTTATCGGTGCTACGGCGTTCGGTCGGCTTGGTCGCCGACCTCACCCCCCAATACGAGCGCGCTGACGCGCGGGGGAGGTAATCTAAAATCTGTTGCTTACGGATATTGGTACATGGTTTGTTCTCGCCATGCTACCCCCGAAATTCCAGGATTGGTTCGCATCCCGTGGCTGGCAACCGCGCGCCCATCAGCTGGCTTTGGCCGAACATGCGGCGCAGGGGCAAAGCGTGCTCTTGGTGGCGCCGACCGGCGGCGGCAAGACCTTGGCGGGATTTCTGCCCGGCTTGATCGACTTGGCTGATAGACCAAAACGCGCCCGTAAGTCCGCACTTCACACGCTCTATATTTCGCCGCTTAAGGCACTGGCGGTGGACGTGGCGCGCAATCTTCAAGCGCCGATCGCGGAAATGGATCTGCCGGTGTCGGTGGAGACCCGCACCGGTGATACGTCCGCCGCGCGCCGTCAGCGTCAGCGCCACACGCCGCCCGACATTCTGCTGACCACGCCGGAGCAGTTGAGCCTGCTTTTGGCCCATCCCCGCGCCGCCCAGATGTTCGCCGATCTCAGCACCGTGGTGCTGGACGAATTGCATGCCTTGTACAATTCCAAGCGCGGCGATCTTTTGGCACTGGCCTTGGCGCGGCTGCAAAGCCTGGCGCCCCGGCACCGGCGCGTCGGCCTGTCGGCGACGGTGAAAGACCCAGCACCGCTGCAGCGCTTTTTGATGCCCCAGCGAGAAGGCCAGGAATGTTTGTCGCAGCTCGTCATCGCCAAGGGTGGCGCCAAACCCAAGATCGAAATCAGCACTTCGGATTCCTATGTGCCCTGGGCGGGGCATCTGGCGCGCCATGCCATGATCGATGTGATGGCCGCGATCCAAAGCGCCAAGACCGCTTTGGTGTTCGTCAACACCCGCAGCCAGGCGGAACGTACCTTCCAGGAATTGTGGGCGATCAACGACACCAATCTGCCGATCGCCCTGCATCACGGCTCATTGGCCCAGGAGCAGCGCCGCAAGGTGGAAGCGGCCATGGCCAAGGGCAATCTGCGCGCCGTGGTCTGCACCTCGACCCTGGACCTGGGCATCGATTGGGGCGCGGTGGACAAGGTGATCTGCATCGGCGCGCCCAAGGGCGCGGCAAGGCTGGTCCAGCGCATCGGCCGCGCCAATCACCGGTTGGACGAGCCCAGCCTGGCGCTGTTGGTCCCCGCCAATCGCTTCGAGGTGCTGGAGTGCAATGCCGCCCGCGACGCGGTTCTGGCAGGCGAATTGGATGGCGAGCGATCGAAGGCGGGCGCGCTGGATGTGCTGGCCCAGCATGTGCTCGGCACCGCCTGTGCCGCGCCTTTTGTTCCCGATGCCGTGTTCGCCGAGGTCCGGGCCGCTTCGCCTTACGCCCATCTGGCGCGCGAGGATTTCAATGCGGTGGTGGATTTCGTTGCCACCGGCGGCTATGCCCTGCGCGCCTATGACCGTTATGCGCGGCTGCGCAAGACCGAGGATGGTCGCTTTCGTTTGGCGCATCCGCGTCTGGCGCAGGAATACCGTCTCAATGCAGGGGTGATCGTGGAAGACCCGATGGTGGAAATCCGCCTGCAAGGCAAGGGACGGCCGGCGGGCGCGGGCGGCCGCAAGCTGGGCGAGCTGGAGGAATATTTCATCGAACAATTGGCCGTGGGTGATACCTTCATCTTCTCCGGCGAAGTGCTGCGCTTCGAGGGTTTGCGCGAGACCGGCGCCTATGTCACCCGCGCCCGCGACCCAGAGGCGCAAATTCCCAGTTACAACGGCGGCAAGTTTCCGCTTTCGACCTTTTTGGCCCAGCGCGTGCGCGAGATGGTGTCGAATCCCGCAAGCTGGAGCAGCTTGCCGGAGCCGGTGCAGGAATGGCTGAAGATACAGGAATGGCGCAGCGTGATCCCCAAACCCGGCCAGCTTCTGATCGAGACGTTTCCACGCGGCAATCGCCATTATCTGGTCTGTTATCCCTTTGAGGGACGGTTGGCGCATCAGACCCTGGGCATGCTTTTGACCCGGCGGCTGGAGCGCGGCCGTCATCACCCGATGGGCTTTGTCGCCAACGAATATGCCTTGGCGGTCTGGAGTGCGCGCGACATGGGAGGAATCGATATGGACGCGCTGTTCGATCAAGATATGCTGGGCGACGATCTCGACAGCTGGCTGGCCGAATCCAATCTTTACAAACGCACATTCCGCAATTGCGCCATCATCGCCGGCCTGATCCAGCGCCGCTTTCCCGGCAAAGAAAAATCCGGCCGCCAAGTGACCTTTTCCTCGGATTTGATTTACGACGTGCTCAGGGAACATGAACCCGATCACGTCTTGCTCCGCGCCACTTATCAGGATGCGGGAACCGGACTTTTGGACATTGCCCGGCTGGGCGACATGCTGGCGCGCGTGAAGAAGCGGCTGGTTACCCGCCGCCTGGAGCGGGTTTCGCCCTTGGCGGTGCCGGCGCTGCTGGAAATTTCCCGCGAAATGGTTGCGGGCGAGGTGGACGAAGCTATTCTGCAGGACAATGAGGATGCGTTGATACGCGACGCCATGCGTGTGGATTGATATGAACGATCTGCTGATCAAGGTGAATGGTGAAAGCCTGTTGTTGGACGCCTGCGGCGCGGCGTTCAGCCCGGCCTATTTCACTTTGATGTTCGCCGATCTGCATCTGGAAAAGGGCAGTTCCTATGCCCGTGGCCGCCAATTCCTGCCGCCTTACGACAGCGCCGACACTTTGCGCCGTATGGCGCAGGCCATCGCGCGCCACAAGCCGGCACGCGTGATCGCGCTGGGCGATTCTTTTCACGACCGCGATGCCGCGGACCGTCTGGGAGCGCAGGAACGCGCTTTGCTGGAATCGCTGGGGCGCACGGCGCACTTCACCTGGATCGCCGGCAATCACGATCCCCATCCACCGGCATGGCTGAATGGTGAAGTGGCGCAGGAACTGCGCCTGGGTGGGCTTCTCCTGCGGCACGAACCCCAAGCGGTGCCGCAAGCCGGAGAAGTGGCGGGTCATTTGCATCCTTGCGCCAGTGTGGCGAAATGGGGCCGCAACGTGCGCCGCCGCTGTTTTGTCTCCGACGGCCTTAGGCTGATCCTGCCGTCCTTCGGGGCCTATACCGGCGGGCTGGACGTGGGCGATGCCGCTTTCACGTCGCTGTTCGCGGGGTCGTTTCACGCCTATATGCTGGGGACAAAGCGGGTCTATGCGATAGCACGGCGTATCGCGGTTTAGTCCGGCCTGCGGAACAGCACCGCCGAAATCCAGCCCAGCATCATTGCCATGGCGACACAGGCCAGGCCGTAATAGAGCGGCGCGTTGTGCGCCATGTTGAACAGCCGCCGCTCCAGCCCGGTGGCGTCGACGAAAAATGGCGTGGACTGGGCGCTCACCACCTCGCCGTTGCGGAAAAGATAGACTTCGACATTGTACTGGCCGCGGGGCACGCTCGCCGGCACCGGCACCCGGGTGCGGAACAGGGTCTCGCTGAGAAAGTCGATGCTGCCAGGGCTTTCGACATAGAGCCCTTCGCGCTGCAAATGGCGAATTCCCGCCTGGCGGAAAGGTTCGGGGTCGTGATGGCTGCCGACGGCGGAGGGCTCCAAATTCTGCAGGCCGATGCCATAGCGGGTCAGCGCCTCTGGCGGCGCGACGCGGGGTATCGGGTCGGTCGAGGCCAGATAGTAATAGGCCGGCATACCTTCAAAGCGCGCCGCGTCATTGTTGATCCACACGCCGGCGATGCGGTTGCGCCGGCGTACCGTGATGGCATGGTCGGGGCCGCGCACCACCACGACAATGTTGCGGCCCTGAACACTTTGCGGCCGCTCGATGGCGCCGAACACCACAATATCGGTGCCGGTATAGTTGGACGTGATCTGGATGGTGTCCTGGCTGATGCCCGACACCAAATCCTCGGCCCAGGCCGCGCCGTACGGCGTCGCCAGAAGCAAGCATGCGAGTGCAAGCAGGCGCGGCCTCATGGCGCGGCCTCCGCCAGGGAATAGATGTCGGCTGGCGGCGCCACCAACTGCCAGGCAACGCCCGCCCACACCGTCAGCACCAGCAGGGCCAGGAGAAAGCGCAACTGTTCGCCGCGCAGCTTGGCCCCGGCCCGCACCCCCAATTGCGCGCCCACCACCCCGCCCGAGACCAGCAGTCCCGCCAGCACAATATCGACCGAGAAGTTATGGGTCGCCTGCAGCACGGTGGTGAAGGAGGTAATGGCGATGATCTGGACCAGCGAGGTGCCCATCACCATCCTTGTGGGCATGCGCAGCAGGTAAATCATCGCCGGCACGATGATGAAGCCGCCGCCGATGCCCATGATGGCGCTGAGCGTGCCCACCAGGAAGCCGATTCCGATCGGCGGGATCACGCTGATATAGAGACGCGATTGGCGGAACCGCATCTTGAAGGGCAATCCCAGGATCCAGCCGCGGCTGACGATATGATGGCTGACGGGGACGCCGCTGCGATAGGCCTTCAAGGTCGCAAGGCTCTCGCGCATCATGATGAAGCCGATGATGCCCAGCAGGATGACATAGGTGAGGGAGACGATCAGGTCCATCTGGCCCTGGCGGCGCATCAAGGCGAACAGCCATACGCCGAAGATTGTGCCGAACACCCCGCCCACCAGCATCACGCCGGCCATGCTGAAGTCGATGGCGCGCTTGCGCCATTGCGCCAGCGCCCCCGACATGGACGAGGCGGTGACATGGGACAAAGTGGTGGCCACCGCCACGGTGGAAGGAATGCCGGTGAAGACCAGAAGCGGGGTCATCAGAAAACCGCCGCCGACGCCGAATAGGCCCGACAGGAAACCCACCCCCGTGCCGAGCGCAATCAGCACCAGCCAGTTGACGGACATTTCCGCAACAGGAAGATAAATTTCCATCAGGCGGCTCGGCGGCGCAGCATCCTCTCGACCATGCGCGCGCGGGCCCACAGGGTCAACGCAAAAAACCTAACAGAAATCGGGTTAAAATCAGTTGCCGAGATCGGCCGGTTCAGGCGGCACGTTGGCGGCGCGGCTCAGCGGCGCGGCACGGAAGCTGCCGACGGACCTGTTCGCCGCGGCCTTATCACTCTCACTGAGTTGGGTTTGCAGCACACCCATGCGCGCCTTGGATTCGGCGTCTCCGGTGGCGGCGGCGATCGAATACCATTTATAGGCGTCCACCAGGCTTTGCGGCACGCCGTCGCCGCGTTCATAGAGAACCGCCAGGTTGAACTGGGAATCTGAAAGACCCAAGGACGCGGCCTTGGCGAACCAACGCGCGGCCTCGGCCATGCTTTTCTTGCCGCCAATGCCGCTGGCATAGGCCACCGCCAGATTGTGCATCGCCTTGCGATTGCCTTGCGCCGCCGCCAGGCCATACCAATGGACCGCCTTGGCGCCGTCCACCGCGGTGCCCTGGCCGCGCTCATACAGCGTGCCCAAACGATACTGCGCCACCGCTTGACCTTTTTCCGCCGCCTGGGTGAGGAACTTGACCGCGTCAGGCAAATTGACGGGCGCGCCATTGGTGCCATCGACGGCACGCAGACCCAAAATCGTCAGGGCGGTGGGATTGCCGGCATTGGCCAGCCCGACAACCTTGTCCATGGGGGAGGCAGGTTTGGCAGGCGCCGCGCTGGGCGGCTTGGCAGGAGCAGCGCTGGCAAGCACCGGCTTGGCGGGAGCGGCGCTGGGCGGCACCTGTTTGACCGGAGAAGCGCTCGCAGGCACAGGCCTGGCTGGGAGATTGCTCGTTTTCGCTTGGGCCACGGACGCCGTGGTCTTTGGCGCGGCAGTCTTTGGCGTGGAAGTTTGGGGCGCTTGTGTTTGGGGCACCTGGGGGGATGAAGTGGTGGACGGCGACGTTGCCGGTGTCGCGTCCGAGGCGGCCGGTTCGGAGCGCTGCGAACTGAAATCCAGCGCGCCGTCGCCACTTGCCGCCATGGTCTCGCCGTCAGCCTGGGGCGCGGTCGCAAGCTTGGTCTGGTCGCCGTCGGCCGGCAACGGGGCCTGGCTGGCGGTGCTGGCAGGCTTGGGAGCCGGCGGGGGCGCCGGCACTTTGGCACGTTGGCTCAGCACAAAGGCGGCGGCCGCCGCCGCCAGCACCAGCAGAACAACCAGAATGGGAATCAGATAGCGCGGTTTGTCTTTTTCCTCGGCCGCCACTTCGTTGGGATTGCCGCGGAAAGACGATAACCGGCCGCGGCCTTCATTTTCGGCTTGTTCCGACGCGGCGCGGGCCGAGCGGCGGGCCTGGGCGAGAAAGTTGTCCGACTCACCAAGATCAGCCGAGTGCTTTTCGAAGAGGGGCTCTTCGCGCGTTGTCTCTTCAAAGACGTCGTCGAAATCGGGGGCGAAGGATTCGGTGTCGTCCCCGAATGTTTCTGAGCGTGTTTCCGGCGGGATATCGAAAGCAAAAGCGGGCGAGGAACCGATTTCCTCGTCCAGCGCGCTGAGCGCCACGGGCGGCGGCTCAAAGGCGGGAGGCTCATGCACGGGAAGTTCGAATGATTCGGGCTGGACGTCGAAAGCGCTGGGTGCGACGGGTTCAGGTGGTTCCGGCGGCTCGGGTGATGGCGGCTCTGACGGCTTGGCGTGCAATTCCGCCAGCAGTTCGGCGTGAACTTTTTCCAGTTTTTCCAGCCGCTGCGACAATTCTTGCAGCGGCGCTTCGAAATCTTCCCGGGAAAAAGCGGGCGGAGCCGTTTCCAGCTTTTCCAGCCGTTGCGAGATGACCTGCAGCGGCGCTTCGTGGGCGGCTGAGGTTTCCACTTTTTCCAAACGGTGCGACAGGGCCTGCATGGCCGCATCGAATCTCTCCGCCGGATCGTTTCGCTCAAAATGGTCCGCCAGGTCCTGGACCGAGCGTTCGACACTTCCCAAACGCTTGTCGAGTTCCGGGCCGGGCAGCAGCGATTCCACCCGGGCGATGGAATCTTGAAGCCCGCGGACATTTTCGTCCTGCTGGGTGGCGCGGCGCTGGCTTTCGGCCTCGTCGGCCACACGTTGGTCCTCGCTCGCCTCGAGCCGTTCCAGCGCGTGATCCAGGGCGTTGTGGTTGAATTGGGCGATCTTCTCGACCGCCGCCACGCGCGCTTCGATAGTGCGTTCGGCATTGGCGATACGCTGCGTCAGTCCCTGCTCGCTGACATCGATACGCCGCTCCAGCAACTGGGCGGCGCTGTCCGCGTCTTCCCAGATCTGGCCGACATGACCGGCAAGCTTCTCCAGATTGTCGGTGATTTGCGCGATTTGGGTTGTGGAGTGGCCGGCGGTGCTGGCGACCTGCTCGGCCAGCCGCGACAGGCCCAAATGCAGAGCCTTGACCGCTTCCTTGATATTGTCGCTAGCGCCGCCGCGTTCCAGCCGCTCCAGCCTTTCGTTGAAGGCGGTGAGGTTGTGGCCAAGCTGCTCCAGCGCATGCGCTTGTTCGCGGGCGCTGAGATTGATTTCCTGCGCGGTTCGAGACAGCACGCGGTTGCTTTCACTATGGGTGCGTTCGCTGGACTCCAGGCGGCGGCCCAGCCCACGCAATTGATCTTCAATACGGCGCCAGGAATCGTTCGATTCGGCTTCGCTGCGTCCCACCCGGGCCAGCATTTCCTCGCTGTCGTGGCGGCTGACTGCGGGCGCCGGCAGGCCCCAACTGTCCAAGCCACCAGCGGCCTCGTCTTCCAGGCCCGAAAAACTCTGCAAAATACGGCGTGTTAGCCATTCACCGACCGACAGGCCCTCTCGCCGGGCAGCCGCCCGGGCGGCCTCTCGCGCTTCCGGCGGAATACCCGCAACATTCCAGGGGAGTTCTGCCCGCATTTCGAATCACTGGTATCGCGCACCCGCTACAGAAAGTACCGGGGCGTACATATAGTGTAAAGGAATGTTGACGTAACAAGCGGCGGACCGGCAGCCATCCACAGAACCATGCACAGATAGTTGGCCTAGCGTCCGCCCGCCGATCCGCGCAATCGCAAGGGCTCCGGACGGGGAGGTGGTGCTGCACTGGCGGCAGTTGGACTATCCCAGGTGGTGATGGCGCTGGCGGGGCCATTGGCGGCGGGAGGCTTAAGCCCCAGGTCGGTGGAAAACAGGACCGCCACATACACCGTATCGCCGTTCACCGCGGCCCCCACGCCGGCATGATCGTAATTGGCGAAGACCATATTGTCCCGGTGCGGCGGGCTCTTCAGCCATTCGTCCATGAAGCGCTGGGCAAAAACATCGACCGCTACGCCGCTCTCCTTGGTGTAGTGCTGCGCCGCGAGATTTTCCCCCAGCAGTCCCTGCCATTTTTCATCCTGCTTCATCAGCAGGGTGGCCGAGGTGTCGCCATTGGGCGCGGCATGGGCGAGATAGTTTTTGTCGGCCATGTCGCTGGCCCGGGCGCGGGCGATTTTGGACAGTTCGGGATCGAACGCCAGCGGCCGCGCCTTGGGTTCCAGCTTTTGACGCTGCTCCTCCACCAGGATCGCGATGCGGGTTTCCAGCGCGCCCATTTGAGTCTTGGGATCGGGTAGGGAAGGTGCTGCCGGCGTCTGGAACGGAAAGCTGGAGCAGGCGGTCAGCAGCAGAGCGGTGATAAGGACCAGAGCGGCGCGCGTCATGATCAACCGGGCAGTATCTCGAACAGGCCGGCCGCGCCCATGCCGCCGCCGATGCACATGGTGACCACGCCCAGCTTGGCGCCCCGGCGGCGGCCTTCGATCAACAGATGTCCGGTGAGACGCGAACCTGTCATGCCATAGGGATGACCGATCGAGATCGCGCCGCCATTCACATTGGTCTTGGCGGGATCCAGGCCAAGCTTGTCCATGCAATAAAGCGTCTGGCTGGCGAAGGCCTCGTTCAATTCCCACAGATCGATATCGCTCACCTTCAAGCCGTGGCGCGACAGCAAGCGCGGCACCGCCAGAACGGGGCCGATGCCCATTTCGTCCGGCTCCACACCCGCCGCGGCGAAGCCTTTGAAAAGACCCAGCGGCGCAAGACCCTGTTTGGCCACGGCCTCCTCGCTCATCAACACACAGGCGCTGGCGCCATCGGCGAATTGCGAGGCATTGCCCGCGGTGATGTATTTGCCTTGCGCCACTTGCTGGCCGCCGGCATGCACCGGCTTGAGCGCCGCCAACCCTTCCAAAGTCGTATCGGGACGGTTGCTTTCGTCGCGCGCCACCGTGACTTCGACCAAGCTTTCCGCGCCGGTCGTCTTGTCGATCTTTTTCATCTTGGTGGTCAGCGGCACGATCTCATCGTCATACTTGCCGGCGCCTTGCGCCGCGGCGGTGCGCAGCTGGCTTTGCAGGGCATACTGGTCCTGCCGTTCCCGGCTGATGCCATAGCGTTCGGCCACGATCTCGGCGGTCTCGATCATGGTCATCCACAAGGCGGGCTTGATTTGAAGCAGATGCTCTTCGGTAAAATGCTTGAGATTGATGCCGCCCATCTGCACCAGGGAGATGGACTCCACGCCTCCCCCCACCGCGATATCTGTGCCGTCGGTCATGATCTGCTGCGCCGCCATGGCGATGGCGTTGAGGCCCGAAGAGCAATAGCGGTTGACGGTGACACCCGCCGTCGAAGCCGGGCAGCCCGCCCAGATCGCACTTTCGCGGGCGATATTGTTGCCGGTGGCGCCTTCCGGAAAGCCGCAGCCGATCATGACGTCTTCGATTTGTGCCGGACCCAGACCGGCACGCGCGATCGCGTGTTTGATCGCATGCCCGGCCATCACCGCGCCATGGGTTTCGTTGAATCCGCCCCGCACCGATTTCGCCAGGCCGGTGCGCGCGGTCGAGACGATGACTGCCCGTTTCATGTGACAACTCCGAAACCGGAGGAACCCTAACCGTTCAACCGGTTGGCTGCCAGCGCCGGATAGCGCAGGGTGAAGGCGATCGCCGAAGACAAAGCGATAAGACTGATCGCGACGCTGGCGTAAAGCGGCAATCCCGCGTCGAAGGTCACGGCGCCATCGGCCACCGCCATGGCGGCAAAGGCGGCTGTCCATGCGCCCGAAACCAGATAATTGACGCGAAGGAACAATTCGGGCGGCCAGCCCGCTTCGCGCGGATCGAGCCGGGCATAGTCCACCGAGAAAGGCCGCTTCAGCGCCAAGGGCAGACCTAGCAGCAGGAACAAGACCAAGGCCGCGATGAAGCGTACCGAGGCCAGGGAAAGGCCGGGATCCAGGAAGCCGCGGCCCAGGGCCAACAGCGCGAACAGAAGCAGGCTGCCGACGTCGAGCAGGCGCAGGCTCGGGCTTTCGACGAAATCGCGGATGGTGACGACGAAAGCGGTGGCGAAAGCCATCCATAACGCCAAGTCGACCGACAGGCGCGACAATATCGTGAACAGGATGAACGGTGCGAAGCCCGCCACCAAATTCATGCTGGCCCCAAAACATAAAAAAGGGGCGCGGTGATATCCCGCGCCCCTTGAGTTGAGATGTCTTTACTGGGCGGCCGCCGTTGCCGGGGACGCTTTGGATTTGACGAAGTAGGTCCACAACCGCACCACCCGCGCCGCAGCCGGATTGGACTGCTGAACACCGGCAAACGTTGTGGCGGCGGCGGCATACTGGCCGGAAGCGGCCTGTGCTTGGCCGATCACCATATCGGCTTCGGTCGGATCGGGATCGCCACCCTTGGATTTGCCGAGCTGCGCCGCGGCGATGGCCTCCGGATACATGCCGTAACCATAGAGAGCCTGGGCCAGCTTGACGTTATAAAGACCGTTCTGCTTGGGACCGGCGGCGATCTGGGCCGGGATGGTCTTTTTGTCGGCCGCGACCTTGTCACCGGCCGGGGTGAAGCCGGTGCCGCCGCGCTTTTCCGATTCCTGCACTTCGCCCAGGAAGCCCAGCTTGCTGGCGGTGGAACCGATCAGCGAAGCGTCCGAAGCGGTGACGGTGCCGCCCTGCAGGAACATCAGCCGGCCCATATAGATATAGTCGATATCGCGCATGCCCTTGGTGGTGAGTGCCACGGCCATCAACTGGTTCCAGTCCGCCGGCTGGTTGTGATTGGCAACCAATGCCTCGAGCGTTTTTTCGGCGCCGGCCTGATCGTTCTGCTTGACCTGCGAATTCATGATGATCTGCAAGTCGCTGAGCGCCGGTTTCTGTCCCGCGGCGGTGGCCGCGTCGACATTCTTCTGCGCGATGGCGGTGGCGCCGGCAAAATCGCCGCCCTGGTAAAGCGCCGTGGTGATAAGGGCCATGTCCCCGGCGGACGGAGGCGGCGTGGTCGCCAGCAACAGCTTGGCGTATTTGACGGCCTGGGCGGGTTGCTTGGCGTTCATCGCCAATTGCAGCGCCGGCTTGTAGACGGCGGCCTTGTCGGCATCCGGAATCGCGGCCGGATCGACATCGGCGGCGGCGGCGGCGTCCACGGCTGCCGCGGCGAGATCCTGCATTCCGACATGAGCGCCCATGGCAAAGCGGTTGATCATCAAAACTTCGTAAGGAGAAGGACCGGAAATCCCCTTGGCCTTGTCGATCGCGGCAAGCGCCGCAGGAAAGTCCTTGGCGGCCATCGCCTTCTGGGCCTCGCTCAACGCCCTCTGAATGGCGGCATTCATTTTCGGGGGCTTGGGCTGGGCATCGGCCGCCATCGTGCTGATGCCCAGCATGAGGCCCACCGATGCGGCGATCAGAAATTTACTGGTCATGGAAACTCGTCCTTTTTCAACCCGGTTGGTCACCGGCAAACAGCCCCTGTGGGTGTCCTATTGTGAGAATATTTGCAACTTTACTGTGGCCAAGGCCTGTTTCCAATAAGGCGATCTGCCTCGCCTGATGCTGCGTTGCAGCAAGGTTCCAGTCTTGTCGTAAACAGTTGTTTACCCTGCGCTGGCAGCTTGTCCAGCGGGACCCGGACCGATTTCGATGGCACAGGACATATTCCGCCTGGACGGCAAGACCGCCTTTGTTTCCGGCAGCCGCGGTCATTTGGGCGCGGCCATGACCCGGGCTTTGGCCGGTGCGGGGGCGCATGTCATCGTCAATGGACGTGACGCGGCGGCGCTCGATCGCTTCGCGGAAGGCCTGAGACGGGAAGGCCTGTCGGTTGAGCCGGCCGCCTTCGACGCCCATGATGTCGCCAAAATCCATGGCTTTTTCGGGGGTCTGAAACGGCTGGATGTGCTGGTCAACAATATCGGCAAGATGGCCGGAAAATCCTTTTCCGAGCTCGGTCCCGACGATTTTGCCGCCACCTATGCCGCCACGGTGACCAGCGCTTTCGAAACGGTGCGCGCCGCCTTGCCCGCCTTGAAACAGGCGGTGTCGGCCGGCGGCGATGCCAGTGTGATCAATATCTCCTCCATTTATGGCCAAGTTGCCCCGGTCGCCGGGCTCTACGACAAGCGCGAGCAGCAGAGCCCGTTTCACTACGGTCCCGCCAAGGCCGGGCTGGAACAGCTCACCCGCCACCTCGCCGCCGAATTGGGGCGCGACAAGATTCGCGTCAACACGCTGGTGCCGGGTCCCTTTCCCCAGCCGGGGAAAATGCCCTTGGGCTTGGAACCCCGACTGGCGGAGCGAACCATGCTGGGCCGTATCGGCGCGGCGGAAGAGATCGGGGGGCCGCTTCTGTTCCTGGCCGCACCGGCCTCGTCCTATATGACGGGCGCCTGTCTCAACATCGATGGCGGCTGGACCGCTTGGTGACTCCGAAAGCCATGGGGTAAAGGAAGCGCATGGCGTTCCTGTCCTCATTCCGCATCGGCCAGCAGACCGTCTATCCGGAAGCGCTGTATGAGCGGCTGAAGAGTTTCGCGCTGCTGGACAATGTCGGCGACGCCGCCTTGCGCAATCTTCTGGCGGAAGCCAACTGGTTCGCGCTTCCCGGCGGCACCCTGCTCGAACGGGGCGGCGAGAATAACGCGGCGCTGTTCCTGGTGGTGACGGGAAGCCTGGGGGTTTTCGTCTCCGATGAGCAAAGCCAGCGCCGGATGGTGGCGCATATTCCCGCTGGCGAGACGGTGGGCGAGATGTCGTTGATCGCCGGCTCCAGCAATCATTCCGCCCAGTTGGTGGCGCTGCGCGATACCGAGCTGCTCAGGATCAGCCCCGATGGTTTTGAGTCGCTGATCGCCCGTCACCCCAAGGTGATGATGAATTTGATGCAGATGCTGGTGAAGCGCCTGAAGGACGCCAATCGCGGCCGTGTCCCCAAGTCCCAGCCCAAGACCTTCGCGATTGTGCCCCTGCAGGACGGCTTGTCGGAAGTGCCCATCGCCCAGCGCCTGACCATGGCCTTGGCCGGTATGGGATGCCGCGCCGCCGTGTTGGATGCCAGCGCCGGCGACCAGACCGCGGAATGGTTCAACGGCTTCGAACAGGCCCATGACGTGGTGTTTTACCGCGGCGATGCGCCCGACAGTCCTTGGACGCAATTGTGCCTGCGCCAGGCCGACCGCATCTTTCTGCTGGCCCGCGCCAATCAGCCCTTGCCGCTGGCGCCTTTGGATCTTCCCGCCTTCAAGGAACGCGCCTCGGGACCGCCGGAATTGCTGCTGCTGCATCCCGACGGGGCCAGCGCGGTATTGCCGGAGCATTTTTCGGTGCGCAGCGGGTTGTTCCGCGCCCATCATCATTTGCGCGCCGGCCACCAAGCCGATGTGGCGCGTGTGGCGCGCTTCATCGCCGGGCGCGCCGTCGGCTTGGTGTTGGCGGGCGGCGGGGCGCGTGGCTTTGCCCATATCGGCATCATCAAGGCGCTGAAGGAAGCAGGCGTGCCCTTCGACCAGCTGGGCGGCACCAGCATGGGCGCCATCATTGCCGCCGGCCTGGCGCGGGAATGGGGTCTGGAGGAAATGCGCGACCGCATGCGCGCGGTCTTTGTCGATGACAATCCGCTGTCCGATATCACGCTTCCGCTGATCGCCCTGATGCGCGGCAAGAAAGTGAGCAAGCGGCTGCGCGAGCATTTCGACGAAGTATGTATCGAAGAATTGCCGCTGCCTTTCTTCGCGGTGTCGTCCGATCTCACCACCGGGCGCATCCATATCCACCGCGACGACAAATTGTGGCGGGCGCTGCGCGCCAGCGTGGCGTTGCCGGGCATCCTGCCGCCCGTCACCCATCACGGCCATTTGCTGGTGGATGGCGGGGTGATGAACAATCTGCCGGTGGATGTGATGCGCGAACAGGCGCATGGCGCCGGCCCGATCATCGCTTGCGACATTACCGGCGAGGTCGATCTCCAGGCGCAGGACAGCCGCTATGGCGAGCGGCCCTGGTGGTGGCTGCTGGCCCAGAATATGCGCGGCAATCCCTCGATCATCTCCATCCTGATGCGTTCCGGCACGGTGGGATCGGAAGCCCAGCGCCGCATCGTGCGCGAGCAATGCGACTATCTGATCGAGCCGCCCATGCCCGATATCCAGTTGCGCGATTGGAAGAAATTCGACCAGGCGATCCAGGAAGGTTACGACACGGCGCGCGCCTGTATTGAAAAGAACGGCATTCCGCAGGTGCATGGGCCGGGCATGCCCATCGTCATTGCAACCTAAGGCGCGGTCTTTTGGCCTAGCTTTTCTTGGCGAGCGAAGCGAGCTTAGAAAAGCTGGCCCCGCTTCGAGCCCGCATAGCGGGCGAGGCGGTAGCCCGCATCGATATGTTATCGCGCTCCTAGCCAGCGGACAAAAATCCTCGCGCCTGTGTTGTATGAGATGGCGCTGTCCCATCACTGGGTTTAGATTGGTGCAAAGCTCCTGCGGTGAACCATGGCCATTGACTATGACGATATGATGCAGTCCGGCGCCACCGGCCTGGCGTCGCGCTACGACGAAAAGGACGTCATGCTCTATGCCCTGGGTGTGGGCATGGGGCGCGATCCGCTGGACGAAAAGGAGCTGCCTTTCGTCTATGAGAATAACGGCCTCAAAGTTGTTCCCACCTTCGCCAGTGTGATCGGCCGCGGCGAGGCGCCGCCCGAACGCCAGCACATGCCGCAAAAATCGCAGATCAATTTTGCGCTGGTTGTGGACGGCGAGCGCCGCATCACCTTCCACAAAGCGCTGCCGCCCAAATGCGAAGTGCTGTCGGACGAACGCATGCTGGCGATCCTGGACAAGGGTGAGGGCAAAGGTGCGGTCCTGGTGCAGGAGCGGGCAACACGGGAAGCCAAAAGCGGCGACAAACTGTTCACCATCGTCACCTCCATCTTCGCGCGCGGCGATGGCGGCTTCGGCGGATCGCCCGACGGCGGACCTGCGTTGCACATCTTGCCGGAACGCGCGCCCGATCTGGTGAAGGAATGCGACACCCGCGCCGACCAGGCGCTGCTCTATGCCCTGTCGGGCGACCGCAATCCGCTGCATCGCGATCCGGCTTTTGCCAAGATGGTGGGCTTTCCCCGTCCCATTCTGCACGGCCTGTGTTCCTACGGCACCGCCTGCCGCGCGGTGCTGTCCACCTTGGCCGAATATCAGCCCGAACGCATCAAGCAGTTTGATGTGCGTTTCTCCAAGCCGGTTTTCCCCGGCGAGACTTTGGTGGTGGAGATGTGGAAGGACGGCGGCACGATTTCCTATCGCGCCTCGGTCAAGGAGCGTCCCGGAACCGTGGTTTTGAACAACGGTCTTTGTCTGCTTGACGGCTGATTTAGAACAGGGTGATCCGATCGAAAATGCTGAGGCGCTGATCGCGTCCGGCAGGGCAGAGGAAGCCGCGCGCGCCCTGCAAGCGCGTTTGGCCGCCGGGCGCGGCGGCTTGCTGGCGCGGCTGACTTTGATCAAGGCGCTGCTGGCAAGCGGCGACAACAAATCCGCCCTCACAGAAGCGCGCGAAGCGGTGTCGCTCAACCCCGGTATCGCCTTGGCGGTGCTGGCGCTGGGCGAGGCGCTGCTGGCGGCGGACGCCTTGCCCACCGCCATCGCGGAATTGCAACGAGCACTGCGGTTGGATCCCGGTTTGGTGCGGGCGCGCGAGCTGATCGCCGCGGCCTGGCTCAAGGCCGGAGAGCCGGACAAGGCGCTGGAAAATCTGCACGCCCTGGAGAATCCACCGGCCGATATGATTGCGGCCTGTGAAGCGATCAAGGCGTCGCCGCGCTCCGATCCCGGCTATGTCCGCCATCTGTTCGATCAATTCTCGGCCGATTATGACGAACGCATGGTCGGGCAACTGGCCTATGCCGCGCCGCAAATTTTGTTCGATCTGGCGCAGTTGGTGATGCCGGGCCGTGAAAAGCTAGCGGTGCTGGATTTGGGTTGCGGCACCGGATTGGCGGGCGCCGTGTTCAAACCTCTGGCGGCGCGGCTGGATGGTGTGGACCTGTCCCCCGCCATGATCGAAAAGGCGCGGGCGCGCGGCATCTATGGCGATCTGCAGGTTGCCGATTTGGAGACCGCGCTTGCAGCCCCAGGACCGAACTACGACTTGATCTTGGCCGCCGATACGCTGGTTTATCTGGGCGATCTGACGAGCGTGTTTGAAAGCGCCAAGCGCCGCCTTTCACCCAACGGCTATTTTCTGTTCACCGTCGAAAAGCGTGAAGGGACCGGTTTCGAACTGGGCCCCAAGCGGCGCTGGCGGCACAGCGAAGCCTATTTGCGCGAACTTGCCACGCATACTGGGTTCGATATGGCCGGTCTTGTGGCGGCGGCGCCACGCAGCGAAGCCAATCAGCCGGTGGAAGGCTTTGCGGTGGCTTTGGCGCGGTAAATTGCGGCACTTTTTGGCCATTCCACGCGTTCTATTCCGCAGCTTCCTTGTGGAACTTCAAGCTTATGGTTGCCCTGGATAATACGGCTCTGACGGGCCGGGCCCTTAGCGGGCGCTTTCGAGTTCCACGCCTCAAATTGACCCTTGGTCCCCTGGTGGGCGGCATCACCTTTGGCGCGGTGGCGCTGGTTGTCGGCGCCATTCTTTTCCGCGGCTTTGCTGAAAACGGCTTTCGCCTGGGCAGCCAATTGGCATGGCGCTATGCCTTCCTGGTGTTCTTTGTGGCGCTGGTAGCAGGGCCACTCTGCCGGCTGGCGGCGCGCCCCTTTACGGGTTTTTCTCCGCCGGAAAGCCTGGGCCGTAAATTGGTCTGGGGTTTTTGTGCCAGCTTTGGCGTCTATCTGGTTTCGGTTTTCGTGCCGAACGTAATCCGTCTTTCCGCCGGTGCCACTTTGATGGTGCTGTTCGGCGCCGGTGTGGTGCTGGTGATGGCGCTGACGGCCGCACCGATCAAGCGGCTGGGAGACAAGCCGCTCATTCCCGTCAAGATCCGCCGCGTGCTGCTGGGCACTGCCGCCGGTTATTTCTGGCTGTGCTATTCCCTGATGGGCCTATCGCGAATCTATGGTCCCAACCAGCCCGATGCCTTTTACGGCATCAGCCTCTGTCTGATGCTGACCGGTCTGCTGATCCGTTTTGCCGACCGCTGGTTTTCCCCGGACCGTTGAGTTCCTGGCGCTGATTCCTTTTGCCGCGCTTTCCATGGCGGGTCGAAACGGAGAATCACTTATCATCCCGTTATGGGTGAGGCGGCGGTTCGAGTTCCCAAGGAGCGGCGGCAGCGCGATGTGTCCAGGGCGGCGTCCCGGACCGCGATCCTGGATGCGGCCCGCCGGGTGGCTGCCCGCGACGGCGCCCGCGATCTCAGTTTGCGCGGGGTCGCGGCGGAAGCCGGTTTCGCCCCGGCCGCGCTTTACGGTTATTTCCGCAACAAGGACGAATTGCTGCTGGCGCTGGCCACCGACGATCTCACGTCTCTGGCGCGCGCGATGCGCGGTGCGGGCAGTGGCTTGGCGAGCGCGGGCGCGGCGGCGCTGGACTTGCTGCGCGGCGCCGAAACCATGGCGGCGGCCTCGGCCGCGCTGGCCGGGTCAGGCGGCGGCGATGCCGAGCGGCTGTTCAATGGCCGTTTGATCGCGGCGCTCAAGGCCTTGTCGGATGCCAGCGGCTTGCCGTCCAACAGCCGCGAAAGCCAGCGCGATGTGGTGCTGGTGGCGGCGGCGCTGACCGGTTTGGCGCTGCTGGCGCGTTCGGGGCGTCTGGATGCGCTTGGCTTTACCCCGGCGGAATTGATCGCCCGGCTGGACGGTAGATTTCGCGCTTAAGCGCCTCTGTAATACTGCGCCACTGTCCAGACGCCGATCAGGATAAAGCCGATCCCGGCGATCAGCTTGAAAGGCACCCCCGCGAGATAGCGGCTGGCGAAGGTGCCGAAGAAAGTGGCGATCGCCGCGCTGAGCAGCAGCGCTCCGCCGCAAGCCATAAACACCATCAGCGGCGACATCTTCCGCTCCGAGGCGAACAGCACAGTGGCGAGCTGTGTCTTGTCGCCGAACTCGGCCAGGAACACCGTCACGAACATCGCCACCAGATCACTCATCGGATACTCCGCTATTGCTGATAATGGACACTCATCACAAAGGTCCGTTGCGGGAAGGGATGGAAGAGGAAGTATTTGTCGTTATTGAGATTGTCCACACCCAGTGAGACGGTCCAAGTCTCGTCCACTTTATAGCGGGCCCGCGCATCGACCACGAAATAGCCGGCGAAGCCCTGATAAGTCTGGGAAATCGGATCGCTATTGTCGATGGTGCCGAAGCTGCGATCGGCATAACGCGCGCCCAGCGTGAAAGAGAGTTCATCGTTGGGACGATAGGTCGCGACCGCATTGGCCTTCAATTTGGGCACGCCGGGAACGAATTTTCCCACTGCCGCGGCAAAGGCATTGTCCTGGCGGATGCGGGCGTCGGCGGCGGTGAGGCTGGCCATCAATTCCAGACCAGGGAACAAGACGTCATATTGGTCGATCAAAAATTCCACGCCGCGCACTTGAGTACGGTCCACATTCTGCACAAAGCTGAACAGGGTGCCCGAGCCCGGCACCAAGGGCGCCGATTGCGACAGCAGGGCGCTGGTAATGTCTTCCTCGAAAGCGGAGAGGCGCAACCGCCCGCTGCCGGTGGCCCGTTCTGCCGCCAATTCGTAAGAGCTGACGCGTTCGGGTTTCAGGTTTGGGTTGGGCACCGTCAACGTCGTGCCGGTGGTGATCGCTTGGTAAAGCTCCGTAACGGTGGGCATGCGGAAAGCGACACCCCACGAGCCGGTCAATGTCCAATTGTCCGATATCTGCCAGGCCAGCGACGCCTTGGGCGATAAAGTGCTGGCGGAATTGCGCGGCTGGCTGACATTCAACGCGGGCGAGGCGGAGAAATTCGATCCGCCATAGGCGCGCCAATCCTCATAGCGCAGGCCCAAAGCCGCTTTCAGCTCCGGCAACAGCGACCAGATATCCTGAAGCCACACCGCATTGGTGGCGGTGCGGCCCTTGGCGGCGTTCACCACCGAACCTTGTCCGCCCGCGATCCAGTCTGTGAGATTGTATCGGGTCTGGGCGAAGGTCTCGGCATCGCGATGAAAGCCGAAGGACACTTCATGGTCCGTCCAGCCGCGCCACACGCCATTGGCATCCAAGGTGTACCAGCCGGTGCCGTTCATGCGGTTGAGGGTGCCCGCGCCCGCCGTGAAGGCGCCCGGCAGCGCCGCGGTCGCCACTCGCTGTTTGTCGGTCAGATAGGCGTAATCGCTGACAATGATTTCCCAAGCGAAATCGCCGTCCTTGGCCGAGGTCAGCGATAGGCCCTGGGCCAGTTGGGTCTGTTGCACATTGTAGAGATTGTTGGAAAAGGTGCTGGCGGCGATATTGTAGTTGAAGCCGCCGATATTGCTGTTGCCGGCATAGACCGGTGTGCCGGACGCATTGCTGAGATAGGTCCGCACACGCGCATCATTGTCCTGATGGAACAGGCTGGCGAGATAGGAAAGCTGCATGCCATTGGCGAAATCATAGGACAGCTTCAATGTGTTCGTATCCTGGACCTGATGTTCAAGTCCCGTGTCGCCGATCACCACAATCGGCGCACCGGTCCGGTTGAAATCATTGAAAGCACCGGTCAGCACTGTGCCGGCCGTGCTGGTGGAGGCTGGGCGTGTCAAGGTGGCATAGCCCAAGGGCTGGCCGTGGCTGTCCAGATGATTGGCCGACAGCCGCCAGCTGAAAGCGCCGTAGCGGTCGCCAACGCCTCCGGCAAGCTGCCAGGTGCCGTAACTGTCGTCGGTGCTGTATTGGTTGAACGTCTGGATCGCGCCGGTGACGTCGGCATAGAACTCGAATTTGTCCGGCATGCGGGTGGTGATGTTCACCGTCACGCCGGTGGAGTTGCCGGCATAACGGGCGGCGAAAGGGCCATACAGAATATCGATGCGGCTGACATCCTGGGGCGCGGCGACGCCGAAATGCGGTGAGGCGGCGCTGTTGTTGTTGCCGATGGGGGAGTTGACCATGATCCCGTCGACAAAGATCAGGTTGCGGGCGCTGGCGCCCAGCCCCGAGGTACGGGTGGCGATGGGGTCCTGGGTGTCGCCGTAATGGCGTTTGCGCACCACCAGCGAGGGCGCGAATTTCAGCATATCCTCGGTGTTGACGGTGTTGATCTGTTCCTGGGCCTTGGCGGCGGTGACCTGGATATCCGTCGCCGCCGGATCGGCGCTTTGGGCGCGGTCGGCGGTGACGATGACATATTCCGGCTGAATGCCGAGGCCGATGGACTGGGCGACCGCCGGTGTGGCGATCAGCGGCAGCAAGGCGATAACGGATGATTGCACCATCAGGCGCGAAACGGTTGACATGGGATTCCCCGAAAACGGATGAGCGGCCGCGCTTAAGCGCGGCGGATGAAAAGGCTCAAGCGTTCAGGGGTGGGGCGCGCGGTGATTGCGGCGTGAAGCGGGCCGCGACCTGTCGGGCATAATCCCGGTCGATGGCGGCGGCAAAGGCATGGAAGGCCGGCATGATCAGCTGCGGCACATCAGGCACCGAAGCCAGATGCGGCGCTGCCGAGAAGGGGCAGATGTCATGATGGATGTTTTTTTCCGCCGGCGCTTTTTGGTCATGGCTGGCGGAAGCCTCGACGGTGCAGATGGTCATGCCCTGCGCGGCTGGCATCCAGCCGGCGGGCAGCATGGCGCGCGCCACCAAGGCGATAAACGCCACATGCCGTGCGAAAAGGAAAAGCCTCTGCATAGAGGCGTTTTCGCTCCGTTCAGGCCAAAGGTCAATGCGGCAGAAGGGAGCGACCGCGGTCCATAGCGGCAGCGTATGGACGAGCGGATCGAGGGCCTCGCGGCGCGACCATTAAACGGAGCGACCGGCAACCCGTGGCGGTTGCGGAGCAACCGCGGAGGGGTCGTTAGCGCCAGCGTCGTGCGACCGGCGCGACCACTAAATAGTAATTCCGCCATCCACGATGAAATTCTGCCCCGTGGCAAAGCTGGAATCGTCGCTGGCCAGCCACAGCACGATGCTGGCCATTTCCTCGGCGGTGCCGATCCGGCCCAGGGGCTGACGGGCGGTGAAGGCCTTGCGGGCGGCTTCATAGTCGCCGGTGTCGCGAAGGCGCTGCTGCAGCGAGGGCGAGTCCACCGTGCCGGGGCAGAGCGAGTTGCAGCGGATGCCCTTGGTGACAAAGTCGGCGGCCACCGATTTGGTCAGGCCGATCACCGCCGCCTTGCTGGCGCCATAGATGCAGCGGTTGGGAATGCCTTTGATCGAGCCCGCCACCGAAGCGACATTGATGATCGAGCCGCCGCCGCCCTCCAGCATCGCCGGGAGGAAGGCCTTGATCATGCGCGCCATGGCATAGACGTTGATCTCAAACGACTTGTGCCACTGGGCCTCGTCGTTATCCAGAATGGTGCCGTTCTCGACAAAGCCGGCGCAGTTGAACAGCACATCCAGTCTGCCGGTCTTTTTCGCCAGCGCCGCGATGGCCGCGGCATCGGTGACGTCCAGTTGCACTTTTTCCGACGCCAGACCGTCCATACCCTTGAGGTCGCGGTCGGTGGCGATCACCCGCGCACCTTCGGCGAGAAACAGTTCGGTGGTGGCCCGCCCGATGCCGGCCGCGGCGCCGGTGATCAGCGCGATTTTCCCCTCAAGCTTCTTGGACATGATTTTTCCCGACTAATAATGTGTAAGTGTCTCTCATGGCGTAAGCCTAGAAGCGGGGCCTTAATGGATGGCGAGGGTCGGCGCAAGTACCATCGCTGCGGCACTTTTTGGCGTCTGTTTGCGGCGCATTATATCGCAGTGTGAAAGGCTTTTCCGGCAAGCCTTTGACGAAAGCCCAGGATTACGCTTTGCTGCACTCAATGGGTGAGCCGCGTCCCGCTGGCCGGGATGCGGCGCTTGCTTATCTGCACACTTAAATAAGAAATACGGTGAGGGAAAATGTCGGGCAGGATTCGCTATCTGTTGATCATGCTGATCTTTGTGGTCAGCGCGGTGGTCTATATCGACCGCAGCAACATCTCCATCGCCGGTACGTATCTCGCCGCCGATTACGGCATCAACAAGATCCAGCTGGGCTGGGTGTTCTCCGCCTTTCTGCTGGGCTATGCCGCCTTCCAGATTCCTGCCGGTTGGCTGGTGGGAAAATTGGGGCCGCGCAAGACCCTGACCTATGGCCTGATCTGGTGGAGCGTGCTCTCGGTCGTGACAGCGCTGGTACCGCCCACCATGGGCGGCGCGTTGTGGGTCCTGATCGCGGTGCGCTTCATCCTGGGCATGGGCGAGGCAGTGGCCTATCCCTCCTCCAACCTGTTCATCGCCGCCTGGTTTCCCAGCCATGAGCGGGGCAAGGCCAATGGCTGGGTGTTCGGCGGCGTCGGCTTCGGTTCCGGTACGGCGCCGCCGCTGGTGGCCGCGATCATCGCCTTCTATGGCTGGCGCGAAGTGTTCTACATCTCCGCCGTCATCGGGCTTGTGGTGGCCGCGATCTGGTACTGGTTGGCGCGCGACACGCCAGCGGAACATCCCAGTGTAACCGAGGAAGAGAAGGCCCATATCAAGGCCGGCCAACCGGTCAAGATGGAAGGCAAGATGCCGCCGGTGCCGTGGGGCAAGATTTTCACCAGCAGAGATGTCTGGGGCACCGCGCTTGCTTACATTGCCTTCGGCTATGTCGCCTTTATTTTCCACACCTGGTTCTTCATCTATCTCAAGGACGGGCGCGGGCTGGACCTCAAGAGCAGCGCGCTGCTCGGCACGCTGCCCTTCATCGCAATGACCACTTGCTGCCTGCTGGGCGGGGTGATCAGCGACTGGCTGGTCAAGCATAAGGGGCAGTATTTCGGGCGCAGCCTGTTCGGCGCTTTCACCCTGTTCCTGTCCGCCGTCTTCCTGATTATCGGTAGCCATGCCGAGAACACCACGGTGGCAGTGCTGGTGTTGGCGGGCGGCGCCGGCGCGCTGTATCTGGGCCAGGCGACCTATTGGGCGGTGGCGGCGGATTTTGGCGGACCTTTCACCGGCGTGATCTCGGGCCTGGTCAATATGGGCGGACAGATCGCGGGCGCGGCCACCGCTTCGCTGACGCCGTTGTTCGCGTCCTGGTATGGCTGGGAGACCGCTTTCTATATCGCGGCCGGTGTCTGCATCGTCTGCATGTTCCCCTGGTTCCTGGTCAATCCCGACCGCAGGCTGATTCCCGAAGAGCGCGCATGAAGCAGGCGATCCTGGGCTGCGCTCTATTGCTCTTTGCGGGCAGCGCGCTGGCACAGGATGCCCGGCCGGGTCTGCCGCCGGCGCCCGCCGAATTCGTCGCCTTTTTCACAACCTATTGTCTGGAAAAATTTCCCGACGACGCGGCGCTGGTCTTGGCCGCGTCCGACAGCAAGTTGGTGGGGCTCACACAAGAGCAGACCAGGCTGTTTCTCAGAAACGATCCGGGGCAGGGCTGGCTGATCCAGGGTGAGAGCGGCAGGTATATCCTGACCGACGAATTGCCGCCCAATCACGCCTGCGCGGTGCGCCATGCCGTGCACGCGCCTTTTTCCGTAACGCCCTTGAAGGACCTGGCGGGCAAATTTGTCGCCGCCAAAGGGCACCGGCTGGTGGATGGAGAGGCTCTGCAAACGCCGATGGGCGAGGGCATCGTCACCGCCGTATCGTCCCAGAATGAGGTGGACGAAAAAGGCGTGCCGACCGGCGAAGCCTTCACGCTCGCGGTGGTGAGCTATCCGCCCCAGCCGCTGGCGGACGGCACCAAATCGGAGCCCTTTTGGGAAATCCGTTTCGCGCGCCAGATTTCCCGCACCGCCGCCTAATCTATAGCGGCGTCAAGCCTGCGGCGGCGATCCCGGCCAAGGCGGCGATTTCGTCATTGTCGGAGGTGTCGCCGGTAACGCCGACGGCGCCAATGGGAAGGCCGTCGGGCCCTTTGACGATCACCCCGCCAGCCACCGGAATAAGGCCATTGGCGGCCAGATGCCCCAGGGAGGCGATGAAGCTGGGCCGTTCCGCCGCCATTTCCCCGATGCGGCGGGAATTGACCCCCAGGGCCAGCGCGCCTGCCGCCTTGCCCCGGGCGATATCCAGCCTGAGGAAGCTGGTGCCGTCCTGGCGCTGGAAAGCGATCACATGACCGCCCGCATCCACCACCACGCAGGAGAGCGGCTTCATGCCCGCCTCCCGGCCCTTGGCGAAGGTCGCGGCGATGATGGTGTTGGCCTTGTCCAGGCTGATGCGGAAGTCGCTCATTAGGGGTTCTCTTTTGATGGCGGGGCAGACTGACCGAAAAAGCGCAGCAAAGAAAGTCGCGGGCATGGTATCTGTCGACGCATGGCGCGTAAGACCCAAATTGTCGTGGTCGGCGGCGGCGCGGGCGGGCTGGAGCTGGCGACCCGCCTGGGCGCCCATTTCGGACGCGAGAAGTTCGACATCATCCTGGTGGAGAAAAACCGCACCCATATCTGGAAGCCGCTGTTGCACGAAGTGGCCGCCGGTTCGCTGGACGCCAATCTCGACGAAGTGGGCTATCGCAGCCACGGTTATGCCTGGGGCTATCGCTTTTTCTACGGCGTGATGGAGGGCATCGACCGCGACAGCCGCCATGTGCTGATCGCGCCCATCCTGGACGAGGACGGCCGCGAGATCATGGGCCGCCACCGTATCCGCTATGACTATCTGGTGCTGGCGGTGGGCTCGGTGAGCAATGATTTCGGCACCAAGGGCGTGGCGCAGCATTGCATCTTTCTGGACAGCCGGCTGCAGGCCGACCGTTTCCGTTCCAAGCTGCTGGATCATTGCCTCCGGGTGTCGCGCACCTTGCAAGCCGATCCCAAGGCCGATGCGTTGGTGCGGGTGGATATTGTCGGCGGCGGCGCCACCGGCGTGGAGCTGGCGGCCGAGCTCTACAATGCCGCGTCGGAGCTGCGTCATTACGGTTTGGAAGTGTTCGACGAAAGCCGGTTGAAGGTAACCCTCATTGAGGCCGGCCCGCGCATTCTGCCCGCCTTGCCGGAGAAGCTGGCGGAAGCGGCTCACAAGGAATTGGAAGCCCTGGGTGTGCGCATCGTAACCGGCGAACAGGTGGTGGAAGCCACCGCCGACGGCATGCTCACCAAATCCGGCGAGCTGATCAAAGCCGATTTGCGGGTCTGGGCGGCGGGTGTGAAGGGCCCCGACATGCTGTCCACGCTTGGTCTGGAGGCCACCCGCGGCAACCAGCTGGTGGTCAAGCCCAGCTTGCAGACCACGCGCGACGACCGCATCTTCGCCATCGGCGATTGCGCCTGGTTCGTGCCGGAGGGGGAAACCAAGCCGGTGCCGCCGCGCGCCCAATCCGCCCATCAAATGGCGGCCACCGCCTATTACAATATCCGCGCCTTGATCAAGGGCGGGCGGCTCAAGGATTTTGTCTATCACGATCACGGCTCGCTGGTGTCGCTCAGCCATTTTTCCACCGTGGGTTCGCTGATGGGCAATCTGATCGGCGGGCGGATGGCGATCGAAGGCCGGCTGGCGCGCTTTGTCTATGTTTCGCTCTACCGCATGCACCTGATCGCCATTCACGGCTGGCTCAAGGGCTTGGCGCTCATCTTGGTGGGACATGTCAATCACATCGTCCGGCCGAAACTGAAGCTGCATTGAGATGCGGGCGTTGTTCGATCAAGCGGTGGGATTGCACGGCCAGGGCCGCCTGGATGAAGCGGCGCGGCTTTATGAACAGGTCCTGGCAGTACAACCCAATTTCATGAATGCCCGTCATATGTTGGGCGTGGTACGCGCCCAGCAAAACCGCCACCAAGAGGCCCATGAGCTGATTGCGCCGGTGGTTGCCGCCAATCCCAATGACGCCCTGGCGCTGGCCAATTTCGGCAATGTGCTGGGCGCGCTGGAACGGCGGGAGGAAGCGGTTGCTCAGTATGACCGTTCGCTGGCGCTCAATCCCGGTTATGCCTCGGCCTGGTTTTTCCGGGGCAATATGCTGCAAATTCTGCTGCGCTACGAGGAAGCGCTGCAATCCTATGATCGCTTTCTGGCTCTGGTCCCCGCCAGTGCCGAGGCCTGGAACAATCGCGGCACCAGTTTGCAAAGCTTGGGCCGGATGGAAGAGGCGCTGGAGTCCATCCGCCGTGCCTTGAAGCTGGACCCGGCCATGGCCGAAGCACAGCTCAATCGCGGCTTTTGCCATATGCTGATGCAGGATTTCGCCAATGGGCTGCCGTTGTTGGAATGGCGCAAGCGCATGCCGGAGCCGATGGAGGCGCGCAATTATTCCCAGCCGCTATGGGATGGGGCGCAGGACATCAACGGCAAGACGCTTTTCGCCTATATCGAGCAGGGGCTGGGCGATACCATTCAGTATTATCGTTATGTCGGTTATGCGCAGGCACGCGGCGCCAGGGTCATTCTCTCCGTGCCCAATCAATTGGTCGCGCTGCTCAGCAATGCTGTGCCGCAAGTCGAGTTGATCGGTTGGGGTCAGGTGCCGCCGGCTTTCGATTTCCATATTCCCCTGGCCAGCATTGCGTTGGCGGCCGGCATGCGGGTCGAAACCATCCCCGTCGCCGATCGCTATCTTTCGGCAGAGCCCGAGCGCGTCGCGCACTGGAAGGACAAGCTTGGCGATCATGGCTTTCGCATCGGTATCGCTTGGCAGGGCAACCAATTGATCCTGGGCTCGGAAGGCAAGGCCTTTGCACTCTCGGTGCTGGAAAGCATTTCCCGGCTTGCCGGTGTGCGGCTGATCGGCTTGCAGAAAAACGCGGGATCGGAGCAGCTGACCCAGCTTCCGCCGGGCATGAAGGTGGAGCGCTATGATTTCGACCAAGGACCGGACGCTTTTCTGGATACCGCCGCCATCATGAAACATTGCCACCTGGTGATTACCGCCGACACGGCGCCGGCGCATCTGGCGGGGGCGCTGGGCGTGCCGGCCTGGGTGGCGCTCAAATATGTGCCGGATTGGCGCTGGTTCCTGGGGCGCGGCGACAGCCCCTGGTATCCGTCCTTGCGCCTGTTCCGTCAGGCCGCGCCCAACGACTGGGCCAGTGTGTTCGCCGCGATGGAGTCGGAGCTGCGCCCGCTTATTTCACGTAAGCCTTGACCACATCCGTCAGCAGATCGCGGCCATCATAGACGGCGCGCACCCGCACGCGTTCGTTCAACCCATGCAACCGGCTGCCGTCCGGTTCGAAGAAGATACCAGTGAAACCATAGGTGGGAATGCCCGCCCGGGAGAGGTGCGACGCATCGGTGGCGCCGATCTCCAGCATGGGCACCACCGGCACATCCGGCCAGCGTTGGGCCGCCGCCGCCAGGATCGGCTTCATCACCGCATCCGTCAGCTTTGGCGCTGGTCCACTGGCGCCACGCCCCGGCTGGATGGTGACCTTGATCTGCTTGTCACCCATCAGTTCGATCAGTTTCTGTCTGACCTGATCGGGTGTGCTGCCGGGAAAGATTCGGCAATTGACATTGGCACCGGCGCGCTGGGGCAGGGCATTGGTGGCGTGACCGGCATCCAGCATGGTGGCGACGCAGGTGGTGCGCAGCATGGCGTTATAGGCCGGGTCCGAAGCCAGAAGCTTTGCCGCTGCCGCATCTTTCGGATTGCGTGCGAAGCCTGTCATTGCCGCGCCCATCGCGCCGCCGATCTGCGGCCCCATCTTGGCGAAGAAGGCGCGGCTGGAGTCGGTGGTCTGCACTTCAAAATCGTAAGCACCGATCTTCATCAGCCCCGCGGAGAGGTGATAGATTGCATTGTCCTTCACCGGGCGCATGGAATGGCCGCCGGGATTGGTCACTTCCAGCCGGAAATTCTGACTGGTCTTCTCGCCCGCATTGATGCCCAGATAGACGCGCTTGCCCTTTTCATCCATGCGGCCCCAGCCGCCTTCATTGAGCGCGAATTCCGCGTCGATCAGCGCGCGCTGCCGCTCGGCCAGATCGCGCGCGCCATTAAAGGGCGCGCTTTCCTCGCCGCAGGTCAGCGCCATTTTCAAGGTGCGGCGGGGCTTGAAGCCGTCCTTCTTGAAGCGCGCCAACATGTCCACCCAGATGGCGGCCTGGGCCTTATCGTCGGCGGTGCCGCGGCCATAGAAATAGCCGTCTTCCTCGATGAAGCGGAACGGATCGCGCGCCCAGTCCTCGCGTTTGGCTTCCACCACGTCCAGATGCGCCAGAAGCAGAATGGCTTTGGCGTGAATGTCCGTGCCCGGCAACAGCGCGACCAGGCCACCCTCCTTGGGATGGCCGGGGGCGGTGACGATATGCAGATCGCGGTCGGGGAATCCGGCGGTCTTCAGCCGCGCCGCCATGCGCTGGGCCGCCAGGGTGCAGTCGCCCGACGACAGGGTGGTGTTGGTCTCGACCAGTTCCCGGTAGATGTCGCGAAATGCCCGCTGATCGGCAGTCACATTCTGCGCCTGTGCCGGGCCTGCCAGCATCAGGACAAGGGTCGCGGCAAAAGCCCGGCTATTTCTGATCGGCATAAATCCGTACCACCTCGGTGAGGAAATCGCGGCCTTCATAAAGCGAGCGCACCCGCATGCGTTCGTTGAGCCCGTGTATCCCGCCGCCGTCAGGATCGCCGAAGATGCCGCTAAGACCATAGGTGGGTATTCCCACCGGGTTGAGGAAGGCCGCATCGGTACCGCCGGCCAGCATGACCGGCGCCACAGGCACACCAGGCCAGATCTTGGCCGCCGCCGCCTTGACCGGGTCCATCACAGCTGCGGTCAGTGGCGGCGGGCTGAGCGGCACTTCGCTGCGCTTTTCCTCGGTGGTGACTTTGATTTGGGGATCGGCCACCAATTCTTGCAGCTTGGCCCGCACCTGCTCGATGCCGGTGCCGGGAAAGATGCGGCAATTGATATTGGCGTTGGCGCGTTGCGGCAGAGCGTTGTTGGCATGGCCCGCATTCAGCAAGGTGGGAATGCAAGTGGTGTGCAGAATGGCATTGTGGCTGGGATCGGAAGCGAGCACCGAAGCGGCCGCCGCGTCTTTGGGATTCTTGGCGAAGGCGCTCATCGCCGCGCCAATCTTGTCGCCCCGCTGCGGTCCCATGGCTGCAAAGAACTGGCGCGTGGCGTCGTTGGATTCAACAGGAAACTGATAGGCGCTGATCTTGGTCAGCCCCAATGCCAGGCGATAGATGGCATTATCTGGTGTCGGGCGCGAGGAATGGCCGCCGATATTGATGACTTCCAGCTTGTAATTCTGGGGAAATTTCTCGCCCGCCTGGATGTTGAGCAAGAGCCGCTTGCCGCTGGCATCCAGCCGCCCGCCCGCGCCTTCGTTTAAGGCGATCCCGGCATCGATCAACGGACGTTCATGTTTGGCGAGATAGGCCGCGCCATTGAAGGCATAGGAGGTTTCCTCGCCGCAGGTCAGCGCCAGCTTGACGCTGCGCCGGGGTTTGAAATTTTCCTGTTTGAAACGGATCATCATATCCACCCAGATGGCGGCCTGGCCCTTCATGTCCGAAGTGCCGCGTCCGTAGAAATAGCCGCCTTCCTCGATCAGCTTGAAGGGATCGCGGGTCCAGTCCTCGCGCTTGGCTTCCACCACATCGATATGGGCGAGCAGCAGGACCGCTTTGGCTTTTGGATCGCTGCCATGCAGGATCGCGACCAGTCCGCCGTCCTTGGGATGTTCCTTGACGCTGAAGGGATGCAGGTCGGCATCGGGATACCCGGCGGCTTTCAGATGCGCCGCCATGCGCTGGGCCGCCAAGGTGCAGCTGCCCGAGGAGAGGGTGGTATTGGTTTCCACCAGCTCTTTGTAAAGGGCGCGGAATTTGAGCTGGTCGGGACGCGGCGCGGTCTGCGCCATGGCCGGCGCCGTCAGTGATGCGGCCAGCGCCGCCGCTAGAAGTGTGCGCATGCATATCCCCCGGACAATCCCAGGGACCAGCCTATCGCTTAAGCCCATTTGTGAAAGGAGAAAAACGCCGCTCCACACAAAAACATGAAGGCTACGAGGTGGTTCCATTTCAAGCTTTCGCCGAGATAGGTGACGGAAAAAACGGCAAACACCAGCAGGGTGATGATTTCCTGCATGGTCTTGAGCTGGGCAGCGGAATAGACCTGATGGCCGATGCGGTTGGCCGGTACCGCCAGCCAATATTCGAAAAAGGCGATGCCCCAGCTGATCAGGACCACCTGCCATAGTACGGCATTGGGAAATTTGAGCTGGCCGTACCAGGCGAAGGTCATAAAGATGTTGGAGGCGAATAGCAGGGCGATGGGCGCCAGAAAGGCCATGGGATCTCCTTCAATGCAGGACTGTCTTTCTAACCTGCTTTGGGGCCAGCGGCGCGGCGTCCGTCGATTCCGCTACCGTTGATCCGCGCGGAAGGCTTCCAATTTCACCCGCGTGACGCCTTTTTCCACCATGCCGAGCGCGTCGGCAGCCGCGAAAGAGATATCGACGATCCGGGTTGGGATCCGCGGTCCGCGGTCGGTGATTTCCACGGTAACGGTGCGCCCATTGGCGAGATTGGTTACGCGGACCAGGGTGCCGAAAGGCAGGGTGCGGTGCGCCGCCGTGAAGTCACGATGGTCGAATTTTTCGCCGCTGGCGGTGGGCTTGCCGCTATGGGCGCGGCCGTAGAAGGACGCCAGTCCCTCGTCGGTAAAGAAGGGCCCGGCGGCCAAAGTTTGCGGTAGTACTTCGCGCGGTTGCCGCGGCGGCGGCGCCGGCTGGGGCGGCGCCGGCGGCGGCGCGGCCTTTCCAGCACATTGGGATCCTAAGCTTAGAATTCCACGTGGACAAGTTGTCG
>JADMIO010955787.1_pt1 | contig 54324 bp, 46 predicted proteins | sample 8958161 | NCBI WGS metagenome assembly JADMIO01 (sample SAMN16585339, study PRJNA669376) | soil metagenome | isolation source: Crop rotation soil | place: USA: Cullars Rotation, Alabama | collected 2011
GCCGCGACTTCAAGTCACGTGAATTCCAAGCTTCGGATCCCACTGTGCTGGAAAGATCAAGCGCAGTTAATGCTCGCTTATCATCGCGTGTTAGCTCGCGTGCCGGCTTGCTACACGCTTGTACATTTGCGCGCAGTGCTTGAATGAAGTTTTGCGGCTGGTCGCTGAAGTGATGGAAACTTGGTCCATCTTAATTAGATCGTCTTCGTTACGATCGTCGAGTACGAACTCTGAAGTAGCCGTACATAAAAGCGACCATTCTGTTTGCCGTGAATGATGACAGAGATTTTTACTCAACGCTACTATTTTGGTTGCGGCTAAGCCGCGCTGTGCGATCTCTGTGTTCTCTGTGTAGCAAGCTCTTAGTTCTTTGTTTTTCTGACAAAGTTTACGCCGAAGGCGTTCGCTAACTTAAGCCCAGGGTTTCTACCCTGGGACTGAGCACCTGAATCAGTACGACTACACCGAAGGTGTTGGCCAACGCCTGCGGCGTACTGACAGCTTTAGCTCCTCTTTCCCAGGGTAGAAACCCTGGGCTGGAAATTAGCGAACACCTTCGGTGTAATCCTGTCCGGTTTCAGCTTGCAATCGAACTTTGGTTGCGGCTAAGCCGCGCTGTGTATCTATGGTGAAATAAACCTTAGCAATCAAAATTCTCGACAAACACAGAGAACGCAGAGGTACCACGGAGAAGATCTAACCCGCCGTCACTCTTACTTCCACCTTCAAACTTTCCTTCGCACTACCTTTGTAAACCCCCCTGGTCGGTGGTACATCCGCGTAGTCTCGCCCGACTGCAACGCGGACGTACATATCTGTCTGCTCGGAATCATGAGTTGGATCGAGAGAAATCCAACCCCGATCACTTGTAAACACATCAACCCAGGCGTGCGACGCCGCGTTTGTCCCAGTCAATTCAGCTTGAGCAACATGAATGTACCCGCTTACATAACGCGACGGAATCCTTAGAGATCTACATGAGGCCAGCATCAGGTGCGAAAAATCCTGGCAAACTCCCCGGCCCAAAGAAAGCGCTTCGGTAGCCGTCGTGTGCACATCGGTGGCCCCAGGTTCATATTTCATCGAGCGGAAGACAGCGTGCATCAACCTAAGTGCAGTTTCAGAACTATTTCCATCGGCGGCATAAGGCGACGCAAAGTCACGTGTGAAGTCATCGACGGGCGCGTAAGTGGTTGAAGCCATGTAATCAAACTCATCGATCGGTGACAGCACACTCTGATCGTCGACAAATCTTGGACTTGTGATTACCTCACTGACACCTCGAACAACGAGACGCTCATGAGTGTCAAGAGCGTCGAAATGGTGCACGAGATTTCCGAATCGATCGCGGTATTGCATTACATCGCCACGTGGCTCCGTGATCAGACGAAAATCGATGCGGTTCTGCGTGTTTGTATCGAGCGGGCAGAGACGCATTTCCGTGTACGCCTCGCTAATCGTTTCGGAGTAAGTAAATGTAGTTGTGTGTTCGATCTTCAGTCTCATCTATTCAATTCACTGTTGCTGCTGCGATTGTTGCTGGCGTGGAGGGTATTCCGAAGGAAGAATCACCTGTGTGTTGAAGTATGTTCGGGTTATTTCATCGCTAGCCTGGTTAAGTTTGTTGAGCAACTCGACCAGGTATGGGTGCATGTTTGGACCCAACACATCGTTGATATCAAGATAATCGAGTTCCGAACAAAGCTTGCCTAGCAAGCGATAAGGCCGAGTCGCATTTTTCGCACCGTCGGACATAAGCGTGACGGACCGAAGTGCTCGTTGGACGCAGTAGGCGACAGCCCGGGGAAACTGCTGATTGATCAAAAGAAATTCAGCAACCCTCGCCGCTTTTAGTTTTGACAAGTGTGCCTTACGAAATGCTTCGAACGCGCTGCACGAGCGAAGCATCGCGATTAACTGAAGCGACGCTTCAGGACCTTCACTTAGAAGGTTCACAGCTGCATATTTCACATCGATGATTCGCACGGTTTTATCAGCGCGCTCGAGATGTTTTCCGATTTGAATAAACTCGTAAGCCTCGCCATGAGTCATGGTTTCATTCGTGATTCCCTGAAACGCCTGCGAGCCATGGCGGATCTTGTCGAAGAACTCGTAAGGCCCACGCGCTGAAAGTTCCCGCTTGATGTCCTTCACCAGAAAGTAGAGTCGATTGAGGTGTTCCCACATCTCGCTACTGATTTGTTCACGAACACCACGAGCGTTTTCACGAGCGAGCGTGATGCAGGTTGTGACTGCATTTGGGTTCGCGGGATGCCACAACAAAAACTCGCTTACGGTCCGACTGTTACATTCTGAGAAGTTGTTCCGGAATAATTCGTCATTGCCCGTGATAGTGATGATAGGTCGCCAGGCCTGCTCATCTTCCGTCTTCGTGTCGAGGAGCGTGTGAAAATTGACGGTGAGTATGCGCGTAATATCCTCGGCACGTTCCACGTACCGGGACATCCAATACAAAGCATCTGCTACTCTCGAAAGCATCTTCTAATGTCCGATAAACTTTACTTTGTCGGTTAGTTTTGGAAATGGGTCAAGTCACATCTCATACTTTGACCGGCAAACTGAAGTTTATCGGACATTACTCATTGAGTACCCATGTATCTTTACTGCCACCGCCCTGAGATGAGTTGACCACCAGCGACCCACTTCTTAAAGCGACTCTCGTCAAGCCACCTGGTACAAGTCTCACTGCTTCGCCACAAAGGATGTATGGGCGCAAATCGACGTGGCAGCCGTAGAGTTCACCGTTCTGATAAGTTGGATGCCGGCTCAAACGCACTATCGGCTGCGCGACGAAATTGCGCGGATCCGCTTTTATTAACGCGCGGAATTGTTCCCGTTCAGCCGCAGAGGCGTGTGGGCCAAGCAGCATTCCGTATCCACCACTCTCGTTAACTGATTTCACAACCAGGTTGTCGAGGTTATTCAAGATGTGGTCTAACTCTGACTTATGCATCCCAAGATAAGTCGGGACGTTTTGCAAGATCGGGTCTTCGCTGAGGTAGTAACGAATCATTGCTGGTACAAAAGCATAAACAGCTTTGTCGTCCGCGACACCAGTACCGATCGCGTTTGCGAGTGTAACGTTGCCGGCGCGGTAAGCATTTAACAAACCCGCGCATCCCAGCAGACTGTCGCTTTTAAAAGCAAGTGGATCCAAAAACTCGTCATCGATGCGTCGATAGATTACATCTACTGGATACAGACCCTTCGTCGTCCTTGTGTAAACGCGATTGTCGTGAACGACTAAGTCGCGGCCTTCGACGATCTCAATCCCCATTTGACGACCAAGAAACGCATGTTCGAAATAGGCCGAGTTATAGATGCCGGGTGTCAACAGAACGACAACTGGATCGGGGTTGTCGTGCGGCGCGACCGACCGCAAGGTATTAAGTAGTTCCTGAGGATAATGTTCGACAGCTCGCACGCCGTAGTCTTGAAACAGCCCAGCGAATGTTCGTTTCATAGCCTGCCGGTTTTCGAGCATGTAACTAACGCCTGAAGGTGAACGAAGATTGTCCTCGAGAACAAAGTAGTCACCATTGTCGCCACGGACCAGGTCTGTGCCGATGATGTGTGCGTAGACGTTACGAGGCACGTTGATGCCAATCATCTCGCGGCGGAAGTATTTGGCTCCAAAGATCAGATCGGCAGGAATGATCTTGTCTTTAATGATTCGCTGATCGTGATAGATATCGTTCAGAAAGAGATTTAGTGCAGTCACTCGCTGTGTGAGTCCTCGTTCCAGTTGGGCCCACTCGGATGCCGGAATAATTCTAGGGATCAGGTCAAAGGGAAAGATGCGTTCAATACCCTGGTCTTGTTGGCTATAGACAGTGAACGTGATGCCCTGGTAGAGAAATGAGATGTCAGCGTGGCTGCGACTTTCGTTGAACGCATCCGCAGTCATCTCCGACAGCATTTTGTGTAAGCGCTGGTAATGTAGCCGAGGCTCACTGGAGGCGGCGAACATTTCGTCGAAGAAGTCGCCGACTTCGTAAGACTCGTTGAGTACCGCTTGCGTTGGGAGAGTCACGCTTCTCTTTAAAGTAGGGGCGGCCCTTCGAAGTTACTAGAAGAACGAATTGCGGGAGCTTATTACATGATGTTTGAGCTTGAAAAGAGAGACACCGCTATCGGCGACATATTTATGAGCGAATTGATTTGTTTGAACCAGCCTAAATCTGAAACAGGCTCTCCTGGATAGCTCTCGCCGCCAGCCTGGTTGCGACGTCGGTAAGGTGTTGTTCGAAGTCATTAGGTCCACGCTTATCCCGGTAATACATCGCAAACGAACCAAGCACCTTGCCTTTGTGAGACAGAATTGGTGTCGACCAACACGCTGCCATCCCAACCGACACTGCCAGTTCTCGATAATCTTCCCAGAGTGGGTCCGTCGCTATATCTGTCACGATCACAGACTTGCCGCGCCACATCGCAGTCCCGCACGAACCGTTCTTTGGCCCAATCGGCATACCGTCAACCGCTTCCACGTAGTTCTCGGGAAGGCTCGGCGCGACGGCATGTTTGACGTGATCGCCATCAGCGCTGAGTAGCAGGATCGAACCAAGCATGTCCGGAGACTGCGATTCAATCATCAGGACAAGCTTTGAAAGTATTTCGTGGACTGGTACGCGGGCGCGTATGAGATTCTCGATCTGCTGCTGATCAGATTTGAACTGCTCATCAACTCGATTGCCCGGACCAGCAGTAAAGGCGGGGAGTTTCTGAGTCTTTGCCAAGTCATCATCAGTTGGTTTTTCATCAACCATGATAGTTGTGCTCCTGTAACTCGCCATCTTACCCTTCATGTGGATGAGAGGCCATACTGCCATCCCGGAGCGGTTATTTCGTGTGGTTTCGTGGATCATGGTTTTCGGGGGCGTTCCACGAATTCACACGAAACCCGCACGAACCAAAACGATTGAATGATCGATAAAAAATGAAATTACTACTCGCGTTTTTGCTTATCGTCACCGCTCTAGCCGTACAATCTCTGGCCCAAGAACGTTGGAAAACAGTCTCAATTCCTGCGGCGGACGGTGGAGTCGTGACGGCGGACGTCTATGGTTCCGGTACTCGCGGAGTTGTGCTCGCACACGGCGGCAGGTTTGACCGAACCAGCTGGCGCAATCTCGCAGTTCGACTTGTTGCCGCAAACTTTCGCGTAGTGGCAATCGACTTTCGCGCTGCGGTCGAGATTCGTGCCGGTCGCGAGACACCTTGCCTTTATGACGAAGTCTGCCTTGCTAAGGACGTACTGGCTGCGATTGAGTATTTGCGTTCAACTGGTGCAAAGAGCGTTTCAGTTGTTGGTGCGAGTCTTGGAGGAGGCGCAGCGGCGCAAGCTTCGATCGAAGCGCCGGGAGGTGCGATTGATGGGCTGGTGTTATTGGCACACATGCCAATCTCCACGCCGGAGAAAATCAAAGGTCGCAAGCTCTTTATTGTGGCGAAGGACGATATCGGCTCCGGAGACAAGCCGCGACTACCGGTGATCCGTTCTCAGTATGAAAAAGCGCCCGGACCAAAAAGATTAATCGTGTTGGATGGTTCAGCACACGCTCAGTTCATTTTTGACACGAATGAGGGCGAGCGACTGACGGATGAGATTGTTAAGTTTCTTTTGAAGTGAGGATAAGAAATCGCTGCTCGGTTGACCTGGCAGTTGGGGAGGGGAAATCATTTCTCAGTTCTCATTTCATTTGCGGAGTACGGAGACTCTGCATGAGGTATTCAAGACTGGCAGTTGGGAAGTGGGAATCATTTCTCAGTTCTCATTTGACAGTTCTCAATTGTCATTTTCGGAGTACGGAGACTCACTCACATTGTGTGTTTTCCAAATGACCAATGAGAACTATCAAATGAGAACTGAGAAATGATTCCCACTTCACAACTGCCAGCATCCGTCGACCGAATTCTCTAAAAAATTATTCACTCGCGCGCGCTTGACCCACCAGTTGCGGCTGCTTTGTTGGTCCGAACGCGACATTGTGTTCTGAATCGATCAGCACCTTATCGCCGTCGAATTTGAACTGAAGCAATGAGTAATATGGAGTCTCGTAGAGAACTATCTTCACGGTGAACGTGTTTTGATCGGTCCAGGCGCCGCTGGCCCCGACCATCGGATTCGAAGGGACGCTCAGCGCACGGTCGAGGTTGTTCGTAAAGGATCCGCGGCTCTTCATCCAGGCCTTGAATCCAATCGGAGTTTTTGATTCGCCGTTGGCTGTTCTGGTCATGAGCGTAGGAGAGCCATTGAAGTCGAATGAGACTGCCTGGAGACCACGATCGTTTTCAGGAAGTTCAAACCACTTGCCGGATACTTTTGAAGCGACTTGAGAAGTTGCAGCGCCAGCCGGAAATTTAACTGATAGACCGGCGAGTCGTGTTTCCAGTTGCTTGCGAGCTGCCGCGTTCTCGGGCAACCGTCCCGACTTCATCGCCGGCAGCAGTTTGTCCCAAACAAGATTCATAACCTGCTGCATGTTGCGAACACCGCTGGTCATCGCAACGACTGCATCGAGTTCCGGAATCACCATGCAATACTGACCAAACGCTCCGTCGCCGCGAAACGAGTTGTGACGTGAACGCCAGAACTGATAGCCGTACCCCTGGTCCCAATCGCTGGTCGGCGCCGATCCGTTCGAGGTTTGGATTGATGTTGCTTGTTCCACCCAGCTCGCCGGAATCAGCTGTTTGCCGTTCCACACTCCCTTCTGAAGATAGAGTTGTCCAAACCTGGCGATCTCCTCAGTTCGGATTGACAGACCATAAGCACCGGCCGTGATTCCCTGCGGGCTCATGACCCACTGCGGATCCTTGAATCCCAATGGTTCAAACAACCGCGGGCGCAGATAGTCAAGCACCGTTTGCCCGGTGACCTTTTGAACGATTGCGGATGCCATGTACGTCGCGGGAGAGTTGTAGAGGAAATGTGTGCCCGGTTTGAATGGAACGGGGTGTTCAAGAAAGGTTTTGACCCAGGTACCTTTCTGCTTGGTTGGATCATCCGCGCGAATAGGGGCTTCCATTTGGTTGCCGGTATTCATTCGCAGTAAGTCGCGGACACGCATCGACTTCATGTTGGTTGTTGGTTCAGCCGGCGCCTCATCAGGAAAGAACTTGAGCACTTGGTCGTCGAGGCTTAGCTTTCCTTCGTTGATGGCCAGGCCAACGGCGGTCGAAGTAAAACTCTTGCTCAACGAATAGAGGACGTGTGGCGTGTCGCGATCGTAAGGCGCCCACCACCCTTCCGCCACTACATGTCCATGCCGAATCAGCATGAAGCTATTCATCGTGTCGACGTCCTCGTCGGCAGCTTCGATGAAAGCGAGGATGTCGGCGGAAGAGATTCCCTGCTGCTCAGGTGAACTGCGGGGTAACGTCGCGGCTTTCGAAAGCTTCGCGATGGCTGGTTTGCTGCTTTGTTGAGCAACAATATGCGGTGAGGGGAAAGTCAGAACAACGGTTAGAAGAAGTACGTATGCCAGGCAGTACTGCTTGTGACGTCTCATCGGAACCTCACACTTGTTATTGGGATCTGCGCCGCGGATACTAACACTGACGCGTAGCGGTTCTATAATGAGCAGGCGGGAATCAGCCATTGGGATTTTCTCTGTGCCATCTCGGTGTACTCTGTGTCTCTGTGGTGAAGGCCTATGAAGCGATCTTAATCACCACAGAGTCACAGAATACGCCGAGATAGCACGGAGAAACGGATCAGGAACACTATCTCCACCTTAAGGAAGGTTCAAAGCTATGAGAAAGAGCTCGTCTTCTACCGCGATTGGATTTCTAGTCGTAATTCTTGTTTTGCTCGGCGTCCCACACTTTGCAGTCGCACAGAATGGCGCCAAAAAGAGCGGTCAGGATCATGCCGCGAAAATTCAGGAAGTTCTTTCGCTAGCCAACAAATATCGTCTCTTCAATGGCACCGCTTTAGTCGCCGAGAATGGCAAAGTTATCTACAAACAGGGATTCGGCCTCGCAAACATGGAATGGAATATTCCAAACACGCCTGAAACCAAATTTCGCCTTGGCTCAATCACAAAACAGTTCACGTCGATGCTGACGCTTCAGTTAGTAGAACAGAACAAGATCAAACTCGACGGTAAGATTTCGGATTACCTTCCTGACTATCGAAAAGACATCGGCGACAAGGTGACGATTCATCAACTGCTCACCCACACGTCAGGCATTCCAAGTTATACATCTCAACCAGGCTTCTTTGAGAACGTCAGCCGCAATCCTTACAAGGTATCGGAGTTTGTTAAGAAGTATGCGAGTGGCGATCTCGAGTTCGAACCTGGCACCAAGTTTTCTTACAACAATTCCGGATACTTTCTGCTCGGCGCAATCATTGAGCAAGTAACTGGAAAGCCGTACGAACAAGTGTTGAAGGAAAACATCTTCGATCCAGTGGGCATGAAAAATACCGGTTACGATCGTTACGCACCGCTCATTCAAAAACGAGCAGCCGGCTACACCAAGGCGCCTGATGGTTATAGAAACGCAGCGTACCTGGACATGTCGATTCCGTACGCGGCAGGTTCGATGTATTCAACTGTCGAAGACCTCTATTTGTGGGACCAGGCACTCTACACTGACAAACTCATCTCCGCCCAGTCAAAGGAACTGATGTATAAACCGTTCCTTCAAAACTATGCGTATGGTTGGGCAATCATTAACGCGACGTTCAAAGTCAACGACCAACCCGTTCAAGAGATTACACACGGCGGGGGTATTAATGGCTTCGCAACTGTCATCGTCCGTTTTCCAAAAGAGAAGAATCTAATTGTCCTGCTCGATAACACGTCGCAGAACGTTGAGCGACTCAGCGATGTCATTGGTCGCATTCTTTACGACCAGCCCTACGATCCGCCAAAGATGTCAATCGCTGAGGCGCTCGATCGGACAATCAAAGAGAAAGGTGTTGAAGCTGGAATCGCACAGTACCGGGAATTGAAGGCCAAGGAGTCCGCAACTTACGACTTCTCAGAACGCCAGTTGAACGATCTTGGTTACCAGTTAATGCGATCGGGAAAGTTGAAAGAAGCAGTCGAGATTTTCAAATTGAACGTCGAGATGTATCCAAAGTCGTCTAACGTTTACGACAGTCTTGGCGAAGGTTACTCAAACTTGAATGAGCGGGATCTGGCAATCGCGAATTACAAAAAGGCGATCGAGCTGGATCCAAAGAACACGAGTGCCGTGGAGCAGTTGAAGCGAATTGAAAGCCCAACGGTGAGTGTTGATCCAAAAGTGTTTGATACTTATGTTGGTGAGTATGAGCTCGCGCCCAGCTTTGTGCTGCGTGTCTTTCGTGAGGGCGAAAAGCTTATGACGCAGGCAACAGGACAAGGAGCGTTCGAGATTTTGCCAACTGCCGAGGATACGTTCACGCCGCGGGGACTTAATGCGAGTGTGAAGTTCGTTAAGGATGGCGATGGCAAGGTAACGGGCCTGGTCCTTACTCAGAACGGACGGGATGTTAAGGGGAAGAAAATTAGGTAGGGTTCGGAGGGGCTGATTTTACCTGTGCCACCTCAATGTTCTCTACGCCTCTCTAGTGAACGAGAGTTGTGCATGTTTGCAGCACGGCCGCAACCACAGTGGCGGACCGAAAGCAATCAGAACAGGAGCGCAGCGACTGCTTTCAAGGTTGAGGATCAGGAACATTGCAGGCAGTCGCTGGTCTCCTGTTCTGATCGTTACCTGATTTCTTGCCAGAAGAGAAGAAGTCGATATGTAATTAGCAGAAGGACGGAGAGAATTAGGCTACTCGATCAAGTCTAGCAAGGCGCACTATTTTCGTAATGAAAACAGGGGGGGCTGCAATGAAGAGCTACCGAAAAGAGATTTCACTGCATGTACCCTCTCGACACGGATTCCTCAAAATCACACCCCAGATTGAAGAATGTGTACGCGAGAGTGGTATTCAAGACGGTTTCGTACTCGTCAATTCCATGCATACAACTTCCTCGGTCTATATCGACGACGAGGAGGAAGGGCTGCACCGGCACTACGAGCAATGGCTGGAGAAGCTCGCACCGGTGTTACAACCCGGTGATTACAGTGATGAAGTAATAGGGGAAGACATTGTCGATTCGCACATGAAACGACATTTGATGGGCCGAGAAGTAACGGTTGCGATCACCAGCGGTCGGTTGGATTTCGGTCAGTGGGAACAGATCATGTACGGCGAGTTTGACGGCGGCCGCACGAAACGTGTGTTAGTTAAGATCATTGGTGAATAATTATTTCGGGTTTGATACCTCAACTACTCTCCCAATCCAGACGTGACTACTTCATTCGTCGAAACTATGAAACGCAAAGCCCAGTTGCGTCTAATCACCGTCACGTTCACCATTCTCATCGCAGTCCCTCCTTGCGCTAAAGCAGATGCTGTTTCCGATTAGAACCTCATAGCCGTTCAACGCCTCGCCGCTGCTGGTCCGACCCATGGTGCGTCGGTAGGCTTCCTCGAGCTACGAGATGTCCTCCAGCAGAGGCGCCTACCACTGCAACGCGACGCGGATCGATCCGAAAGCGCTTGGCGTTCGCTCGTAACCAGCGGACAGCGGCGTTGAGATCGTGGATTTGCGCGGGATATTTTGCTTCGTTCGAAAGTCGGTACTCGATGGTCGCCGCAATATAGCCGCGCCTGGCTAGTTTCCTCAAATTAACAAAGAAGCCAGCTCGTGGCGAATTCGCCCCAAGGTTATGTTAGCTGTGGCGCTGGTTCTGGATGAGCCGAGCTACTTTGTGTCAACGCGCTTCACCAGATCTGTAAAGCGGGGGTCATCGCGAAGGGGATCAAGCCGCGGATCAACTTGAAGGTAAGTCATCCAGATCTCGCGTTGCTGATACATCGTTTCCAATAGGCTAAGCGCTTCGTCCTTATTACCCACTTGAGCGTTGTAAAGAGCTCGGTCAAAATTGTTTCCGCCGATTTTTTCAAACTGATTCAGCCACTCGCGCAGGACTCCTCGCCAACCTCCCGATTCAAATACTTTTTGGAATGTCTTGACCGTTTCATCGTTAGCTCTCTGATTGGCCAGCATTCTCTTGAACCACTCAAAGGCTTCCGAGTCATTGCCACCGAGTGCGTATGAGGAAGTTATCCAGGAGTAGGTCCCTCCGAAGTGCTCGTCCATTTCCAGGACGCGCTTAAACTGTGTCGAAGCTTCCGGATACCTGCGCGAATAGAAAAGGGCACGACCATAATTTCTCTGGAAGAATCGGGATGATGGTTCAATATCGATAGCGGTCCTGATTTCGGCAATTGCTTCGTCTAAACGGCCACGGCCCATCAGGAAACGCGAATAGATCTCGTGTGCCTGCCCAGAACCCGGATCCAATTCGATTGCGCGTTTACACTCTCGTTCAGCACCCTGGAAATCCCATTCGTAGAGATACTTGTTCTCACATAATGCACTGTGGGCTTCTGATAATTTTTCATCTAGGGCCAGCGCTCTGTTAATAGCGTCGATCGATTTTTGATAAGTCTCTTGACTAGTAACTCCCGATGTCCAAAGACTGAGGGTGCGGTGAGCATAAGCCAGTCCAGCCCACGCTCGTGCGTAGTTAGGATCAAGTGCAACCGCTTTTTCCAACACTTCAATCGCCTTTTTCCCATCTGCAAGATTCCGATTGTTTGCCAGATAGATTCCCTGGAGATAAAGCCGGTAAGCCTCTTCATTGCTTGTGCCGCGATAGGCAGATCTGCGAGTGGAGGTCGCGCCGAACTGCGTAAGCAGTTTGTTACCAAGTTCGTTTGCAATGGTGTCCTGCATTGCAAACATATCGGCGGTTGCGGCTTCGGTTTGATAAGTGTTTTCGATAGCTCCTGTAGAGACATTTATTAGTTGCGCCGTAATTCGAATTCTGTCCGACGCCAATAGATAACTCGCCGAAAGAACATACTCGACCTGTAGCTCCTTTCCTGCTGCGACCGGGTCAAGCGCCACATTTTGATATGGCTGCGTTGCCGTCACCCTCCGGACCGAAACGCCGTCACTGAGTCCAATGCGATGAATCAGAGACTCTGCCAAAGCAATCTCGTAAACCTCATTGCGTTTTGACGGATCGATTGGCTTAAGCGGTAAAAGTGCAATTGTTTTTTTACCGCCAGTGCTAGTGTTGCGTGTGCGATTCAGGAACCACACATAGGCTCCGCCCATCAACGTGATCGATATGAGCAGCGCTGCTGCAAGAGCAATCGCCTTATGTTGCCTGGCCCAACCTTCCAAGCGTGTCGGAATTGCAGTTGGTGAGTGCGCGAGTGCCGATGTCGACTTCGTTGACTCGTGAGCAGTGTCGAAAGCCGAGTGTCGCCCGCCGTACTCTTCAACTATTCCAGGTGCGCTTCCTCGGAACTCCTTCAAGCGAGCCTCGAGCGTCAATTCCTCCTTAAGGTTCTTCAAGTCAGAGGCCAGCTCGCCGGCGGTCTGATAACGTTGTGTCTTCTCCTTTTTCAAAGCTTTCGTAATGATTCGACCCAGCTCCGCAGGCGTTTCGGCATCATTCAGAGGAGGTGGATCGTCATCAGTAATGGAAGTGATCACTGCGCTGGGTTTGTCACCAATAAATGGAGCACGACCAGTAACGAGCTCGTATAGGACCACGCCCAGGCTCCAGACGTCTGTTCGCGGATCGAGGCTCTGTCCGCGAGCCTGTTCCGGGGACATGTAGGCGACCGTACCGACGATCACGCCAGCGTGTGTTTGGACCACCGATTTGATTGCTGGTTGCGATCCTGTTTGAGGCGTAAGCTTCGCTAGTCCAAAGTCCAACACCTTCACGACCCCATCACGTCGCACCATGATGTTTTCGGGTTTTATATCGCGGTGAACAATTCCGGCCTCGTGAGCCGCTTGGAGCGCCGATGCGATTTGACCTGCAACTTCCAACACCTCTCCCACTGTCATGCGCGCGCTCGTTATGTGGACACGAAGCGTTTCTCCATCAACAAACTCAGTTGCCATGAAGTGCACGGAGTCGGTCTCGCCTATTTCGTGGATAGTTACGATGTTTGGATGATTGAGTGCAGAAGCAGCCCGCGCTTCCTGTTCGAGACGTAGTGAGCGATCGGCGTCATCTTTGTAGGAGGTAGGCAGAAGTTTCAGCGCGACCTTACGACCAAGTCGCGTGTCGACTGCGAGATAGACCTGGCCCATCCCGCCTTCTCCCAATAGCGAAATTTCATCATAGTGTCCAAAGCGCTGGCCGGTGGTGAGGACGGGCTTGTCCGAGAGAATGAGGTTGCCGACTGGCTCATTCATGAAGGTCAAGTCGTCTTCATGAGCAACGAGTAGCGACTCAACTTCTTGTCTTACAAGTTCATCATCGATACAGGCTTTTGCAAGGAAAGCAGATCGCTCGGTGGGAACACACTCCAACGCCTCTTCAAAAAGAACTTTAACACGTTGCCATTGTTCGGAAGTCACGTTCCTTCTGGATCGCTGGAGTCACCAATTTCGCGACGCAACCAAGCGCGCGCCACGCTCCAATCGCGCTTCACAGTCTTTGGCGAGACACCCAGCACTGCAGCAGTCTCTTCGACGCTCAAGCCGCTGAAGAAACGCAATTCAACAACACGCGCCTGTTGTGCGTCGAGTTTAGTCAACCTGTCGAGTGCTTCATCGATGGCTAGCAAGTCAAGCTCTGTCTCTTTGGCTGCCGCGAATACTTCATTGAGTGTTAGTCGAATCTGGGTCCCTCCGCGCTTCTCGGCATCCCGGCGTCGCGCATGATCGACAAGGATGCGACGCATCAGGTTGGCAGCGATTGCAAAGAAGTGCGCACGGCTTTGCCAACGCACATCCCGAATATCGATCAAACGCAGGTACGCTTCGTTTATCAGGGCTGTCGTTTGCAAAGTGTGGCCCGGCCGCTCACGTCGAAGATAACGCGCAGCCTGTTGGCGCAATTCTTCGTAGACAAGCGGAGTCAGCCTGTCGAGCGCTCCCTGGTCGCCGTCACTCCATTCTTTTAATAAATGCGTGATGTTTTGTGACAAAGGGTCACCAGTTGGCTCCCTCCTCACACGAGGAGATCGGGTTTATGTGGCTGAGCATAGTCTTGTGGTGGGTCTGGGTCAATGAATTGGATATGCCAGAGACAGCAGGATAGGACCTATAACTTATTCGACCCTATAGAAATTCTCGAGTATTCCCGAAAGAACAAGAATTGTCTGACCCCATCTTTCCCACCTTTGCGCATTAGAGGAGTGAAGGTAACTAACGCGCTGTTCACCAAAATGGTGCCAGCATTACTGACTGAAGCGATGGACCGCCGATCCCGCGCCATGCGGACCACGCGATCCCAACAACTCGTCAAGAGAAAAAGGAGGAAAGATGAACGCTGTAAGAAAACTAAACCCTCTCAGAAGAAAATTTGCCCTGCCAGTTGCACTCACCGTGTTAGCCCTGTTCGCTGTGACCGCCTATGCCGCCATCACAAACGTCCTCGGCTCCGGCAATATCCCTTATTCGGAAACGCTTGATGGTCCGGCGACCGTTACCGTAAGGACCATCAGTTTTGCACCCGGAGAAGTGGGTGCGTGGCACTATCACCCAGGTCCGCTCTTCAATGTGGTGACTCAAGGAACTGTTACCGTCGAAGACGGATGCGGTGGGGAAACATCCTATACAGTTGGCCAGGGATTCGAAGAAGGTGGACGAGTACACCGGCCCAAGAACCTGGGCACCGTACCGACCTTTGCTTATCAAACGTTCGTCGTGCCTTTAGGGAATCCCACCACGCTCAATATCCCGGGTAATGAACGCCGGTGTGGTCCAGTACGGAACGTCGACGAATGCAAAGATGGTGGTTGGATGAATTTCAACTTCCCGGAGACCTTTAGTAACCAGGGTCAATGCATAGCATCCGTGAAATCTCACAAAAACTAGATCACGGAACATTTAGGGCGGCATCCAGGAGTGCCGCCCGCCTCTTTCTCTGGGATAGAATTTTGAGTCTTAACGGGCTCGTTTTTAGCTTCCTACTGCCTGTAATCCTAGTTCAATCTGAAAACGCGCTGCCATTCGATAGAGTGTCTTGCGATTTATTCCCAGGATCTCCGCCGACCGTTTTCTATTCCCACCGGTGGCGTTCAGCACGTGAAGAATGTAGCGGCGTTCAAGTTCATCAAGACTGGGCAGCTCGAAAAAGAGTTCCTCAAGGTCATCTGCCGAAAGCGGCGGGATTCCGTCACCAGGATGTTCCATCCGAATTCGCCCAGGAAGCTCATCAGCCGTGATCCTGTCGCTCTGGCTCAGGGTAATCGCACGCTCCAGCACGTTCTCCAGTTCACGAACATTCCCAGGCCATGAATAAGTACACAGCGCCCGCATCGCTTCCTCATCAATGGTGACTGGCGATTGGGCGTTTGTTGAATGCTTCAAAAGAAAATGGGCCACCAACAGAGGAATGTCGTCCGCCCTTTCGCGTAATGACGGGAGATGCAACTGAATCACATTAAGGCGGTAAAGTAGATCGCGGCGAAAGGCGCCACTCGCGGTGAGTTTCTCGAGGTCGCTGTTGCTTGCCGCGATCACTCGAGCCCGTACTTTGATTACTTCAGCGCCACCTACAGGCACAACCTCCCGCTCCTGCAACACACGAAGAAGTTTGACTTGAAGACTTGGGCTAGTCTCGCCAACTTCATCAAGAAAGACTGTGCCTTCTCCTGCTTGTTCAAAGATGCCGCGCTTGTTTCCGATTGCCCCGGTAAACGAGCCCTTGACGTGTCCAAACAACTCTGACTCCAACAGTGTCTCCGTCAAAGCGCCGCAGTTGATTGCTACAAAGGGGGCGCTGACGCGTGGGCCATGTGTGTGTATCGCGCGCGCGACAAGTTCTTTGCCTGTACCTGACTCTCCACTTACAAGGACTGAAGCAGAAGAGTCTGAAACTCGCGCAATCATCTTATAGACTTCCAGCATTGCGGGCGTTCTTCCAACCAGGCCATTTGTCCGTCCTTCATTCTCTAGAATGGCGGCGACCTGCTTCGCCGGCTTGTCGTTAAGCGCACGGTGCACGATGGCCACAAGTTCGTCGAGATTGAAAGGCTTGCTGATGTAATCAAACGCACCTTCTTTTACCGCCCTGATGGCGGTTTCGATCGAACCAAAAGCTGTCATCAGGACCACGGGTGTGTCCGGGTAGTCGCGTCGCACCAACTCGAGCAATGACAGACCATCGAGCCGTGTCTTCATTCGAATATCGCTTAACAACAAGTCGACCGGAGAGACGGCAAGTTGGGCCAATGCTTCTTCTCCGCTCTGTTTGAATGTTGTCTCAAAACCTTCATGACTGAAAACTTCACAAAGCAACTCGCACGTCACCGGATCATCGTCGACTACAAGAATATGGGACGGTTTACGCGGCATGAGTGGTCACCTCCAACTCCGCTATTTCAGCATCTGTCGTGGGCTTAGCTGGCAAGGTCAAAAGAAAGACCGCGCCCTTTGAGCTCGAGACAAGATCGATGCGGCCGCGGTGTTCCTCAATGATGTCATGGGCAATAACGAGACCAAGTCCGCTACCAGTTTGCTTGGTTGAAAACATTGGCTCGAAAAGATGGCCCACGACGTGCGGCGCGATACCGATGCCGGAGTCAGCAAATACGATCTCCACCTGGCTAGCGTCGCAATTAGCGCGCGTCGCGATTTCAAGCTGCCCACCGTTTGGCATCGCGTCACAACTGTTGTTCACAAGATTCAGGAACACCTGGTGAAGTCCATCGCGGTCAGCGAACACTGACGGCAGATGTGGTTCAAGATTCACCGAGACAGAAATGTTTCGTGAATCGAGCATTGGGCCTATCAACTGAACCAGTTCATGAACAAGATCGTTGACATCAAGTGCTGCGAATGTGGCGGATTGCCGGTGTGTACGTTCAAGAATACTACGTACAGTTTGGACGATTGCTTTCAACTGGCCGTTAATGATGTTGAGTCTTCGCTGTGTATCCGGTTCGTCGCGATGGTTCCGTCCGAGTAGTTGTAAATGGCCCGCCACGGCATTCAACGGCGTTCCTATTTCGTGGGCCAGCGAAGCGGTGACCTGGCCTATTGCTGCCATTCGCTCTGATTGCGCGAGTCGCTGCTGAGTGCGAATCAAACTGGCATTCGTGGTCCGCAGTTCGAGCGTTGCTGCCTCTACTTTCTTCAAGAGTTCGTTATTAAGTTCTCCAATCTGCTTCAACAACTCTTCCCGTTCGTGAGAACGCGCAGCAATATTGTCCATCAGTTGATTGAAGCCGCTCGCTATTTGCCCGAGTTCGTCATCACGTCTAACCGGTGCGCGAACAAACAACTGCCCGCCGCGAGTTTGTGCCATGGTGTGAAGAATTTCCTTCACTGGACGACGAAAGAAGTAAGTGAACAACAGGTAGAGCAGGCCGACTGAAGCAGCTACGGCTGCAAACAAAACAAGGTTGTATTCACGGTGCAAACTATCGACCAGTTCGTGGTGCGCACTCTTGAGTACGAGTACCTGGACAAAGCCGGTTTTGTATGAACTCTTGATCCGCGAAGTGATTAGCCAATAAGAACTTTTGTTGCGTGAGATCTCGGTGGCCAAAGTCTGCTCAACAGGGTTTAGGTTCGCATTCGTTGCCAGGTGAACCGCGCCAGGCGATGTCGTAGCGAGTAACTGCGGTCCGTTTGGTGAATTTTCGTATGCGTCAATCTGCTTGAAGTCGGGGCGTGAACCGGCGACTAGTTGCATTTCCTGTTGGAGATCTTCAAGGCTCGAGAAATAGTCGTAACGGGAGATTCGATCGGCCAGCACTTTAGTTTGACCGATGGCGCTCTGGTAATGATTCTGCTCGACAACTGACTTCGTGCGAGCAGTGTGGAGATAGGACGAGGTAAAAAGTATCAGCAACATCGAGCACGCCACCAACAGGGTGATCTTCGATTGAAGACTGAGTCGCAAGCCGAGACGTTGCCACGCCAAAGCGACGTGTTTGGAAAGTACTTTGGTCACCTTGCTGCTTTTTGGTGGCTGGTCGCTCACAAATGAACAAGCTCTGCAACTTCTGTGCAGTCACCTTGATGATTATGAGAAGAAGTCAGACCTCGCGATTGCACGCAATGTCCATTTGAGTTAGTTCCGCGATTGATTGGTGTCTTGGTAATCAGAAATGGGCGCCAGGTATTGGTCGCCAGGTGTGGCCTTTTTGCGGGCCAAGAAAAAATGCCCCACGGCGTCTTTGAAAAAAAGAAGGGACGCTCGCCGCTCGAAACATCCCTTCTTCAGACGGGCAGACAGCCCTACCGCACTGACCTGCCTCAAAAATTGCTAACGATTACACTCAACTCCTTGCCCGAATTGAACTGTCTGCTTGTTCGGAAACTGGCAACCGTTATGCCAGCTCTTACAAGCGAACCTACTTACAAGTTGGGAAGGGCGGTTTACCCCCGCTCAAGTCTAAATTTCTTCAGCCTTGATTGAACTCGAAACTTTGAGCGAGGGTAAACCGCCCTTCCTGACTTGCAAGTAGGTTCACTTCCTCAGTCTCTCTGGAGTTGAATTCGCGGAACTGAGCGTGGCATTTTTCTCGATGGGAGAAATAAAGCCACAGCAACCAGCCAACAACTCGTCAATGTTTCTCGCTTCATCAATAGCACAACTTTGGCATGCGGATTTCAAGTGAGCGCTTATGAGATTCGCGTTAATGAACGCGAACAAGAAAGCGCTTAGCAACTGACCCGCAACGGCCGGTTTCTATCTTGAACTTGACGATCGATCTAAGGAGAGATGATGAAAAAGAAAGTCATTTGCATCGCAGTTAGTGCATGCCTTTTTGCTCTGCTAACGGCGACTGCTTTCGCACAATTAACAACTTCGCCAGTGCGCGCCAACATTCCGTTTAGCTTTACGGTTCGGGGTCGAACTCTCCCCGCTGGCGAGTATGAGGTTTCGCGCGTTAACGATGACGGCAACACCCTTCAAATCACTAACATTGACCATCGACACCAGCACGCAATAGTGGAAACGGAAGGCGTGAAAGGTTCGAGGCAACATCGTTCCGAACTGGTGTTTCATCGTTATGGTGATTCTTACTTCCTTTATGAAGTGTGGACCGCAGGTTTCGAAACAGGCAGCGAGGTACCAACCTCCAGCCAGGAAAAGATTTTGAAGCATGAATCAAACATCGCGGGGATGTCTGCCGAGCCACAAACAGTCGCAATTGCGATTAATTGAACTGTAGTTGAAGCACACAGTGCAGTCTCACCGTTTCGTGTTATTTAGTGTGGTTTCGTGGATCGTGTTTCCGCCGCTTAGGCCATCCACGAATCCACACGAACACGCACGAATACCCTATCCAGCCTACCCGCCCTGTAAGAATTACCAGTAACCACGCCGGTCGAGTGTCTGTAAAATTCGTGACCCATCCCTCGAACTGTGGCCAAACAGGAATTGAACATGATTCATTCAGGGCGCTCCGAATTCTACAAACACCTGCTTACGGTGCTGCTCATTTTCTGCATGAGCTCCGCAGTTGTTGCTCAGCAACGCGAGTCAGCCGCAAACCAGCGAACCGTTACCACTGTTCAGAATCCTTTGGACCAGTACAACGATTCCGTTGAAGCGTTGGTTAAGAAAGTTTGGCCAAGCGTTGTTCAGGTGCTGGTCACGAGTTACGGTCCACGAGAGGAAGGAGGTCGCGGCAACACCAGTGTGGTGGTAGGGCGACAGAGTGCTGTCGGGTCAGGCTTCGTAATTGATCCTGATGGCTACATCATGACGAACGCGCACGTCGTCAGTGGTGCGCAACGCATTCAGGTTGTAATTCCTTCGGCGGATGCTGATGGTAGTCTCAAAACTGCACTGTCCCCAAAAACGCAGGTGGTGTCGGCACGTGTTGTGGGTGTCACCACCGAAATCGATTTGGCATTACTGAAGGTTGAAGCGAAACTCCCGGCCTTGCCATTGGCTACTTATACAAAAGTTAGGCAGGGTGAACTGGTATTCGCTTTTGGTAGTCCCGGCGGTCTGCGCAACACAATCACCCGCGGAATAATTTCCAACGTTGCCCGGCAAACGGATCCGGATTCGCCACTTATCTACATTCAAACTGACGCTGCCGTTAACCCCGGCAACTCCGGTGGCCCACTCGTAAACGTTAAGGGTGAAGTGGTTGGTGTGAATACTTTCATTTTTTCGCAGTCAGGTGGTAGCGAAGGGTTGAATTTTGCAGTTCCGTGTGCGACCGCGCGAACGGTGTTCAGGCAGCTGAAACAGTACGGTCAACTACGCCGCCAGGAGATAGGTATTGGTTACCAAACGATCACCCCTGTGATGGCGGCGGGTCTTGGCTTATCGAGAGACTATGGAGTGATTATTTCGGATGTATTACCGGCTAGTCCGGCGGAATCAAGAGGGCTCCTGCCCGGCGACATCCTGGTTTCTATTGATGGACAGCCAGCGGATAATTTGCCGTCTGTGAACTACTTGTTTCGATTGCGTAGCTCGAATGAAGACGCTCAGATCGTTGTCTTAAGAGGAACAGAGCAGAAGTCGTTTAGCGTCCCTACAATTGAATTGAAGAGTGAGTTGGAGTCGGTTTCCGAAGTCGCGAACCCGGAAAAGAATCTGGTGGCGCCACTCGGAATTCTTGGAATTGAAATCGATCAGAGAATACTGTCAGTTGCGAAGGGGTTGCGGGGTCAATACGGAATCATCGTTGCGGCAAGAGCGAGTGGCGCAACAACAGAAGTTCCACTAGCGGTTGGAGATGTGATTAGAGATCTAAACGGGCGTCCGATGAATACTCTTGAAACGCTGCGTTCGACGTTGCGCAACTTGCCACGAGGCGCACCGGTTACACTTCAGATTCAGAGGGAAGGGCGACTTCAATATCTTGCTTTCAGTTTGGAATGACTCTCGAATATGTCCTACAGGTCGAATAGGTCCTGTACGACTGGGTTTCGATCGAGGCCAACAAAAAAGGGGCGGCCACAGCGTGCCGCCCCGACAATAGTCGCAGATGGTTGCTACCACCGCGGTTCGCGTTCGTAGCGATCGTTGTCGCGATCGCGTCCGCCGCCGCCACCGTAGCCGCCGCGATTGCCGCCGCGTCCACCGTAACCGCCACGTCCGCCACCGCCACCACCACGATCAGTTCTCGGTTTGGCTTCATTGACGGTCAGATTCCGACCACCGAAGTCCTTGCCGTTAAAAGCCTCGATCGCTGCCGCCGCCTCTTCGGGGGTTGCCATTTCGACAAATGCAAAGCCGCGTGATCGTCCTGTTTCCCGATCTTCGATTACCGAAGCTGATTCCACCGTGCCTACTGCCGAGAAGGCCTCGCGCAGTTCCTCGCCCGTTGTACGGAACGAGAGGTTTCCGACGTAAAGTTTTGTAGCCATTCTTAACTATCCTTATTTTCAGGGAAGCGCGGGTTTGCTGGAAATCGCTGATCCAGTTCGGGGGGAGACGAGCCGATACTTTCGGCGAGCTTGCGACGCACCCGGTGCTCTAAAACCTCGAGAGCGGCTTCTGACTTGTTGACAACTGCCTCACTCTCTATCAGCCGAACCTCGTCGCTATACGATCACGGACAGGCGCAGTCACCCAATGCTGCGCGAGAGCAGGTATCTGGTGAGAAAAGTATGCAGGAGCGCTGAGAAACCAGTCAAGATAAATCTATTAAAAAACTCACTTTGTCCTTTGTTCTTTGTACTTAGTACTTTGCCACAATAAGCGCCTGATTTTGCCAAAACGACGGGCCTCGAAGATCCGCAAAGAACAAACTACAAAGAACAAAGTACCAAGACCATTTCCCTCGTTGCTCGCCTCTCAGCGTTTCGCTAATATCTGTCGCTTCTCTCTGACAGCAAAATAATCTGAAAGGCTGGAATAATGTCCACACGCATCCCTATCACTGTCGCTGAGGGCGACGGCATCGGTCCTGAAATCATGGCGGCCACTCTAAGCATTCTCGAAGCTGCCGAAGCTCCTCTGGAAATTGAAAAGATTGATATCGGAGAGAAGGTCTACCTTGCCGGAAATTCGTCAGGCATCGAAGCCAGTTCGTGGGACTCCTTGCGACGTAACAAGGTTTTCCTCAAGGCTCCCATCACAACACCGCAGGGCGGCGGTTATAAGAGTCTTAACGTAACAGTCCGCAAAGTTCTTGGCCTTTATGCCAACGTTAGACCATGTGTGTCGTATCACCCTTTCGTCGAAACAAAACATCCTAAAATGGATGTCGTCATTGTTCGTGAAAACGAAGAAGACCTTTATGGCGGGATAGAGTATCGACAGACGAACCAGGTGATGCAGTCAGTAAAACTGATTTCGCGTCCCGGTTCCGAAAAGATTGTTCGTTACGCATTCGAATATGCGAGACGATACAATCGTAAGAAAGTCACTTGCTTCACTAAAGACAACATCATGAAGCTTAGTGACGGGTTGTTTCATAAAGTATTTGACGAGATTGCTGCTCAGTATCCAGAGATCGAAAACGAACATTGGATTGTCGACATTGGCGCCGCGAAACTTGCTGATACTCCGGAAGCCTTCGATGTTGTTGTAATGCCAAACCTATACGGAGATATTTTGTCCGATGTAGCGGCCCAAATTGCAGGTTCAGTTGGTCTCGCCGGCTCCGCAAATATTGGCGAACATGTCGCAATGTTTGAGGCGATTCATGGCTCTGCCCCGCGCCGCGCCGGTCAGAACCTGGCGAACCCTTCCGGTCTTCTGTTGGGTGCTGTGATGATGCTGGTCCACCTCGGTCTCACCGAGGCCGCCGAGCGAGTCCACAACGGTTGGCTGCGTACGGTCGAGGACGGTATTCACACTTACGACATCTACGATGAAAGTGTCAGTAAGCAGAAGGTTGGTACGAAGGAATTCGCTGAGGCTGTCGTTCAAAGGATGGGCCAAACTCCCCAGATCCTGAAAGCAGTGAAGTACAGCAAGACGGAAGGCGCGGGATCCGGCTCGTCAGTTTCCGCGCCAACATCGTCTCGGAAGGACCTGGTCGGAATGGATATTTTCCTCGATTGGTCCAAGGGTTCGGCGAATGATCTTGGTGAAGCGGTGAGTAAGCTGGGCGGTGACGGCCTGAAACTTTCTACAATTAGTAATCGTGGCGTGAAGGTTTGGCCGGGTGGACACGCCGAGACGTTCTGCTCAGATCACTGGCGCTGTCGGTTTGTTTCCGAAACGAGCGGAAACAACGTGTCACACGCGCAGTTGATCGCACTGCTGTCGCGAGTCGCAGATTCAGGGTTTGACTACATCCAAACCGAGAATCTTTACAACTTTGATGGGGAGCGAGGCTACTCTCTCGATCAGGGAGAATAACTGTCCGCAATTTATCATTTAGCATTTATGAGTTGTCAGTTTCAGACTCTGACCACTGACAACCAACACTGACAACGGACTACACAATCGAGGAAAACAAATGGCAGCTAAAGCTAAGGGTCGCAAATCAACCAAACAAGAAGCCGCAGTCGTTGAGTCGCCCGAGCTCGAACTCAATGCGCATCCGCTCGTTGGCGTCATAATGGGCAGCCAGTCTGATTGGGAGACCATGCGGCATGCCGATGAAACTCTTACCAAGTTTGGTGTGGCCCATGAAAGTCGAGTCATCTCTGCCCACCGTTCACCGAATATAGCCGCTGAGTATGGATCAACCGCAGAAGTACGAGGGCTGGAGGTGATTATTGCAGCAGCTGGTGGAGCCGCACATCTCGCCGGTGTGATGGCTGCACACACGACGCTGCCTGTGCTTGGCGTCCCGATGAAAAGCGACGCACTGAACGGTCTCGACTCTTTGTTGGCGACGGTCCAGATGCCTGGTGGAATTCCGGTTGGAACTCTTGCGATAGGAAAGCCGGGCGCCGTTAATGCCGCCTTATTCGCAGTGGCAATCCTGGCAAACAGCCGGCCTGAACTAAGAAAGATGCTGCACCGGTTTAGAGAAGAACAAGAAGCCAAAATCAGGGCAACGACGCTTACCTAACTGGGAAAGACAAAAGCATTTATCAGTTCTCATTTATTATTTATCAGTTGTCATTTGGTCTTCGGGCTTTGGGATCTCCGGAACTTGTGTCAGGGCCAAAGGCTCCACAACCAAGGCCAAAATGACATTTGACAGATGATAAATGAGAAATGATAAATGCTTTTGGTTTAGTTCTTCATTATCTCCCCAAAACGTTCTGTAAACACTAGAGCTCCTGGTCCATGATCGGTCAAACGGTTTCCCACTACCGAATTATCGAAAAACTTGGCGAAGGCGGAATGGGCGTGGTCTATGTCGCGGAAGACAAGCACCTCGGGCGCCAGGTTGCCATCAAGTTCCTCAGTTCGACTGACCGTCACTATCGCGCTCGTTTCATTCGTGAAGCCCGCGCCGTTTCCACCCTCAACCATCCAAACATCGCAACTGTTTACGACTATGGCGAGACGGTCGCTGGAATTCCCTTCATCGTTATGGAGTACGTGAAGGGCTCGACTCTTAGCAAACTTCTCGAAGAAGGTTTGAGTCTGAAGCGTGCAGTCGAAATTGTTGTGGCAATGGCTGAAGCGTTGGCGGAAGCCCATCTACATGGCATCGTTCACCGAGATATTAAGCCTTCGAATGTCGTTATTGCGGAACGCGGTCATGTTAAGGTGCTGGACTTTGGGTTGGTCAAACAGCTTTTTGAAGCACCAACCAGTGGTGTCGACCTCGATGCCGATACGATCTACTCAACGCAAACTCGAAGCGATGTCATTGTAGGAACCCCGCTTTATCTTTCTCCCGAACAAGCAACGGGAAAACCGGTAGACGGCCGGAGTGACTTGTTCGCACTGGGTGCACTGCTTTATGAGTGCCTCACGGGCCATTCTGCATTCTCCGGTGGCAGCGTGATTGAAATTGGCGCTCAGATCATTCATGTCGATCCGCCTCCACCTTCGCAGCTCAACGGCAAAATCTCACGCGAGCTCGATCGAATAACTCTAAAAGCCCTTGAAAAGAAGACGGAGGATCGTTACCAGTCGGCCGAAGAACTACTCGGAGATTTGAAAGGTGTTCTAACGAAGTTGAGTGGTGACACTGTCGTCGTATCGAAAAAGGGCGTCTCTACGAACAGTGAAGTTCCACGCCGAACAAGTGCGCTCCATTCGATAACGACTTCGCTTCGGCGCCAACGGTTCTCTGTAACTTCAATAATCGCGACAGTGTTGATAACCGGTTTATTTATCTGGGCTGTTGTTCAGTGGTGGCCGCGTTCCTACTATCAACCACCTTCGGCGGCGCTCGATTGGTACGTTCGCGGAAGCGACGCACTGCGAAATGGTGCTTACCACCAGGCCAGTAAGGCACTCGAGCAGGCTATCGCAATCGACAGCCATTACAGTCTCGCCCACGCGCGACTGGCCCAGGCGTGGTCAGAACTTGATTACACTGAGAGAGCCAAAGACGAGTTGCTGGTAGCCGATCGCTCGTCGCTGTCACCGCCTGACAGGTTGTATCTCGACGGAATTACAGCAATGGTTCGTCGTGACTTTGACGGCGCAATCAAAAGTTACACTGACCTCGCTAAACTGTCGCCAGATGATTCCCAGGTTTACGTTGACCTTGGTTACGCCTACGAGAACAAAGGCAACGTAGATAAGGCACTGGAAAACTATTTACACGCGATCGCCGCCAACAATGGCCAATACGCGACGGCCTACCTGCGCGCCGGCATTGTTTACAACCGTAAACAGGACACAGCTAAAGCAACTGAGTTTTTTGACAACGCGGAAAAACTTTATAACGCGGCGACAAATAACGAAGGAGTTAACGAGGTTCGGCGGCAACGTGGAATCCTCCTGCGCGAGAAAGGAAATTACAAAGAAGCACGCGCGCAATTTCAGCAGTCACTTGACGCCGCACGTGCGCTTGGTAACGAAGCTCAACAAATCAGCGCGTTGATTGAGCTAAGCACGCTCGCGTCAGTTCAAGGCGACATCGCAGAGTCGTCAGAAAAGGCGCAACAAGCTGTTTCTTTCGCACAGGAAAAGCATCTTGAAAACTTCGTTGCCGGTGGATTGATCGAACTCGGCAACTCGTATTACGGCAAAAACAACTACACAGAGGCTGAGAAATATTATTCACAGGCAATCGAGTTCGCAGTTGGCGCAAAAAGTCGACGCCGCGAAGCACTGGCGCGCTCAAATCTTGGTGCGCTCTACATTCAAACGCAGCGGATCGACCAGGGCATAGCGTTGGTCGAACAAGCTCTCAGCTTTTTCAAACAGGGAAATTACCCCAAGAACGTCGCTACCGGGCTGACGCAAATCGCGCGAGGCAATCGTAGAAAAGGGGACTATGCGGCGGCTTCGAAAGCGCTCAACGAAAAACTACAGATTGCGCAAGCGGGTGGAAACCAACCTGACATTGCGGACGCTACGACAGAGCTTGCCGCGGTGCTGTTTGAACAACAGGACTTTCCAAAAGCACTCGATCAGTATTCAAAGGCTCTTAACATTTACCAATCCGTCCAGAATCGTACAAAGACTGCTTACAACTACATAAATCAAGCCCATATTCTGTGGCGGCTTGGTCGTTATGATGAAGCTCGACAAGCCTTAACGGAAGTATCCAAAGCAGCTTCGCAAAGTGAGTCAGTCAAACCCTTGCTCCCGGTTGTGGCGTTGATTGACGCTCAAATATCTCTGAGTCAAAGAGACTTCGTTCAAGCCCGCACGAAGGTGAATGACGCACTCAAATTGGCAGGTACAGCAAATTCGGATGTCACGATCGAAGCAACCTTCTCGCAAGGCTTGCTCTATTCGCAGTCGGGGAATGCAAAGGAGGGCGAAAGACTTTGCGAGGAGTCTGTTAAGATGGCATCCAAGGGTGGTGATATCACTTTGTTGTCCAGAGCGATGCTCGCCCAGGCAGAGTGCGCACTTGAAGCTGGTAACGCACAACTGGCACTCAGTAAAGCGACCGAAGTTCAACAGCGGTTCGCCCAGTGGTCACAGTTGGAATCTGAATGGCGCGCGTGGGTAATCGCGTCCCAGGCAAGTTCGAGACTGGGCCAAAACGAAAAAGCTGCCGAACAACTTACGCAGGCTCAAAATGCTTGTTTGCGTCTGCAACAAACCTGGGGAAATGACGTATTCTCCAAGTACATAGCCCGGCCTGATATCCAGGTTCTATACAAAAAACTCAGTTGAAAGGTTAGGAGGTAACAAATGACTGAAGAAAGAGAAGAGCAGAACCCCGACGGAGCGACCGATCCTCCCGAACAACAAGGTGGCGGTGGTGAAGGTGGCGGTGGCGCTGCACCAACCACGGACCCGCCGGAGCAACAAGGCGGTGGTGGCTGAGCCTAATTAACCAATTCCTCTCCCTACATGATTACTCAATGTTCATTTTCCGTTAATGAACCCAACGAGTGCGTCAACTTGTTCAGGGTTGAACAAGTGGCGGCATGGCGCACTTCTTCTTTCACGTCTATCCACGCCTGCGCGTCAGCAAACCGATTACAGCCACGAACAAGGCGGACCCGATAATCGACCAGATTATTGGAAAGTGTGTTGTTCCGATCTCAACGGAATACAGCTCGGGCAAACCCATGTTTCGCGCTAGCCACATTCCGAGGAGGGCTCCAATAAATCCGAGTGCAATTGAGACGAGGCATCCACCTCGCGAGAAGCCTGAGATTGCCTGGCCCAACGCTCCACAGATGCCGGCTACGATCAGGAGAAGAATTAAATCGAACAATGTCATGGTTTCACCTCAAAAAAATAGGACCTATAAGACCTATACGACCGATAGGACCTATCAGGCCGATATGTCCTCTAAAATCCTTTCTTAGCAATCCATTCCCTCGCAACGTCTTTTGGATCACGTTTCTTGCCGTCAATTTCATAGTTCAAGAGCCGCATCTCTTCGGTCGAAATCGCACCTGCCAGTTTCGAGAGGATTTCTCTCAGAACAGTCACGCGATTCATTGAATCTTGTCGCACAAGGTAAACCGCTTCGTACGGAGGAAAGTAGTGTCGATCGTCCTGGAGTTGGAACAAGTCAAGCGTTTGAATACGACCCTCGGTCGAGTTCCCGGCAATTAAATCGACCTGCTTTTCGGCGAGAGCAATATATGTCAGCGACAAATCCATTTCACGAATTTCAGCAAATTGGAGACCATAGGTTTTCGACAAACCTGGGTAACCATCTGCACGGGACATAAAGTCCTGGCCAAAGGCTGCTCGCCACTGAAGCGCATAGCCCGAAGCCGATGAGATGGTGCTGAGATTTAGTCGCTTCGCTTCGTCACCACGAATCAAAATCGCGTAAGTATTTTCGAACCCGAGAGGCGCGCTCACCTCGACCTTGAACTGTTCAGCGTATTCGCGTCGCACTTGATCGTAAACCGCTCGGGCATCGCTGATCGGTTGATGGTGAAGGATCGTGGTGAATGAAGTACCTGTGTATTCCGGGTAAAGATCGATTGTTCCATTAACCAGCGCTTCATGCGGAAGGTTTCCACCAAGGTCAAATTTTCTTTCTACAGAGACGCCCCTGACCTCTAGCATTTGCGCGATGATTTCGGCCAGCAGCGACGATTCCGTAAAGTCCTTCGAGCCGATTCTGACTTGCTTCTGACCGCTATTTCTCCAGCCGGCATACCCCGCAACCAACAGAACAGCTGCAACTAACGCTGCCCCGAAGATTTTGGCCCGCTTCTTCTCCTGCGGCTTCGCGTCGCTACTCAAAGCGCCTTGAATTAATCCGAGCACGAAGTCTGCAAACAGCGCGAGCAATGCGGCAGCGCCGGCGCCGGCGAGTAGCAGGTTATTGTCGTACTGTCGCAATCCGCGAAAAATGTAAACGCCCAATCCGTTCGCACCGACTGCAGCAGCGATCGTAGCAACGCCGACGGCAATCACTGTTGCGACCCGGATGCCAGTGACAATCACACTCAGCGCAAGCGGCAATTCGACCTGCCGCAAAATCTGACCGTCAGTCATTCCCATCGCGACGGCCGCTTCCCTGACAGTTGGATCGACACCGAGAATACCGATTACTGTGTTTCGAATGATTGGCAGGAGCGAATACAGTACCAGCGCAACGAGAGCAGTGCGTGTGCCGATGCCCCCAATGAAGGGTACCGGGATCAGAAATCCAAACAACGCGAGGCTGGGAATCGTCTGCATGATATTGGCGATTCCCAGCACTGGACCACGCAATACGCGATAACGCGTCAAGAGAATACCCGCCGGAACGCCTATAGAGACCGCAATCGCGATCGAAACAAACACAAGTACAACGTGTTGCCACAAGAGCGTTAGCAACTCGCCGGAGTTCTGTTGAAGGAATTGCCAGAAGGACACAGTTGTTTTTCTACACCTGCTAACCTTTAGTAGAAATGGTCGGTTAAACCATTCGGCGCATTTAAGTCTAGGAGCGCCGCCCCCCTTCCCGACTGCCAGTACTTCTATACTTGAATCAAGAGCTCGAATGTTTTCAGCAGAGCTGCCCTGCTTCTTTGACTAGAAGCAGATAAACAATTTGAAACTGCTTCTCTGCGCACCTTAGAACAGGAGCGAAGCGACTGCGTGACGTTCAGCAATCCAAGTTGAGGCAGTCGCTTCGCTCCTGTTCTAAGGTGTGCCGAGAAAGTAGTTTCTAAGAAGACCCGACTAAAGGGAGACGTTTCTGAGCGTTTCCAGATAAGCCTGTGCTTTAGGATTGTCGGATTGAACAAATTGCTTCGGAGTCTCCAGCAAAATGATCTGCCCCGCGTCCATTAGGGCGATACGATCGCCTAACAACAGCGCTTCATTAACATCGTGGGTGACCAGAATCGAGGTCTTTCCTAATTTTCGCGTGAGTGCGCCAAACTCCTTTTGTAAACTTGCCCGCGTTAGAGGGTCCAGCGCACCAAACGGTTCGTCCAGCAACAACAGAGACGGATCTGCCGCGAGTGCCCGCGCAACTCCGACACGCTGCCTTTGACCACCAGACAGTTCGCGCGGATATCGTTCGGCAAACTTATTTGGATCGAGTCCAACCATTACAAGTAACTCCTGAACTCGCGACTGAATCTTTTCTGTACTCCAGCCGGAAAGCGCCGGTACCAAACCGATATTTCGCGCGATAGTGAAGTGTGGAAATAGACCACCTTCCTGGATGACATAACCGACATGCCGTCGTAATGCAATTACGTCCCACTTAACCGTGGATTTACCTTCAACCACAACGTCTCCATCCGTGGGCGTGTAAAGACGATTTACGAGCTTGAGGGTAGTTGTCTTTCCGCAACCTGATTCACCAAGTAAGACAAGCGTCTCGCCCTGGTGTACGGTCAAGTTCAGATCGGAGATGATGGGCTTTGGATTAGTCGGAATGCGATAGGTGACGTTTCGAAATTCGACTATCGCATTGTCGGCGGTCAGAGTCATAGGGCTAACAAACATCCAGTCAAATGTCCGATATGCTTCAGCTTGTCGGTCCTTTGCTATCCAAAATTAAAAGATTCAAAGGCCACCGACAAGCTGAAGCATATCGGACGCAATTCTTTTAGAAAACAGAAATCATGTGCTTGAGCGATGCCCAATCGTTTAGGATACGAACTAACCGCACTTGCTTAATCGAAACTCAGAAAGAGGCCGACAGAATGAAAACCAACGCAAAGAGTAGCTCGGGTCGAATCGTCATCCTTGCTGTTGTAGCGATCATAGTTTTCAACGCGTTACAGACTGGTTCGTCCGCGACCACTCAGGACGACTTCAAAGTGACCACCGTATTCCTAATTCGACATGCCGACAGGGCTGATGAACCAAGGCAGGATCCGCCCCTTAACGACAAGGGCGTTTCGAGATCTAATGAACTGGCTCGTTTGCTGGGCAACTCGGGAGTCAAGGCGATTTACACCTCGCAATTCCTCCGCACGAAGCAGACGGCTGAACCACTGGCAGGGCTACTGAATCTGACTGTTACTCCGATGACTCTTAAGTCAAATCCAACGAACCCACGGCTCATTTCGGAGCAGTCAACAACTGAGATGACTAATAAGATTCTTGAACGGCCCGGTGAGACAAGTCTGGTGATCGGTCATAGCAATTCAATCCCGGAGGTGATCAAGATGCTGGGCGGGGATATGGTTCCGGTAATAGACGAAAAGAAGTTCGACGACTTATTTGTTGTCACTATCTATGCCCGCGGTAAGGCTAAAGTGCTCCATATGAAATATGGCGCCGGGGAATAGATCACGGACATTCGAGTTCTGTGAAATGAACCATCAACTTGTTCTTGGAAGATTAGGCGTAGAGAACTTCAGGTCTGAACTCAACACTCTGCGCATCCTCGGCGTTCTTCGTGTCTCTACCATTAACTCAATTCCCGCGATCCTCAACTACAGAACAGCACATCACCGCGGAGACACAGAGAACGCTGAGGATGCGCAGAGAGTTGAGTTGCTACTCTAATCGATTTGTTGGTTGCGGCGCGGTGTGCAATCGGTGCATAGGTTTCAAACCGCTATTAACAGGTTGCTACTGAATCTCTCTTGCGAATCAAGCCATGTCCTTGTGCGTTCGAACCCACAAGTGGCAGCAAGTTGTTCTATTCCCGCCTGGTCATACTTGTGCGAGTTTTCCGTGTGAATGAGTTCACCTACTGAAAACTCAACATCGAGATCCAGTTTTGCAATTCGAACGCGTTGATTGAGTAGACTCTCGATGTAAATCTCAATCCGCCCGAGCGCCTCATTGTAAAAAGCGTGATGACGGAATGCGCGCAGCTCAAAGTTACCACCCAACTCGCGATTGATGCGGGCCAGCACATTCAAATTGAAAGCGGAGGTCACACCCAACGCGTCGTTATAGGCGGCTTCGAGAATGTGTCTTTCTTTCTTCAGGTCGGCGCCGAGTAATAGGGCATCGCCTTTCTCGAGCACGCTGCGCATCGCTTTCAGGAATCGAATCGCTTCTTCAGGATCGAAATTACTGATGTTTGATCCGAGGAAAAGTGCGAGTGTGCGGTCGCGTTGCTTCTTACCGAGTTCAGCCAATCCCGCGAAGTAGTCCGCAGCATAAGCCTCGATCCGCAGGCGCGGGTACGACTGCAACAGAATTCGCGAACTACTTTCCAGTGCGGTCGCTGAAATATCAACCGGCATGAACAACAACTCGTTCTGTTCTCGCAGGAGCGCTTCGATAACCAGCCTCGTCTTCGAAGCGCTGCCACTACCCATCTCGACGAGCGTTTTCTTTCCTTCAACTGCAGCGGCAATTTCATCCGAATAGTTCTGAAGAATCTCATTCTCCGCTCGAGTCAGATAGTACTCGGGCAAAAGGCAAATCGCTTCGAACAATTGAGAACCGAGTTCGTCATAAAAGTATTTGGGAAGAAAACGCTTCGGGTGAGCTGTTAGTCCCTTGCGGACATCGTCGGCGAGACCAGCAAGCGGATCGCGCTTAACGATGTTGTGAATAATGAGTCGTTGGTCCCGCGTCTTGTCGTGCTGTTGGACCGGTATTGTTTGCGCCAAGGGAAACCCTCCTCGTAGAAGCGGACCAGCGTTGGGGCAAGTGGCGAAATTGGGTCTGCGTATGATAGCCGATCAAATCGGAACTCGGAACTGAGGAGCGTTGCTATTGGATATCGGAGATTTGATATTTGAGATTTGAGAAGGCAATAAACGGGCTCTGAGTATTTATCATTTAGCATTTATCATTTTTCATTTTTGGACCCTTCGGGATGTAATCGGACATCGTCACATCGAAGGCAAATAAAAAATGGTAAATGCTAAATGATCAATGATAAATATCTTCGATTCTCTTTAATCGCACCTCTGAAATATCAAATCTCCAATATCCAATAATCTCGCCCCCATTCCGCTTGAGCTACGGGGCTCGCGTAGTAGATACTTGCGCCACTTATTCACCCCCCGGCTGTATTCTCCCGACGCGTCGTAGTTCCATGAGGGTTTTTCTGCCGCTAAAGTTAATGCCAGGTCTTCTGTTGGCGACAATCGCATTGTCGTTGACCGGCGCCTTTAATGTGGCAAAGGCTCAAAACCAACAAAACATTCAGGTTGAGGAAAAGCGACAAGCTGAACGAATCAACGAACAAAAACTCGCTTCATTAATGGCTGTTGCCGGAATACAGGTCGACCAGGCAAGTCGAGTGAACCTTGGGGAAACTTACCAGTCGCTCCAACTTAAGCTCAATACCAACTCCAATGCTGCAGTAAGCACTTCACTCGCCCAAACTTTTTCTACCAACATAAGGTCCAGTGAACGACGCAATGGAGAACTCCCTCGTCATCGCTCTGTTGAGTTGTCGTCCCAGCACCTCGTCGTTCTCACGGTTGACAGTGCAAACCGTCTGCGTTGGTGGACGCTCATCTCCGATCCTCGATTGATACGGGCTGAAGAAGCTGATGTTAACAACCGTCTGTCAGGCTCGGTTGTCTATCAACCGGACTTCGAAACCATCGTCGAGATTCCCGATGATCCAGTAGCAACCGAGTTGCGCTTTTATCATCCGCAATACACAGGCGACCATTTTGACTTAACTCTCGTCAGCACAGTCTCGCTGAATAAGAATTGATGATCTTTCCCGCAGCCAGTCTCCGAATTAACCATTGCGCTCGCGTCAGTGCGTGTCTGATCTTCTTGTTGGTGTTCGTCGCTACGGTTAGCGCGGAGCCGATCGAAACAATCATTAACAATGGTTCGCCGGCCAATCGCGTTGATATAGCAATCGTGGGAGACGGCTACACTGCCGGCGAAATGACGAACTACCGCAACGACGTCGTGCAATTTGTTCAGGCGATGTTTGCGCAGGACCCGTATCGCGAGTACCAACGCTATTTCAATGTCCATCGGGTTGACGTCGTCAGCAATCAATCAGGCGCGGATCATCCTGAACGCGGCGCGTTTGTCGATACGGCGTTCGATGCTGGATACAACTGTGGGGGAACACAAAGGCTGATCTGCGTTAGTCAAAACAAAGTCAACACTGTGCTACAACGCAGTCTGTCGCCTAATCAGTACGACATAAAACTCGTAATCGTGAACGACGCAGAATATGGCGGATCGGGTGGTGCAGTTGCAGTTGCATCAAAAAATACTCAGGCTGTCGAGATTATCCTTCATGAGGTGGGCCACAGTTTTGGCTTCTTGCTGGATGAATATGGCGATTCCACGTGTGGCACAGTGAATGACCCAGGCGCTCCAAACATTACGACCTCAACGTCGCGGAGTCAGATAAGGTGGAACTACTGGATCGATTCAACCACACCAATCCCGACCACTAGCTTCTCAAATGGCGTTCCTGGCTTGTACCAGGGTGGTTGGTTTTGCTCGAACGGTTACTATAGACCCACCGCTAACTCGAAGATGCGAACACTTTTCCAGCCCTTCGAGCAAATTAATACTGAACAACTCGTCAAGCGCATCTACAACATTGTGTCGCCAATCGAAAGCATCATGCCTTCGTCAAGTTCAATGGCTCTGAACAACGGCGATTCGCAGGTGTTCTTAGTAAACAGTCCAACCCCATTGAGTCATACCCTCGACGTAACATGGTTTATCGATGGGCAGTTGCAAGGCGCTGGTAAGACATTCTTCCTCAATGCATCACAGTTGAGTGCCGGACCTCATAACCTCGATGCGCTCGTCAGAGATCCTACGACGTGGGTGCGTAGAGATAATGAACAATTGCTATTGGAAACTCGGCGCTGGACAATCTCGATCAGTGGTACGCCAGGGCCACCTCCGCCGCAAGGTGCGCCTCCGACTATTGCGCCGTTTTTGGTTTCGTTGGACGCTTCGCAGAGAGCTGCTGCGCTGAATTCGGTGACAATGGTTCGCGACCCGTTTTCACTAAACACCGCGCAAAACCTGAGTGCGGATAAACGAACTCGCGTACTTCTTTACGCTCAGAACATCGACTGGAACGCTCTGCAGAATACTTCAGCACTGACCGCACAGGTAGACTTTGGAGCGACTATGATACCGGCGGTCGTTGAATACATCGGCGTCGTGCCCAATCTCGATGGATACGCTCGAATTGTTGTGCGCTTGCCGAATGGATTACCGAGCTCCGGAGACGTAGGAGTCCGCATAATCGTGAATGGTGTTCAAAGTAATCGTGTTGTAATCGGAATGAAACCTTGATTGGGGATGTTCGATAAACTTTTTAAAGCATATAGGACCAAACGAGCGCCATGAACAAGTTATTCAAAATGCTCATCCTCCTGGTGGTTTCAGCAGTCTTAGTTTCGGCACAAGAGACAGTCCCTAAACTCGACGAATCGTGTGAAGGGCCTGTCCACAAAAACTCGGATGTCTCACGGAAGGTTCGTCTTGGTTATCGCCCAACCCCGAACTTGACAGCTGAAGCTCTTGCCCACTCCGTTCGTGGCCAAGTGATACTGACGGCGGTCTTTTGTAAGTCCGGCCGCGTCACCGACATCAAGGTCGTTGAAGGACTTCCCTATGGCGTGACCGAGCAGGCGACTGAAGCTGCGCGAAATACGCAGTTTACGCCCGCTGAAAAAGATGGGCAGAACGTATCGCAGGCTACGAAGTTCATCTTCAAGTTTGGTTACATCGGTGAGCAGCGCGCATTGGCCCAGGGACAACTCAATGGACGCATCATTGAATCGATCGAGCTTAGCAGTTATGGCGAAAGTCAGAGCGATAAAGTCTGGAATCTATTGAAGACGCGTGCTGGTGAACCGTACGATCAAAAGTTGATTGATAGGGATTGGCACACGTTGTTGATCTCGGGTGATTTTGATCGGGACAATTCAACAATCCGAATCGAGGAAGGTGACAGAGGTGGAGTGGTTGTTGTTTTTGATTTAAAAGAGCGGGTCAGGAACTAAACTATCGATTGTGACTGAACTTAGGAAAGCCTATTTATCATTGACCATTTATCATTTATCACTTTTCATTTTCTGACTATTCATTTCACAGGCAAACGACAATTGATAACTGATAAATGATCAATGATAAATATGCCGAGTCTCGTATCGGACAGCGCATAGCCGAACGCGCTGAAATCTCAAATAGTCGCCCATTACTCGCCTGTTAAAGGGCAACAAATAGTTAAACCCCAAAATTCTTCCCCCTCAATTGGACAGTTTTGCCGCCTATCGGCAATAATACCCGCTTTCTATCGGGCCTGCTGGAGTTGCCATACGGTCCGGAGGTAGTTCCGGCGGCGGTTGAGCATGTCTCACAAACGGCCGGCCGGTGATTAAACTCGCCATTATCTAGAAGAATCGGAAAGGACTTTCTTTAACGTGGAACTATTGCTGATCTCATTAATCAGCCTGCTCTTTGTTTGCTCTGCAGGCCTGATCAAGAAGCAAATTAACAATATGCCAATCCTGGCTAGATTTCATCGCAGTTTAACCGGACTTGCGGCCGCAGCCTCCGTGCTTGCCTTTGCGCTCCCAACTTATGCCCAACACAAGCCTGGTGGCGAAGCGAGCCTCGAACTTCCTGACCTGTCGAGTGTCAAGTTTCTTGGCGGCGTTAGCGGTCACAACTTGTTGCTTATTGGCATTGTTGTTTGCTTGCTCGGCCTCGGTTTTGGTATGGCCATTTTCATGAACTTAAAACAGCTCCCCGTGCATCGCTCCATGAAGGAGATCTCGGAGCTGATTTATGAAACCTGCAAAACTTACTTGATCACGCAGGGCAAGTTCATCCTGGTCCTCGAGGCATTCATCGCGGTAATCATCGTCCTGTACTTCGGCGTGCTCTCCGGCATGGAACCAATGCGAGTCATCATCATTCTCGCATTCAGCCTGATTGGTATTGCAGGAAGCTACGGAGTTGCCTGGTTTGGTATCCGCGTCAATACGTTTGCAAATTCAAGAACTGCCTTCGCGAGCCTCGAAGGCAAGCCGTTTCCGCTTTACGCGATTCCACTCAAAGCCGGCATGAGCATCGGCATGATGCTGATCAGCGTCGAGTTGTTGATCATGCTCTGCATTCTATTGTTTATCCCGGGCGAGTACGCTGGACCCTGTTTCATCGGGTTTGCCATCGGTGAATCACTCGGCGCTGCGGCGCTGCGTATTGCGGGCGGAATCTTCACGAAGATCGCAGACATCGGTTCCGACCTGATGAAGATTGTCTTCAAGATCAAAGAGGACGACGCGCGTAACCCGGGTGTAATTGCCGACTGTACTGGTGACAACGCCGGCGATTCTGTCGGACCAAGCGCTGACGGTTTTGAAACATACGGCGTGACTGGTGTCGCGCTTATCACCTTCATCCTACTTGGCGTAACCAATTCAGAAGTCCAGGTTCAGTTACTCGTTTGGATCTTCATCATGCGCGTTATGATGATTATCGCCAGTGCGGTTTCGTACTTCGTTAACGATGCGATTGCGAAAGCACGTTACAAAGCAGCGTCTTCAATGAATTTTGAAGCGCCCTTGACGTCGCTTGTCTGGATCACTTCGTTAGTTTCAGTCGTGCTCACCTTTGTCGTGTCGTATTTGACGATTCCGACGTTGGGTGGCAACTCGACGCTGTGGTGGAAACTCGGGATTATCATTTCCTGCGGCACACTTGCAGGAGCGATCATTCCTGAACTCGTAAAAGTGTTCACCTCGACCGAATCCCGCCACGTCGCTGAAGTTGTAACTTCGTCCAAAGAAGGTGGCCCATCGCTGAATATTCTTTCAGGGTTGGTTGCCGGTAACTTTTCAGCCTATTGGCTCGGAATCAGCATTGTCGCGTTGATGTCGATTGCTTACTTCTTCACGACCCTCGGTGCCGCATCCAATGCTGACCTCGGAACGTTGATGGTTTCATCCGTTGCCGCTCCAGTGTTCGGATTTGGACTCGTGGCGTTTGGATTCTTAGGTATGGGTCCCGTGACGATCGCCGTCGATTCATACGGTCCGGTGACTGACAACGCGCAATCGGTTTACGAGTTGTCTCTGATCGAACAGGTTCCGAACGTCGAAGAGGAAGTTAAGCGTGATTTCAATATCAACGTGAACTTCGGTCGTGCCAAGCACCTTCTTGAAGAGAACGACGGCGCCGGCAACACGTTCAAAGCAACGGCTAAACCGGTGCTTATCGGAACTGCGGTCGTGGGCGCAACCACGATGATCTTCTCGATCATCATGGCCCTGACAAATGGTTTGACCGCAAACACTGAAGGGCTGTCGCTGCTGCACGCTCCGTTTGTTCTTGGTGTGATTACAGGCGGCGCGGTGATCTACTGGTTCACCGGTGCGTCGACGCAGGCCGTTACCACTGGTGCTTATCGTGCGGTCGAGTTCATCAAAGCGAATATCAGGCTCGAAGGCGTTGAGAAGGCGTCGGTTGAGGACAGTAAGAAGGTCGTACAAATCTGTACGCAGTATGCGCAGAAGGGCATGTTCAATATCTTCCTGACAGTCTTCTTCTCGACATTAGCCTTTGCATTCGTCGAGCCGTTCTTCTTCATCGGCTACCTGATTTCAATTGCAGTCTTTGGTCTTTACCAGGCAATCTTCATGGCTAACGCAGGCGGCGCCTGGGACAATGCCAAGAAGGTTGTCGAAGTCGATCTGAAGATGAAGGGCACGCCTTTGCACGATGCAACAGTCGTTGGCGATACTGTTGGCGATCCGTTCAAGGATACTTCGTCAGTGGCAATGAACCCGGTCATCAAGTTCACAACTCTGTTTGGATTGTTGGCTGTCGAGTTGGCAGTTAGCCTGACGGCTCGTAACAATGACAATCCGACACTGACGCATATCCTGGCGCTGGTGTTCTTCCTCGTTTCGGTGTTCTTCGTGTGGCGTTCATTCCACGGCATGCGCATCGGAACCGACGCGATTGAGAAAAAAGCGGTTGCTATCGAGGAAGTGGCTGGAGATTAAATCAGATGGGTCTTTGGTCTTTGGACTTCGGTCTTTGGTGTTCTCGACTAGAAGACGAAGACCAAAGACCGAAGACCCAGAGACCCAGGGAACAATGAATACTTACGTCAAAACTGATTCTTTGTTGGGAACCGCTCTCGCACCCGTAGATTTAAATCGTGCAGTGGGGTTGGTAATAGCATTTAGTTTGTTCAATGCCCTTGCGGCACAGTTTGCAATTCAGATTGGCCCAATACCTATCACAGGCCAAACTTTTGCCGTGACATTGACCGGTGCGCTGCTTGGTTCACGCCTGGGTGCTGCGGCTTTGATTGCGTACTTGATCGAAGGCGCAAGCGGACTTCCGTTTTTCGCACATGGTGGAGCCGGGTTGGGCGTACTGCTTGGACCAACTGGCGGTTACCTTGTTTCTTTTCCAGCTGCTGCATATATCACGGGTGCGTTTGCAGAGAACGGTTGGGACAGGCGTTTTTGGAGCGCCGCCTTTGCGATGTTCGTCGGCACGCTTTTGATCTTGTTGTCAGGCTGGAGCTGGCTAATGGTTTCACTCAAAGCTTCGCCGATGGCCGCGTATAAAGCTGGTGTAGAGCCATTTATTTTTGTAAGCATCCTCAAAGTACTTGCGGCTGCCGCCGTGCTTCCGACTGGTTGGGCCATTCTCAAACGAAAAGCCTCCGGAAGCGACAAGCAATCCTGACACCGATCCTAAAGCTCGCAGCAAACTGACGGTTCCTCACACCGACCGTTAAGGGAAGTCCAAAAACCCGAACTTCATTATTGGATTCGCCGTTCCCGTCGTTGTGAGCGTTAACTTGCGTCGAATACGTAAACCCAGGCTTGTGTTCCGGAATGTAGCTCTACTCGAATGCGTTTGTAATTTGCAGTCGCTTCGTAAGTGTCGGCATCTTCCAGCTCTTCTGTGGTGATTTGAAAAACTGTGCCTGCGATTGAATCTGACTCGTGTCCCGTAAATTCAGCATTGAGGTGGTATCCGCTGATTGCAATTGTGGTCGTGGCCGTAAGAAACGGGACGCGACCCTCGCGATAGCGACTGAGAACGTCAGGGCGGCCCAACAGCCTGCGACCAAACGTCGAGAGTTGAACAGCGTCGTCTTGCAGGGTTCCGTAAGAGAAAAGATTCTCCATCTTTACAGTCCTCCGCTTTAAAGAACGTATACCTCTTTCATAAGTTCGAGCTGAGATGTCCGATAAACTTCGCTTCTCGGTCAAACTCAAGATCAGCTTCGCATCAACTTCTATAGTTCGAGCTTTGGCGATCTTCACCGACAAACTGAAGAGGCTTTTGCAAAATTGAGCAACTTCCTATCAGCACTTCTCACCGTCTCTGCGTGCTCTGCGTAGCAAGTTCTTAGTTCTTTGTTTCTCTGACAAAGTTTACGCCAAAGGCGTTCGCTAACTTAAGCCCAGGGTTTCTACCCTGGAACTGAGCACCTGGATCAGTACGACTACACCGAAGGTGTTGGCCAACGCCTGCGGCGTACTGACAGATTTAGCTCCTCTTTCCCAGGGTAGAAACCCTGGGCTGGAAATTAGCGAACACCTCGGTGTAATCCTGTCCGGTTTCAGCTTGCAATCGACCTTGGTTGCGTCTCCGCGTTCTCTACGTCTCCGCGTTAAAAGAGGCGGTGGTATTCAGGATTCTCTTCAACGCTGAGGCGCAAAGAACGCAGAGACGCTGAGAAGCGTAGCATTTTGCAAAAGGCTGTGAAGTTTATCGGACATTGTGGAAGTTTCTTGATATTCATGTTGGGTCCCGACTTGTTAAAATCTCGGCTCAGAAATTGACCACTTACAGACAGGCGCCGTGTTGGCTGCGCCAGGAAAGTTTCTCACATGCAAATTCGCAGGAACTTCGAGCCAGGAGACATCGGCGCCGTAGTTCGGCTTCATGGTGTTTTGTATGCGCGCGAGTTCAACCTTGATCACACTTTCGAAGGGCACGTCGCCGCTGGACTGGGCGAGTTTGCCAAGCAATACGATCCGAAAAAAGATTTGTGGGTCGTTGCCGAGAATGAGGGCCGTATCATCGGTTCGATTGCTATTAACGGCTTACCCGATCAAACTGCGCAATTACGTTGGTTCTTACTTGATCCATCAGCCCGCGGGGCCGGACTCGGTAAGAAAATGCTGAACGAAGCTTTGGAATTCTGTCGCCAGCACAAGTTCAAATCGGTATGTTTGTGGACTATTAGTGAACTAAAAGCCGCCGCCCATCTTTACCGCGAAGCAGGATTCACGGTGACCGAGGAAAAGACATATGACTTTTGGGGTGGAATTAGGACCGAACTAAGATACGACCTCAGTTTGGACCCGTAATCCCCAGGTTTCACCGATTACACAGCGCGGCTGGGGCCGCAATTAAAGTAAACAACCGAGAGCCATCAGAACAGGAGCGCAGCGACTGCCTTCAACGCCCGTCATCACTAACCTTGAAAGCAGTCGCTGCGCTGCTATGTGAATGTCAAGGCCAAGTTTTGTTGCGCGGAGCGTCTTATTCTGCGTTGTTCTATCGACTTCTCCTGTGGCCGGCGCGAAGTAAGATGAAAGGGGCCAGCTGCGTCGCGCGGAGCGTCTGCTGAACGGTTTGGGACCAAATGCTCTTTAACCTACGAGAGACTGACTGCTATTCGTGGCACGAACCAGGTTCGTCGCACTCGGAAGGATACGGCCCTCTGGGGCTAACCGTTAGCCCTGGGATCTCTGTCTCCAGAAACGAAACCACAGCCAACTTACAGCTGTTCGTTCTGCGCAGCGTCGAGTCGTTCCCTGGGGCCAACGGTCTCCTCTGCGGTCAAAGGAGCTACGGAAATTTCCGGCCTAATAATGTAAGGCCGTTGTTCTTTCAAAACGACGCAAATGCGGGTCGTTAATTTGCGCGCCACGGCGACGATCGCTTTGCGGGCCGCCAACTTTTTCGGCTGCCGCTGATAGATGCCGCGATAGAAGGCGCGCAGTTCCGGATCCTTGGTAATCGCCACCCAGGCACATTGAATTAGTTTATTTCGTAGCCGACTATCGCCCGTGCGCGTGATCGGACCACGATTCTGTTGCTCGCCGGTCGAGTGCTCGCTCGAGACCAGTCCGAGGAAGCCGGCAATTTGGCGCACGTTTTTGAGCTCACGCCAATTACCAATTCTGGCCACTGCGTGGGCCGCTGTGATCCAGCCCACCCCGGGCAAGCTGGTTACCAAAGTAATAGCTTGGTGTAATTCAGGATCGTTTTTGCAAAACTGTCGAATCCGTTTTTGAACGGTGACGGCGGCATTGAAATGGAAGTACAAGGTCCCAATCAAATGGTCCAGTTTGAATCGTACTTCGCTGCTACAAGGCAAGCGCTGCAGCGCGGCGATCACTTGCGCGTTCCAGCGCCCACCGGGGTCGGGAAATTCGATTCCCTCAAACAGCAACACTGCTTTGAGGCGACATTTGGTAGCCGTCAGTTGCCGCACATGCGTATCACGCAATTGCACCAAATGTCGCAATTCACGGTAACGGCGGCTGGGGACGTGAATGCCATTGAGTTCACCGCCGCGCAAGCGCAGCGACAGGTTTTTGCTATCGAGCCGATTCGTTTTCACTCGCTTACCTGGTTCGGTCGGGACCATCGAAGGCGTTACCACCAAACACCTATGATTGCGCGCCACCAGCTCGTCATGCAAACCAAATCCGGTCGGACCTGCTTCGTAAACAAACGCCACTCGTTTGCCGGCAAAATGTTTGTCCACGTAATTAAGCAAGTGTGTCGCACTATTGGGCAGGCGCAACGACTTGGACAGCGTCCCGTGATCAGAAAAGGTCGTCACCATGCTCTTCTTATCAACGTCCAACCCCGCGAAGATATCGAACTGCGCGGGAATGATTCGAAATGGCTTACTAGTCGATGTCATTGTCGTTCCTCCTTAACCTTGGTGGCTTCATGCCGCCACTAATTCTAGAGTTTCGACCTGACTTTCAACATACCTGTCTCCTGTTCCGATGACTCTCGGTTCTCTACCAGATTTTCTGTAATCGGCGAAACCTGTGGATATTTCTAACCTTCACACAAACCGAAAATCTTTCCTGTAAACTTCTTCGTACTGCTTCATTGATTTAGACTGTGTTCTCCCAACAATGAAAGTCGTCCGCGAAGAAGCAATCGCTCATTATCGAATTATGGAGCCTCTTGGAAAGGGAGGCATGGGCGCGGTTTACAAGGCCTACGATACGAAACTCCATCGCATCGTAGCGCTAAAGGTCCTTCCACCTGAATACGTTTCTCAGCAAGACCGCCGACGTCGGTTTTTCCAGGAGGCACGAGCGGCGTCTGCTCTCAGTCATCCACACATTCTCACCGTCTACGAAGTCGGAGAGGACAACGGAAAACCCTACATCGCGATGGAGTACATCGAGGGTGAAACGCTCCGTCAAAAGATCAAAGCTCGCACTCTCCAACTAAAACAGATCCTCGAAATCGCGATTCAAATAGCGGAAGGTCTCGGCAAGGCACACGATGTGGGCATTATCCATCGTGATCTGAAACCGGAGAACCTCATGATCAGTCGCGATGGCTACGCGAAGATTCTCGATTTTGGCCTCGCAAAACTAGTTGCACAACGCGACCGCGCACTCGCCGCAGCTGACAGTGAACAGAAAACACTACTTCGCGTCGAAACGGAATCGGGCACCCTGATGGGCACCGTGAACTACATGGCGCCTGAACAGCTATTGGGCCAACGCGTCGATCGACGCTGTGATGTTTTCTCGTTCGCAGTTGTGCTCTGCGAAATGATCACCGGCCACGCGCCTTTCGTTCACGACAATCGCATCGACACGATGCACGCTATTCTTCATCGTGAACCGAAATTGCCTGATACGAATCATCCTGATGTCCCGTCGGAACTCCAAAGAATTTTGTCCAAGGCCCTCGCAAAGGCTGCACGGGATCGATATCAAACGTTGTCCGACTTCGCCACTGATCTGCGGGCGCTCAAGCGAGACCTCGATCTTGGGAAAGCCGTTCCGATTGGTGTATCTCGAACAAAGCTGACGTTGCGTCGCCTGGCTGTCGCTGGTCGCGCACGCGGGATTGATTACGAAGCAGAACTAAACGAGGCACAACTAAAAGCAGTCACAACAACTGAAGGACCGCTATTGATCGTCGCAGGCGCAGGAACCGGAAAAACGCGAACGTTGGTCTATCGAGTGGCGCGTTTAGTCGAGACCGGCGCAAAACCGGAGTCAGTGCTCTTGCTCACGTTCACACGCCGTGCTGCCACCAGTATGCTGACGCGCGCCGCTGCCCTGGCTGACGCACGGTGTCAGCGGGTTTCAGGGGGCACATTTCACTCATTGGGCCATTCAGTGCTGCGAAAGTTTGCAGAAGATGCAGGTGTAGCGCGCAACTTCACTGTGCTCGACCAGAGCGACACAGAAGATCTCATCGATCTCCTGCGCCGTCAGATCGAGCTTCCAAAAGGACTTCACTTTCCGCGCAAACGCACGATCGCCGCGATCTTCAGCATGATGGTGAACAAAGTGCTGCCTATGAAAACTGTGCTCACCCAGGAATACCCACAGTTTCTCGAAGAGCGACGCGAGTTGGACCAGTTGTTCAAGTCTTTTGAAGAGTTCAAACGTTCGCGCCAGATGCTCACATACGACGATTTGCTGGTGCGGTTCAAAGAGGCGTTGGAAAGCAGTGACCGGATGCGCGAACAGTTGTCGGAACAGTATCGCTACATCATGGTCGACGAGTACCAGGACACCAATAAGTTACAGGCACAGATCGTGAAGTTGATGACTTCGCATCATGAGAACGTCGCTGTTGTGGGTGATGAGTTTCAGTCGATCTATTCGTTTCGCGGCGCCAGTCACAGGAACATGCTGGAGTTTCCAAAACTCTTTCCGTCTGCGCAGGTCATAAAGCTCGAAGAAAACTACCGAAGTAATCAGCCGATCCTCGACGTTGCAAACTCGCTAATGGAGGACGTGAAAGAGAGTTTTAAGAAACGGCTCTTTTCGAGAATCGAAGGTGGACAAACTCCGGTTGTCGTCAGCGCGCGCGATGAAAACGAGCAGTCACGCTTTGTTGCCCAACGCGTCGACGAATTGCGCGAGGAGGGAGTTCCACTAAGCGAGATTGCTGTATTGTTTCGCTCGAGTTCTCATTCGTTCGACCTTGAAATCGAGCTGGGGAAACAAGGAATTCCGTTTAGAAAGTTTGGAGGAATCAGGTTCGCAGAGTCGGCGCACATCAAGGACGCGCTATCATTCCTGCGCGTGGTTGCTAAACCTTCAGATACGCTTTCGTGGTTTCGTATGCTGAAGTTGATCGATCACGTCGGGGATGCGACCGTTTATCAAATCCTCGAGTACCTGGGTGTTGAGCAAAAGGAGTTCAGGTCAGCGCGCACAAAGGAAGGCTTGTTTCGAAAGATGCACCGCTTCCCCGGGCGCGCAAGTTATCAAACTCAGCTGGTACGCCTGGCGCGTGTTTTGACGACGGTTTCGGAAAGCAAGACGCCGAGTGAACAGTTGACGGCGGTGTTGAAGTTTTACCGCCCGCTTCTGAAGAACAAATACGACGATGTGCAGCGACGCGGCCGTGACCTTGAACATTTGCTCTCGATAGCCAAGCGTTACAAAACCTCGGCGAAGTTGTTGGAAGATATCTCGCTTGATCCTACCGAAGCGCTACAGGGAAGCGTTATCCGGCGCGGCGGTTTTGTAACTCTATCGACCGTGCACTCTGCAAAAGGGTTGGAATGGTCGCACGTCTTTATTATCTGGATGACTGATGGTTGGTTTCCTTCTAATCGATTTCAAGAGGAGTTTGACGATTTCGATGAAGAGCGCCGGCTGCTGTATGTGGCAGCCACGCGCGCCAGGAAGGAGTTGAGTTTCGTTTATCCGGTGAACGTGTATCGCGGGCCGGACACAGATGGAATGCCCGCACTCTCAAGATTTCTCGAACCAATCCCACCCGAAGTACTTGCTCATGCCAGCCTGGATTGAATGTCCGATAAACTTCTTCAGTTTGTCGGTCTGAGTCCTTGCACAATTCCATTATCGACAAACCTAGACCGACAAACTGATGAAGCTTATCGGACATTTAGGATCGAGAGGTAGGCTTTCCATGGGCCAACTGCATCGCTGTATTGTTTCGACATCACGCGAACAATTTGTGCGATGTGGTTCAAGTCATGTACTGCCCACGTCGATAACAATTGACCGAGTGTGACGATACCAAGCTCGGGATGCTTCCCATGCTTTGCGAGAAGTTCCGGCGTTAAGTTCATTCGGTCTAGTTCTTCAAGATTCGTGGCGCGTAACACTTCAAACTCGACGAGCAGGTCACTCAACTTCTTCCCTCTCGACTTTTCAAACATTGCAACCCGATCGAATGGATCGAACGCGCGTTCTTCGCCGTGTTGAAGAATGATTCTTGCGCGCGGAATCCAGTCGGTCTCTTCGCCGTGGATCAGATGACCGACCACATCAAACGGACTCCACGTGTTGGGCCCCTCGTTGGCCGAGACCCATTCGTTGGAGAGGTTGCCAAGCAGTGAGTTGAGCGTAGATGGAGTTTGTTGAAGAATTTGCTTAGTTTGCTCAAGCCGAAAGTTCATAGCCGTTCACCTCTGCAAAGACACCCTAACTGTGCCCCGGTCAAAATCCCCATCACCCCACCAACTCAACAGCAACTATTTCGGCTGGAACATCCAATCTGTGTTGGGTGTCTAACAATTCAGTAGCCCACGGGAAGTTCAGTAAACCGTCGAGCGTACTCCGGAGCAAGGAGTTGGTCATGATGTTTCTAATTCGATTCTGTGCAGCTTCAACGTCGGTTTATATCTTTACTCAATTCATGCCGAATCCTGCGACCGTTCTCTGGATCTATTTCGATTGCAACAACGAATGGAGTTCATTCTGCGAAACGTATTCATCAAGGTACTCTGAACTCAGACTTGCGGCTACGTTGTTTGTCACTTTTCTTTGGCTCGCGGTCTGGTTTCATCTGGAAATGAAAAACCGCCACCGCGTAGGTCGACCATCCAAAGTCCTGACGCACCTCCGATATGGTCCCATCGCTACAATGATTGTTGGAATCGCCGCGATCATAGCTTTCGATGCACTACTTATCCAATACTCCCGCTGGGAAATCGTTCATTACATCCACAGCAATGCTTCATTAGCTCAACAACCGACCTTCAAGCTACATAATAACTATCGTCACTGGTGTGGAAACGGAATGGCGGCGGCTGAGTACGAACTTTATGGAGACGTGCCGGAGCCATATTTCGATAGCCCAGACGCGGTGACACGCGCACGCGCACTGCGGGCAAGTATGGCAGTGTACGACTGGATAAATCATCCGGCCGACGGACCATCAACGCGAGTCTTGAAAAGAGCCGTAAACGATCCGGATCCACTGGTCAAGAAGATTGCGTTGGAGTTTCAGTCTGACATGTTTGACGAACCACCGCGCTGATCGGCTGGTACTTTGATTTGCAAGGCAAATATGCAAAAGCCTGGTAGTCACTTCCTGGCGATCGCATAGACAACGTTCGCTTCAACTTCTTTGATACCCGACTCGTTGATGTAATTCCAATTTGCTGTGCGCACGTGTTCAAATTCCACTGCACTCAATTGATCGATTGTGCCGCGATAGCCTGAACCAAGCACGGCGGCCCACCACGCCTCAGCCAAGGGAATTGCGTGGCTACTGCTTTCAGCTTGAGTTTCAATATTCGTTACTCCAGCCGCAGACAATAGTTCTCGCAAGGACGACTCATCGCTAATTCGATCCCACGGATTGAACCCTTTATACAGATCCGGTCTCACTTCACGAATGGAATTCCAGAAAGCACTAGTGGCGGGTTCGAAGAAACGCGGTCCCCACGTCGTAATCGCCAGCTTACCTCCGCTCTTAACATTAGCCCACAAAGCTCGAGCTGCTGCTTGCATATCCGGTACGAAGAAGATCCCGAAAACACAAATGATGGCATCGAAAGGTGACTCAGGGATGCGCGGATCGAGCATGTCGCCTACACGAAACTGAATGTTTGCTAATCCTTTTGCCCGGGCCTTCGCATGGGCCAGCGTCAAAAGGTTCTCGGCAAGATCGATTCCCAAAACCGATCCTTCTTCACCTACCGACTCCGCGGCTGGTATCGCCGAAGCACCTGCTCCACAACAGACGTCCAAAACTCTATCTCCACGAGCGAGCTCGAGTCGTTCGACCGTGCGATGACCAAAGCGATTCCAAAAGGTATTGGCAGGATCGTCGTACGTGTCGGCGGCAGCGTTGTAAGTTACTGCAGCTTTCGCTTTTGGATCTTCAGAGTTCATAGCGCTCGGACCATTCAACCCGGCGTTTACAGAGGCTCCTAGCCTTTCACCAGACTCCACAGCCAGAAGCCAAGGAAGAGCCCGTAGAAAAGCGCTAGTGCGACGAGGGCAACTCTGCGCCACACCGGCGGCCTGAGTGCAACCGGCAACAGGCGAGTATTTACATACAGCAAATGTAGCGAGCTTATGATGAAGACGATGCCCGCCATGTTTGCACTGAGCGACAGCAGGATTATCGGTTGAGTTAGACGTAAGGCAACAATTCCCCAGAGAGAAATCAACACCAACACCGAGTAGTAGACCACGCGTACATCTCCGCCACGCCACGATCGGATTCTTGTGCTGCCGGTCCAGAGGATGTCGGTAATGGCTCGCGTCATTCCTTCCAGAATGTCGAGCTGGGTTTTGAAGAGGATCCAAACACCAAGGACTGCGATAACTCCACCAAAGATTGCTCCCTTTTGTGTCGCAACTGCCTGGGCCAGCGCGGCCGCGATTCCTAGCCCACGGATGTCGTTACCGGCGGGAACAAAGGTGACATATAGCAACGCAGGAAATGCCATTCCAAGTACCGCACCGACGAAATAGACTGCCCACTGATCCACGCGAACAATCCGCCACCAACCCTTCCAACGGCTCAGTGATTCCTGGTTTGCGACAAACGTACTTCCAGAGTGGGCCAACGTTACTTTCTTGCCGCCGACCGCAGCCGGAATAAAACCTACCGAACTGCTCATGCCGTAACCTTTGTCACGGGCCCAGTTGCTCAACGTTAGGTTCGCAACACCGCCTCCGCCACAGAAACCGGCAAATGCGCCGAGCAGGAAGTAATCTGCATTCCCTGGGATTAGTTGGAACGAACCACTATTAACATCAAATGCCGCGAAGCCTGCGACTGCTGCAGTCCAGGTCGACAGCGGGACAAAGAGAAGAGCCAATGCCCCCATGCCACCGATGATCGCAACCACCATGATCCAGTTTAAGAACTCAAGGGTTCTTTCAATTCGTCGTCCCACCAACAATATCAATCCGCAAAGCAGAAACAGCCCAACACCGATTCCATAAACCAATCCGGATTCCTGGGAAGTTGGCAGTCGCTTTGCAAACAGGAAGAACACTGCGCCTGCAGCCGCACCAGCCCAGCCAGGCCAACCCATCTGCAAGAAGTAGAGGATTGAATAGAACCAGGCCCAGAAAGTGGCGTGTGGACGAGTACGCATGAAACCCGTAAACACCGGCTCACCGGTCGCCATCGTGTAACGCATCAGTTCCACGTTGAGTAGAGTTTGGAGTAACGCTGCAACGCCGACGACCCAGAGCAATGACAAGCCATACTTAACAAACGCGGCTGGGCCAAGTAAGAACTCGCCGCTTCCGATCGAAACGCCCAGCGCGATCACGCCTGGTCCAATCGCATTGAACCAGCCGAGTCCGTGTGGACGAGGTGGATCAGGCAACTCGGCGATCTTCCATGGATCAAGTCCGGAGCGGGCCTCGGGAGCTGTTGTTGTCTCGGATTCCAGGGCAGATGAGATTGTGCTCATACGGGCAGCTCACGTTCCGAAGGTTAATAGCGATCGAGGGCGAGTACTATCGTTTAAGGTGGTGCCTGCGTCAAGACACTCTCTGCTTCTCTGCGTTAAGCAGATCTTAGGAAGGAGAATTCTTTCAACGCTGAGACGCAGAGTCCGCCGAGACGCATCAGAGGGTTGTTCGGTCGGTTGCAGTTTCAGGTTGAATCCGAAAAAATTAGCATAGTGTTTCAGATAGGAGCAGCAACATGCCAAGAGTTTCAGGGTTAGAGAAAAACCAGGCGCCGTGGCATCTGCGTTGGTTTTACAGCACGATGCGCAAGATGTTTGGTCGCGATTTGACCCCGGCGAAAGTGCAAATGCGTTATCCAGGTATGGTCTGGGGAGCCATTGGGATGGAAGCGGGCCTGGGTAGAAAACGCCGGGTGTCGCTGCGCTTTATTCAGCTGGGGAAGGTTAGAACTGCAGTTCGCATTGGCTGTCCATTTTGAGTTGATATCAATTCTGCAGTTGGCAGCAAAGCTGGACTTAGTGATGAGAAGTTGTTGGCGGTGACGAAGGCTGACGTGCCTGAGGGGTTATTCAATGCGAAAGAGAAGTTAGTAATTGAACTTGCCGACGCAATGGTGACAGCCCCCTCGAACATCTCTGACGATTTGTACAAACGTTTGAGAGAAGAGTTTTCGGAAGAGCAACTGATGGAGTTGAGTGCTCAGATTGCTTTTGAGAATTTTCGTGCACGTTGGAATCGGGTTTTTGATATAGGGAGCGACGACCTCTACAAACCGAAAGAGATTTAGTCTTTCCGGTCAATCGAACCACTTTGCAAGTGAAGGGTTGTTTACTTGTGAGATTTCAGATCTGAAATTTGGGGTAGTGCTCCGTCAGTGTATTGCACACTCCTCTCATTCTCCCCAACCTTTAGGGGGTATGGTCGGTTAGATAAACAGAAAACCATTTCACTGGTTTTCCGATACATGAATCTGCAGTCGCACACAAAAACCACTGAAATGGTTCCTCATTCCAGAAACAGCGCCTCTCCCCGACCTTTAGAGACTGTGTCAAGACTCATCTGAGTGGCAAGAAGTCAGTACCACCTCGCGATAGCGGGTGGGTCTAGTGCTGTAATTTGCGAATGTATTTGGATGCGAGCCCACCCGCTACCGCGAGGTGGTACTGACTTCTCCCCACTGAATTGAATTTTGATACAAGTCTCTAAAGGTTTGGGGAGATGAGAGGTGTATGGCACCTTGAATGAATAGGTAAGTTGGACCTACCTGATCGTTACCGTCATCGTGTAGTTCGTCGCACCACGACCGGTGTTTACCACCGAGAGCAAATGATCACCGCCAGTCATCTCAATACTGAAGCTCTTTCCAGTCGCGGTGCCGGCATTCACCACAACCGCGCCGTTGCCAGAGGTTATTTCGATTGTCATCACCTGTCCGGCTCGACCGTTTATTAAGTATTCCAGGTAGCCTTTCGATCCGATGTTACCGCTGACAGTGGCTGAGCTTGCGCCTCGACGAAAACTTATCCGCTTTTGCGCAATCGAATTTGAGCTTGCCAAAACCATCATCACGGTCAATGCCACCACTTGTATTCCCGTTCTTCGCAGCATCCAGGTTCGCCCTTTCTAAGTTAACTAATCCGCTAGTGATTTAATTCGACTCTTCTCTCTGTGCTTCCTCTGTTCTTCTGTGTCTCTGTGGTGAGCTAGAGCCGGTTGCTGAACACACAAACGCGCAAGACACATAGCCAAGTTGTTAGGGACATGTAGGTCGTATAGCACTTATTAGGGATCATCGAACACTAAGCTTTGGTGGAGCGACGCCGGCACTCTCGTATATCCGTCTGCCCTTCCATATCACGCCTTTTCCCATCTTGATTCTTATACTCGAATCTAACAGCATCGCATAGAGAAGCCCTAAACCGAGCGGCGCAGTAAGAGAATAGACTGGCGAAATCCGTGCTCTAAAACTGAGCAGCATCAAAACGATCACTTGTCCAATCCAGCAAAGAACTGCCGGCCAAACCACTTCGGGAGTAATTCCGATCAAAGCTGAGATTGCCATCACTGGAGGTAGCACTGCGATCAGGTACGCCCACGCAACACATACCAACGCAAACCAAAAGGAAAATCGCATTCCTGCAAACCAACTCTTTGTACAGCTCTCCCACATCTCTCCAAAACTGCTGTACATGCGCGTGCTCAGTAAACGCGGAGCGTGCTCCGTGATCATCCGGCCACCTGAACGCTTGATCTTCTCCGCGAGTCGCATGTCTTCCAACACCTCATCTTTCAGAGCTTCATAGGCGCCCACATGGTCCAACCGCGAACGACGCACTAGAATAAACGCGCCGATGCCGAAGGCGCCTTGCGATTTTGGGTTGTTGATGCGATAGCTGACGACGAACATCAGCATTACCCATTCCCACGCCGGAGTTATCACCCGCTCCCAGAAAGATCTTGCCTCGAAGTGAGGAATTAGCGTCATGGCATCGGCTTTCTGTTCGGTAATCTTTTCGATGGCGGTTCGCAAAGCAGATTTGTGATAGATCATGTCTGCGTCAGTGGCCAGTATCCATTCACCGCGCGCATAGCGAAGTGCCTGATGCATTGCGAAGGGTTTACCGAGCCAGCCAGCCGGTAATTGCTCGCCTTCGACAACACGCAGCCGTCCGTCAGTCTTCGCAAGCGAATTCAATATTTCTTTTGTGCGATCTGTCGAGCGATCGTCCACTGCGATCAATTCGAATCGTCCGTAGTCCTGCGCTAGTATCGAGCGAACACACTCTTTCAAAACACGGTATTCTTCGTTGCGGGCCGGGAGTAGCACCGAAACGAGAGGGGCATCAAGTGAAGTCAGTCGCAGGTCGCTGGATGGTTTGAGGGATCTTTGTTGTAGCAGTCCGTAGATTGTCAGCGCGATACTGACGAGCCAGATCATGACTAAGAACCATAATAAGTAATTCATTAAGCTCCTTCACTGTCAGACTCCCAGGTGCGTAACCAGGGAGTAATTATCGGAAACTCGAAAACTAGCCAGGCAGGAATACCAACAGCGGATAGGCAACCACACACGCCACAAAAACCCAAACCCACTTGTTGGCGAAATTGAACGCGTACTTGCTCGAAAACATCGCCGGATCTGATGAATTGAAATAGAAGATCCCAGCGTGCACATGCGCTGAATCAACTTGGCTCTCGTAACCTGCTCGCTTGGCGTGTTTGTGCAGTACCATCAGTCGATAACCGTAAATGGCCGCACCGAAAACTCCTACTCCAGTCGCTATCATGGTGACAACAAACGCAGGGCGCGCGAGAAATTGATATTGCGGAAGGCTGATCGCCAGCGTGTCAACTGATGCGGCGCCCAACTTCACAGCGACGGTCCACCGAAACCAATCCCACAAGCGCGCATTGACCTCAAGATATCTGGTCTGTTCAAAACCAGCACCGGATTGCAAAGTGCCAAACTTCATCAGCAAGCAGACAGACTGTGTGACGACAGCAATTAGCGGAACTCGAAATACCGTCAAAAAACTCTTCCCGGCCCAAACGGAGACATCGCCGTTCAGTTTCATAAGGACGGGCACGCGTTCAGGCAAGGCAGGATAGAAATATGCGAGTGCTATAAAAGGAACAACGGTTAACGAGGCGATAAGAATTTCAAAAGGAAACTTTGTGTAGTCGCGCAACGAGGGCATGCGGAGTTTGCAAGTCAGAGTTTTCCGAAGGCAGTAACCGAATACTATCTCCTGACCCGTAAAGTGTGCGATTTGTTTGGACCCCACGCCAGGCCGTCTTCAAATTCCAGGTAGTCGACCCAAACGATCGCTTCCTCGCTAAAAACAGCCGTTGCTTTGATTGGAATCGTGCGTGTTTCACCGGGCATCAATGGGCCAATACTCAAGTCAGGATAGGTGAAAGTGAACCCGTCGTCAGTCATGAAAGCGCTGGCGCCGACATTAGAAATGTCAGTACCAAACCCTAGAACGTAATACCTGATCGGCAAAGTGCTTTGATTTTGGACGATGGCGTAATGGTGCTCGTAAGGAATTTTTGAGTTCGCGGATTGCTTAACTGGACTCAGGACAACGCGCAGTGGTTTGTACTCGCTAACAAGTCTCGGCTTGAATTCACGTTTAGGGCAACGCCGGTATTCATACTTGTAGTTGTAGTGATGACTTGGGGTTGTTCTGAAGAGGCGGCTCACGGTCACCCCTGTGAAGAACGTGACCAGTGCAGTTGCGAGAAGTAATGCTCGTTTCATTTTTTCACCCGGTTACTCTCTCAATCATTCAAACTCGGGGAGATAGTCGCAACAACCAATGAATGGTCGTGATTTTTGTGCAATGCTACTCCGATAAGCGATTTCTTGGAAGTCTGGAAAGTACTGAAGGCCGTGCGAGTAGGTACCGAGAAAATGGAGCTGGTAAAACTAAAGGATCCGCGCCGCAGCAAAAGGGCAGACACCACCGGCTTCAGCCGCGTGGAGTATCACCTTCAACCTACAGCAGCGCCGCAGCAAAAGGGCAGACACCACCGGCTTCAG
>JADMIO011683295.1_pt1 | contig 54323 bp, 90 predicted proteins | sample 8958161 | NCBI WGS metagenome assembly JADMIO01 (sample SAMN16585339, study PRJNA669376) | soil metagenome | isolation source: Crop rotation soil | place: USA: Cullars Rotation, Alabama | collected 2011
CGCAAAGTGCAGGAGACCAAGACAGACAAGACAGGCAAGGGAGAGGGGAAGGGGAGCCAATGTTCATCTGCCAGAAGTGTGCGAAGCAGATAAGCCTCTGGGGGATCAGTCAGTCCTTCGGCCCGCGTGAGGTGTGCGGGCAGACGGCCGGGTGCTTCGACATCCCGTCGGCACAGGAACCGCAGAAGAAGTCCGATCTTGCCGATCTCGCAGCCGTGGAACTGCGCAGGCTGGTGAAGCTGGCCAGGAAGGAGAGGACGGCGCAAGCGCGTGGTGACGATGTGGAGTCCGATCGCATCGCCGCCGAGATGGTCGGGTCTTACCAGGCTCTGCCGGATCCATTGGCCCTGATGGTCACCATGCTCGCCGTCCTGGCGGTAGAGCAGGCCGAGCATGACCGCTCGCAGGCGAAGGGATGACGTCATGAAGATAGAGATCACCATCGTCACCGCTGACGAAAGCATCACGCTGACGCACGATCGGGATTTCCCGGCGGTGCGTAATGCCGCAGGGAAGTATGTCTGGCTTGGATGGGCATGGGAGCGGATTCGCGATGACGCCCAAGCCTGGGTGGACTCCAGGGCTGGAAAGGAAACTGGACAAGAGTGACAAGGCTCTGATAGAGTGGAAGTCGGAGAGAGGAGACAGATGGTCCACAAGCCGAACATCAGCGACGCGACCAGGATGCGCATTCAGCACATCCTGTTGCTCTCGCGCACCCGGGGCACTGACCCCGTGGCGGCGATGGATGCCGCCGGTTTTGTGCGCCACGAGGGAAGCTGGCGCAGGGACATGATCACCACGATCGATCGCATCATCGACATGGTGCGCAACGTCCGGCTCTCAGGAGACGCTCCCACAACGGCGCTGGAGATGCGCGACAAGATCATCGAGATGCTCGAGGAGGCGAAGACTGATGGCACAGCGAAGCAGTGACGCCCCGCAGGACCTCAGGGAGTTTGAACGCTGGCGGGAAGCCAAGGGCGCGTGGAACTGCGATGACCACTACCTGGCGCAGGTAGACCGCAAGTGGCGCTCCATCGGCAAGCAGGTTCGGCTGCCCGCATCCCTGCGCAACGCCGAGAACCACAACTGACCATGGAAGGAGAGAGGATGCTCTACCCCAAGATCTACAGCCCGTTCGTCCGCTTCGTGGAGGGACCGCTCAAAAACCGGCTTGACCTCACCACCTGGTTCAGGCCGGAGTTCGAACTGCTCAAGGATCTGTCCTGGGAGTGGACCGAGAAGGTCAACGGCACCAACGTGCGGGTTCTCTGGGACGGGTACAAGGTGCGCTTCGGCGGCCGGACCGACACGGCCCAGATGCCCCTCAGTCTCCTGGAGGTGCTTCAGGAGACGTTTCCTGAGGAGCTGTTGGAGCAGAAGTTCGGGCAGGTACCGGCGGTGCTGTTCGGCGAAGGGTGCGGCGCCCGCATGGCCAGCGGGAGCGGTGTGTACGGCAGTGAGCCCACCTTCGTGCTGTTCGACGTAAACATCGACGGCTGGTGGCTGGAACGCGAGAACGTCATGGATGTGGCCGACAGCCTGGCTATCAAGATCGTGCCCGTGGCGATGAAGGGCACCATCGAGCAGGCGATCACCGCCGTGACATGTGGCCTGAACAGCGCGTGGGGGAACTTTCGGGCCGAGGGTCTGGTCGGCAAGGTGCCGCTGGGTCTGCTCACCCGAGGCGGCGAACCGATCATGATCAAGATCAAGGACAAGGATTTCGCTCCCACCACAGGAGGAAGGGCATGAGCGTGGAGATCGAGGAAACTGGGCCGAGCAGGGAGAACCTGCTGCTGTGGGTGCAGGCCCTGGAAAGCGGTGAATACCGGCAGGGCGTCGGGAGGCTGGCGGGCCTTGAGGACGGCCAGTGGCACTACTGCTGCCTCGGAGTGCTGTGCGAGGTCGCGATAGGTCAAGGAGTACCGCTTGAGCTGGACTCGTTGTCCGGCAACGTGAAGTCTTACAACGGCCGGGGCTCTCTTCCCCCTTCCGAGGTGTTCGAATGGCTGGGAGTGACGCTGGAGGGCGTCAACGATATTGAGGTAGAAGCAGCCGATCAGTTCTACACCTACCTGGCAGAGGCCAACGACCATCTCAAATGGGATTTCCTCAAGATCGCAGGGGCCCTCCGAGCCAAGTTCGATCTAGGGGATCGTGAACCCAATGGTCAATAAGGCCAATATGCGGCTGTGGGTGGCCGCGCTGCGCAGCGGACAGTACGAGCAGGGCAAACACGGCCTCAAGACGCTGCATCGTTCAGGCTCGTTCAGGCATTGCTGCCTGGGCGTTGCCTGTGAAGTGGCCCTTGGCGCCGGGGTGTACCTACGGGAAGACAGGATTCATCATCACGCATATGTCAGCTTCGATAACGAGCTGACCTCTCTTCCCCGGTCCGTAGCCCGATGGCTGGGACTGGAAGGGGATTACCAGGACCCGATGCTGGACCAGGTAGATGGCCAGCCGGTCACCTGCATGAATGCCAATGACTCTCGGTGCTGGGATTTCGACCAGATAGCCGACGCCCTGACCGCCTACTACGAGCTGGACCAGGAAGATGCGCCAGCGGCCCAAGCGTGACGCGCTGCGATTCATCGAGTCACAGGTTCCCCTGATCAAAGGGGAACTTGTGCATGACTGGCATCGCCTGCTGCTGCAAGGCTGCGGCGTGTGCGAGGTCCACGACGGGTTCGAATGCCTGCACTGCCGACGGGTCGTGGACTACGAGATTGACACCCCCCTGTACGACGCCATCGAAACACTGTTGGAGCCTGACCAATGAGTGCCAGAACAATCCCCCGGGCCAGGAAGGGACGCATGGGCAACAAGCTGCCACCACCGATCTACCGGGAGCTGGTGGCCGACACCGGCTTCGATCCCGACAGCCTGACGTCCATGGACTTTCGGGACTGGGTTTTACACGAGACATACCCGCCGACGGTGGGAGAGCTGATGCTGGATCTGATTCCGGCGGACAAGGAGGAGCGCGATGCGCAAAGTGGTCAAGCAGTCTCGGGGCCTCATCCCGGCGGAGGTGGCCAGCCTGTTTCGGGTGAACGCGAAGACGGTGACGCGGTGGGCAACCGACGGGAAGATAGCGGCGGAGACGACGCCGGGACGGCACCGCCGGTTTGCCCCTGAGGATGTGCGGATCCTGCTGTCCAAGACGTACGAGAGCAACCCGCAGATCCTGGCGGAGCGCCTATCGGAGCTGGAAGTGATGCTGCGTGGAAAACTCGCCCAGTCCTGACACACCGGTGGCCGAGATCGACTTCAAGGCATACCAGTGGATCACGGCCAAGATGGATACGCGGGTGCGCAACGGGTTGCAGCGCGCCGGGATTATGACCCTGGGGCAGCTTCTCGAGCAGACCGAACCCTACCTGCGTGATGAAGTCCAGGGCCTGGGTGTGGTCAGTGTCGAGGTGATCAAGTGGAAGCTCAAGTCCCTGGGCCTGAAGCTGAAGAAGTGAAACGGGATCCGGCGGCCGTGGAGTTCGAGCGCCTGGTGCGCCACGATGCCACGGTTGCCCGGGTCGAAGCGATTTACCGTATGCAGCGCCTGCGCGGTTCGGAGCGGACATGGCGCTCGGTGCGCGAGGCGCTGCGGCGCATGAAGGAGAGGAAACTGCGATGAAGATCGAAAAATCGACCATCTTGCTGGGCGTCGCATTGATCCTAGTGGGTCTTTCGTTCCTGGTGGAGGCCGAGATTGCGACCGTCATACTGTGTGGCACCGGTGTTTGCCTGGCGACCCTGTCGCTGATCCAGATGCGCAAGGAGGGCTGACATGGCCCTTCTTGCCTTGGCAAGCTTTGCCTTCGCCCTCCAGACCGATGGCCGCGCCCGTGGCCAGTGGGCCGCCGTCGGCTACCTGATGGCCCTGATGACAGTACTGGACTGGCTATGACTACCGTCTTCCCGGTGCATCCCGATGATGTGGAGCAGCTTCTGGTGATCCGTCGATACCTGATCGGTTACCGGATCACCAACGGCTGGACCCAGATGGACTTGTCCATGAAGATCAACGGGACCAAAGGCATGGTGTGGGATCTCGAATCCAGCACCACCTGGCAGTGGCGCCTTTCCCGGCTCCAGGAATGGACCATGCCGTTCGGTCTCATGCTGGAGGCACAGGTGTGCTTCCCGGGCAACCTGGAGTTGTGGCAGAAGGTGTCCGAGCACCCCGAGGTGCAGCCCCTGCTGAGCTTGTCCCTGAAAAAGGACGGGGCGTGGCCCATGTGGCAGCGGGCCTACATAGGGGCGGCGCTGTCCGCTGCCCGCAGGTTGCAGCACATCTCCTCCGACGCCATGGGCAAGCGTCTGGGGATAAGTGGCAACGCGGTGCGCTCGTGGGAGTCCAGCCGCGACGAGATGATGCTGCCCAAGGTGCTGCACTACGCCAGGGCCCTGGACGGCATCGTCACCCTGACGGTGCCGCGCTAGCACGACGAATAAAGCCCCGAACCATCCCTGCCGGGGTTCGGGGCTTTTCCTCCTGGATAGCACCGTCCACTGACCACTGCGTCCAAGGTTTTCCTTCTCCTATCCTCCCATACTGTCGAAGGAAGTTCAAGGAAATGATGTGTCTAGTTGCTAGTCGAGAGATGATGCGCTACTCTTCCTGTATGACCGAGTTGAACCCCGTGGAGTACGCGGCAAGCGCCGCGCCCCTCGTGCCCCTGACGGCCTGGCTGTGGGCCTGGATCAGCGACAAGGATTTCGGCAAGCTGCTGCGCGGACAGCTCGTGGCCGCACGCAGGCTTGCCTGGTTTCCTCTCGGCGTCATGCTCGCCCTGATCCATGCAGTCCTGGCCACGCTGCGCCCCGTGGGCAAGGGCATACTGTGGCTCGGTTGGGCCTGGATGGAGTTGTGGCGCGTGAAGCCCATCGCCGAGATGCTCTACGACTGGCTGGAGGAAGTGCGCGACCAGGAGTACCGCCTGACCTACGTCGGCACCCGCAGGGCGTACTAAATGGGCTGGACCGCATTGGGTGATGCCGTGTGCGACAGTTGCGGCGCCGACCGGATCGGTCACCTCAACCGGCACGAAGCAATCCAGCGGATCAGGGCTGGCGGCTGGCACCACATGGCCGGTACCACCATCGGGGGGGTGCCGTTCGAAAGCATCCTGTGCAGGTCGTGCGTCAAAGACGAACACCGGCGCACCCGCAGCAAGGCAGAAATCGAAAACGAAGAACTTCCCCTGGACTGGGCAGTGGAGAGGAAAGTCGAACGTGGGCACAGCGTTTAGCCTGGACACGATGCGCACCCTGTGGTCGCAGTTCGTTGAAGCCAAGAGACTTCAACGTGTGGTCAAGGCGCAGGTGGAAGAGTTCACCGGGGCGCTCAAACAGTTCTCCGGCGGGGCCACCGAGTTCACGATCAACCACGAAACCGTGGCCACTTTGGTCTCAGGGCAGCTCAACAAGTCCCTGCTGGCCAAAGAGCAACCGGACGTGGTGGAGCACTACACCCGCGAGGTGACCAAGCGTGTCTTCGATGAGGACGCCTTCCGGCGGGAAATGCCCGAAATGCACGAGGAGTACCGGGCCAAGCGCCTGGTCCTCAAGGATCTGCCCGACTGAAACAGCAAAGGAGAGAGGAAACGACCATGACAGCACCCAGTAACATCCGCACCCGTATCTGGACCATCGACCTGCCGACGGCGCGCAAGTTCCTCAGCTACGAAAAGGCCCCGCAGCCGGGCGTCAAGGGGACCAACCGCAAGTCGAGTCCCGAGCTGATCAACCGGTACGCCTTCGAGATGCTCTCGGGCAACTGGTACTTCTCGCACCAGGGTTTCGCCTTCACCGGCTTCGTCGGGAAACTGGCCGCCGAGGCCGACTTCAAGGATGGTCTCCAGCGGGCCAAGGCCCTGGTGCAAGCGTGCACCGTCGGGGCCACACTGGAAGGGGTCACGCTGCCCCCCAAGCCCGACTATTCCTTCGAGGTGATGGTCACCGAGGGCCTGGACGAGCAGTCCTGGATGGTGATGGACATCGGCAAGGGCCGACGCGCCTTCGAGTTCCTGGCCAGCGAGGGCGAGGTCAACACCTACGTCCTGTCCTCCACGATCCAGCTTTCCTACCTGTATGACCACGATGCGCCGGGTACCCCGTACCAGCGGCAGTACTGGGGGCGCAGCCGGATGACTCCGCTGATGCGCAAGCAGTACCTCGAGGCCAACCCGGGGCTGCGTGACGCCCTGTACGAGGGGGCGCGCATCGGCAGGGTGATGACCGTGTCGGCGGCGTCGGTCGGTTTCTACCAGGCGATCCAGGCGGGCCTGGACAAACAGGTCGTCGGGGACTTCATGGACAGCCTGGCCAGCGGCACCGGCGAGAACTGGGTCAAGGGAAACCCCGTGTACACCTTGCGGGAGATGCTGCTCAACGCCCGCAGCGGACGCCGCAGGCTCTACCGGGAAGAGCAGCTCGCCCTGTTCATCAAGGCCCTGACCGGCTTCGCCAACGGCACCGAGATCCGCAACCTGTCCTTCAAGGTCCGCAAGTCCCAGTCGTCCGGCGCGGCACCCGAGGTCTTTCCGCACTTCAAGAACTAAGTCATACATGCCATACTGTGGCATGGCATCATATGGCTTCCGTGTTTACGGAATACCGGCACCCCAGGGATCCAAGATCCCTGGGGTGTCTTCCAAAACGGGCAAAATGTTTGTCCGGGAGCAAAGCAGCAAAACCCTGACTCCCTGGCGCCAGGATGTGAAGGCCGCCGCCGAGTTGGCCCGCGCCGGTTGCGACACCCTGACCGGCCCGATCGTGCTGACAGTGGATCTGTTCATGCCGCGCCCCGCTAGCGTCTCCGTGCGCAAGCGCCCTTATCCCAGCGTCATGCCCGACCTGGACAAACTGTTGCGGGGCATCGGGGATGCTCTGCGCCAGGCGGGGGTGTACAAGGACGACGCCCAGGTGGTGGCGATCAGGGCCACGAAGCGGTACGCCGACGAGAGTGCCGAGCGATCCCCGGGGGCATGGATCACGATTGCCGAGGTTCCACCCGGCGGCCAACTGCTATAAGATCATCCAAGAGAGGGGATGATAGACAAAAGAAAGCGAAGGAAGATATGGAAACTCTTGACGACGGCTTGATCGGCACCGCTGAGGCGGCCATCCTGGCTCACCGGCATCAGCGCACCATTGTGGCCTGGATTCGGTCGGGCAAGCTGAAGGCGTGGAAGATGCCCGGAGGTCGCGGGCCCTACGTCATCCGCAAGGATGCCCTGCTGGCCCTGGTGCAGCACCTGAGTACCCCCGCCCCCTACATCCCGGGAGGAAATGTTGAGCAGCAGCAAAGCTGACGACAAACTTCAGACCATCATCGACCGCCCGTACGCTTCACAGGAAGATCATCAGTTGGCCTACGAGCATCTTCGGCGTCGCCATGCCGAAGGCACACTGCCCGAGATCCATGGATGGACCGGGGATCTTGCCGAAGGCTACGCCGACATCTTGGGGATCAAGCGATGACCGCATACCTGCAACCCGGCGACAAGATCCATTTGGCGTTCGGCATCGATTCGAATCTGACCTATCCGGAGAAGGTGAAGCAGGCCGAGTCCAATGCGCGTACCCTGATAGCCCAATATGCCGACCTAGGAGTAGAGGTCGTGCTGTGGTCGGCCAACAACGTGCTTGCTCATCCGGTAGTGGTGTCGGTCATCCGGCCTGGGTACCCGATGGCGATTCCTGAGACTCTTGAGCCAGGCCACTAAGATCATCGCCCCACCATTCGTAATCCGCCCAGAGACTGCCGTCGGCTTGCCGTGGCGCTCTGGGCGTTTTGTTCATCGGGGTCCGGCCTTCGCCCAGATACAGGTCACGACCGTTGCGCTCGGTAGTGACCTGGACCAGTTCCAGATTGGCCGGAATGATGAACACCCGCCGCAGCAGAATGATGATCAGCTTTCGGGCATCAGCCTGAATGGCCCAGCGGCTGTGTCCGGCCACCCTCAAGAACACCTCGAGAGTATCGCCAGGGCCCCCTGAGAGCCGTAGGCCGCGTAGAACCGGACGGGTGCGCACCAAGACGGCGGCCAAGGCGCGCATGGTCTCTGCGACCTTCTCAGCGGGTTTGCCGTCCAGCTTCAGGCGCCACTGGTACGTCTGAAGCATGCTCACCTCCCGGGCCCGACACGGGCTCGAGCACCGCAGGGGTCATCTGGGCCATCTTGTCGGCCATCTCCTTCAGATCCCGGCGGTGCTGGTCAGCCATGTTCTGCTGTGCACGGATCGCCTGCTCCACCAGGGAGGTCAGCTCGCCGATGCGGCCGTTGGTCTGTTCCTTGATGGCCCCGGTGGTGGCGGTGATTTCGTGCTGCTTTTCCATGATCTCGTTCTGCTTGTTGTTCAGGAAGCCGAACCCGAATGCGGCCAGCACAGCCAGAACCGCTCCCAGCATGGCCTCGGTCGGCTTGCCCAGATACGACAAGCCACCCATTACCAGCAGAAGCAGCCCGATGACGGCCACATGGGTCCATTCCAGCTTTTTCACTTTTGTGCCAGCCCCGTATTGTCCAGCTCCTCGCGCACAACGCGGCGGATCAGCTCGACGTCCACGGCACCGGGCGGCTTGGCCAGCAGCTCATTGATCTTTCGGTCCATCTCCTTGAGGAACGGGGTCAGCCACATCTTCTGGCCGACCGCCTGGCCCCCCAGGGCCACATCCGATCCGGCAACGTCGGTGGAATAGTTGCGCCACCGCAGGTTGTCCCAATCCTCCTGGCTGATGTTCGCCATGCCACTCTCCTGATAAAAACGTTGGAACACACCGGTTTTGTCGCGGAATTCCGAGTCCCGGTAGTAGCTGATGTGCGTATGGGTGCGATGCGATATGTCGCTGTCGGGCAGCGGCAGGGACGTCCGCCCGCGCTCGCGGTCCCAGCGCAGCACCAGCAGCCCGTCGGGACTGTAGATGATCTCCCTGATGTCCAGGGTGTCCGCCGCCCCGGCACGACACTGCTCCACCATCCATTTCGACAGCTCGCGCAGCTCGTCCAAGTCGTCGTCGATGTCCAGCGCCGACGCGGCATTTGACAGGCCCGCCTTGTCCCTGGCCGTCCGGGCGCTGTACGGGTTCTTGGACATGTTCAACTGATCTTTGCCCAGGTGGTAGGAGGTGCCCTGCGCAACGTGGGAAGGTCCGCCCGTGATCCCGACCTCGTCATTGGACAGATCGGGATCCTGGCCTTTGAGAAACGCACGGGCCGCCAGCAGTGTGGGCGGGGCGAAAGTCATCACAACCTCCTCTTGTGAAGAGGCTAGCATGACTATGTCATCGTGGTCTCTATGCTGGGACGATCTGCCCCAGCAGCACCCATGACGAACCCGACGACTTGGAACCCTTGACTGCCTGGCCCACCAGCAGCACTGTCGTCCCCAAGGCCGGAGCGGCGCCGATGCGCCCCAGGTTCGGGGCACCGATCACCGTCCCCTGCACCGACACCCGCAAAGGCGACGTGGACACCACTGTGCCGATGCGGATGGTGGCGGGTTGCCCCGCCGCGTCCACGATCTCCTCGGGAAAGCTCATGCCACCCTCCACACCTGCAAGCGGGAATCGGCGCGCACGATGGTGTTGGTGGCGTCGGAGACGTTCTGCGCATACTGCACCACCAGGTTCCCGGCCGTGCCGCCCATCAGGATCGAGCCCCTGGCGATGGCCATCATGATGCTCGCCGCACCATTGCCGCTCCCACCGATCACAATCGATGTTCCCGATGAGGCGACGGTGTTGAACACGCCGTCACCGACACCGGCGGCCACGGTCGTTGCCGGGCCGTGCATCCCCCAGCGAGCCGTGGCCAAAGCGGGCCACGCGAAGGCCACCTTCAGGTCCGCCGTGGTGGAAGAGTCATAGTAGAGCGTCAGATCGAACTGGAACCGACCCGCCGTCGGCAGTGCCACCGTCAGCACCGCATCTGACTGCAACACGGTGTTGGACACGATCGCTGCTGCGTCGGCGGTACGGAAAGGCGCCGCGAACAGGGCCCGTTGCGCCAGGCTGATGTGATTGGTGCCGTCATAGCAGTCCACCCGGTTCTCGGTGGCCAGCGTAGACAGGTCGTTCTCGTTGAGCACCAGCATACGGGCGGTACGATCCGCTTCCGTGGTGTAGCGGCGCACCAGGCGCTGCTCCACACCGGCCACGAAGTTGGTAAACGCCACCGGGTTGTCGGCGGTGTCCGGATCGGTCGGCAGGGTAAGCTGCTGATCTGTGGTATTGGTCGTCATAGCTTCTCCTTAAGCCGTCCGTACCATCATCTTGGCGTCGATCGTGGCCAGGACATCCTCGGTGCCTGTCCCGTTGAACAACCAGGTCAAGCTGATCACATCTCCGGCAACAGCACTGATCGGGCCCGCCGCGTCGCAGGGATTGGTGACACCGCCCTCGGTGTTTTGCACCTGGCCGAAACGCACATTGCCGTTCTGCCGTACCCGCAGGCGGTGGCTGTTGACCGTACCGGTGATGTTCAGGGCGAAAGCATGGGCGTAGATCACCCAGGCACCGGACATGGGAATGGTGTAGGTAACCACGGCCGAGGTGAGCACAGTGTCCACACCGGCCGCGATGGTCTGCGCCAATGAGCTTGGGCTGTCATAGTTCTTGCGGTTGAGCATCAGGTCATAGTCGGCCTGCAACTCCAGCAGCTTCGCATCGATCTGGTTGGCCAGAATCAGGAACGACAAGGGGCTCACCGGTTCCCCTGGACACGGGTACAGAAAGCCGTAGACGGGAGTCTGCGCTGGCATCACACCACCTGCGTCAAATCGGAGTCGGACACCTTGTTGGCCCAGATGATGGCCCCCGTGTTGATGGTCATCGACGATCCGGTGTTGTCGTGAGAGAACAGGAACGCGAACCGGTCCCCTTCGCGCGCTCGGAACTCTCCCACGATGGAGACCTCCGAGCCGACACCGGTATTGGACTCGAACACCAGCAGACCCACCGTCTGTATCTCCCGCTCCCCGGTGAAGGCCGTGGGATCGGGGCGCAGATGCTGAATCAGGAACTGCCGGTTGGTGTTGTCGTTGACCACGCCCGAAGCTACGGCCGTAGCGCAGAATCCGACCTCATAGAGCCCTTCGCCAAGAAGGCTGGTGAAGGCGCCGAAGTTCTGCGGCCCGAAGGCCCCCGTGCCGGATCCCGAACCGCCGCTGGTGTTGTCGAAGGTGGTGGCCCATGTGGCGCTCAGGCCGATGTCGTTTTGGACTCCGTTGCTCAAACCCGTCAGCGGGGCCGTGGAAGTGAGGATCACCGTGGGCCGGTTGACGGCCGCGCGCATCGTCTCCTCGGAGGCCCTGATCTGATCCTCGGCCTGCTGTGCGGTCTCGTGCAACTGCTTGGCGATTGCCGCCAGGTTCCCCGGCGATGGGCAGTCCAGGCTCATACCGGCACCTCCGTATCCGAATGCCAGAAGACCGCCAGCCAGGCGACATCGACTGTTGCGGCACCCACGGCACCGGTGTTGAAAAAGGCGGAGATCTGCTGTCCGGCCGCGTAGGTGGCCACGGCGTCATAGGCCGGGATGGAGTAGGTGACACCGATACCACGGTCCAGGATGCTCCACACCGCGTTGGGCAGGAACAGGGACTGCTGGCTGTTGGGAATTCCCGTACTGCCCTTCTCGATGTAGGCGGCCACCGTGTAGCGGCCGGGACGGGTGATGGTGATGTGATACGGGTCCGCGTCCAGGTCGGTCATCCCGGCGGTGTCCAGCGCCACCTCGTCAAAGGGGATGTTCTGGGTGTTGATCACACTGCGCGGTGCCGTCATCCGCAGCAAAGCCGCTGGCACCACTGGATAAGCGCGGTCTATGCCGGACTGGAAACGTTCCAGTATGTTGCTGACCGCATCGGTGAAATCACACCACTGCTCTGCAAACAGGCACGGGTCATCCGAACCGTCCGGGTAGGGAAGGTTGAAGTTCGCAGTATGCCCTGTCATACATCACCTCCCACAACCAAAGAGCGCATCGACACCGACATGTCGCCGGTAACCCCCAGTGGCAGTTGAAAAGCTGTCACCACTTGGATGTCAGTCCTTGACTCCACGTCCACCACCCCGACATCGCCCAGTTCCAAAGCGGCATCGGGAACCATCCCCAATGTCCACTCCTGCACAGGGGAGATGTAGGTGCGCAGCAGCGACTGGGCGGCGCTCTGGGCACCTCCCTGCGTGGCGGGACTCTGGAGCCTTTCCACCAGAGACTTGACCCCGAAGTTCCCGTTGACATCGGTGGGACTGCCGGGTGTGGTGTCCGAGGCGGTGGCATACACGGGCGCGTCACCGTTGAGCCGCTCCCCGGTCACCGTGACCACATTGAAGATGGAGTCACGTGACCGGCGTACCGACCAGCTGTTGACGATTCCATCGGTTGCATCGGACCAGGTGACCACGGGGGCCGACGCGACGGTCCAGGGGAAGCGGCGGATGACGAAACGCCCGTCGGCCAGCGGATACCACAGCGCCCCCACCGATCGAGCTATCTCATCCAGGGCCGAGGAGCGATCGAACTCCCACGTGAGGGCCTCCATCTCCTTGATGAACACGTCGCAGGGACCAAAAGTGGCCCCAGGTACGGCATCAAGCACCAGCCGCTGGAACTCCTCGTTGATGGTATTGCCCACCACCGAGTTCTGGGGAGACACGAAGTTCACATCGGCGACATCGACTGCCCGATCGGAGCATCGCAGCACGCAGCTCCCGTCGCTGGACATGGACACGTCGCGGATGCGCCCCACGAACACCTGCCACACATACTGCTGGGAGCCGTCGCCCAGCAGTGCCCCGTGGTATATGCGAATCTCGTTTCCGAAGGGAGCCAACAGATCCGTCGTCTCGAAAGGGTACATGTACGCCGGGACGACGAGCTGTGCATTGCGCGCCACGCGGCTGTTGAGGGTTGCGTCCACGGAGCCGTCGATGAACACCAGGCCGTTGCCGTCTTGGGCAAGCCACGTGTTGCGTTGCGGCAGCGGCAGTTGCGTGTCCAGGCGGACACCGGAATGCGACCACACCTCCACTCTGGTGTAGCTGGTGTGTCCGGCGGACAGCACACTTCGGTACAGCGGATCGGTTCCCCCGGGCAGCATCACAAACCGTCCCGCAGTTCGCCCCAGTCGCGGGTGCCGCCGCCTTCGACGGCCAACCAGTTCGCGAACTCGGTTTCCACATCAAGCCAGGTGCGTGCGTCCTCGGGAAGCGGGGGCTGCCCGGGACCATTCGGGGACGCCTCGCCGAGCATCAGATCGGTCCAGGTGAAACCGGCCGCAGCCAGTGCGGCCCAAGAGGTGTAGATGTCGCACAGATCCTGGATCCTTGTGCCGCAAGGCCCGTCGGCGGGCCCTTCGGGACGCTGCACCGTGGCGTAGGGCAGATTCATCAGGCGGAAGTCCTCCCGCTGATCGATGCTGATCTTCACCTCCTCGAGCACGTCCACCGAGATGTAGCGGTCGGGGATGCAGTAGTCGGCAGGGGCCTGGAACAGCAGAGGAGTCCCCGGCTCATTGGTCGCCAGGACGGCATTGCGCGCCTGGCAGTCATGCGCCAGAAGCTGCAAGGTGGCGGCCGGGGCCCGACGGGTACGCGACAGCGGGATCAGATACTGGCGGTTGGCTGGTCCCAGCAGCACCGTGTTGGGCGAGTAGGCGTCCCCCCGGGTGCCCACATAGCTGACCCTGGCATCTTCGTCGCAGTCTTCGACCATCGGCGAGCACAGCCCGATCTCGACATCCAGGCAGGGCTGCAAAGGGTTCTTCAGCCACACGCTTTCCGAGGACACGGTGACCGTCTCGCATGCGGTGGCAGCCGAGGCGGCGAACTGCGTCACCTTGAGTTCGTCCACATTGAACAGTGTCGTGTTCGGGGGAAGACCGGCGGCGATGAAGAAAAAGCGGCTGCTGGTCACGTCCAGTCGCGGGGTGAACGTGGCCGACAGGAAGCGCCATTCGTTGTCGTCCAACGTCACCAGCGGTGTCTCTATCGTCTCCGTGGTCAGATCACTGTAGGTGACATTGAGCCGCAGCAGCACCGAATTCCATCCCTGCGGACTCATCGCCCACGTGGAAATGGTGGCGGGAAGGCCCGCGCTCAGCAGTGTGCCGTCCTGGAACATGGCCGGGTTGGTGTTGGTGCCGTTGGGAGTCAGGCGCCCCGAACAGGTTCCCACCTTTGCCACCGTGCAATCCTGGCTGACGGTGCCGTTGAGTCCCTGCCATCCCACCGTGTTGCTGTCGAAGGTGGGATTCAAACTCTTGGTGACAGCCACATCGCATTGGAAGGTGCAGTACTCCAAGGGGACATTCAGCGGGGGCTCGGTGTCCCACCACAGGCCCTGTCCACATTCGAGCATCAAGGCGCCGTTGGTGTCATAGAAGATGTACGGCCGCAGATACACCACCTCGCCGGTGACAGTGTTGCGACGTGTCACCTGGGCGCAGTCAGCGGTGGAGGCGCTCAGATCGTAGACAAGCAGATCGTCCCACAGGAAGCTGATCGGCAAAGGATTGGTCACACCACCGGCAATGAAACTTCCCGTTCCCATCGAACCGGCGGTCAGCATCGTGGCCCCACCCAAAGTGGCATGCCACACCAAAGGTTCCGGGGTCCCGGCCGCCCACAGGCGTGCGGCCAGATTGGGCCCGTTGGCCTCGAAACGGAACCCGTACACGCCGCTGGCGGAAACACCGGGAATGGTGACCGTGCTTCCCGTGGTGGACACGCCGCCGAAGACGTTGCGGATGTTGGAAGTGACCGTGCCGGTGGTGTTGAGGAAGAACCGCACATCGGTGAAGTTGTTGAAGTCCTGGAAGCGCAGGAAGATGCGGACCTCGAAGTTGGTTCCCGTCGGCACCACCGTGTTGGCGAAAGTCCCCGTGATGCCGATGTTGGGCTGGGCGATAGGCGAACCGGGAATGATGGTGGTGGCCAAGGCACTGTGGGTGGTCAGGCCCTGATGCCCGTTGATGGTCATGTTCGCCGTGGCGCCGGTGATGGAGACATACGGTGCCCCCAGATCCGGGGTGAGCCAGGAGTTGGCGGAGGTGCGCTCGAAGCTGTCGCGCAGCAGCGCCCCCGACCAGTCGGCTTCCACCAGGACGTAGGCTTCGTCGGTATAGACAGTGGCGTTGATGGTGGGCATCAGAACGACCTTCCGCCGTGGCTCAACGCCATTGCCTGCCGATTGTTGCTTGCGTTGACAATACGCACCATGTGGGCATCGAGTTGCTCGTTGCCGATGAACACCAGGGTCTGTCCGCCCCCGCTGCCACCCAGCAGCTTGTCCAGGCCGGAGTCACGGACCAGTTGTGCTGCCCGTGCGGGCTTGGTCAGCGGAATGGTCACCTCGGGGCCGTCTTCTGCCACCCGTACCGTCTCGGGCAGGTAGTGCATGCCGCCGTCGGCGAAGCCCCGCACGCCCGCCACGGCACCGGCACCGATGTTGCGACGCAACCCCATGATCAGTTGCAGAAGATCGTAGAGGCGCTTGGCCTCTCCATTGGCATCGCTCAGCTCACCGGTCAGTTCATTCACGCCGATCTCCGAAGAGGAGATACGCAAGGTGGCGGTTTCAATAATCTGCTGGTAAAGATCATTGAACTCCCCCTGGCTCAGACCGGCCTGTCGCGCCAGTTCGCGCAGTTGACCGATCTCCTTGTCGTAGAACAAGACAGCCTGGTCAGCGGTGAGCTGCCCGGTCTTGACCCGCTCCACGGCCCGCTCCTCGGCAATCTTGAGCGCCTGGGCGAACTCCCTGGCGTTTTCTTGGCCCTTGCGCGTGGTGATGTCCAAGGTGTCGCCGTTCTTCTTCAGCGAATCGGCGATGTCATCCAGGCTCGACTCCCAGTCGATGTTGAGATCAAGCTGATCTTTGACCGCATCGGAGGCCGCCTCCAACGCCTTCTGGTAGTCCTCGATCGCCTTGGCTTCGTTCTTGGTGTCCACCACCAGGCCCCGGAAGCTGGTACTGAGATCGAAGTTGCTGTTGATGAATGACTTGTACTTGTTCGCAGCTCGATCGGTGTTCTCGAAGAACTTCGCCAGGACGGCAAGCAGCGGCGAGAACGGGCCCGCCAGGTCGTTGGTGACTTTGACGACGTCACGCGTCAAGCCGTACACCTTCGTGAGCACCGTCAGCAGGATGCTGACCGACAGGATCAGGGTTCCCACCAGTGAGATCAGGTCCCGAAGGGCGGTGGCGCCATCGTCGCCGGAGGCGACCAGTACCTCGATGGAGGTACCGATGGCGTCGCCGAGCATGGAGAATCCGGCACCAAGCTCATCGACGAACGGCCGTATATTGCCGATCACCCGGCGCACCGATTGCAGGATCTCTTCCAGTGCGTTGAGTAGGCCCTGGGTGAGCGGATCGATGAAGGTGGAGGAGACGTCGAAGATCCCCCGGAACAGATCACTCATGCCGGTGATGCGGGTGCGCACCAGCACCAGGGCGTCCACGATGGCGCCTTCGAAGCTTTCCGCCGAGGAGACCAATTCCTTACGCAGAACCTGGAAGGTGTTCTGCGCCTGATCCTGGACAGACTGATATTGGGAGGCCAGGACGGTGCCCAGCACAGCGAATCCGGCACCGATACCGGCCACGATGGCACCGGTCAGGAAGGCGCTGATGATCGGGGTTGCCAGGATGATGCCCAGCACGATCGCGGCCTTGACCTCGGTGGGCAACGCCGAGATGCCATCGTCGAGTGCCGATCCCAGAGCACCGGCGACCACGACGAAGAAGTTCTTGCTGCTCAGTTGCTGGAGGAGGCTTTTCTTCAGGTGGCGGGCTACCCGGTCACCGCCGTCGCGCCCCCCGTCCTCCGAGCCCTGGCGGACGGCATCGCCTACGGCGCCACGGATCTGGCGTTCAAAGTTCTCGACGATGGGCTTGGCGGTGGATCGCAGGTCGCGGGCGAAGGGCCGCAGGTCCGCGTGGACCTCGATAAACGCCTCACCCAATGCCATGGGTTCATGATAGATCAGATTGACTCAGTTAGTCAGCGGCGAAGTCCAGGGCCATCCGCCGCTGCGCGGCGCGGTTGTTGGAGGTGGGAATCCCCTGCGGGCGCATGTTCAACTCGAAGTCCAGCTTGATCCTGTTCTCCTCGTCGGCATTGGACCACATGGTCATGTAGCAGGCGTCCAGCCAGTCGGGAAGCGACAGGTGCTTGGCGTTGATGTTCTGGCGCAGAAGCGTCCCATTGACATACGGCCAGGATTGAAGGGACTTGACGGCCAGGTGCTGAGCCCACCACCAGTCCCGCCCGGCGGCACGCCCCAGGGCCGTCCTGGCGGCGTAGAACCACCGTGTGCCGATGTCGGGGTCGGCCTGCCACAGCGACTCCATGAGGTCCAGGTCGTCATCGGCGATCAATCCGGGCACAATCCCGTAAAGGCCCTGCGGGTCCATGGCGATGGCACCGAGCCAGTTGCTGGCGGTGCTGGCCGTCAAAGCAAACGGATGGCCCGCCACCGTGACAGTGACAATCTCTGGGCGCACCAGGGCCAGAAGGTCAACGCTGAGTTCGGCCACGGGAGGCCACCGTCTTGGCCACCGGCTTGGCTACCTTCTTCGACGCGGCACGCCTGGGCCTGGGCGCCTGGTCATCGGCGGTCTCCTCGTCCCGCTTACCACCAGACAGGGCGGCCAGGAGGTCGGTGTAGTCGATCGTCCCGGCTATCATCTGCTCCTCGACAAACTCTCGGTCCTCTGGCTCAAGGATGAGAGTCTCGATGAAGTCCAGCGTCTTGACCATGATGTTTGTCATGTGGTCCACGCGGTCATCGGACTGCGAGTTCTCCGCCGCAGCCCTGGAGCGGGTAGCCATACGCTGCAACATGATGACCTGGCCCAAGGTGGGGCGCTTGAATCCCACCTGCCGTCCGGCCAGCTCCATGGTAAACGTGGTTGCTTCATCAGCCATGTCAGAATCGTAGCCTACGGAACAGGGCCAGCGGCACGCAGGAAGGAGACCACCTCGAAGCCGTAGATCCTGCCGTACATGTGCAGCGGCCGGGTCAGATACTGCACCGCCCGCCGGTTGCCGGGATGGACCACCATGCGGAAGTAGAAGAAGCGGCCCGTGCGGCGATTGCCCCGGCGCCTACCCGCCCGTGCGGCCACCAGGAAATCTCCCCTGTCCCAGCGGAATTTGAGCATCTTGCCCCGCCGAGAACGGATCACATGCTGATCTGAGCCCTGATGCACAGTGGCCGCATACTTCTTGCGGCTGCCCACCTTGCCGGTGACACGGCTGGCCGTCATTGCCAGGGAGGCGTTGATGCTCGGACGCAGTGGTCTGCCACCCCTGGACCTGCCCGATCCGGACTGATGGGTTCCCACGGGGGCCAAGTGGATGGCCCCCATCAGCACGTCACGGGTGTATCGGGTCACCAGCGGCAGAGTCGCGCGCTGCGCCGTCATCGTGATCTGACCCTGGTTCCAGCGAATCCGGGCCATCACTCACCTTCCGTCGCGCTTGCGTTTTCTTTCGTCCCACCACGTCGGCAACCACACCATCACGAGAAACAGCGTCAGTCCCAACAGGATCCACTGCACCATCGCCGGGCTCCTCGGTCACTCGCAGATATCCTCCTGCCATCAAGGCGACCATGCCGGGATCACCCATGTCAACCTGGTAGTGGCGTCCCCGGATGAAGTTGCGGCCCGCGTAGCTGAAGCTGCGCGTTGCTCTGACATCGATATTGTTCATAGTGTGTTACTCCTTGAATTCCAAGGCCGCGCGGACGGCGCAGTCCTTGGCCTCCAACAGCTTGCGCAGGGCAGCGCTGGTTTCCGGGCAGTAAGGCAGCTCGAGCGCCAGTTGGTGGGCCAGGTCGCAGAAAGGCTTGGAGAACTCCTGTAGCGCCTCGGGAAGGTGGTCGTACTCGAAATAACGCAGGATCGGATACATCTTCTCGTGCGTGGTCACGGACTCTCCTTTGACGGATATCAACAGCATTTCGGGATCTGCACGAGCACCGTGATGAAGCGTTCGATGCAATCGCCTTCCTGGACGACATTGCTCTCCAGAACGGTGTACGGACGTTCCCGCACGCGCCGTTTGAACGGCTCCGACTCCACCCAGCAGCACAGGGCCGAGAACAGGGCCTGGATGTCGTCGGCGTCATGAGTGGCCGCCGCAGTCCAATCCGCGCATGTGGGCCCCGCCTCAGAGGCCATGCCGGGGATGCAGCGCACAATGCCCACCGTCAGCTCCAGCGCCCGTGCCAGCGACAGGCACTTCTCGCTGCGCGGATCCGGCGCGGGAAAGTCCACACTGGAGGGATATACCCTGCCCAGCCGTACATATCCCAGGCCGGGACAACACGTCTTATCCGTGCTCAGCTCGGCGTTGAAATCGTGGATGACCAGGGTCCCCGTACGCAGGCAGAACTCCGCCGGAGGATCGGGGTTGAGCAGGGCCTCCTGCTCCAGGCAATCCAGCAGCGCGTTGGCCAGCGGCAAAATGATGGTGTCAGGCATGCGTCACGGCCATGTCGTCATCCTCGGCACATTCATCTCCGGAGCATAGATGCGTCCCCGCTGCACCCGCTTGTACGGGTTGAGCGCTCGGATCACCGCATCCACTTCCCACAATCCCGTCATGCCCTCCTCCAGGATCATGTTCGGGTCGGCCATTTCAATCGACACGCCTTGGCGCGCAATGGAAGTGACCCGATTCGATAGGCGGCAGGCGGCGCCGGTGCATGCCTTGCCCCATTCGCATGCCAGCGTGGAGGCAGCCCGCAGCAGTGCGGGAGGAGGAGTCATTCCCCGCAGGTAGGTCACCTGGAAGACGTTGTCCCCGTCGTCGGTGTCCATGTCCGAGCAGAAGGGCCAGCATTCACCGGCGGTGCGCACCAGCCAGTGGTTGTCATCCACGCGGTAGGTGGAAGGATCGACGGCGATCCCCCCCAAGGTGACTTCCACAATGGAGTCCACCGGCCCCATCAGGCGCACCTGGCAGCGTGGATCGCAGCAGCAGATACCAGGGCAGGCGCAGTTGAACCAGGTGCCGTTGAAGATGTAGGGGATCCAGGTGCCACCTGACCAGTTGAAGCCGAAGAAGTCGGCCATTCCATCGGGGCAGCGGCGGATGCCGCACGGGCGCACCGTGATCTCACACAGGCCGAACTGTCGTCCGGTGGCGGCCCACAGAATCAGGGCGGCATAGTCGCGTGCCGAAGACTGCGTCGTCGGATCCAGGGTGGCCCACTCGTCGCAGCACAGCGGATCGGGGATGGTCCATGAGCACGGCCCCACAGTGGCACCTCCTGCCGCCGAAGCCCCGTCCAGGTCTATCTCCGGGGCAGGGATGGTGATGTTCAAGGTTCCGGTCACCGGCAGTTGCCCGTCGGCATCGAAGTCAAGCGCCGGAACCGTCAGGTTCAACGTCCCAGCTACAGTGACTAAGCCTATATCATCGGATTCCACGGCGGGGACGGTCAGATTCAATGTCGCGGCGACGATGGCCTGCCCGTCGGCATCCAGCTCCACTGCGGGCAAGGTGATGGTCAACGTGCCGGTCACAGTGTCGGCCGCCTCTTGCACTTCGACATCGGCGAAGAAGTACGCGGCGGCTGGGGTAGCGGGAATTACGTTCTGTGCCAACGTGTTGTTGAAGATTCCCGTGTCTGATTCGACGATCCCGCCGGATCCGACCGGGAAGGCGCCGGGACTGGTGAACACCCCGTCGCCGGTCTGGAAGAACACGTTGACGATGTAGTTGACCCCGGTGGTCAGGGCTATGTCACCAGGCACCGCGAAATCGGCCGAGGTGAAAGACATCCACGTGCCCGGAGTCGGCGCGGACAGGCTGTTGAGGTTGACTGTGGCCAGCAGGGTGTTGCTGTCCTCGTTCCACAACTGCCAGAAGAACGTGGTGGGACGGCCGGTGGTGTGCACCCAGGCGCGTCCGCCGATGCAGGAACCGTCGGCGGACACCGTGAAATGCATGCCCCAGCTATGGGTGTCGGCATCAGCTTGAGGCGTCGCCGGGGCCTGCCCGGTGAAGATGGTGTCGGCCACGGCCGTGCCCCCTTACGGCGTGGAGGCAGGCGCGGTCAGTGTCCCACCGGTGATCTCCACCGTCACCCCGACGCTGATGGTCAGCGTGTTCAGTTCCATCTCGCCACCACCGCCGGTCAGGGTGACGGCGCCGTCGAGCACGGTATCGCCGGAGTTGTCCAAGATCCGGAACCAGCCAGCAGTCCCGGCGGCCACACCGGTAGTGGACAGCACCGGTGTGGCGTCCAAGGTGGCGACACCGCCGACCGCTGCGCCGAAGGCAGGGTCGGCGAATGTCAACGTGGCCAGAAGGGTGCCGGTGGCAGCGTTGTCGGCCGAGGCTGGCTGGGCGCCGGTACGGATCTGGATACTCCCGGGGCCCACATCGGCGTCAGGAAGCGCCGCAACGGTATTGGCTACCACGTTGCGTGCCGTCGTCGGAATTCTTGTCGCCACCTTGTCCGCCTTAGTCGAAAGTTACGCGCCGGGAAGGAAGACGGTCGTCTCCACGAAAGTCGCCGGGACCGAGGCGTCGGCGACACGGATGACGAACGTGCCCGCGAACGGGTAGGTGTGGTTGGAAGCACCCGACTCTGCGGCACCATTGGTGCTGGTGCCATCGCCCCAGGTGATGTTGACCGTGCCCGCTCCGGTGAAGTTGGCGTAGTTGAGCGTGATCGCCAGCGGGTTGCCGCCCACATTCATGGCGATCGTCGAGATGGTGGGGGACTGCGCGGCATCGGCGGCGCAGGTGTTCGGGTTCTGGAAGGCGGAGGTACCGTTGCCCGCCGTGAAACTGGCGTTGGTCCCGGCGACGTAGCCCGACAGGATGTCGGCACCCCCGGGCTCCAGGACCAGTGCCCCGTGGGCGGCGAAAATCTCCTCCGGGATGCGGATTGCCGCCGGACCAGGGGTCACGGTCACAATCTGCACCTTGCGCGTGTCGGCACCACCGACACCACCGGCCCAGCAGGTCACCCGCTGAGCGACCTGGGGCAGCATGCTGTAGCTGGGAACCAGGATGGTCATCGACCCACCGGCCATGGTCAAGCTCCAATCTTGTGAAGATCTCCGGGCGCCTGTCGCCAAGCGCCCGGAGCCTTTTACGACACGGTGATGACAGCCGAGGTGTAGGTCGGACCTGATCCACCGGTCCAGCGGTAGGTGGCGGTATAGGTGCCCGCCACATAGGTGTGGTTGGTGGAGGTGCCCGAGGTGACAACAGTGTCGGCGGTCAGGTCGCCCCAGTCGATGACCCCCGGCAGAAGCGGATCCCCATTGGCGTCCAACGGGAAGGTCGCAGTCCGGGCGACCGCTGCGGCCCCCGAGGTCGGGGTGACCGTGAATGCCAGGTCCACCGGATCCAGCGACTGGCAGCCGCAGAAGCCCTCCGGAGGCGCCAGCTCGGTCCACAGGAAGCACTTGTGGCTACTGGTGTTCACGGCGGTCAGCAGCGGTCCCGGCAGCCCCGCGTTGGGCCCGGTCTCGTTGACGATCACGTTGTACGGGCCTGTGCCCCACTGGTTGGCACCACGGGTGATGCCGGTGACCGTGAAGTTGATGACCCCGTTGTTGATGGTCACGTCGCCGATGACACCCTGCACGATGCGCGGCAGCAAGCCGTACCCGTACACCAGTGCATCCTCGTCGCAGCCCTCATCTTCGGTGCCGGTCCAGAACTCCAGGGCGAAGTTGGATGCCGAGGCCGAATCCGGCAGGGTGCACCAGCCGATCGCCTCCGGGGTCAACGCGTCGTTGAGCACCAGCGGATCGGCGGAGACGATGTTGAACAGCTCCGGGTCCACCTTGCAGAAGGTGATGGTCACCTCGTACCAGCGCAGGATCGGCGCCTTGGGCTTGTCCACGCAGATGTCGCCGTTGGCGTTGAGCTGCAACGCATCCTGGCGGTCCTGGAAGACCTTCGTCAAAGTGATGTCCACAAAGGACGAGGTGACCGCGAAATCGCAGCCCTCCTCCAGAATCTCACCACAAGGCCCCAACCGCGTTACCCGGGCAACGGGGGCACGGACCACGGAGTGGCAAACGCTTGGCATTACTCCCCCTTCTCGGGATCGGGCGTCTTGGGTGCCTCGGCCGCCTTGCGCGGACGCCCACGGCGCTTCTTCGGCTCCGCGTCATCGGATCCTTCGTCTTCGGAAGACTCGGACTCGAAGCGCTCGAAGACTTCTGCGGGAACCTGGAACCCGGCCTGCGGATGCGACACATAGCGCACCTGGCCGGGATGATCGGCCACGGCCAGAAGAGCCCTTGCCACGACAGGGAAGTTGCCTTCCTCTGGGTAGATAGTCACTATGTCCACAACGTCACCGCCTTGGCAAACCCGCCACATTCGTAGGTCACCACATATTCGCGCTCGGCGAGCATGAGGTACTGATTGGTGGTGCGGTCCAGGGAGCCCTCCACCGGAGCAATCTGCACATCGGCATCATCGGTGCGCCAGATGGTCGTCTGACCTGTCAAGTACATCCAGAAGGTGCCGTCAGCCGGAGCGGCCCCAGCGGGATCGTTGTTGGCGTAGCAACCGGCCGACACCACCGTTCCCATCGGTGTGCGCCAGCGGGTGCCGTCCCATTCGACGACGTGTTCCTGCTTGAGGGCGTTGAGCACCGGGATGGCCACATGCAGCACTCCCGGCGGACCGTACTGGGTGGTGTTGGCGCCGAAACCGCAGTAGCGGGCACGCTCCAGTTCGGAGAGAACCTCCACAACGGTTGCCCCGGCACCGGTGACGGTGACAATGCCGTCAGCGGCCGTCAGTCCCGGCGATTGCCCGAAGTCCGAAGTGGAGAAGACCTCCTCCACCACCGACTGCTCCACCCCGCGCAGCCGCTCCATGATCAGAGCGCTCTGCTCCTCGAAGGTGTAGCCGACGGTGCCGCACTGCATCGTGGCGAACACGATGAACGGTGCGCCCAAGATGGTGTCAGTGCCGTTCTCGGTGAACGCGGCCGACTTGGAGTTCTGCGCGCTGAGGCATTCGATCTCGTAGCCGAATCCTTCACCGCACAGCGAAGTGAGGTACTGGAGCCCGCCGTTGCGCGCATGCACCGGCAGCGGCAAAGGCCCCAACGCCGCCTGGAAAAGGCCATACCGCAAAGGCATGGACGCCGTGGGCTTGGCAATCAGGACCGGGGGGATCGTCGCAACCATGTGTCACCTCCTTGAGCGACAAGGGATGTAAGGGGAGAGGCGGTTGCCCCTCCCCTGTCGTCGCTTATGGGGTAACGTCCGTGCAGGTCACTGCGCGCTGGACACCGGTGGAGCCGTTGGCGCAGATGTTGATGGTGTAGGCGAAACTGAACTGGCACATGCGCATCGTCTGGAAGCCGTCCTCCATGAACAACTGGGTCACCAGGTTCTGCTGGAGGTTGGTGCTGTCGTAGACCGTGTCCAGCCGGATGACATCCTGGCGGCCCAGAACCCAGGTGCCGGGAAGGAAGGCCAGGAAGGTCACCGACGTCGGCATGTTGAACAGCGCCGCCGCGATCGGACCGGCCGAGTTGCCGAACTGGTGGTTGGCGTCGATGGCACCGGCACCGTTGGCCGGGTCAAAGGCGTCCTGCCAGTCATAAGGCCACTGGACCGACACGTTGCGCCGCGCCAGCGCCGCATCGATCATCTGATCGGTCAGATCCTCGGTGAACGTCGCGTTGCGCCGCATCCAGTCGGCACGCAGGCCCACCCGCACCCAGTACGGGAAGACCATCTGCACCTGCTGGGTCTGGCTGGTGCGGTACATGTAGCGGATGTTGGTGGCCACCATGTCAATAGCCGACATCAACTGCGAGAACACCGAACCGTCGGAGACCCAGGGGTCCACCGTCGAGAGGTTGATCGCGGTCGAACCGGCCTCGATCTGGTTGATCACCTCACGGTTGACCAGGTGGGCCATCGCCGCGATGGCACCCTGCACGAACTCGGAGACGAACTCCGGATAGCCACGGTTCTGGAGCAGCGAGCCGGTCAGACACAGGGCGGCCACGTTGAGCCGGTCGTCCACGAATGTCGGACACGGGATCTCGACACAGGTCTTGGCCGTATCGGCGATGACCTGCGCCTCGGTGAGGATGTTGTAGCCCGGGATCGGCAGGACGAAGTCGTTACCGAAGAAGTCGGCGAAGTCCAGGCCCTGATTGTGCAGCAGGCCGCCACGGCGCAGCACCATCTCCGGCAGGTTCAGCAGGCCGTCGGCGGTGATGGGCGAGCAGATGCTGTAGTCCACCTCGGAAGGGGCACACCAGCCGTTGGCCGCCACCATCGCCTCGCGGGTGATCGGGTTGGCGTACTTGTCCGAGGTGTCACGCAGCTTGCGGTATGCCGAATCGTGGCCGTCATTCTCGGTAATGACCTGGCCGTCGGGGAACTGGCGCTGAATGCGGGCCAGGGCATGCTGCATGCGGGTCTTGGCACCGGCACGGGGGCCGGTCGGGTAGGCGCGTACACGCTCCTCGAACGCCTTGCCCACATCGCCCCACGACAGCGTGCTTCCCGTCGGGTAGGAGGCGATGTCCGCCGCCGCCACAATGGTGTAGCCATCGGTGGACTCGGGAATCTGAGCGTCCGGCGAGTGCGGGGCCACATCGGCGATCTGCACCGAACGGCGCGGCGCGCTGTTGGCCGCCACGGCTGCTGTCACGGTCGCCTCGACCACTGCGGTCTCGGTGCTGGCAACGGGAACTGCCGGGGTGGTGGCCGACACGTCCTTGACGGGGTCGGTGGATGCGTCAGCGACAACGGCGTCAGACGACGAAGCCTCGGGCTCGGTCACCTCGGCGGTCTCGGTCGGCGCGGTGGCGCTACGCTGCCCCAGCGGCTTCTGGGCGCTGGCACGCAGGGCCAGCTGCTCGCGGGCGTCCAGCTCGGCATCGGCGGCAGCCACAAACGCGGCCAGCTCCTCCGCCTGGCTCAGAGCCTGCTCGTCGGGGGCCTCGGCGCTGATGGAGGCGACCAGGGTCTCATGCTCGGTGGCAGCCATGTTGCGCAGGTCGGTCAGGCCCGCCTTGGTGTAGCCCTTGAGGTCAAACTTGCCCTGCTCGTCAGGGCGAGGTGGGGTGAACATCGATCCGCTCCACGTGATGATTTATGTCCCGTGGGCAGGCTCCTGGCGCATCACCCCTGCAAGGCAGGCTCCTGGCGCATCGCCTTGATCAAGGGGAAGGGTAGCACGACCTGGTCATCTTCGTCTACTAATGACTTCGACGGAAGTGATGGTATGCTACGGAGATGCTGAAGAAAATATTGATCTGGGGCGCTATAGCCTTCGTTGTGTTCTTCGTCGCCTTCAGGCCGGGTCCCGCCGGAGATGTGGTGAGCACCCTGGGGAGCGTGTGCGTGGACCTCTTCCACGGCATCGGCGACTTCTTCGGGAGTCTGGTGGAATGAGCCGACGCAGACACCACAAGACGACCTGGCAGATCCTGCGGGATGCCGGGCTGATACTCATCGTCATCCTGGGGATCGGGTTGCTCGGCGCGGCCCTGGGGCTTGCTTTTGGAATGAGGCTGATATGAGCAAATGGGCACGTGCTGGGATCTTCGCCGCCGCCTTGGTGGCTTTCGCCATCCTGTTGATCTTATCGGCGGGGTGTGCCTCCAGGCCGCCGGGACAATGGCATGATGCACCCCGGCCCCCCAAAACACCCACAGCGGCACCGTCAATGCGTGTGGTGCGCATGGGCGACCCGTGCAGTCCCGCTGGCGCCAAGGCCAAGACGGCATCAGGCAATCCGCTGTCGTGCATCCTGTATCCCGGCGAGAAGGAGCCCCGCTGGAGGATCCCATGACCGAAGACGAGTTCTGGATCTCCATCGACTCCGGCTCGACCTGGAACAAGGTGAACAAAGCCTTCTGGATCGACATGGAGCAGGCGTGCGGCTTCCACGGCCATGGCCCGAACAAGGACCGGATCGCCACCGCCGGGTTCACCGCTGGCCAGGTGGTGGGACACATGCACTACGGCTGGATGCAAGAGACCACGCTGGAGCCGTGCGAGTTCGGTCCGTGCAAGAGGGGGGGACAAAAGCAGGGGTCCTAGCCTTGCGGCCTGGACCCCTGCTACCCCTCGCACGTGCCCGTGCATGCATCACCTGCGCACAGTGTACCCGGTGGTGCGGGCGTTGGCACGCTGCTGTTGGCGGTCTCTTTCCTTCTGGACCCGCTCGTCGGCCAGCGAGGTCACGGTGACCTTCTTGCCGCTGTCGAGCGTGACCTCCCGAGGGTAGGTGACCCCCTGGTTGCGTCCAGCGCAGTTACATCCCATCGCGACTCCCCAATCGTTGAGCAGCTATGTTGTTATACCTGCGTAGCAGTCTATGGTTGCGCAGCGACTCCAGGTACTTCTGCTGCTGCTCCAGGCGGTGCAGCAGCGCCCGGTCGGCGTCATTGAGACTGTCCGGATCCAGGCTGGCTATGGTGCCGTCCTCCAGGATCACCCCGGCGGCACACAGCGACTCGGGTTCCCCGGAGGCGTTGAGCGACACGATCGGGAAGCCGGGAGTGTTGACCGCCAAGGCGGCCACCAGTTCCAAGTTGCCGTTGATGCGCCGCCAGTCACCCGAGAGCGGGGACCGCCGTAGCATCGCCGCATCGGTATCATCGGCCTCGGGAACCAGGCTACCCGCCACCCATATGCCCCACCTGTCCTCTCCGCTGGCCACCACGGCGACCTGCTTGCCCGTGTTGTCATAGTGGTCGGCCGCCGGAACCCACCCGAGACGAGTGTCAGCATGACCAGTCCCAGCGGTGATCTTCCCGACGCGCACGATGGAACCCTCTGCGGTAACCACGGAACCGTTTTTGAAGTACCGATATCCGGTGGCGGTTTTTGGGGCCATCACGCATTGGTTGCCGATGCCCGCATGGCATGTCCCCCAGGCTGCCAGATGACCCATGACACGCCCGTCAGCAGTCACGGCGATGGGTGTTGGGCCATCGAGTCTCGGATCCTCGAACCAGGAACGCGGTGGAGCCACCGGAGCAAGTGCGGCAGCGGTCACCGCATCCGCTGCTACGTTTTCACCTTCTGCGACGCTGTCATCTCGCTGGAGGGCCTCCTGAAGCGCCTGCACCGCAGCGACTACTGCATCCATGTCGTCATCCGGGATGTCCATAACCTCGGGCGCACTGGCGAGTACCTGACGCATAGCCTCGACTGCCCTGGGTACCAGGACCAGCCGACCGTCCGCCACCGTGGCTACTGGTAGCCGGTAGGAATTGCGCTGATCGGGCGCTCCACGGTCCCAGTACAGAAAGCCCTTGCGATACTCCCGGATGTCACCGTCGGCGTAGGCCCACAATGCTTTCTTTGCTCTTTCCTGGCTCCAGGCGACATCGTCTGCGGCTACCGGCATGGTGTCCCAGCCGCTGGCGTTGATGTTGTCCATGGCGGCAGTCACCTGCTCCTCCTCGTTGCCACCGCGCAGCCATGGGGGCTTGACGCGCGGATCGCCGTATTCCTGTTGCAGCACAGCGTAAATGTCGGTCAGGACGCCTTTGAGCTTGAGCTTTTCCTGTTCTCCGACAACGCCTTCCAGTTCCCCGTGGGCGCCGGAGAGGATCGCCGCAGCGGAGAACACGGCATGAGGGATCAGAGTCAGCTTGCCGTTGATGACATCGGCCACCGGAAGCCGGTAGGAGTTCTTGTTGTTGGCCGGGCCGTCGGTGGCCTTCCACAGAAAGGCGGAGGCGAAGCGCTCCACTGAGCCGTTGGCCCATTCGCCGATGCGGGCCACGGCGTCCTGGAACCTATAGGAAGTCTCTCGAGGGGCGATCGGCATGCGCTTCCAGGAGGTGGCATTGATCGTCACTGGGGCACCTCCACGAGAGCATATTCGGGTTGCGATGGCGCACACCAGCTACTGCCTGCAAGACAACGAATTTCACTGAACTCATCCAGCGGCAGGACCAGTTGCTCCCACTCCGGCTGCCTGGATTCCCATGCCCGGTAGGCGATGTTGGCACCCAGAACCGACCAGGCGTCGGCATAGATCTCCCGCTTCTCCTTCTCGGAGCGCGTGCGCCAGTCAGCCGGGATGACACTGGCCGGATCGGGCAGCTCGATCATCGCGACCTCCTGAACAGGGGCTTGCAGCGGCAGTTGATCACCAGGTCCGGCGGTCCGGCGGGATCCCCGGGCGCCATCAGCGGAACAAAGTCTACTAAGAAAGGCTGGTTGACAGGGACGGTTTGGCCGTCGGCACGGGCATGCGCCGGACGGGTCTTGGAGTCCTCGCGCGCACTCCAGGTCTTGAGCATCGTGCGCCCCTCGAGCTGCTGGGCCCGCTGAGAAGCCGCCAGAGCGCCGAAATTCCATGCCCGGTGTACTTCAGTCACGGCAACGGTGCGAGCACGAGCAGGCCAGTTCTCCGTCCCGGTAACATCGAGGACATGCCTCACCGCCCTGACCTGATCTTCTACTGTCTCACCTGCGGCAACGCTGCGCCCGAGTACATCCAGGATGCGGCGGTAGACCTCATCGGGGGTGCGAACCATGAGGTTACGGGTCCGGTTCAGATGATCTTGGAGGATCGGATCCTGTGGATTGAAGGGAAGATCGAGTCCGAGCTGCTGCGTGGCATTGATCCACCCTGCACGTGCTATCTGGATCAGCCGGTCCATGAGCCCGTCCATGAGGGACTCCCACTGTGGAACAGTTGCCCAGACCCCTGCGGGATCGGGTGCGATCCCGAAGCGCAGGAAGCCTGCCAGGACTCGAGCGGCTACCGCAGCAAGCCATTTGGCGTAGGCGGCAGCCATATATGCTGCCACGACGTTCTCGGCGGCTGAGAGCACGGCGGTGATCCCGGCCGCCTGCGGCAGATCCGAGGGCTGCGCCGGAAGCTCGATCAGCGGCGTGGTCATGCAATCCCGGCTTCCCGGAGCCGAGCTGACATCAGCGATGGATTGTGTTCGATCCGATGAACCAGAAGCCCTGCTACATAAGAGTTAAGTACCGCAGCAACCAGAGACTGGTCAGCTCCCACACCGTACAGATGGTGTCCACAGCGGTCCCAGGCGCCAGCCAGAAGCGCAGGCACCTGTGACTCATCCACGGCAAGCTTAGTGTGAAGCGCAAGAATGTCACTGTTCGGGAATGCTTTACGGACGGCCGGGGTCAGCAGTTTCTTGTTGGCAAGCTCCAGCGCCCGGATGACCATGCCGTTGCAGGCGACATGAGCGGCGGAAGGTGATGCCGCCAAGGATGCTATCAGCTCCGAGTCGTCCTGGTTGGTAGTCGCCGTGGGCCTGGTGTTCGGCTTCTGTCCCGGCCGTGGCCCTTCAATGCCGCGCTCAGGCGCCGGAGGCGGGGGAGGACCGGCGGGCGCCTCGGGCAGCGCCGTTTCGATGCCCTCGATACCCGCGTACTCGCGGACCTGCTCGACAGCGAAGTAGCTCGGATCGCGCAGCACCACTTCCTTGACGTAGCGCTGGCCCGTCTCCTGCTGGGTGGGGGCATCGGTTTCACGGTAGTTGAACGCCCGGCGCACGGTTTCGGCTGACACCACGCCTTTCTCGTACAGGTTGAGGGTGTCCACGGCCTGGTTCGCCGAAGACGCCAGCGGCGCCACGTCATACCAATAGGTGTAGCGGTTGGGGTCTTTGCCCAGCGCCTTCAGGGCGGGCTGAAGGTAGGCCGTGGTGACCGCATCGACCAGGCGTCCCATGATCGGCATGACGCTCTTGACGATGAACTCTTCCCCGGCGAACCACACGCCCCAGTGGTTCATTTCCTTGGAGCCCAACTGGATTTCGATGGGCACGTTGATGCCGATCGCCAGCTTCTCCATCTCCTTGCTCTCCATATCGGAGAGCACCTCGGACAGGACCGACTCGAACTTGATCGGCTGGATGCCCTTCATGGCCTCGAGTTCAGCCAGGGGCATCGGCCACAGGATGGGAGCGATCTGCGCCGCCGTGCCCTTGCCCTCCAGGTTGGACGTCATCACCTCGTAGAGCTGCTGATAGATGTCGTCTACCGAGGCGGACTCGTCGTCTCCCTTGGGGACGGCCAATGATTCTGGCACCGGGAGCACCACAGCGTTGGCAATACGGGAATTGAACTGGGACCGCTTGTAAAGCTGGATCTCCCGCATCCGGTGCAGGGTGTCGAGCAGTGCACGGACAGGGGAGTCTGCCAGCAGGGGGCGTCGCGGGTGTGGTGTGTGGACGCGGACGATGATGTCCCTGGACGGGTTGAGCTGCTCCCGGACGGCATGTCCGACATTGATCCACACCACCTTGCCCTGCTTGCGCACCTCCGAGGGCGCCAGGACCATCCACTTGTCGCCCCATGCCGGGCGTGCCGACATGCCGATCAGGTAGCACTCTCCGGCCACGGTCAGCGATTCGGCCAGGGTGCGCAGGATCTCCGCCTTGGCAGCGGGGCCCCCGAACAGGGTGTCGGCAAGCGCGGCGATCTGCGGGTCGCCGGTCACTTCATCCTGGCGCACGCCGTTCTCATCAACATGGGCGACATAGATGCGCACCAGGGAGCAGGCATTGCCAACATAGTCAACTGCATTGTGCAGTTGCTCGTTCGTGTCGTAGAAATCCCAGGCCAGACGCTGCCAACCCTCGTCGGTGAACCGATATCCCCGCCACGCCTCATCCGAGAGCGTCATCCGTACCGCTGAGGCGATCATGCTCATCGGCTTGGGAATCAACGCGGGAGCTATCGCCTCCGGGGTCTTGGTGAACAGCGCCACTTAGTCACCTTCTTTGTCAACGACCCAGGCGGCTGCATAGGCATTGGCCGGGATGAGAAGCAGCCACAGCATGATGGCCACGTCCTTGGGCACCGTGCCGCTGGAGTACAGAATCTGTGCCATGAACAGGCTTGTCCCTGGTGAAAGCCAAACCGCCACACACCATGGGCACCAGATCAGGCGCGAGAGGAAGGAGTTCTCTCCCAACCTGCGGTCAATGGCCAGGCGCACAGGCGTAGTGAGATCGTCCTTGGTCACCAGCCTGGTCAGCCTGGCAGTTGCCAGCACCAGGACAACAAAGACGACGAGGTAGATCACGTAAATAAAGTAGCATCAAAAAGCGCGTATGTTATCACCTCATTCCATAGTCACCCAGGGTTTCGGGCGTTCCCATCGGTGAATATCCCAATCCCGGCGCCGAATAGTTCAGGGGGGACAACACCCGGGAACGCTTGCGCTCCCCTTCCATCAAATGACGCACCGCATGGACCAGGGCGTCCAAACGGTCCGGGGAAGCCTTCGACGACAGCGGGTCGAAGGTGAGCATCTGCGTCTCGAGCTTGTCGAAGGTGCCGATGTGGTGCACCCGTCCCTGCGAATACCGCATGGCCACCGGTTCGGCCCGCAGCTTCTTGCCCTGGTTGGAGAACACGGGCACCAGCGGAGGAGTGATGATTTCCGAAGGGAACATCCCGGCGCGCTGAAGCTCTCGGAAGGCGTCGGTGAACACCTGCTGCATCCACGCCTTGCCCAGGTTCGACTCGTAGACCAGCGTGTCGCATTCGTAACGGGCGTACACATGCCAGGCATGCAGCGCCGCGTCACGTCCTGCCAGCCTGGTGGTCTCATCGGCCAGGACATAGCAGTGGTCGCGGTGGTCGCGGGAGGCAACCACGACACCCATTTCGTCCCCGTCTTCATCGCCGGTCAACCCCGGGTCCACGCCGACACAGCGGTGAGCCACCTTCTCCGGGCCCATGTCCACTCGGTTCTCATGGATGGACAGATAGGAGAACAGGGCCCCGGTGACATCGTCGAGCAGTTCGCCGTAGAGTTCCTGGCGCCCCAGGGCCGTTCCCTCGTAGGTCTGGCGCAGCTCCTCCACGGCGTCTTCGGACAGGTTGATCGCGTTGTCGAAGGTGGATCCACGGATGATGGAGACCTTCCACTTGGCCGGATCGGTCACCCAGGTCTTGAGCAGCATGATCGGCTTGGGTGTGGTGGTCACCAGCGCCCTGGGCTTGTCGCCAGGGATGTCGGCGCGCAGCGCCGGGCGGATGCCTTCGCGCCAGGTCTCCTCGGGATTGGCCCACTTGATCGGCTCGTCGAGCCACACGTCGGCCAGGTTCTTGGAACGGGCGGCGTCGATGGTCGCGCCGGTGAAGTGGATGACCGCACCGGTTTCCAGAAGGCGCACATAGGGTTTGGGGCTTTTGACGAAGGTGTAGCGGTCTTTGACGTCGTCCACGCGACGCCCGTTGACCACCTCCTGGAAGCCGCGCCGCTGCAACACCCGCAGCACCCCCGAGGGTCCTTCGGCGCAGGAGGCGACGGCATCGGAGATGTTGAACGCCATGATCAGGCGCTCGGTGGGGAAGCCGGAGGAGTCGTAGGGGTAGTCCAGGGTCCGCTGCACGATCCACTCAGCGCCCGAGCGTGTCTTGCCAAATCCGCGCCCGGCCAGCATCAGGCAGATCGACCAGTCGCCCGGCGGGGGCATCTGCTCCGGGCGGGCCACCCAGAACCATTCCTCCCGGGCGATCATGTCCAGAATCTCGGGGCTCAGGCCGTCCAAGAAGCGCATGCGCACGTCGGCGGGCATGGCCGCCAGCCGCTGCTTCATCGACAGTCCCACGTGATCAATGTAGCAGCATGGTCTATGGTGTTGACATAGTTCTGAGGAGGATAGGCGCATGCAGGAATATAAGTATTTGACGATCGTGGACGCCCTTCAGCAGCGGATTGCCGCTGGGCAATACCCCGACGGCAAACTGCCCAGCACGGCGGCGCTGCGCCAGGAGTTCGAGGCCAGCTATGGCTCGGTGCGCTCGGCGATCCTCATCCTCAAGACACTGGGTGTCGTGGAAGGGCGACAGGGACTCGGGGTCTTCGTCGTGGAGTAACCTGGCTGCCTATGACCTCCCCTTATCTTGCGGTCTACCGCATCACTGCCGGTTGCGCGCACATGCAGATCCACGGACCGGTGCAGTCAAGCAATCGCCTCTACATCGGAGAGGCGATTGTCTGCGAGCTGTGCCCCAAGATCGTGACTTCTGATGGTGACGAGGTGCACCCGATGCGCCAGATCGTCAAGGTGGACCCGATCAACCCGAACGAGTGGCACGGGAACGCTTAATCACTTGCCTTGCACGGACGCGATGTCATACCATGGACGCTCCGGTGTTTACTCGGAGAGAGAGGAATGACCATGGCACGCTTCAACAAGGCAACCCCCGACTACCAGCCGGTCAACCAGCCGATCGTATCGAAGCCGGATCCAGCGGCGCGAACGGGAAACAACGCCCCCGGCTTCACCCGTGACGCCAAGGGCGAGCTGTTCCTCCTGGCGGTGAGCAACTTCGTCAGCCAGGACATGCACTACGAGTCCGGCATCGCTCGTGATGCCCGGTTCCACCACCTGGTGCATGAGGTGGCGGTCGCCGATCCCGCGTGGATGGGGCGCTTCCTGCCGTGGCTTCGCAATGAGGCCAACATGCGCACCGCCTCCCTGGTGGGGGCGATTGAGGCAGCGGCGGCCATGGCGGGGGCCAAGATTCCCGGCGGACGCCAGTTGGTCAACTCGGTGCTTATGCGTGCCGATGAGCCCGGCGAGGCGCTGGGTTACTGGATCAGTACCCATGGACGGAAGATCATCAAGCCGGTCAAGCGTGGGATCGCCGATGCCGTCGCACGTCTGTACAACGAGTACAACACGCTCAAGTACGACACGGCATCACATGCCGTGCGCTTCGGCGACGTGCTGGAGCTGACCCACCCGAGCCCGAGCGACTTCGGCCAGGATGTGCTGTTCAAGCATCTGATCGACCGGCGCCACGGCCGCGAGGGGATCCCGTCGTCGCTGGCCATGATCCACCTGAACGCCAAGATCCGGGAGCAGGCCGCCCGCCAGGACTGCCGCGCCCTCTACAATACGGTTGTTCTGCGTGCCGCTGGCATGACCTGGGAGGACGCCCTGTCCCTGGCAGGTCCGATCGCGGTCAAGAAGGATCTGTGGGAGGCCCTGATCCCGACCATGGGGTACATGGCCCTGCTGCGCAACCTGCGCAACTTCGACGAGGCCGGGATCGGGGCGCAGGCCGTGGAGCAGGTGAAGTACCGCCTGACCTCTGCGGAGCAGGTGGCCCGCTCGCGGCAGTTGCCGATGCGGTTCCTCAACGCCTACCGGGCGGTGTCCAGCGTGCGCTGGCATGAGCCGCTGGAGATCGCGATGAACGCGTCGCTGGCCAACATCCCGCAGTTCAAGGGGAGCACACTGATCTTGATCGACACCTCGGGTTCCATGGGCAGCCCGTTCACTACCCATCAGGGCCGAGGCCGTCCGGACGGTTCGCAGTTTGAGTCGCTCAAGCTGTGGGACGCGGCTGCCATGTTCGGTCTGGCTCTGGCGCAGCGCTGCGAGCGGGCCGACGTGGTCAGTTTCTCCAATGCCTGCCAGGTGTTCCCGGTGCAGCGCGGCGCGTCGCTTCTGGTAATGCTGGAGGTGTTCCGCCGCAACTACTTCCAGGGCGGGGGCACCGCAACAGAGATGGCGATCCGCACGCAGTACGACAAGCACGACCTGGTGGTGATTCTGACCGATGAGCAGGCCAACGCTCATGGCTACCAGGATGTGGCGCACAGCGTGCCCAGGCACATCCCGGTGATCACGTTCAACCTGGCCGGGTACCGGGTGGGCCACGCGCCCTCGGGTATCCCAACCCGCATCACCATCGGCGGGTTGACCGACCAGGCGTTCAAGCTGCTTCCGGTGCTGGAGCGCCGTGCGGCTGGACAGTGGCCTTTCTGAGGTACATGGCTGAATGGTCATCTACTTTATCTGGGCGGTCGGCTCCGGTGCCCTGGCCCTGTGGTTCCACAGGAGGGGGCACCACGGTATAGCGTTGCTGACGGGTGTTATCTCCGTAATCGCAGCTTTTGCGTTCTTCGTCAGGATTATGGAATAACGTGAAAGAACTGATCATGGCCCGGTTGCCATGGTGGACCATGGCAGGGCTGTCCCTCGGGGCAGCCCTGCTTGGTGTGTGGGACACCGATGCGTCATGCTTTCTCGGCGGCATCGCCAGCACCGTCTGGTTCACCATGCATGCCCTTGGGCCGCAATGGATTGAGAGGATCAAGAAATGAGTCTGCTGCGAGGAGTCATCTGGGCGGTGTCCATCCTGGCGATGATTCTCGGGGTGGTCTTCGGCCGCCCGACCATTTTCTTCGCCGGTCTCGGCGGAGCACTGTCCGCCTGGCTGATGCCGGGACTGTGAACCTACTGGCACGCCGAGTGCTGCTTGTCTGGTGCGCACTCGGCGTGATCTACACCGTATTGAACGGCTGGTGGATCCCGGCGGCCGTGTTCGGGTTCGGGATCTTTTTGAGCGCCAAGGAGTAGAGGACATGGATGAGCACTACCCTCAGCGCGGGGACGCTGTGGCTTATTGGATCAAGTTGTATCGCGACAGGCAGGACGACGGCACGGAAGCGTGGCGCGTCCTGGATGATCTGCTCGACGACTACCGGCTTCTGGCCGACCGAGGCGAGCCGCTGCCTGACACTATCGCCCAGGTGCCCGACCTCACCGACTATCCCGGCGGGGGAGAATACTGATTGACCAGGCAAAACAGGTCGGCAGAATTAAGGGTTGACACCGCGTCCGTCGCGTGACATTATTTCTGTCGTAAGCAGTTGAGCGCGAAGCCCCCCGGTGCGAAGGCACACGGATACTTCCATACTGATTCATACTCGGTTTCCGGAGAACAATGCCGGGTGCCGCCGGGATCTCGGGGGAGCTTCACGCGCATGACCCACTGTTTGTTGAAAACTACATTGATCTTTGGTATTTGGCACCAGGTGCGAGGAACACGGATACTTCGTGAAACCGGCTACCTCAAAAGGTGTATGGGTTCGAATCCCATTGCCCCGCAAGGGGTATGGCGAAAGGGCAGACGCGGCTGTGCAAACAGGACCGTGTTCATCTCCTGAACTCTGGTGCCCCATAAAGCTTTGACGCTGGGTGCGAACTCATCGGATACTTCTCGCCAAAGTAATGCGCGGGGTGTGAGAATCCCGCAAAGCAACACCCATCCGATGGGAACCTGATCTCCGGCGTTTAAGAATTTCCCTTGGTGCGACAGGCTCGGTTACTTCGCATTCGGAGCGGGATATCGAGGTTCGACTCCTCGCCCTGGGACTCATCCCGGGGTCGTCTAATGGCAAGACGCCTAACGTTACCGTGCTGCCCTTGAACTCAAGGGAATCAACATCGGGTGTGCCATCCACGTCCGATAGGTGAGTGTGGAAACTGCGTGAGCAGACCATGGACGCGCGCTTAAAAGTCTCAAACCGGAAGCCCCGGTCTGGTGACACGAGGTAAAACTCATCCATCCGGGGCCACTCACCCCACGATCTCTGCTGTCAGGTGGAGGGGCCACCCCTGGTGCGAAAGTGTCAGGGGTGGCCACAAAGACAACTCACCGTGTTCCCCTCGTGGGGCATGGTCTACGATTCCAGGTGCGACAGTTTCGGTTACTTCTTACTGTTAATAAGGTGGTTGCGGGTTCGAGTCCCGTCGTCCCCCCTTCGTGGGGGACGTGGCTCAATTGGCAGAGCACTGTCACCGAGGCGCCTTTGAACTCTGGAATCACATAAGTTCATTGCTATAGAAGGCAATGCGATTGGGAACCTCGGCCATTCATGGGGGCCTGGGAAGGGCCATGGGTTAGACAAAAGCGGTCGTTTCGTGCGACCGACTCTTGCGGGTTACCATGGTCCACCAAGACTTCTGGGCTCCTGTCCGGAATCGCCTGCGCCCGGGGCCGCTCGGGCACTGACAGAAGTGAGGCGACTGTCAACTCGGGGGGTTAGCCGACGTGTCTGATGAACCCGAAAGGGTGAAGGGGTACCTCGAGGGTGCCAGACCTTGCACGCGGTGTTCTGGCACACCTTGGAAAGTGGGGATGCTGGGCACCCAGGCGGTCGCCTCAGTGGCCACTGGGCATCGTGGAGGAATGGGAAGTTACTCTCCCCCTATGAAGCGATGAAGACCGATAAATAGCCGACCAAGGCATGGCGGAGGTACCTTTGTCCATGAAACGGCGGGAAAAGACAATCGGAGTCCCTAGGGAAAGCGCCCGGTATCCCCACCCAAAGACTTTAGATCTCAGGTGCGAATGTCACGGATACTTCTGAATGCCATCCAATTATTCAGGTGGTCTAACGGCATGACGCCCCGTTCGGGCGGGGAGATGGCGGTTCGAATCCGCTCCCGTTTCCGAGGCAGACCATGAACTCTGAGATCACCAAAAGCTTCTCACCGAAGACGCGATTGTGCTGGTGATTAGACAGCACAATCACCAGGGTCAAGTGGGCCCCTGGCCGTTGGAGTCGGTAGAAAAGCCCACCCACGTGCGGTTGGTGTTAACGGCAACACGCCACTCTTCCAAAGTGGAGCTTCGGGTTCGAATCCCGGATCGCGCACGCCATTAGGAACAGGAAGCCCAGAGGGCAAGCGGACTGCACTGGAAAGCTCCCAGCGGTATGGCCGACTCCCGCGCGATAGTAGGAGTCACACTGTTCCAGTCGCGCCCTGATCCGTGCAGGAATCGGGGAGTGGCGCATGCAGGGCATCTGCGGCCTCCGTTTCAGGGTGCTCATCTCGCAGATGCTCTGCGTTAAGACTTTTCTGGCAGGGGTACCCGTGGTGGATCGGGTTTGTGGCCGATGGCGACTATCGGTCCCCGCACAAGTCGCAAGGGGTCCACGTGAAAGAGAAGACACGTGGGATCGCCAGCACGCAGCCGCTGCCCCTAAAGGCTGCACGCCGGTGGCGGTCTTGGTCATGGGCGGCCACCGGCACCAAGCCTTCATAGCTCAGTTGGCAGAGCAACCGGCTCTTACCCGGTGGGTCGCAGGTTCGAATCCTGCTGGGGGTACGTAAGACCAGGGGGACGTAGCTCAATGGCAGAGCATGACGGCGATCGAAGTGGCCACCGAGATTTTGCCGCAGACGCAGGTTCGAATCCTGCCTCCCCACGTAGCTCGGCGCCCCGGCGCGGTCGCAAGACTGTAGCCCCGATGCTAGTAACAAACCGGTGGCACTAAGTGGATTCAGCGGCAGGACAACGGATCACGGGCTTCGCCCTGTCGTTCACTGTGTCACCGAGTCAAGGGCTGGGGCAGACGTGCCCACATGGCTAAAGGCGCTGCTGCGCAGCGTCGAGCGGTTCAAATCCGTGCAGCCCACGGAGAGTCCGAAGTGTTCGGCCGAAGATACTCGAGTTCCAGGCCCACAGATGGTGTCGCGAACCATGCCCGAGGTCCAGGCGCAGAACCTGGTTCCCATGAGGGGATAAGGACTCTTCACCAAAGTTGCGTGGTAAAGCAGTGCCTGAAGTACAAGGGGCTGGGTGCTCCCGTAGAAGACGGGGCGTTGGGCATCATCTGACCCATCACCACCACGGACTGCAAAGGAGCAGGTCATGAAGCTGGAGGAACCGTTGCCGTGCATAGTGTGCGGCATCCCGCCAGAGTCGGCATTTCCCAACGTGGAAGGTGCCGATCCCTCGCAACCGTACGGTGCCACCATGTTCCACACGTACGGGCACTACGGCTCCACTGTGTTCGACCCGCAGGACAACAGCCAATTGTTGATCAACGTCTGCGACATATGCCTGCTGTCCCAAAAGGAATACACGTGGCACGTCAGCTACATCAAGACATTGCCGACCGAGGTATTCTCAAAGCCCTGGGATCCGGACGCTGAAAACTAAAAAAGGCATTGCCAGGATGTCCCGGTTTGGCTGCGCAGCCCTGGGACGGTGTGGTAGCAGCGGGTTCGACTCCCGCCCTGGCAGCATGGGAGTAGGAATGTTCGACCATATACGCAGCCCCGACGACGACAGATTCGTCCGACAGGTGATCGACGCCGCCGACGATCACGTGCTGGAGTGTGGAATCACGGCGGATTCGCTCACTTGGACCCATGGTCCACAATGGGTGTGCAAGATCTGCGGAGACTCGATGGCTGTCAAGTCACAAGTCATCCCGCTGAAGTGAAAGCTTGACCTCGGCGCCCCGAACGGGATCTGATCACCTTCGTTCCCGAGGTCATGAAAGTCGTGCCGGTGGGGCTAGCCCCGTGGGATATCCGAGGATCAAGGGCTCCTCGCCACGGTTCCACCGGCACGCATCAAGCAGCAGGGGGAGTCGGGAAAGACAGGAGGGATTGCATGTGGAGCAAGCTTGATCTGGAGGCAAAGCTTCTGATCATCTTCGCGCCTATTGTCGCGGCTGTCGCCGCGATGGGCATTTGCTTCGGCTGGATGCCGGGCAAGTAGCAAGCCCGGGGGAGAAGTTGAAAGAGGCGTCCCGGTGCACCGCGCGTCTTGTGGATCAACACAGGGTACAAAGCCCTGAGGGTGCAGGTTCGAGTCCTGTCTCTCCCACTCTGTTTCTTGCCAGGAACAGAATGCACCAAGCCTGATAACTCGGTCCCGTTGGGAGTTCGGGGGTTCGGGTTTCTCTGGCCGCGTAGCGAGTAATGAGCCGATCCCTGCTTTGACCTCTAAGCCAGGCGTAGGGACACGGGCACGGATGAGCCGTGAGTGGCAGTCGTCTCCAGGGGGCGGGCTGCCACACTTCGTTGAATACCGACGGAAAGGATGTTTATGAGGCTGAGAAACAAGATCGTCACCTTCGCCGCTGCGGGCATTGTTGCTCTGGGCGTGGGGGCGGCGGGTTGCTCCAGTGACGCCGACGTCGCGTCGGAGAACATCTCCAAGGACGCGGACAACTTCAAGATCCTGCGCCGGACCGTGTTCTACAACGGCATCACCGACAGCTACATCCTGTCGGTCGAGGGCTACTGCTCGATCGGAAACAACGACAGGCCCGGCGAACTCACGATCACTTGCAAGGTTGGCAAGGACCAGTACAAGAAGCACTTTCTCGGCCGTTCGGACAACGTCACCTGGTTCTCCGAGCAGATCGACGCGGCCAACGTGAGCACCGAACACTACAAGGTGGTCTTCAAGCCTTCGACCATCATCCCCGATGTCGAGAAGCGCTGATCCTGACGGCTGCGCCCACTGCGGTGTAAGCAACCGGGACCACGGCCGGATATGGACCCAGGGTATGGGGTGGCATAACTGGATCGCACCCACCGATGCACTTCGCCTGAAGCGCATGAAGGAAAGGAGAGGGATTTTCTTGGAAGACAGTCAAGGAAACATCACCCATGTCGTGTATGTGATCGACGCCAGCTCGTCGATGCAGGGACGCGAGGCCGACGTGGTGAGGGTGGTGGACGGGCAGACGCAATTCCTGGCGTCGATGCCCGACACGGACCACGAGGTCCGGGTGACGGTGTACCAGTTCAGCACACCGGGACAGTTCAAGTGCCTGGTGTATGAAAAGGATGTGCTGCGGCTGCCGTCGATCGAGGGGACTTACCGCCCTGACGGGTGGACAGCTCTGTTGGACGCCACGGGTCAGGCCATCGAGGATCTGAAGATGACGCCGACCAAGTACGGCAAGCATTCCTTCCTGATCTTCGTGTTCACCGACGGCCAGGAGAACCAGTCACGGGTCTACAACGCCTCCAGTATGCACCGGCTTCTGTCGGGCCTGGGCGACGAGTGGACGGTGGCCGCACTGGTTCCCGACGTCAACGGCAAGCTGCTGATGCAGCGTTTCGGCTTCGCCAAAGGCAATGTGGCAGTCTGGGACGTCAATTCGACCACCGGCGTCGAGGAGGCCGGGCAGCAGATGAAGGCCGCCTTGGGGACCTACATGACCGGGCGCGCCACTGGCATCGTGGGCACCAGGGCACTGTTCGACACCTCTGCCGACGCGGTCAACGCTGCCACGATCAAGGCCGCCGGGCTCCAGCCGCTCAAGGCCGGGACCTACGACCTGATCAAGGTAACCAAGATCAGGGACGGTGAGGGCACCCTCAACAAGGACAAGGTCAAGGTGTGGGAGCTGGCAGACTTCCTGCGCCACAACGGCTTGCCGTTCGTTCTGGGACGCAACTTCTACCTGCTGCGCAAGAAGGAGCGCATCGCCGGGGACAAGGAGCTGGTGGTGTTGGAGAAGTCCACCAACAAGGTGTTCGCCGGTGACGGGGTGCGGGCGATGATCGGGCTGACGGACAAGACGCAGTCGGTGGCCGCCGACTTCAACAAGGACTATGCGATCTTCGTGCAGTCCAAGTCGAACAACCGGCACCTGTTCAACGGTGACGAGATCATTGTCTTGAGGTAGTCGTGAGCTACCTGGGCTTTTTCCTTCTGGTGATGACGCTGTCCTGGATCGTGTTCGGCACCATCCTGTGGAGGCGCCGGGACTACTGGGGCGCTGTCATCTTGTACGTCTTCGCCGTGGTGTACGGGGCCTTCGTGTTCCTGAAAGGGTTCTCGTGAGCCGCGAGGCACTGATCTGTTTCGCTGTGGCTGTCGGTATCGCGTTCGCACTCATCGTCTTTGTGTGCCAGCACGGTACCGACGTCCTGTTCTGAAGGGGAGGCCATGCTCTCGCGCATCATGGAGTTTTGGCCGCTGCTGGCCGGGCTGTCGCTGGCATGCATCGTTGCGGTCATTATCCTGGTCGCACAGCGCCGCTATCTCCTGCTGACGGTGGCGGCCTTGGGCGGTGTGGCATTCGGATGGTGGTCGCTGCAATGGTGGCCCTGTTGTCCGTAGCGATCACATTGTCCGTCATGTTATAGTGGAGTGGAAAGGGAGGGAGGTGACATGACTTTAGGATTCGCGCTGGTCGTCTTCATACTCATCGCATTGATCGCAGGATGGGCCAAGAAGAAGGGTCTATCAGTGTTTTTCGGCATTATTTCCGTCATCACTTTCATTGCCCTTCTCAAGACCGGTCTGGGATTCGACATTCTCGACTGGGGCAACAATCCCAGCGTCGATGTGCCCGACAACATCCACGTCCCGGGACAATGATCGCGGTTGCCATCGTCTTCTTGCTGGCCTTCCTGGTGATCGTCGGCTTGATTTACTGGTTCTGGAATCTGTGAAGGAGGTGGATATGAAGAAGTACTGGTGGGTCTGGCCGTTGCTCATCGGCATCGCGGCAATCGTCTATGACCTGAAGGTCAATGGATGACAGGCGCAAGGGGTGCTGCCACACCCTGATGGTCACTAGCACAATCGGCAGTGCACCTGATTGTTACTCAGGGGGTTACAGGTTCGAATCCTGTGTGGCCAGCGTGAAGGAGACAGCGATGACATGGCCTTAGGTGCTTACCTAAGGAGAAACCATGTCCAAAACAGACAAGGACCGGCCCTACTGGGTGCAGCTGCGTGATCCGGGCTTTCCTTGGTCCATCAGGGAAACGCACATGTGCCACCGCCGGTGGGGTATGGCGAGTCAGCATGAGTGTGATCTTGACTTTCCCTTGCCGCGCATCAGGTGGCAGGGTTGGCGAGCATGCGAGTACTGGCCCCGATACCGCGACTACGACAAGATCTACGGTCGGCCCAGGTATCGACGCAGCTTCGGGTCCTTCCAGGACGGAAGGGCACGTGCGGATCTGCGGCGCCTCAAGGCCAAGTGGCTACGGGAGCCGGTCACCGACGACATCGACTCCACCGAGAACATGCCCACCTCGAGGTGGAGATGGCGCCGGTGGTACTGGGACTGAGGGGAGGAACATGCCTGGACTGTGGGAGATCATCGGATGGGGCGGGATAGTAATTGTCGTCATCTGGCTGTGGATCAAGGTGATCAAGATCGGCCGTGACCTGAGAAGGCGCAAGTGAAGGGAGGCGGCACGGATGAAACGTAAGCGCGGTAACGGGATCGACAGGGTGATCGTGTGGTTCACCCGCGCCGTCATGGTTTACCTGTTGGTGTGGGGCGCGTGGCTCTACATCAAATTCGAATGGATCATGTGATGGACAAGATCAAAGCCTACATCGTGCTCTACAGCATCCTGGGGGCCATCGTCCTGGGATTCTGCCTCTGGGTGATGCTGTTCGGCTCCAGTCCCCTGTAGCTCAGCGGCATGAGCGCACCACCCTACCCCGCCGATGCGGGGCCTGGTGAGGTCGCCGGTTCGAACCCGGCCAGGGGAACGAGGGCGTGAAAGCGGGCTTTGGGCTTCTTTCACCGCAAAGGCTGGTCGGGGCGCTATCCCGTACGCCAGCCTGCGCCCACCATGCCGTGGCACTGTCTCAAGCCCCGACGGCGGGCAGTGCCACGGCATCGGACTTATGTCACGCAACACCCCGTCTACCTATGAAAGGAGAGAAAATGCCGAAATCTGTGGTCGAGAAACCACCGTTCCGAATGGAGAAGGTGGACCTCATTCCCCTGGAGCACATGCTGGTCGTGGCTATGCCAGCCCGTGATCCATGTTTTCCCGGGCTGGCGTTATGGTGCCGCCTTTGCCGCCAGCGACTGGGAGTCGATTCAATGGGCGGTTCAATGGGCGGTTCAGTCATCGAGCTGGTGATGATGGTGCGCATCGCCGACATTCATCTCGGCTTTGAGTGTCCACGCACAGACCAGGAACCTGATTGGTCCTGGCATCCCATGGACGACGACGTCACCGTCCGGGCGCGTATGCAAATGGGCAAAACCATGCAGGAGGAAGTGGACGAGCGGGTCAAAGAGGCCATGGAGGCGGCCAAGGCGCAGGGGAGGAAGTTATGGTCATCGCTGTAACCGGTTGGCGTCACTACACCGACGGCGCCTTCATCCGCCATCAGATGGATCTTGTCCAGGCGTTGTGCATGGCGAAGGGCGAGCCCCTGCATGTGCGTGTCGGTGATGCCGACGGCGCCGACGCTTTTGTGCGTCACTGGTGCGTGTGCCAGGCACGTCTCGGGGTCACCTACCAGATGTTCGTCGCCTACTGGGACAGACTGGAGCACCGCGCGGGTCCCGAGCGCAACGAGCGCATGCTCATCGGGCTCAACGACTTTGTCACTGGACCTACGCAGCTACTGCTAGCCTTCCCGCGCACGGATGGCAAGCCCCTGCGGTCCCCCGGCTCCGGCACCATCGGATGCCTGATCCGGGCCTACGAGCTGGGAATCAATGTCAATATCCCGGCGTACCGACGTTCTGGAGACTGAATGGTGGTGCTCAACAAGCTGAAAACCTACCTGGCGGTGGTAGTCACCGTCGCCATGGTGGCGGGCGCATATGTCCTTGTCGATGCCATCGACAAAGCCGACGACGACAGGTATCTGATCTCGGTCGCCTGGACGCCTACGGCCATGCACAAGATGTTCCCGGTGCAGATCACGGTGCGCGTGGATGGTGTGGCCCTGCTGAGCAGAAGCCTGCGAATCTCGCCGTTCTCGCACACGATGACGGCCGAAAAGGGTGTCGTGGTGGGGGTAACCGCCGTAGCCGGATTTGTCAACACAGAGAAACTCGACTGCATCATCATGCGCAACAGCAGGATCGTCCCCCGTACCGGCTACGATTCCCGGCCCAACGCGGGGATGGTTCAATGCGCGGCCTGAGAAAGGAAGAAACGTGGGCGTCGCCTCCAAGCTCAAGCTCTACGTCACCACGGGGTTCTTGATCGCAGGTACGGTGGGTGCCATGCTCGCGGTCAGGGCCGTGGACAAGGCTGATGATCAGGAGTACCTGCTCGAGGTGGAGTGGAAGCCGGAGCTGGCCGACCACTTCGCCCCCGTACAGATAAGCGTCCTGGTCAACACAGTCGAGGTGCTGAGCAGGAAAGAGTTCCAGTCACCGTGGAAATACACCCTGTCCGAGGAGCGCGATGCCGTCGTGAACCTGGTGGCCTATGCCCCCGACGGGCGCACGACCAGCCTGCATTGCCGAATCCTCAAGGCGGGCAAGACGCCACGGCTGGGTGCCGACCGGCGCACTACGCCAGGATGGGTGTCGTGCCACTCATGAGCCTGGGACGCAGGGTGGTGCTGTACTTCGCGGGCGCCCTGATAGTGATCATCGCGGTGGCCAAAGGGATCCCCTGGTAAAAAAGGCCCGCCCTCGGCACGCTCCGGGGGCGGGTCTTGTGGTGGGGGTGACAGGATTTGAACCTGCGACCTTTGGATTATGAGCCCAACGAGCACAACCGAGCTGCTCCACACCCCTTCGACCTGTTCAGTGTACCAGGATTGTCTTACCCGCCGGGTACGATCGGCAAACACCTGAACGATGAAGGAGAGGATCTCATGTCGGTGAAGACCAGGCTCATCGTGACCCCCGTGGTCCTGGTGACGGCGCTGGCTTTCGGCTCCTACTACCTCGGCCGGGGCGGCAAGCTGGACACCAGCAACGACCGCGACATCCTCATGACCGTGGACTACACGATGGAAAGGGCGAACTTCGGCCTGGTGTTCGTGTACATCAATGACGCCAACCGCACTGACGACTCCTTCCGCGACCACTGGGAGGACCACATGTGGGTAAGGCCCGGGGAGAAGATCAAGCTGAGCGGGCACGTCCAGGGCAAAGGGAGTCTCACCTGCACCATCACCGACAGGGATAAGACGTACCGCAACGACGTCTTCGGCGACCAGCACTGGTCGGACAACGTCTGCACCCTGCTTTACGTGGGGCACTGAATGAAGCTGTGCCGCAAATGTGGAGCCCGTCTCGATGGCGACTGGGCGGAGCAGTCGGACTACCACGTGGGCTGCTTCCCCGACTTCGAGCCGATGCCGGGATTCAACATGTCGGGTTTCGATCTGGGCCTCAAGGAGGATCTGACCGAGATCGTGGTGTGGGCCAACAACAACGCGGTGCGTTCCAAGCAGGTGGCCCTGGGATGCTCGGAGGTGGGCCAGGACTGCGAGCTGCGCCTGGCATACCGCATGGCCGCCTTCGAGCCGGTGAACTTCCCCGACCCGTGGCCCGCGACTGTCGGCACAGCGGTTCACTCCTGGATGGAGCAGGCGGTCAATGACTTCCAGGCGGTGCATGACACCAGGCGCTGGCTGACCGAGCTTTCTGTTTACCCTTCAACAATTGTGGCCGGGCACACCGACTTGTACGATGTTGACACCTGCACGGTGCTGGACTGGAAGTTCCCCTCGCCGGACAATCTGAAGAAGTACAAGGCCGGTGAGATCCCACCCCAGTATGTGACCCAGGTCCAGCTCTACGGCCTGGGACATGAACGGGCAGGGCGCTGTGTCAAGCGTGTGGGGCTGGCGTGCCTGGGGCGCCAGGGATGGCTCAAGGACATGTGGGTGTGGACGGTTCCCTATGACCGCGAGCATGCCCTGACGGCGGTGAACAGGATCTTCGCCATCGGCAACAAGATGATCGACGCGGGCCTGCCGGATTCCGGTGCCTGGGGCCGCATGGAGCGCATCACCTCCCGGCTGTGCTCCTTCTGTCCTTTTTGGAATCGCAATGTGAGTGAACCAGGAGATCGAGGATGCCCGGGGATGAAGTAAAGGGACAGTCGTTGCCTCTGGGAGGTGGGACGAAATGCTAAGAGGATTCCGGGGTACATATTTCACCATCATGGGTTCTGTCAAGGACTCACATTATATGGTGTTGGATCTTGTAGGAAGTGATCGCGTTTTCATCCTTTTGGTGGATTATCGCGGAGAGTCCTTACGGATGGTTGACCTAATCTCAATGCAAGATTCCTGCGATTGGATATGGCATTACGACAAAACTGAATTGATTGAATGGGCCAGGGATAGACAACAAGTAAGGAATGTCTGAATGGATCTTGAGGATTTAGTTTCAGGAAAAGCTGAAGGGCACCTGGGGGGGAGATCGGAAGAGCAAGTGAAGCCCAAGCATTACGTCGAGGTGAAAAGCCCCGGTCGAATGGGGACGCAGTGGTGGGCAGACTGCCGCACCTGTAATTGGAAGTCGGAGGGCTCGATAAGCGAGCAGACGATTCGACGTGAAGCGCAGATGCACACAGAGCGGGAGAATCATGCGTTGAGACTTGATGAGTTGCGCGACAAGGTAGTTCACGCCCTGGAGTACGAGGGCGCTCCGCCGGAGTACGGGGTCCAGGTCAGCTTCGACGGCAATAGTTTCTGGGTGGAGCGGGTCGAGGTCGATAGCGACGGCACTCTGCGGATCTATGTGGAGGCGTGATGGATCTCTATGCGTTGATGAGTCAGTTCGGCGTTGTCTGCGACGACATGGATACCATGGGCGATGATCGGGAGCTGGAGGAGGTCACGGTCCTGGGTAACGTGGACGGCGCCGAATACCACATCATCGACGTGGTCCTGGACAAGGACGGGATGATCAAGATCGTGATGGACCCGAAGATCCCTGTGCAATACCCTGAAACAGACTAAAAAGCTTACAGGACAACAGGATTTAAAAGCAGGAGAAGAGATGACCTACGAATTCAGCCCCGTCACCGACGAACCGCGCGAACGCCGCCCCATCACCGACTTCATCCCCTGGATGCGCTGCACCGAATTGATCGTCAACGGCGAGCTGCGCCGTCCCGGCAAGCTGCTGATCGTCCGGCCGCTGAAGATGATCGAGGACTACCGCCCGTTGCAGGAGGGCCAGGACCCGAACAAGTGGCGCGGCAAGCTGACAGTGGTGGACGTGGCCTGCCTGGACCCGATCGACAGGGCCGTGACCGAAATGGGCGAGGAGCTTCCCGGCTTCCCGGCGGGCACCATCTTCCGCAACAACGTCGTCAAGCTCGGCTACCTCAACAAGGCGTTCCGCGATCACGTCGGCGGGATGGTGATCGGAACGATCTATCCGGTCAAGACCCAGTACCCGCGCCCGTCGATCCACTGGCGCGACCTGTTCGCCGATGAGGCCGCCAAGGCCAGGGCGCAGGGCTTCTTCAAGGCGTTCCCGCAGTTCTTCACACCGGTTCCCGACCCGTACGAGCAGCGCAACCAGCAGGCGCAGCCGTCCACGGCGGCCCCTTCTGCGGCCACCGATCCGTGGGCCACGAGCAACGGTGCGCCCGGTCCCGCATCCAGTGCAGGGTCGGGGTACCAGCAACCCGATCCGTGGGCGCAGCAGGCCGTACAGCCTGTTTCCCCAGATCCGGCCCAGCATGCCAATCAGGGCATGAGCACCATCGAGCAGATCCGCCAGGCCGCCGTGGTCAACGCCCAGGGCCAGGCGCAGAGCGGGGAGCCTCCCTTCTGATGAGCCTGGCGTTCGCCTTCATCTGCTGCCTCGGGGCGGTGTACTTCGCCGCCACCGAGGATTCCCCGTGGCCAGCAGCGCTGTGCGGGGTGATCGCCTTGTGCTTCTGGGGCTGGTGGCAGGTAAACCGGTTTTGGGACAGCAGATGACAGGGGCCTACCGCTTCAAGCTGTCCAAGGGCTCCCTGCTGTTGTTGCATCTGGCCGAACAGGGGCATGTGTGGCGCGGAGACGACAACGAGTGGGTGGCCAGCACAGTGCACAACAAGCGCAATGTTGACTTGCGGGTCAAAAGGATGATTTTCGACGGAGTGCTCACGGCAACTTATGCCGACGAGTTTCCCCGGCTGACCGAGCTGGGCAGGCGCTACCTTGCCGACCATCCCCTTGACGACGTGTTCCAGAAAGTTCTGAAGTGAGAGAGGAAGCCATGATCGAGGACCAACTGATCGGGGCGGTCAACGGGCGCTGCCCCATGGGATGCGGATACACCGAGCCCACCCTGGACACCACGCTTGCCCTTACCGAGGGCGGCGACATCGTCTGCCTGGCACCGCAGTGTCCGCAGCCGCGTGCGATTGCCGCCATGCTGCGCGATGGCGAGACGGCGCACATCGTGGTGATGGACCTGTTCAACTACAAGCTCAAGCACCCGTTGTCCGAGCGGGTGCACGACCAGCTCTTCGAGTGCGCGGCCAGCAACTATCTCGACGAGCTGCCGGGGCCGCCGGTACGGCCGGGCACCTACCGGATGTATCCCGACGACGAGGGCGAGTGGATGTGGGAGTTGCTGACCGAATAAACGAAGAAACCCCCGGCACCACAGGCGGGCCGGGGGTTTCGCATGGAGAGAGGATTCCTCATGCGCCACATAGAGATCCTGGGGAGGACTGTACGGGTGAGTTCATTTTACCCGCTGTGTGGCTGTTCCACCAGAGACGCGTGATCGGCTACGCTGAGCGTCATCTCCTTTCGGACCCATAAAAGGGTGACGGGGCACCGGCTGGTACCAGTGCCCCGTCCTTACACAGAAAGAAGGTAAGGACATGATGACACACGATGTCTATCGGGTGCAAGAGGTGGGGGACATGTGTCTTTCCTGAATCTCGACGAGACCCGTGACTGGCTTGACATAGTATACGGTGACACCCCTGGACTGATCCATGTGTGCTCTACCCAAAACTGGGCAGGTCACACGTTCAGCGGGGATGACAAGACCGATCGCGCGCTGGGCTACATCAAGCTGCTCGATGACCACCAGGTGGAAGGCATCTACCTGCGGGCCACCACGCTGCGGCAAGAACCGAGGCAAGGTCGCGGCGGAGACGACCTGAGCCTGTACCTGCCCGGCCTGTGGGGTGACATCGACATCGCCGGTCCCGGGCACAAGTCCAAAGGCACCCTGCCGCCCGACGTACAGGCGGCTATGCAGATCGTCGCGGCCTCCGGGCTGCCCGATCCCAGCCACTGGATCCACTCCGGCGGCGGCCTGTACCCGTGGTGGCTGCTGCGAAGCCCGGTAGAGATCGAGGACGTGGAGTTCATCCGGTCCCTGTCGCAGGGATGGCAGGCGGCATTGGGCCGGGGGGCTCTGCGCCTGGGGTACGCCTACGGCACCGGCGTCGGGGACCTGTCCCGGGTGCTGCGGATCCCCGGCACCGTCAACCGCAAAGCCGGTCTCGAGCGTCCGTGCACGATGCTGGAAGGCCACGCCTGGAACGGGGCCGTGTACGACCTGGACGACCTGGTCCACGCGCTGACCGAGGCCACCCCCGCACCGCCCGCACCCCCGCAGCCGTCCCGGCTGGAAGTCAGGATGTCGCATTCGGCATCAGCCGCCGGGGAAAAGCCAGGTGACGAGTTCAACCGGACGGCGTCATGGCGCGACATTCTGGAGCGCCACGGGTGGCAGTGGATCCGCAGGCAGGGCGACACCTGGTATCTGCGGCGCCCCGGCAAGCTGTCGGGGGGGCATTCGGCCACACTGCGCGACAGCACTGACCGCTTGTGGGTGTTTTCGGAGGAAGCCGCACCTCTTGAGGCTTTCAGGCTCTATGACAAGTTCGGGGCTTTCACCACATTGGAGCACCATGGAGATTTTCGGGCAGCTACCCGATTCCTGGCCGACAGGGGATATGGGGCCCGGCGTTCCGTACCACTGGCTCAATCTTTCCAGGCCGCCCCGGCTGACGAGACTGGCGGGGTGTCCGTGCCAGTGTCGCAGGCGCCCCCGGGGCCTTCGGTGGCGCCACCGCCTGACCCAGCCCCCGCGATAACCGATGTCGATGCTTTGGGTTTACCGATCTATGGATCGGATAGGTTGCGCCACATGAAATGGAATGGGAGAGAGGTTTCGTCCACCTTCGTTGAGCTGCATGGCAGCACCTTCCGGTACATCCCGGACCAAAAGGTGTGGATGCGCTGGACCGGCGTGCGCTGGGAGCAGGACAGACATCTGCGGCACGAGTACGCCGCGCAGGTGATGGTGCAGCGCATGCTCGAGCGCGCCGAGCAGGTGGAGCAGGAAAATCCCGATGTCGGCAAGGCGCTGGTCAAGCAGGCCAAGACGATGATGCACGCCAACCAGATCGCGGCGCTGCTGCGCAACGCCCGCTCCGATCCCCGCCTCGCTTCCCGGGAGGAGGACTTCGACACGCAGTCGCACCTGCTGACCTTGGACAACGGGGTCTTCGACCTGGACCGCATGGAGCTGCTGCCTCACGACTGCTCGCTGATGCTCACTCGAAAGATCAACGCCAGCTTCCGTCCGGCAGCACCGCAGGGCCGCTGGTACCAGTTCATGCAGGAGGTGCTGCCCGACCAGCAGGTCCGCGAATATGTGCAGCGGGTCTGCGGCTACATGCTGACCGGCTCCATGGACGAGCGGGTGATGATGCTGTTCTACGGCGAGTCGGGCACCGGCAAGACACAGTTCCTCGAGGCCCTCTCGCAGGTGATGGGGGACTTCGCCGGGGTGGCCCCCGCGTCGGCCTTCCAGCCCCGCCAGAGCGGCTACAAGGGCCCCAGTGAGGATCTGCACAAGCTGCGCGGCACGCGCTTTGTGATGCAGTCGGAGCTGGACGCGGGAAGCCGCCTCAACGAGCCGCTGGTCAAATCGATCGTCGGCGCCGACACCCAGTCCACCCGCCCGCTGTACGGAGCACCTGTTGATTGGCGCCCCCAGTACACCGTCTTCCTGGCCACCAACCATCTTCCCCGAATCTCCAGCTCGGAGAATGCCATCTGGAACCGGGTCAAGCCGGTGCACTTCGGCCAGGTGTTCATCAACGAGCAGGGCCAGGCCCTGGACCCCTCGCAGCGCAACCTCGGCAAGCGTATGGCCACCACCGAGGCCGACTCGATCCTCAACTGGCTGCTCGAGGGCCTGGCCGCCTACCGGGCACGGGGCCTGGACGAACCGGAGCAGGTCAGCGCGTGGCTCAAGCAGTACCGCGAGGATGTGGACACCGCGCGGCAGTTCATCCAGCATGCCCCCGAGGATGAGCGGATCGTGCTGGAGGAGAAGGCGGGCGCCACGGTGACCGAGGTCTACAAGACCTACACGGCCTGGTGTGCCGACAACGGGATCACCCCGCTGGGGATGCGCAACTTCAATACCCGGCTGGAGTCGGCAGGCTTCGAACGCAAGAAGCGTGAACGCGGGATCGTGTGGCAGGGGATTGGTGTACCGCCAGGGCAGTGGCTGGCGGGTAACCAGTTGCCGATCAGGTACCGGGCAGGCGACTGGGCCCAACGGGAGTAATGTGGCTTCATGCCACGTGAGCTGCTTTTTTCAGTGACTCTCAAGGACTGCGAGGTGCAAACGTTCCGCGCTGGCGGCAAGGGCGGCCAGAACCAGAACAAGCGCGACACCGGCGTGAGGATCATTCATCATCCCAGTGGGGCGCGTGGTGAAGCGCGTGACGAACGTTCTCAGCTCCAGAACAAGCGGTTGGCGTTCAAGAGGATGGCCGACCATCCTCTGTTCCGCGTTTGAATAGCCATGCAGTCGCATGAGCGTCGTGCCATCGATGCTCGCGCCGTGGCGTGACTGGAGGGGGAGTTGAATCACCCCGAGCGCTTCCGTGTGGAGCGCTTCGACGGCAAGTCGTGGACGATCATGGAATAGGCCCCCCAGACGATCCTGGGGGGCCTGCCGGTGGTGCTGTTCAGGGATTGAGTTTGGGCGCCACCACGAGCACGATGAATACGATGATGAGGGCTACCAGGGCATACCCGAAGGCGTACTTCACGATCGCTTCCCCCTGAGATGTTTGACACCGGGCTGCCCTTGGCTGGCATATCGGTGCATGTGATCGTGTCCATCTTCTTCGGCACGCCGACGGTCGAAGCGGGCGGGTGCTTTCAAATTTTCACAAATGCACACGGCCTGGATTTTTGTCATCCTCCCGCTGATCGCGTACTGGTAGATGATCTCGTGACGCTTGCCGGTTGGGGCCCGGTTCACCGATAGCCCTTGAGCTGTCCGGTCTCGTCATCGATGATCGGCTCGGCGATTCCGGGACCGCAGCGGCACTCCCCGCAGCATCCGTGCTGGTGGGTGTTGCCCCGTAGAACCTCTTCGGCCGCCGGGTGTCCCACTCCGTGGCCGCAGATCCGCTCGAAGCCGCGCCAGGTGTCGAACAGGCCGTCGCCGCGCCACACGACGTCCCAGCCGTCCCAGGGGCCCGGCAGGGGGTCGTGGATGACGCAGAAGCCCGTGCAGCTCTCCTTGGCGTGGATGTTGACCAGAATCTGCCCTGAACTGGTCGTGTAGGTGCGATCCTCTTCCTGGTACACGGGCCGAAGTGCACCCTGGAAAAGCGGCTTGAGCCCGAGCACGGCGGTCATCTCATGGACCACGCTGCTCAGCTCGTTGAGCTTGGAGACCACCTCCAGCTCCCGCTGCATCCTGGCACTGACCTCGTCGATCAGGAACAGGACAAAGTTGAACACCTTGTCGATGTTGTCGTCGTCTCCCACGAGCGGTGCCAGGATCTCGGCGATGTCGGCCCGGAACTTGATCACGTCCTCCGGCGTGACGTTGCCGTCTTTGGCATGCCGCTGGCCCTCGCGGTAGAGCAGCACGGCACGTTGGGCTATGTCCCTGAACTCGGCGTCGATACCTTCCATCTTGGCCGTGTAGCCTGGGTCGTGTAGCATGTCCATATTCCCCTTCCCCTCTCCCTTGCCTGTCTTGTCTGTCTTGGTCTCCTGCACTTTGCG
>JADMIO011260312.1_pt1 | contig 54311 bp, 49 predicted proteins | sample 8958161 | NCBI WGS metagenome assembly JADMIO01 (sample SAMN16585339, study PRJNA669376) | soil metagenome | isolation source: Crop rotation soil | place: USA: Cullars Rotation, Alabama | collected 2011
GCGACAACTTGTCCACGTGGAATTCTAAGCTTAGGATCCCAATGTGCTGGAAAGTTCATCCGCGACGAACAATTGGAAATCTTGCTGGATGTCGCTCACAGCCGCTTCGTCACCGGATGTGGCATCGGAGAGAGGAACATCCGTCGTTTTCTGAATTTTGAGTCCTTGCTGAATGGAAGCGCACATGGCGTTATCGCTGATTATGACCAGGCACCAGGACTCATTGCGAACAATGCTGTCGTTGCCCAGGACACCCGTAGCCAGCAGACCCCGCATCAGGCTAAAGCTACCCAGCTCAATTGCCAAGAGAGGGATACGCAACTCCTGAAAGGTGTGGACGTATTTTTCGATTTCCACCTTGGGAAACGCCGAGTAGAGCAACCGGTTGTCGTCCAGCTTGACCCAATCGACTACAGGCTCTGTTTTTTTGAAGATGTAAAACCGTTCCGCCTCCGATACGAGAGCAAACTGAAGTTCCTCCCGGCTAAACTCAGCGGGCATCTCAATTTCGCGCGTGAAAAAACCGGGCAGCACGAGCACCGCCGGCGTAGACATAGGCAAGCGGCCAATACTGTACAAATCGCGGAGCGCCTGAGCGATCTGATCGCGATCCACCATTTGCCGTGTGATCGTATCAAACGAACACGGCAAGGAGACCGCCTGTTCAATCTCTCCGCTTTTCTCGTTGAATTGAACCAGTTCCATCGCGTCCAGCATAGGGGAAATGCTGATGGCGATCGGTAGGTTTTTTGCGCTCATACTCCCTGCTTCACATCCAGACACCAATTACCACTATAGCATATCTCAGGCGCTTAGCCCCGCCATTACAAGGATTAGCTTGTCGGAAAAGAGAATGAAAGTGAAGAGGGTGGCTCTCTTCATGAGAGCCACCCTCTTCGGATCTTATAGTAGAGGCTTTAAACCAGAGACTCTACCTAGTAGTCATCCATTCCAGGCATACCCGCTGGAGCGGCGGACTTGCGCTCAGGTAGTTCGACAATCAGGGCTTCCGTGGTCAGCAGCAAGCTGGCAATGCTGGCAGCATTTTCCAGCGCACTGCGGGTCACTTTAGCCGGGTCAACCACACCGGCTTTGAACATATCGATGTAGACGCCGTTCAGAGCGTCGTAACCAATGTTCGCACCTTCGGTTTTGACCTTCTCGACGACCACTTGGCCATGAACACCGGCATTTTCAGCGATCTGGCGGCAAGGCGCTTCGAGAGCGCGCACCAAGATCTCCGCACCGGTTTTTTCATCGCCTTGCAGCGTGGACAGTTGCGACAAGAGGGTTTGCTGGGCTTTCAGGAACGCCGTACCGCCACCAGGCACAATGCCTTCTTCGATGGCCGCACGAGTGGCGTTCAATGCATCTTCCAGACGCAGCTTCTTGTCTTTCAGCTCGGTTTCAGTCGCCGCGCCGACTTCGATAACGGCAACACCACCGGCCAATTTAGCCAGGCGCTCTTGCAGCTTCTCTTTGTCGTACTCGCTGTCGCTTTCTTCAATCTGACGTTTGATTTGCTTCACACGCGCTTCCACTGCCGAACGGGTGGTTTCATCCACCACGATGGTGGCACTTTCGCGGTTCACGGTTACGCGACGCGCTTTACCCATTTGCTGTATGGTGAAGTTCTCAAGCTTCAAGCCCAGATCTTCGGTAAACATCTGGCCACCGGTCAGGATGGCAATGTCTTCCAACATGGCTTTGCGACGGTCGCCAAAACCAGGGGCTTTCACCGCTACCGCACGGATGACTTTGCGCATGCTGTTGACCACGAGGGTCGCCAACGCTTCGCCTTCGACATCTTCGGCAATAATCAGGAGGCCACGGCCTTCACGCGCCACTTGCTCAAGGATCGGCACCAAGTCGCTGACCAGGTTGATCTTCTTGTTGCAGCACAGAACGAAGCAGTCTTCCAGAACGGTTTCCATCCGCTCGTTGTCGGTGACGAAGTAGGGGGAAATGTAGCCCTTGTCGAACTGCATCCCTTCCACAACTTTCAATTGCGTTCCGATGGATTTGGATTCTTCCACCGTGATGACGCCTTCGTTGCCGACTTTGTCCATCGCATCGGCAATCAGGTTGCCAACGACGGGGTCGTTACCGGCGGAGACTGCCGCCACTTGGGCGATGGCTTCGCGGCTTTCCACCTTGCGGGCCTGTTTGCGCAGATCTTCCACGATGACCACAACGGCCTTGTCAATACCGCGTTTGATGCCGAGCGGGTTGGCGCCAGCCACCACGTTCTTCATGCCTTCGCGAACAATCGCTTGAGCCAAAACCGCCGCTGTCGTCGTGCCATCGCCCGCGACATCGTTGGTTCTGGAGGCCACTTCGCGAATGAGCTGAGCGCCAGCGTTTTGCTGATGATCTTCCAGTTCCACTTCCTTGGCAATCGTCACGCCATCGTTGACGATTTGTGGGGAACCAAATTTTTTCTCAATGACGACATTGCGGCCTTTCGGTCCCAAGGTCACCTTAACGGCGTCCGCAACGGCGTCAATCCCAATCTCGAGAGCGCGACGGGCTGCTTCCTCAAATACAATGCGTTTTGCCATGGGGATTTACCTCAATTTATAACGCTTATAACGAAATTATTCTTCGATATCAACCTTCGATAATGCCGAGAATGTCTTTTTCCGACAGGATTTTGACTTCCCGAGCGCCCAGTTTGACATCGGTGCCGGTGTACTTACCAAACAGCACTACCTGGCCGACTTTCACCTGCATTTCTTCACGTTTGCCGGTGTTTTCATTCAGGCGACCCGGACCAATGGCCAGAACCACACCACGTTGCGGCTTTTCACGAGCCGTATCGGGAATGTAAATGCCACCGGCACTCTGTTCGGTATCATTCAGAATTTCCAGAACGACGCGATCGCCAAGCGGTTTCAGGTCGACTTTGGTTTCAGTTGCGGGCATAGTGTCCTCCACACGTTGTTGTTAACGGTATAGGCACCTCACACAGAGGCATTTCAAGACACCCTAATGGTAAGGAAGAGTATAAGCCTTGTCTATCCACTTAAGAAAAAATTAATAATTGATCTGTGCCTGAAAAGCCGCTCCAAAACGCGCTTTACAAAGAGCAGGTAATTACTGCGGCGCATTTTTGAACCCCTCCAACACACCAGGAGGTCCAAAAATGCGCCGCAGTAATTACTAATAAAACAGAGATGCCTTTGAAAGCCACTTCTCGAACGGCATCTTCTTTCAAAGCTATCTGAAATATCAATCCCTTTTCCGACAGAGCTTCTAGACGGGCGCGGCGGCAGCGTCCGTTTCAACCGCCTGAATATAGCCGCAGGCTTTGTCGGAACAGGCGTGGAAAGTACCCTTCTTCAATACTTTTTCCGTCAGAAGAGTCTGGCATTGCGGACATGGCACGTTGATCGGCTTGTTCCAAAATGCCTGATCGCACGCTGGGTAACGGTTGCAACCATAGAAAATCTTGCCGCGCCGGGATTTTTTGGAAACCACCTCGCCTTGCTGGCATTTGGGGCAGGTCACGCCGGTCTTTTGCTCCAGCGAGCGTGTAGCCCCGCAGGCTTCCTCCTGGCATTTCAGATACTCGCCAAAGCGACCATGCTTCAGCACCATGGCCCCGTTGCATTTTTCGCATTTTTCGTCACTTGGCTGGGCTTCCGGCAAAGGCTTTTGGTCCTTGCTGAGCGGTTGCGTCACCTTGCATTCCGGGTAGCCGGTACAGCCCATAAAATGCGAACCCCACCGGCTGGTCTTCAGCGCCATCGGCTTGCTGCAGTCCGGGCAGTTTTCGCCATCCAGCAGGATGACCACCGGCTGCATTTCTTCTGCGGCCTGCTTGAGCGTCGCCTCGAACGGCCCGTAAAAATCGCGGATGACCCCCTGCCACGGCAGCGTGTCACTTTCGATGTCATCCAACCGGCTTTCCATCGCCGCCGTAAAGCCGACATCCACAATATCCTGAAAGTGCTTGACGAGAACATCATTCACCGTGCGACCGAGTGGCGTGGGCTTCAGCGCCTTGTTTTCCATAAACACGTAGCCCCGATCCTGAATGGTGGCAATGGTGGGCGCGTACGTGCTGGGTCGTCCAATGCCCAGTTCTTCCAGCGTCTTGACCAGGCTGGCTTCGTTGAAACGCGGCGGTGGTTCCGTAAAGTGCTGTTTGGAATCAACCTTGGCGGCAACCAGCGCATCACCCTTCTGGACATCCAGCAGGTTTGATGCCACCACGTCCTCGTCCTCGTCGGTGCGGTAGACGGCCATGTAGCCCTTGAAAATCACTCGGCTGTCGGATCCACGCAGCAGTAGATTTTGGCATGCCACTTCCACGGTCTTGGTGCGAATCTTCGCCGCTTCCATCTGCGAGGACATAAAGCGGTTCCAAATGATGGCGTAAATGCGGTACTGTTCCTCGTTCAGGCTATCTTGGACGGATTCCGGCGTGCGATCGATGGACGTCGGGCGGATGGCTTCGTGGGCGTCCTGTACGTTCTGTTTCCCTTTGCGGACATAGACGTTGGGCGTCTCGGGATAATACTCCGCGCCAAACCGGTTGAGAATGAAGTCTTTGGCGGCTTCCTGCGCTTCGTCGGATATGCGGGTGCTGTCGGTACGCATGTACGTAATCAAGCCGTCGTGTCCAGCTCCCAAATCAAGCCCTTCATAGAGCTTTTGGGCGATTTGCATCGTTTTTTTCACGCTATAGCCGTACCGGGTGCTGGCTTCCCGTTGCAGGGTGCTGGTAATGAAGGGTGGCTGCGGCTTGCGGCGCGATTCCCGAACATTGACCGATTCCACGGCGTAGGGATGATTTTGAAGCGTAGATACCAAGCGTTGTGCGACTTCCTCGTTGGGAATCTCGGCTTTTTCTCCGTCGATGCGCACCAGGTTGGCCTGCATACTCTGGCTATCCTGCGCCGATTTCCGCAACTCCGTCGCAATGGTCCAATATTCGACGGGAACAAAGGCGGTGATTTCCGCCTCGCGCTCGCAGATAATACGCACGGCCACGCTTTGCACACGACCCGCCGACAAGCCCTTGCTGACTTTTTTCCACAACAAGGGGCTGAGCTTGTAGCCAACCAGACGATCCAGCACCCGGCGGGCCTGCTGGGCGTTCACACGCGGAACGTCAATGGTGCGAGGCCGTTGAATGGCTTCTAAAATGGCCGTTTTGGTAATTTCGTGAAACTCAATCCGATGCACCTGCGCGTTCGGATTGTTCAGCACCGCCGAGACGTGCCATGCAATTGCTTCCCCTTCACGGTCCGGGTCAGCTGCGAGGTAGATGACGTCGCTGTTGCGTGCGGCTTCCCGTAGCTCCTGCACCAGTTCCGCCTTGGCGGGCAGAACCTCGTACATCGGCTCAAAATCGTTGTCGATATCCACACCCAGCTTTTTCTCGGGCAAATCGCGGATATGACCAACACTCGCCTTGATTTGAAAGCCAGCCCCCAAGATTTTTTTCAGGGTTTTGGCCTTGGCGGGAGACTCGACAATCACCAGGGAACGTCCACCGGATGCGCCCGTTGAATCCCCGTCGTCCGTTTTCTTGCTCTTGGCTTTAGCCTTAGTCTGGGTCACACCCGCCTTGGCAGTGGCCTTGGCTTTGGTGCTAGCCGATGAACGGCCGGTTGTGGTTTTTGCGCCACTCTTGGCCGCGCTTTTAGAAGCTTTGGCAGGCGTAACCGCGTCTTCATCGGCGCTTTTTTTGGCAGCGGGTTTACGGCTGGCGGATGTGGATGCTCTGGGCATGTAAACAGCTCTTTAACATATGGCGTAAAACAAAATCGGCAAACACACCGATACTTTCTGCCGTTCCCCACAGAAAGAATATAAAGGTATATATCGCGTGTTTTGCCGGATGTCCAGTGTCTCTTTTTCCAATAATTACAACAGGCCATCCAGAGCGCGATTCACTTTTTGCAAATACGGCAGGCAAACGGAGGAAATCCCGTTTTGATCGACATAGCCGGGACCCTGATAGTAAGCCGATAATGCGTATTCCAATCGCCCGTTGTAGCGCTGGAGCAGCCAAGCCAGGAATCGGGCGGTCCCGGCAATGTTATCGACCGGGTCATAGGGGTTGACGACCCCCAGCCAACGGGCGGTGTCCGGCTTAAGCTGTCCCATGCCAATCGCCCCCGAACTGGAGACGGCATCCCGTCGGAAGGAGGATTCGGTGGAAATGAGACTGGTCAATAAGCGAAAATCCACACCGTAACGATTACTAAACTGAACGATGGCGCGAGCCGTGTTGCCCACATCATCTGAACCTAAACGACGGTTGCGGTTTTGGATGTAGTTGGACACCAGCAGAATCTGGCGACGAAATGCCTCGGATGCCTGTGAGCCGGTTTCCGAAGCGCCCCAGGGCGTGACAGGCCCCTCATTCATCGCCACCGTCTCTGGGGGCGCCATGCCGTATGATGCTGGGGGCGGTGTTTTTGCGCCGTGTACAAACTCCACAGGGGTGAATGCAGACTCTTTGAACGGGGACTCTTCCTCGGCAGTTGCGTAGGCTATGCCGGAGAGCCCGGACAACAGCATTCCCATCATAATCAGCACGCCAAACGTCCGGCTGTATGGGTGGCGATGCAAATGGTGACATAAAGTCATGAAACAATCCTTATTACTTGCCGCACGCGTCCGGCTTATCGTTCTCGTCCAGCCGGACAGGCCCACTCAGGCCGGTAGTTGAGGCACGCCGGACAACATGGCAGTGCATGATGTCGCATCGGCATAACCGATATATCTCATTGTTTAAAAAACAATTTATAGTCAAGAATTGCCCTCCTTGTTCCCTCTGGGTGGTTGATCCCTCTGGGCGGAATAAACCCGACGATGTCACTCCAGCATCACCGGTATAGGAGACAATCCTTACAGAAAACGACGTGCTTTATTATACCCGACTTTTTAAAAATACGGGAACCCGGATGGGTAGTCTTCCGCTAGACGTTCGAGATCGGTCGGGGTATCGACACCCACCGGTGCATGATCCACCGGAAGGGCAAACAGGGGAATACCCGCTTCCAAGGCGCGAAGCTGTTCCAGACGTTCCAGGGATTCGAGCGGGGAGACGGGCAGGGAGACAAAGGCCGCCAGCGCCTCGCGCCGGTACAGATAAAGGCCCAAATGACGAAACGCATGCCGCCATGGCGGTACGGTGCTTTGGGCTGATGTCTCGGTATTCATTGCCGCGTCACGATCATACGGGATAGAGGCCCGGGAAAAATACAGCGCTCGACCGTCCGCCGCCAGGACGGCCTTGACCATATTGGGATCCCGCCAAGATGCCTCATCCGATATCGGCGTGACGAGCGTCAGAATATCCGCCTGCGGGCAACGCGAGCGGCCCGACAGAAGGGTTTGCAAATGCGCCGGATCGATAAAAGGCTCATCCCCTTGAATGTTCAGCACCCACGAATAGTCGGGCAGATCGCGCGCGACTTCCCACAGCCGATCGGTGCCGGAGGGGTGATCGGGCGACGTCATTCGCACATCCGCCCCGAAGTCTTCGCATACGGATTGAATCCGCGCGTCATCCGTCGCAATAACCACCCGGCTGAGTCCAGGCGTCCGGCAAGCGCGCGTCCACACATGCCAAACCATCGGCTGGCCGTGGAGTATCGCCAGCGGCTTGCCGGGAAAACGCGTTGAAGCGTACCGCGCCGGAATTACGGCGAGAACGGAGGCGTGAGGGTCGGGCAATGCCGGGGTGATTGGCTGTTCAACAGGAGACATGCCCGCATTGTAGCGCAGTTTTTTACAATACGCAGACAAGGCGACGCCAATGCAACGTCACCCCTGCTTTTTGCTTATGTTCTACTTGCGTATATCTTTTAAAAATTCCCATGCTTTTTTACAGACGTTTTCAGCTAATGCTGTCATTCCTTTACTTCCATAATCGGTTGTTGAAAGCAACTTGTGTCCAAGAAGCTTCCGTTCATACTGTTTGGAAAGCGTTTGTAATCTAGCCTTTTCTTCTGCTTCTAGGGCGGGATTTTCCAAAATCTGAGTCTTCTTCGCCTTCCGAACAGTGTCCAGGTAGCCCTCAAATGTCTTATGTGCATCCCCCTCTTTGAGTTCTTCTAAAACACCTTTAGCCTCGGTACCCTTCCCTATGCAGGTATGGTAGGTTTGAATAGCATTAAATTCCTGGTGCGCTTTTGAGACTTCGAAGTCTGCCTGTAGGACTTGGTCTGGCGTAGCCGTCTTCAAAACCTCCGCCAGCCTCGCTGGCGAATCTATGGTTTTCCCTGGAAAAATGTGTTGTACTAGGTTATTCGTAATCTTATTAGTCTTGGTTTCTATCCCCTTTTGTAATGACTCCTCACATGTCTGGCTCCGTAGGTTTTTATACGTTTTGCTGCAGAAATAAGTGAGTCCTCCTCCTAAGGCAGCGTATCCCAACCATGATCCATGATGCTTCGACCCTGAAACGCCTGGAATCCATACTGGCCCACCTGTCCCTGCAGTAACATTTATCATATTCCCCTCCCATTGAAATCTTCCGACTACCTACCATTCCCCATGATTTTCTGTCTTTACTGAATAAAAATTGGACTCAATCAAAATTGACAGTTTTTATAAAATTAACAATGTTATGAGAGAATGGTCTAAATTTTAAAAGTAGTGTGTGTTCAACTTGGCTTGCACTCATGACGCCTCTTCATAATGCCTACAATCCGCTTGATGCGCTGATTCCGACCGAGCAGGCGAATCCGCGCACGGTGGATATCGATCAACTGTCGACCGACGCCGTGTTGTGCCGGATCAACGACGAGGATCAGGGAGTGGCGTTGGCTGTGGCGCAGGTCATTCCTCAAATTACGCCGGTGGTAGATGCCATTGTCCGTGCTTTTGCCGCCGGTGGGCGATTGCTCTACTTTGGTGCAGGGACGAGCGGACGGCTGGGGGTTTTGGATGCCTCCGAATGCCCGCCAACCTACGGCAGCCCGCCGGATCAGGTGCAGGCATTTATTGCCGGTGGAGATATCGCCTTGCGTTCCGCCGTGGAAGGCGCAGAGGATTCCGATGCGTTGGGAGCGGCGGACGCCGAGCAAGCCAACCTCACGCAGAACGATGTGGTGGTGGGGATTTCCGCCAGTGGCGGCGCGCCGTATGTCCTGGCGGCCATGCGCGTCGCCCGATCGCACGGCGCAACGACGGCGGCCATTACCTGCCATGGCGGATCGCCGTTGGCGTTGGCGGTGGATTGGCCGATTATCGCCGAAGTCGGCCCGGAGGTCGTGGCCGGATCGACGCGGATGAAGGCAGGCACCGCGCAAAAGCTGATTTTGAATATGCTGACCACAGGGGCGATGATTCAATCCGGCAAAACTTATCGCAATTTGATGGTGGACGTGCAACCCACCAATCGTAAGCTCCGAGAGCGCGCCCGCCGTATGGTGGCCTTGCTGGGCGATGTAGATGCCGACACGGCGGATCGCCTTCTGGCTGCGACCGGGCATGCCGTCAAACCCGCCGTCCTGATCGCCAAAAGTCGCCAACATGGCAAAGGCGAGGAGCTATCCGTCGATGCAGCTACAGAACGGCTCCAGCAAGCAAACGGCAAGCTGCGTCCAGCGTTGGATTCTCTGGAAAGCAGCAGGTAAATGGGGGCTGTACTCACGCCGGACAACGATTACAGTCCTTGCATTGCCTATCATCCAGGCGACATACCCATCCCTGGAGGGTTTGTATCTGTTTGGCAGTTATGCTCAGGGCGAAAATACACCGGATAGTGATGTGGATTTGGCCGTGTTGTTGCCTTATACGCCAGAAGCGCCTGAAGAGACGCTATCCCTATGGGAGTGCGCCCAACAGGTGAGCGAGGCGCTCCATGTGACGGTCGATTTGGTGGATTTGCGTCGTGCTTCCACCGTGTTCCGTGCGCAAGTGGTAAACACCGGCATCCGCGTGTATGCTCGGAATTCAAGCACATGCGATGCCTTTGAGGTGTTGGCTGTTTCCATGTATCTTCGTTTCAATGAGGAGCGCCGCGATCTCCTAGACGATATCTGCCGCACCGGGTCCGTCTTTGGTGATTGCTGAATGAAGGAAGCGATTGTGAAAAGGATGGTCCGTTTTACCCTCTTTGATTACGTTTATTAATCGCGCAGCCTGTGGCGCTACAGTAGCGTCGGGCAGCAATCCAGCGATAACCGCGATCCAACACCCACATAAATCCGGGGATAAACGCCATCAGACGAAGGGGAAAGGCCCACCAAATGCAACCAGCGAGATACACAATCGCCTTGGCCCCGCCAAATACCTGGCGATCAACCGTCAATACCCGCATTTCCTTCAGCAGTTCGGACGCATCCGCCGGATCGGAGTACCCAAGCGCTTCTTTTACCCAAGCGGTTTGGAGAGGCGTGGTTTCAAACCCGTACCGCTTAAAAATGGCCGCCAGACGATCGACGACGCGCGTGCAAAATGAGCAGTCCGCATCGTACAAAACCCATCCTTTTACAGGTGTGTTGTCTTGTATCACCGCATGGTTTCCAGCGTTCCTAGAGTTTCTGATCGGGGTCTCCCAGCCTGCTCCACTTCTTTCAAAGGCCAGACAAAGACGGTTACTCCGGGTGAATAATGGAGCAACGGGGGTGGATCATCCGATAGCGTACACCCCGGTAATTGGATAAGCGTGTTCTCCAGAATATCCGCCTGGGCTGCTTGTAAAGGCCATGGGGCATGGTGGACTTCCGCCCGACAAATTTTCTGCCGAGAATTCCGAGAATACAAGCAATATCGCTCCGTTAGCCAATGTTCCAAAGAACCGGGATTCGCATGAAATATGGGGGATGTAGGCCTATATCGCCCTTCAAACACCGATTTTGAAAAATAGCGCTTTGAGGAAAATGAAATTACCTCGCCTTTTTGTTCAAGCTGAATATCCGACATAAAGTAGGGCAAGGCATACGTCATTCTGGCGGCAAGCACTGTAAATAAATCGCTGGCATCCAGGCTAAAGAAAAACACGCCCGGTTTATCGTTCAAAGAAACATACGTGCGTACGTTCAGCTCGTTAAATTTTAGAGAGCAAGGCCAATACCTCATCTGGAAACCCATGCGAAAGGGTACAATGCCAAGCCAAGCTTGCCCATTAAAAGTATCTATGGCTAATTCAGCAGGAATATGGGGTCTTAAAACATCCGCAGGAACAGGCCAGTGAGCAAACAGAAGTTGCGTCCAACTCTGCGTCATCATCCAAGGATCCTCAGAAAGGGGCCAAGGACGGTGGGAGACCTGCTCCAAAATGGCGTTCATAGCCTCATTGAAACTAAAATACGCTAGGCTGAGGAACGTTCAGGCTCTCCAGCAGTACGGGCAGGAGGACGTTGGGAGCCTCAGCGATAGGGGTCTCCAGCGTACAGCCGGCCGCCATGCGATGGCCGCCCCCGCCAAAGCGCGTCATCATGGCGGAGACATCCAGATCATGACGATCACTCCGCATACTCACCTTGGTATGGCCTTCAGGCGTTTCTTTCAGCACCATGGCGATTAACACGGTGTCAATCCGGCGGATGCTTTCCACTAACCCTTCAATGTGCTCGTCATCGGCCCCGTACCGGTTCAGCTGCTCGCGAGTCACCATGGTCCAGCCAACCCGATGGTCAGACTCAAACCGGGTTTGCAACAGCGCCTCCGCTTGAAGCATCACCTGGCGGAGCGGCTGTTCTTCGTACAACTGCTTGAAAATGTAATCCGGGCTGGCTCCCGCATTGATGAGCTGGGCGGTAATTTCCATCACGCGGACGCTGGTGTTGCTGTACTTGAAACCACCGGTATCCGTGACAATGGCGGTGTATAGACAAGTGGCGATATTGGCGTCCATGGGAATCGCCATGGCCTTGAGGATCTCGAAGACGATCTGTCCGCTGGCCGCTGCCGAGGGCTCAATCACGTTGATGGCGGCAAAGTTCGTGTTGCTGATGTGATGATCGATGTTGGCAGATGTCACCGCGCCCTCAAACAGGGGGCGGGCTTGTCCCAAACGCTCCAGAGAGCCGCAGTCCACCGAGATGGATAAATCGTAGCGATCCAGCAGGGTGGTGGCGGTTTCCATACGCAAGATCGTGCGGATGCCGGGTAAAAAGCTGTAGACATCCGGCATTTTACCGGAAATCACGCAATCGACCCGCTGAATATGCGGGCGTGCCTTTTCCAGCGCGAATTTCAGACCCAGCATGGAACCCAGCGTATCGCCGTCCGGTCCGACGTGCGCCGTAATAAAAACTGTTTTTGCCGCATCCAAAGCAGCCAAAAGATCGGGATAAATGACAAATCTCCTTGCAAGTGCTACCGTTGCCCCATATTATACCTGCTTTTTTGAGCTTCTTTTTATACCCACTTTGCCCATACCGTCCGTTTTCGGAGTTAATCCCATGCCCGCCACTCCTCATCCCCTTTCGGATTCTCCCTCGTCGCCTTGCCCAAACACTCCCGCTAGCCAAGCGCCTCAGCCGATGGAATCCGTGGCGCGCCTGCTGGATGTAGTCGCGCAATTGCGGGATCCGGTAACGGGTTGTCCGTGGGATTTGAAACAAACTCACCAAAGCCTGAAACCTTATATGCTGGAAGAGGCCTACGAGGCCGTGGAAGCCATGGATTTCCCGCCCCCCCAGCCAGGCACTTCTCAACCCGATCTCCTTCAGGAAGAGCTGGGGGATGTGCTGTTGCAGGTGGTGTTGCATAGTCAATTGGCGCGGGAAGCGGGGCGCTTTGACTTTGACGCGGTATGCCAAACCTTGGCAGAAAAGCTCATTCGCCGCCACCCGCATGTCTTTCCACCGGATGCCATCCTGAATGAAGGGGAGAGTATGGATTCCGACGCATCTACCCTTCCAGCGGACGCCGAGGAGGTTGTCAGTCAATGGGAGCGGATCAAGCGGACGGAACGGGCTGAAAAGGCCAAGGCGGCGGGTGAATCCGCAATGCCACACGCCGAGGAACCGAGTGTTCTGGATGGTGTCCGTCGTCAACAGCCCGCGTTGAGTCGCGCGTTGGAAATCAGCCGAAAAGCCGTCAAGGCAGGTTTCGTCTGGCCGGACGTGGAAACGCTGTGGGCATGCGTCATGAGCGAGTTTGCGGAGTTTCGCGCCGAGTGGGAACCTTTGGGGGCCGATGCGGAAACACCCAAAGATTTACCAGCGCATGTCGTGGATCGGCTGGAATCGGAAATGGGCGATATTCTGTTTGCCACTACCAATTTGGCGCGTCATTTCAAGCTGGATCCCGAAGTCGCCTTAACCCGCGCAACAGCCAAATTCATCCACCGCTTCCAAACCATGGAAGCCCTGCTGCGAGAACGCGTACAGGGAAACAGCACCCCCCCAACCTCTCTGGCGGAAGCCATGACCGCGCTGGATTTCGCCGCGTGGGATGATTTGTGGGCGCAGGCCAAGAAGAGATGCGAAAAGAAGCGATGCGAAGAAAACACCTCCCATGCTAATGTCAATGGCGGGATATAATCAGGACATGACCCCGATGAAGCGTTTTTCACTCCATACTATTCATCAACGGCACGACGGCTACTCATGGAGAGGGGTACGCCTTCTCCTGTTGCTCGTTTTCATGGCGAGCGGATTGGGGTTCGGTATGGCGGATGCCCGTGTGTGGAGCCGCAAAGCGCGCGAGAAGGAACGCCAAGCCGTTGAAGCGGTGCAGACTTGGCAACCGCCCCCGGAAAACGCGCTAGCCCTCTACTGCGATCCGTTTCGTCAAGAAGCGATCCGCCTGGCGCAAAAGCCTTGGGTGCTCCATCCGGTGTTCCTTCCCCGTCGGCTCTGGCTGATGGAGAAACATCGCGACTGCCAAAGCCATCTGATGGATCAGGAAGAGCTGTACCTTAAACATGTGACGGTTCAACAAAGCCCGTCCCTACCCCGCATGAAAACTGATTCTCCGGCTCCCGTCGAGACGACACAACATCCGTAATATAGCCTTGGGGAGGTAATGGATGCCTTTTTTCGCAATCAGCCCGTTTTCTTCCGCCGCGTTTGATCCCGCATCGGGCCTTCCCGTGCCGGATATATCTCCCTGGGCCTTTGGCCTGATATTGTGGTTGGGGCTGCTTCTATTCGTCGGGTTGGGAAAGCTGCTGAGCCTGCTCCTGCAGGGGGAACACTATCTGGCCAGTCGGCGTGAGACTTGGTTATACCAACTCCACCGGGCCGCTCGGGATGCTCGGGTTTTACGTCGCCGCGTTACTCGTACGAATGCCGCCGTACCGGAGGTGTTGTTTTCGCTCTCCCTGGGGCGCCAGTGGATGCTGTTGCGTCTGGTGATGCGTCTGTTTCGTATACAACGGGGAACTCGCGTGTCCCGATGACGTGGCTTAGGCGTTGGGCGTGAATGCTATCGTCCATACGCCCCAGGTTGCTCGCCATCATGTGACGAAACATCTGTTTGCGCTGCCACGCCTGCGCGTATGCAGACCCGACCCCAAACAGGCGCGCAGCGGCATCCGCTTTGAAAATGGCGTCGGCGGTCAGCGCATGGCAAAATGCCCGCAAGCTTTTTTCGGAAACCAGCAGGGAACGTAGAATTAATTCCGTACCACCTGCTCCCGCGCCGTTCCCATTCCCACCGAGGGGATAATTCAGCCGGCGTCGCACGTAGCTGCGGATGCTTTCCTCGTACTCCTGCCGAATCCCCTCCACGCGTTCTTCCCGAAGATCATCGCGGTACAGACCCCGCGTGAGTTCCAATAGTCTGATGGACACATGCTCCAACAGGGCGGTTTCCCGGCCGGATAACGGGAAACCCTCTTCTCCCTCCGGCCCGAGGCCGGCTAGCCGGATGCTTTGGGCATCAAGCGCCGTTTTACGGAACAACAACAGGTTGCGATCGGGATCGACGTCAAATTCATTATCCAGAATGGCCAGCAATGCCGCATCGGAAAACGCAAACAGGAATGCGCCCCGCTCTTCCAGGCTCAAGAGGCTTTTATAATGGAGCAGCATCTCGAGCGGCTCGCGATCGATGTACGCCTGAATATCCGGCTTGCCACCCGCGTCATCCGTCCGATGCACGCCCAGCAAGGCAAACTTAACGGCAAAATTCCGCATCACCCTATCCATCCATCCAAACACTTTCCCAAACGTAGATCCATTCTATATAAAATTAAACAAACATACAATGGTTGAGCCAAACGAAAGTAGATCGCTTTTGCCTCTGTTCGCTCTCCTCCTCTATACTGGAGATCCGTGATATGCAGACAGCCTCTCACAATAGGAGATTCCATGGGCCATACTACGATGACAGAGACGAGAAGCCAGGGCATCCGGGTGGTGGTGACGGGGGGCGGAACGGGTGGACACATTTACCCCGCCTTGGCAGTGGCTGCCCATCTCATCGCGGATCCGGCAGTAGCCGCCGTTCATTACGTGGGAAAGACGACGGGCCTGGAGAAAGAGCTGGCCGAGGCCGCTGGCCTGCCCTTTAGTGGTGTTTGCTTTACGGGAATGCCTCGTACGCGATCGTTTCAATGGCCATTCCACTTCATGGGCTGGCTCCTGCAACTCATCCAGGCCACTTGGACCGCGCGGGCGCATTTGCGCCGTATTGCCCCCCAGGTGGTTTTTGGAACAGGTGGGTATGTGAGTGCGCCCATTTTACTCGCCGCCGCCATAGAACGCATTCCCTACGCCGTGCATGAATCCGACGCGCAACCGGGCCTTGCCAACCGCCTCATGGCGCGGGGCGCTCGCCTGATTACCACGAGTTTTGCGGAAGGCGCGGTGCATTTGCAAGCCGCTTCCCGGCAGCAGGTATTGGTAACCGGCAATCCCATTCGCGGGGATATCGGCCAACTCGACAAGAAAGACGCCCTCGCCGTTCTCGATTTGAATTGGCCCACCGATCGCCTCGTCCTACTGGTGGCCGGGGGATCTCAGGGCGCCCGACGCATCAATGAGACGCTCGCTCAAGTGCTGCCCGTCTTGTTGAACGATTGGGGCCTGGGCGTTATCCACCTGACGGGCCGTGCGCTCTATGAAGAAACGCTCGCCCGGCTGGATGCCGTGGACCCCTCGTTACGTTCGCACCCGGCCTACTGCGTGCGCCCCTATGAAACGGCCATGGCGGCATTGCTGGCCGCAGCAGATATTGCCGTGTGCCGGGCCGGTTCGTTGAGTTTATCGGAAATGATGGCGAGCGGCACGCCGACCGTACTCATCCCCTATCCCTTTGCAGCAGCGGATCATCAACGAAAAAACGCGCTGGCCGCCGTCCGCGGTGGGGCATCCGTCCTGCTGAACGACGCCGATTGCACCCTGGCTGCCCTGTTGGACGCTCTGCATCCATTGGTTCAGGACGGGGAGCACCGTGAGTCGATGCGCCAGGCGGCTTTGGCTTTGGGGCGTCCGCATGCGACCGAGACTATCGCCCAGGCCCTCAAAAATCTAGCGACTTCACCATAAGCCAGCTCAAGAAAATGCTTGCAATCATGTTTTATTTGAGGGATGTTATTACTCACACGCAGCGATTGACTTCCACATTAGTTGTTGAGTGATTCTTCTTTTTCCAAGTGATCGTACCGCGGGGTGGAGCAGCCCGGTAGCTCGTTGGGCTCATAACCCAAAGGTCGCAGGTTCAAATCCTGCCCCCGCAACCATTTAATCAAGGGGTTCTATAGCGAGGGAATGGCTGAAATAACCTAGGGTGGTTATTTCAGCCATATCTCATATTAGTGGGTCATCAAAAGTTCGTAGAGGGATGTATAGCAAGCCCCATAGGGAATGATTATAGCTCATGCAAGAGCTTCTCTTTTTTCCTGATTAATCCCCTGTCATGCCTGCGAAGGCAGGCGTCCATTACAAGATGCAAACGGGTTGATTTCAGACAAAATGGATGCCTGCCTTCGCAGGCATGACAGGGTTACTGTAAATCATTAAATAGGGGAATTGCTATCCTCTATTTAATCAAGCCTATTTAATCAAGGGGTTTCTTGGCAAGGGAATGGCTGAAATAACCTGGGTAGTTATTTCAGCCTTAACCCCAATATTTATTAAGGGATACTCTTTCGACCGTCTACGCTGGCGTCATATCAGCCGTTAATTGCTGACGCACCGCTTCAACGCGCACGGCCATGGCATTGTAAATGGCGGCATTGGGTGCTTCAAAGCGAAACGTGACGCAGGGTTCGGTGTTGCTGCTTCGAACGAGGAAAAATCCCCCAGCCACCTGGAACCGCAAGCCGTCCACATTGATGATGGAGAGAACGGGCGCCCCAAAATAAACCGGATCCGCCTGAACAGCCGTTTTCAACGCTTGGAACACGATGTTGGCTTCATTGGGTAAGCAGGCCACACGGATTTCTTCCGAAGCCAGGCTAAGCGGCAGGCTTTCGATAAAATCCGACAAGCGATAGCCTGGGCTTTCTTTCCGGCGTTGACTGAGGGATGCCAGCACACGGCAAGCGCCATACAGGGCATCGTCAAACCCCCAGTGATGATCCCGGAAAAACAAGTGGCCGCTCAACTCGCCTGCCAACGGTGCATCCAACTCCTGCATCAAGCGCTTCATCAGCACATGGCCGGATGGTGCCAGCACCGCATGCCCATGACGGGCTTTCAGGAAGTCAACGGCATGTTGCGTGCTTTTGATGTCAAGGGCAATCGTCGCGCCGGGACGTTCCTGCAGAACTTTTTCGGCCAGAAACAGCGTGATGATGTCTCCTGGGAGAATGCGCCCATCGTTGGCCACCAGCCCCAGCCGATCGGCATCGCCATCAAACGCCACGCCGAAATCCGCTCGGGATTCCCGCACCTGCTGAATGAGCATCTTTAAATTCCGGTGGACGCACGGATCGGGGTGATGATTGGGGAATCGCCCGTCCGGCTCGCTGTACAACTCGATTACGCGGCAGCCAAGCCGTCGGAATACCTCGGGCGCAACAATGCCGGCCGTGGCGTTGCCGGAATCCACCACCACCGTCATGCCTTCGCCCATGGATTGGAACGCGGCCTCCAGCCAGTCCATGTACGTGGGCTTAATATCCCAATCCCATAACGCACCCACGGCGTCTTCCGATTCCAGACGGGCGTTGCGGGCCGCCTGAGGGGCGGGAACGGATTCCGGTATGGGAATGGAGGCTTCTCTCACCACATCGTCATACCGCTGACGCAGGCGCTGAAAGTCATCCTCGGATAAGGACTGTTTGGCAAAGGTCAGCTTTAGGCCGTTGTATTCGGAAGGGTTGTGGCTGGCCGTCACCATTAAGGCGCCCGCGATATCAGGAAACGATGGATCTAAAGTACGGGCATATTCGCAGAAATACAGCATAGGGCTGGTACACAGACCAATCGATACCACATTCAGCCCGGACAAACGCAGACCATCCATCAATGCGGCAGCTAGACGGGGTGAGTGGAGACGTGCATCATAGCCGACAGCGATCCAGGGCATATTGGGAGACGTGCTGGAAGGCATCTTAGAGGGCATGTCCGGGGCTCCCTTTTGAGAGAGTCCTTGGCCTGCATCGGCCTGCTTCTGAATGTGCAGCGTGTCGCGGACATGGCGGGCGTAAGCAATGCCCAAATGGCGATACGCTCGCTCGTCAAAACCGGGACCCACTACGCCCCGGATGTCATACCGTCCCCAAAACGACTGATTGTTTATCTCTGTCATCATGTTAGAGCCTCCCACAAATTTGCTGCACGTCAGCATAACGGCCGGGCTTAATGCACACAAGCCCCCGATTGGCTATTTAGATCCCGTTGACAAATGCGTCTACTTCGTTGCTTGCGGTGCTCGCCGTCGTCACGTACTTAAGGTACGCTCCTAGTCTGCGCTCCTCGCGCCTCGTAGCCACTATTTGTCAACGGGACCTAAGGCTGGACGACTAAGGTTGGACTAGGGCGGCTTGCGACGCAAAGCCTGGGGAGCTTTCCGGTAAACCCCGATAACCGGCGTTATTGCGAACAAAGGATGCCAACGTTCCCAGCTGTGCTTCCTGGGCAATCCGGTTTTCGCGATCGACCAGGGGAATTTTCCCGGCGGGCAGATGCGCCAACTCTGGATTTTTTGTTTTGAGCGCCGTCCACACATCCGCCTCCTGACGCCAGCCCACCACTTCTTCGCTCAGGGAATTATACCCATCGTTGTGAAGCGCTTCGTGGGCCAACATGGCGGCTAACGCCTCCGGTGGGGCGTCCCGGTGCTTTTCATTGATGAAAATGACTTGCTCGCCTTGATTGCTGATCCAGCTCAGGGCGTCGTACTGGCTCAACCCTTTGTGCAACGTCTTCATATCCTTGAACAGGATGCGAACGGGCTTGTCGGCAATCCACGTCAAAGCGCTTTCGGCCTGCGGCAGGCTTTCCATTAAGCGGAACGCCTGCAGAATGCCCGCTTCCCGAGTACACCGCAGATAGATCGCAAGAGGCCGCTGGGTTTCCGCCTGAACCACGGGAGATACCAAGCTAATAGCAGCGAACAGCAGCAATAAGCTGGATAAAATGGCATGGATCCCATAGCTTCCATAATAGATGCAACGGGATCCAAAACGCATCGAAATCATCATTAGAGCAGCACCTTGCATGATTGGGGCGGTATCGGGACGGTAAGAATTAGAATGCCCAACTTTAGTATATATAAGGATATCGACATCCCTAAGGGAACAGTTGAACTAAATACACGACGAATACATTTATTGTAGGAGCAAGCGGTTCCTTCGCAAGGCATGAGCTTCACGAATGGGCGACATACGTTACAAAAGGACGAGATAAAGAAAGATACACTACAACGACAAAAGGATGAGTTAAAAAATTTAAAATAAATAAAAACAAGTTTTTAATCTTGCTTAAATTCCGAACAAAAGCGCTAAATGCCTGAGTTTTGGACTTTAACAATAAAAAAATAAATTAAGATATGTAACACTCTAGCGTTGGGCGTTGACTCCGCAATGTCCTTGCTACACGAAGCTCAAGCCAACTCGATTGAAGGGATAGGAGACGACTGCTCGATTGGAATGTATGCCCCAAACATGAAAAGTGATAAAATACTGAATCTACGGACGCAATAGAACCTTGGTTACAAATTTACATCCCGTTACATTCCTACCTGAGCAGCACAAAACAACCCGAAGTGTTTTTCATATACTTACCGGAAGGGCTTAATAGGTCGGCTTCGGTTGTTTTGGGTTTGTAAGTCAACAGGACGCGTACCTGGTTAGACGCGCGTCTTGGGGAGGAGGTTGCTATGTAACGGTTATTTTCGGGAGGGAACCATTCCACCATGACCAATACGATAGGACTTAAAAAAGAAAAAGCCACCAAATCGTTTGACGAATTGCTGGATGAACTCAAGAACAGCCCTTCGGAGAAAGTACGTTATAACGCCGCCCGCATGCTGGGTGAAATGGGCGATGCCGCCGGTGTGGAGCCGTTGATTGATGTACTCAAGCATGACAAAAACGGCTCCGTGCGCTTGTACGCCGCCCGTGCATTAGGTGAACTTGGCGATGCTCGCGCCACACTCCCCCTCATTGAATCGCTGCGTGAAGACCGTAACGTGGATGTCCGCGTCCGTGCCGCTCGCGCATTGGGTCGTTTGGGTGGTGTGGAAGTGGTGCTTCCTCTCGTGGAAGCGCTCAGCGACAACAACAGCCAAGTGTGTCTGACAGCGGCGGATGCGTTAATTGAGATTGGACACATTGCCGTGCAGCCTCTGGTAGAAAGCTTGTGGAGCGATAAGGTGAACGTCCGTTGCGATGCAACCCGCGCTCTCGGTGAGCTGGCCGATCCGGCGGCAGTGGATGCGCTGATTGGCGTGTTGACCGATGAATGGGTGAACGTGCGGATCTATGCCGTCCAATCGCTCGGTAAAATCGGCGATCGCAAGGCTGTACCGAACTTGATTGGCGTTTTGGAGAACGATACTGAAAACGATCTGGTTCGCGCCGGTGCCGCTAACGCTCTGGGTATGTTGAAAGACGCTCGTGCGTTGTTGCCGCTCCGCAATCTGATTATGAAAGCCGAAGAGCTGGGTGAAATTGAAGATACCGCTCTGAAAGCCTACAAGCTGATTATGGCGGCCAACTGGAAAAGCGCTCCCGGTGGCGCGGCAGGCAAAAAAGCGGCAGCGGCTGCCTCCAAGGAATAATCTAATTAATCCAATTGCTAGCTATAAAAAAGCCTTCTCTTCCAAAGGGGAGGCTTTTTTTTATTGCGAACTAGGACTTAGGACGCGTCAACGTGAATAAAGCCATCGTACCGAGCGCCATCAGAAGAGCTGCAAGGCCAAATCCGAACACGGGTGAAATAGCCGTCCATACAATACCAACCGCCGTGCTGGAAATGAAACTGGCTCCGCCATTAATCAGGCCAAGCGCCCCATAGCTCGTTGTGAGCGTTTCGGCTTGCACCATGTCGGCGGTTACGGTTGATTCGAGTGCCTCTTGTACTGCCGTATACAGCCCTGCAACAAAGAAAATCGCCGCCAGCACAGGCACACTATCGACCCTCAGCCAGAATGCCTGCGCCGTCAGAACGGCCGTCAACACACCCAGAAGATAGCCGATTCTCAACATTGGCAGTGACCCAAAACGGTCGGCCAGCACGCCGACTGGATAAGACACGGCCACCTGAACGAGGTTTCGCCAGGCGTAGAGTAGACCGGCTATTTGAGCAGCATGCACGACGCCCATTGAAGCCGTGAGCATCTGTGTGGCGGCCAAAATCAGCAAGCTATGCGAGAAGTCCCCCATGCCGAAAATGCCCACCGCGCCGAGGTAGCGCTTAAAGCGCTCCGGCAGTCCGTGCAAGGTTTTGAAAAATCGCAGCGCTGGATTGGGCGAGTGTTCTGTATCTTGCACCAGCGTAAAGAAGGCGAGCACGGCCAATACGCCGGGAATCACGGAGAGCCACAAGACGAAGCGGAATGGCCCCGACGGATCGCCCCAATGCCACGCCTGCGCCATACCCAGCAGCATCACGCCCAGTAAGGGACCAGCCACAGCCCCAATGGTGTCCATGGCCCGGTGGAAGCCAAACGCACGACCGCGTGTTTCTGGGCTAACGGCCTGCACAACGATGGCATCCCGTAATGGGCCGCGCAGACCTTTCCCAAACCACGAAACCAACCGGCCAAGCAGCAGGAAGGGCCAGCCTGTCGCTAGGGCAATCAGCGCTTGTCCTAACGGCGTCAAGCCATACCCAATCAGCACCAGCATTTTACGATGGCCAAGCTTATCCGCGATGTAGCCGGACACCATCTTGGTTAAGCTGGCGAGGGCGTCGGCGCTGCCTTCAATGGAACCCAACGCGGCAGCCGGAAGACCGAGGACCGCCAGGAAGCCCGGTAAAATAACCGTAGTCGTTTCGTAACAGAAATCACCCAACGCACTGGTTACACCCGCCCCCGCCACGGTCCGGTTGAGCCAGCCCTTAGGCGGTGGCATCGATTCGCCGGGTGAGATCATCATCCCTTCATCCCCTCATCTCCTCGTCGCTTGGCTCAGACATTTTGCTGAAAACGCGGTAAACGCGTACTCCTTTTTATAGAGATTTATGTTTATAGAGATGTATGGAGAGCATTGAGTTTAACCCTTCTCGCCAACCTGGAGCGACGCCGCACCAAAGAGGAAAGAGCGGGTTTGGACGCGCTGAAAGCCGATCGACTCAAACATTGTCTTGAGCTGAGGCGGCGTCAAAAAATGCGCCGTCGAACGGGATAAATAATCGTATGCGGCGGCATCCCCCGCCAAAAGCGCCCCAAACCGAGGCACGATGTAGGTCATATAAAGGTGCTGGGGAGACCATCGGGGGGCTGGGCAGGTATCCAGATTGACGAGCCGCCCGCCCGGTTTCAACACCCGGCGCATTTCCGACAAGGCCTGCGGAATGTTCGTCACGTTACGCAATCCAAAACTGATAGTCACCCCGTCAAAGGTGTCATCAGGGTAGGGCAGCGCCAGCGCATCGCCTTGCACAAAGCGGATGCGGGCATCATCCGCAAAACGCTGGCGGGCAACTGTCAGCATGTCCGGCGAAAAATCCAGGCCATCCACCTGCCCCGTCTCACCCACGGCGGATAACAACAGGCCCGCGAGATCCCCGGTTCCCGTACACACATCGAGAGCGCGCATGCCCGGCTGTAATTGGAGGGCCGCACAGGCAAACCGCTTCCAGCGACGATGCATCCCCAGGCTAATCCAATCGTTGAGGCAATCGTAACGCGCTGAAATCCGATCGAACATCCGCTGCACCTGGACCGCCTTGGCAGTTTGGGCGGCTTGCGGTTCGGGCAGAACGGCGGCCAAATCGGAACAGGATTCGGAAGAACGCTTAGGGGAAGTCATCATAATCGGGTATTGTCGCACAGAGGCGTTACACCCGCATCATTCCAACCGCTCGGACGTTACGCCCAGCAGAGAGGTCAGTCGCGCCGGATCGGGCGTGATGAACAAGGTCTTTTCCTGGCGATACGTGACATGGCCGGGGTAGGAATGCGGAATTTTACGCACGTAGCGGCTTTGTGTGTACGTGACGGGAACGTTAACGCTGTGTCGAGCCGCGCTGTAGTACGCCGCCAACATGGCCGCTTCCTCTAGAGTGGCCTTGGGGAGCGCATGCTCTATCCTATTGTCGTCCCCTTCCCCACCATCGTCTCCATGATTCTGCTCGGTCTGATGTTGCAATGCTCCAAGGCGGATAAGCACATGGGAACCTGGCATCTGGTGTACATGCAGCCAGTAGTCGGTGGATCGCGATAAACGGCCCACCAGCGCATCATTCGCTTGAGCGCTTTTCCCCAGTAGAATCTCCAAGCCATCGGACGACTGCACGCGAACCACACCCGACGGCCAAGCCGCATCGCCATTCCCAGCCTCTTTTTTATGACGTTTGGCTTTCGGATGCTTGGCCTTTCCATTGGCTTTTTTTCCGCCCGTGAGTTTTTTCGCGGAGATGGTGTTTCCAGAGACATCCCCCAGTCCTTCTCCTGGCAGCATGCGATCTTGAAGTCCCGCCATGGCCACATCCAGCTCAATCGCATTGAGTTCGGCCAGCGTATCGGCACACGTCGCCAGTTGGCGCAAAGTTTCCAAGAAATCGAGCGTGTCGCGCAAGGGACCGGCCATTTGAACTCTCAGGACTTGGCGTGCCTTGGCCTTTTTCGCTCGCCGATAGTACAGCCGGGCATTCTCAACCCAGCCCAACGTCGGATCAATGGGAATAACCCAAGGAGAGCCATCTTCATAGCGGCTCAGCGTTACCGAATGAACGGGGGCGTTCTCCAGTCTCATCGGGCCTTCGGATGGCACTTCTCCCGCACTGTAGGCTGCCAACAGACGATCGCCCGTCGCTTGCCACTGGGCAATCTCGCTTGCTTCCCGATCATTGGGGCGCTCGGATGCAGCAGATCCATCCGATGCGGCGTCGCCACAATCCGACAAACCGGCTAACCCCATCTCACGGGCGCGGCGCTCCATACGCTCCACACGACGAGCTAACATCGCCTGGATCTGAGTTCGCCGTTGATGCAGACGCGAGGTTCGTAAACCCGCTTGGAAGTAATCCGCCACCATGTCGTTGGCGGTGGCGTATACACGCCAACCCATTGGCTCCGTTGATTTTTCATGCCCTTCAACAGGAGATGCACCCGGCGGGCCACACCCCGGCGGTCCGCACAATGTAAATTCTGACCCGGATAACAGCCCAGCCTTCTTTGAAGCGCCTCCCTCCATTGATAGGCTGCGGATGGCCGGACGTAAATTCCGACCGGATTCCAAATCGCACAACGCCTGATAGACCCGTTCTCCGGCATGCGGAGCGGACGGATTGCATTCGGCCAGAACAGCCGCTAGCATCGCACGACCCCAGCCCGCCAACTGGCGGTTGAGATACATGGCCATCGGCTCTTCCGGCGGGCAATGATCGTACAAGGCGCAAAACGCCGCGATGCTCATCGTGGAAACCAGGCGTTTCCCAGCGGGAAAGGGTGGTGGCGCGTAAGGCAGGCCAGCCGCCAGCTCTCGATATTGGCTCATCCGCTCACTGACGCCATGCGCCACCGCCAACAGATCGCCGGTCTGTTTGTCCACCAGCAGCATGTTGCTGTGCTTGCCCATCAGCTCCAGCGAGAGCATCAACCGGACGCGCTGGCCCAGTTCGTTATCGTTTTCAAAATGTAGATTCAACACACGTTCACCCGGTAGGGTGTCCGCCATGAGGAACGAGGCTCCGTGCAGGCGCTTACGTAGTCCCATACACAGGGCCGTCGGCTTATCAAACGTCTGTAAGGTAATTTGCTGACGCTCCTGGCTATCGGCCAAAAAGACACAGGGCGCTTCCGCACCCAGGTGAATATAGAGCAAATCCCGCCCGGAACGCTGGCCACCGGCGCGCACGGCCCCGCCCCAAAAAGTCAGCAGGAATTCCCGCGCACTCGGATGATAGATTTTTTGCACCCGGCTGTGCGCCAGCATCTCGCGCCATTCGCCCGCCACCGCTTTCAAAGTAACCGCATCCAGGGTTTGCATGAGTGTCTTTCCGTCGCCAATCACCCTGTCATGCTGGCCGATTCGGAGCATGCCTGTCAATCCGCATCGGATTGGGAAACGTGCTAAAATGACCTCGTTTCACGGATTTCCGCCTTTCGGCTCATCTTTTGATTTACTTGGTTGATTCACCTTTAACATCCAACCGTGCGAGGTATCCCCATCATCATGCATCTCCTGCCGTCTTTGTCCCGCTCCTCATCCATCAATCCCAATGCAATCGGACCTCGACGCAACCGTCAGCGTGGCTTGGGTGCCGCCGTCATTGCCCTGATTGTCGTGGTCGGCACGATCCTCATGCTCGGCCTGTGGGTCATGGGTGGATACAATGGCCTCGTACAAATGGACACGATGGTGCAAAATCGAGCCTCCAACATTGACTCGCAGTTGAAACGGCGGGCGGATCTTGTGCCGAACTTGGTAGCGACCGTCAAAGGGTACGCCACGCATGAGCGGGGTGTTTACGCCGATATCGCCCAGGCCCGCAGCCGTCTTTTGTCGGCGGATGTGCAGCACAATCCCGCAGGGGCCGCAGCGGCCAATGCGTCATTTAACAGCGCGATGGGCCGCTTATTGGCCATTGCCGAAAATTATCCCCAGCTTCAGGCCAACCAGAACTTTATCCGCCTGCAAGACGAACTGACCGGGACGGAAAACCGCATTAACGTCGCGCGGGTGGAGTACAACGAGGCTGTGCGAGATTACAACACAAGCGTCCGCATGTTCCCCGGCAGCGTCATCGCAGGAATCACCGGCTTTCATCCCCGCGCGTTCTTTGAAGCGTCCACTGCTGAAAAAGCCACACCCAAAGTGGCGTTTTAATTATGTCAAGATGGGCATTTATCCTGTTGGCGTGGCTGATCCTCCAGCCCTTGGGCGTTTTACAACCCGCTCAACATAACCAGACGGCAGCGCTGGCCATGGCCCAAACCATGACGCCAGCGGCGAGCGCCACCCCGGAAGCCCGGCGGGTTATCAACACGATTCCACCCACGCCACAGGGATTGTCCATTTACGTGACGGATCCCGTTGGTTTGCTGACGCCCGACGATAAAGCCCGCCTGCAACAACGCCTGCAAGCGCTGGATGAAAGTGGCATCGCCCAGATTGCGGTGCTCATTCTGCCTGACACCGATCGCGATCTATCGGAGTTTGCGCCGCTGATTATGAACAAGTGGGATATTCAGCACCACAAAAAGAAAGACGGGCTTCTGGTGCTGGTCAACGCGGAGCGAGTGCAGCACGGGTTGTCAGGCAACCGCATTTTTGTCGCCACCGGCTACAACCTGGAAGGTCGCTTGCCGGATGCCGTGGTGGGTCGCGTGCTGGATACTATTGCGTTGCCCGCCTTCGCGCAGGGCAACTTCTCTGGTGGCGTTACGCAATCAACGCTTATGCTCGCGGACATGCTGGCGGGCAAACAGCCTTTGCCGCAACCTCGTCACAAATCGCAGTCTCCTGACGGTGTCGCCTGGGTTATCCTGATTATCATTCTGTTTTCGCTTTTTAATGCGTTTCGACGCCGTGGGGGCGGCATGTATTGGGGCGGGGGCGATTATGGCGGAGGAGGCGGCTTCGGCGATGGCGGCGGGAGCGACTTTGGCGGGGGTTTTGGGGGCGGCGGCGATTCCAGCGGCGGCGGCGGAGCCGGGCGTTAGTTCAGCGTGACAGGACCTTGGAGAGGAGAAGGATAAACCGACCCAGCTTCTGTTTTTTTAAGCAGTATCTGTATCTGTTTTAGGAAAAATTGTGCGATCTTGTTTTTAAAAGATTGAATGTTAGCAGCTTTTCTTTTCTTGAGCTCTTCTTTGATGAGCTTTTTAACCTCGGTATACTCTCCTACATAGCCCCCTTCATGACCATTTTTGCGTATAGCCGCTAGACTTTCTTTAAGAGACGATGATGTTATTTTCTTATTTTCAAGTAAGTGCTTAACCACCTCCAAACAACCATTTTTAGCTGCTGCTTGGAAGCTCAGGTCGAGGCCTTCCTGCGTTACATCCCCATCCTTAAGTAAGAGAGTCACCACATCTCGATAACCTTCCTCAGCTGCTAATTGGAGGCATTCACCACGGCTACTTGAATCTTCTATTTTGAGCGAGAGGCATTTAATCATATCGAAGAAGGCATTATAAGAGAGCTTTAGCTTTCTTTGCTCATAATAAGCCTCTTTGTTTTTGTATTTGATGTAATTAGTGATTGCATCTTTAAGACAACTGGCAAGGAGTTCTGAATCTTTCACCCGAGGTAATAAGAGCTTACCGAGCTTTAGCAGGCCTATACCTTCTATTATAATGTTACCATCCTGTGTTACAATTTTCGTAGTACCAGCGTTAATTACCTCATTGAAGATAGGTTCAATGAATGCATCAGGTAAGTATTCAATTACCGCTTGGTGGGTATCTTCTTCTAGACGTAGACTATTTTTTCGGGCTGCTTCTTTGAGACCCTTAATCACCTGTAGATAAAAATCTTCTTTTTTTGTTAGTGAATCGAAAAAAAGCTGAACCACTTTTGCGTGACCATTTTCGGCTGCTATGTGGAGAGCATCTTCACGAATATCCTTGTCTACATAAGGTAAGAGGAGTCTAACCACTTTTGCGTGACAATTTTCGGCTGCACCTTTAAGCCCCTGGTTACGGGTCCACGTAGGAGGAATCCCATAAAGCTTCGTTACGGGAGGAGATAAAAAGAGCTGAACCACCTCAGCACGACCATTTTCGGCTGCTATTTTGAGAGCATCCCTACGACCATCATCGTTTGCATCAGGCAAGAGGAGCTGAACCACCTTGGTATGACCATTTTGGGCTGCACCTTTAATTCCATGGTTATAGCTCCACAGAGGGGGCTTATAAACATCCTTTACGCGAGGAGATAAGAAGAGCTGAACCACCTCAGTACGACCATTTTCGGCTGCTATTTTGAGAGCTTTCCCACGAATATCCTTGTCTACATAAGGTAAGAGGAGCCTAACCACTTCTACGTGAGCATTTTTGGCTGCTGCTAAGATGCCCTTGTCGAGGTGCTTTGTTGAATAAGGTAAGAGGAGCCTAACCACTTCTGTATGACCATTTTTTGCTGCTGCTTTGAAAGCGGCGGCAAATATCTTTTCATTCCGGCGACCATTTTCGACTGCTGCTTTGAAAGTCGCCAAAAATATCTTTGGATCCAGGGAAGTATTTTTAGCTGCTTTGTAAGTCGCCAAAAATATCGTTGCACCCTTTTCATTTGCTTCATTTGCTGTTTTGAAAATGGCCTCTGCATTCAGGGGAGCATTTTTGGCTTCTCCTTCTAAAATGTTGCGCAATATCTTTTCATCTTCAGGCGTTGGCGCTTTGGAAGCATAAGGTCCTGTAAGTTTTAGGATACCTTGAACAGCTCCTACGTTATTTTTTCCAGCCGCTGTTACTAAATCAAATTTCATTTGATTTAGCGTCTCGTCTGTAGCGTTTACAATGGCAGGATGGTACCGGAGTTCAGGAAGAAGGTTTAAAAAACGATTTGTGAAATCTTTATCCTTTGGTAATTGAGGCTGTTGAGCCTGTAGTTTCAGATATTCTGGGTATTGGGCGTGTAGCAGATAGTCTTGGTATAAATTTTTTATATAGTGCTTAGGGTTTGTCATGAATTCATCAGGAAAAGTAAAGTCATTATTTACCTGAGAATCATCTTTCGATAAGAATTTTGAAGTGTTCTCTACCCCTATGGAGGACGCTTGCAAAGAAGATGCCGACTTTGTGTTTAATCTACCAAGTCTAGGCTGTCTAAATTGCTCTTTAATAAACTCTGCATGCAGCCCTTGTAGATAGTGCTTAGCCTTTATCAATGAATTTGGCTTTAAATTAAAAGAGGGGATAATGTTCTTTTGAGGGATAATGGAAGAATCATCTCTTGATAAGAGTTTTGAAGTGTTCTCTGCCTCTATGGAGGACGCTCTCAAAGAAGGTGACGAGCTTGTGTTTAATTTACCAAGCCTGGGAGAAGGCCTCCCGGAAAAATAAGGCGATGAGGAGGCGGAAATGATAGTCATCATTTTTGCCTTATATAAAAGATATCAATCGAGCAATCTTATCATAAAGGGACGGGGGAAATGTTCAGCAAAAAACTTCCGTTACAATGCTCAGAGAAGGGCTTGTTTTGAGAGCTATACTAAAAATAGAGGGCTGGAACCTGCTATAATCCTGCATAGTTAAGGTATGCAAACAAACGGATATAAGCTAACCGTGCAGGACGTCGCATCACACAGCCTAATTCATGGGGATTTCCATCCGGCCCGGGACACGCGGCTATTCCGGGTGACGGCGCGCTTGGGTGGGATTGCGCTGGCGATCCTCGTCCTGTTGGCGATGCTGGCGTATGGCGTCAAAGTCCATTTTGAGGGACACATCAACCGGCTGGCGCGTGATACGCGGGAAATGAGCGAAGAAAACAAGTCGCTTCAGGTGCAGTTGAACCGTTTGCGCTCCTATAAAAATGTAGAAACGGCAGCGGCCCAGGTTCCCCATTTGCGTTTGCCGCCCATTGTCCTGAACGTGCGTATGGCCAACGTGCCGCGCTTACCGGATATGCCGCCGCCCCACCGGGAGTTCCCGCGTGTCTACGGGTACTAGACCACCGGCGTCGCGCCGCGTTGGCTTGCGGGAGCGTCAGCGCCCTCCCCGTCAGCGCCGCCAGGGCGTCGATGAGATGATGCCGCGTTCACGTTTTGCGACCGGACGCTTCCGCATTGTGATTCTGCTGCTGGTGCTGGCGGCCCTGACGGTTCTGGCAAAGCTGTTCTACATTCAACTGATTGATGCCGGGGCGCTTCGAAAAAAAGCTCAGCAATCCCGAAACCAAGCCCTCTCCCTGTATAATCGCGGGCGCATCCTGGATCGCAATGGCGTGATTCTGGCGCAGGATACCGTGTTGTACGATCTGTTCATCCATCCCGCCTATTTTTACGGTATTCCACGAGATACCATCGCCGCCGCGCTGGCTCCCGCCTTGAATCGACCCGAATTGGACATCATTCACAAGCTGCGCGAGCCCTACGGCACGATTGGCGTACAAAAAAATCTGACCCATGCGGATATGCTTCGCATTGCCGCCATTCGCATTCCACGCATCGCCCGCGACCCCAAAACCCACAAGCTGATTCTCAATGAGGCCGGCCATCCGGTGACGCGGCCCGTTCCCCTGCCCGGCCTGGATTTCGTTCGCAAAAACGTACGGAACTACCCGCAGGGCAGTCTGGCCGCGCACGTACTGGGATATGTCAACGATGAGGCGGGCGTCAGTTCCGGCGTGGAAGCCTCGGCGGCTCAAATCCTCAAGAAACGCCCGCTGGATTTGAACGGCACTGTATTGGACGGACACGGCAACTTGGTGGCGCTCGATGTGCTGGATCCGCGTCAATTGGTGACCTTGCCCAAAGCCGCTGATGTCGGCCTGACGCTGGATGCCCGATTGCAATATGTGGCCGAGCGGGAATTGGCGATCGGCCTGGCGAAATCCCATGCCCAGCGGGGAACGGTGATTATGCTGGATCCGCGCACGGGGGAATTGCTGGCGTTTGCCGTGCAGCCTGGCTACCAGCCGGATGAATTTTACAAGACACCGCCGGAAGATCTGAAAAACTGGGCGGTGACGGATGTCTATCCGCCCGGTTCCACGTTTAAAATTCTCACCGTGGCGGCTGGATTGGAAACCGGTGTGATTAACAAAAACACGCGGATTCTCGACACGGGCAAAATGAAAATCGGCGGCTGGACCATTCAGAACTACGATTACAACAAGCACGGCGCGCCCGGCATGATCGATCTGGTGTATCTGTTGATGCACTCCAGCAATATCGCGAGCGCCAAAATCTCCCTAATGATACCGATTCCAGCCCACCATGACGTGTTGCAGCGCATTGGCATTGGCTCCAAAACCGGCGTGGATTTGCCCGGCGAATCAAAAGGCATTTTGTTGCCGCAATCCGCCTGGGATGAATCCACCCATGCCTCCATTGGCTACGGATACGGAATGGCGGCGACGCCGCTGCAAATTGCTTCCGCCGTGGCGGCCATCGCCAATGGCGGCGTGTGGAATTCTCTGCATATTATTCGCGGGACTGCCGTCACGCATCGGCGGCTTTTTTCCGAAAAAACCTGCACGGATATGCGTGATCTGCTCACCAAAAGCATTCAGGATGCCGCCAGCTCGACTGTGCGATTGGAAACGGTTGCCGTAGCGGGCAAAACGGGGACATCCCGCAAGCCGAACCCAAACGGCCACGGCTATAGTCCTAATGTCTTCACGTCCTTCGTGGGCTTTTTCCCGGCGCAAGCGCCTCGCGTCCTGGTTATGGTTGTCGTGGACAGCCCTCATATGGCGGAGGCATGGGGCAGCACCGTCGCCGGCCCCATTTTCCACAATATCGCGGAAGAGACCGTCAGTTACCTCGGCCTGAATCCTGCTAAAATAAGGATGGGAATGCTTTCTCCCATTGATCGGGTGCATGCGGGAAGCACGCAGGCGCCTCATCCAGTGGTTCCTTTTCCAACCGGCAATGCAACGCCGATGAGTCCGCCCATTTCACACCCGGCCGGACTCAATACCCGCACGTAATTTGTCTTTACGCCAATCTTCCCCCATTCTGGAGAGACTGCCACCATGACCATCGCCTCAACGTCCCCCCGAACATTGGCCGAGTTCCTGCCTTTTGTATCGGACGCCACCATTGGCATGGCTTCGGACGCCAAACCGGGGGCGATTCTCGGACAGTATCCAGCACTCTCGCGTCCCGTACTCGGCGTGACGTCCGATTCCCGCCAGGTAGGGCGGGGCATGGTGTTTGTCGCCCTGGATGGCAGCAAGACGGATGGGCATCGCTTTTTGTCGGATGCGGCCCAGGCTGGAGCATCCCTGCTTGTGATTCAGGCGGAGCGTTGGGACAGTCTTCGGCAATCCGGCGGTTTGCCTTCGGGAATCCCCATTCTGGCAGTCCCCGATCCGTGGAAGGCATTGGCTGAATTGAGTGCCGCTCACCATGGCTTTCCAGGGAAGGCGCTGCGTCTGATCGGCGTGACGGGAACCAATGGGAAAACAACGGTCACTCACCTGATTGAAACCATGCTGCGTGACAATGGCCAGACCGTGGGATTGATTGGCACGCTGGGCCGCAAAACCAGTCGGGAAGCTGCCTATGACGACACAGGCCATACCACCCCGATGGCTCCCGATTTGCAGGAAATTCTGACGGAGATGCGCGCGGACGGCGTGGAATCCGTGGTGATGGAAGTCAGCTCCCATGCGCTGGAGCAATACCGTGTTCACGGCTGCGATTTTGAAGTGGCTGTTCTCACCAACATCACGCAGGATCATCTCGATTATCACAAAACAATGGAGCACTACTGGCAAGCCAAGGCGTTGTTGTTTCGTCACCTGACGCCTCCACCCAAAGCATCCCAAGCGAGCGCCGTTTCCCGTCCGCGCCCTCGGATTGCGGTAATCAACCGCGATTCGGCCTATGCACAGGAATTTATCGATGCCTGTCCAGCGGGTGTCACCGTCACCACATACGCGATTGAAGACGCGGAAGCCGCCATTCGCATCCGCGATGCTCACTACAGCACGGCGGGTTCCACGTTTACCGTTATTACCCCGGTGGGAGAATCCCCGGTTCGCCTCAAACTGGGGGGCCGCTTCAGCGTATACAATGCGCTGGCCGCTCTGGCGACGGGTCTCGCCATGGGCATTCCATTGGCGGACGCGATTGCCTCTATTGAAGCGGTAGAAGGCATCGCTGGACGCTTTGAAGCCGTCTGTGAGCAGCCTTACGTCATTGTCGATTATGCCCACACACCGGATGGACTGGAAAATGTATTGAATGCCGCGAAGGCCATTTTGCCTTCCGGGGGGCAATTAATCACGGTGTTTGGCTGTGGTGGGGATCGCGATGCGACCAAGCGCCCCAAAATGGGCCGCATCGCCGAGCAATTATCCGATGTGCTGGTAATTACCTCAGACAATCCGCGTAGTGAAGATCCGCAACAGATTATTACCGACATTATTTCCGGGATCCGTCGGTTTGAAGCCGGTCGGATGACCGTAAACGCCGATCGCCTAGAGGCTATCCACCAGGCGATCGATTTGGCGAAACCCGAAGATATTGTGGTTGTGGCAGGCAAAGGCCACGAGAATTACCAGATTCTAGCCGACCGCACCATCCACTTTGATGACCGCGAAGCCGTCCGCGAATACATTAAAACCCGCCGCGCGCCCTCCTCGGTCTGAGTTGGAGAGCGCTCACGGTTACTATTTATAATCATTTTCTAAATGATTCCGTGCATGGGCATTCTGTTTTTTTTATCATCTCCTGATAACTACTACTTTAAGTAAGTAGTTATCAGGAGATTGATTTAATGGCTGTTCCCCCCTAGTGGCATTCGTCCTCCGTCGCCTACTTCTACTACACCTCTTCCTCCTCCTCCAGGCTATTACGCTCCTCCGTTGCAGTCGCCTCCAGGCTATTTTGTTTCTCAAGCTACGACTTCTCCACCTCCACAGGAGGAGGCTCCTCCTTCTAATAAAAAGAGGTGGTCGTTGTCTCTATTTGAAAAGTCTCCAGAGGAAACCTGGAAAAAATTACAAAAAACACTCTTATAATGCAAGGCTCCCAGAAGTACAGTCTTCTCTATTGCCTACTACAACACGAATAATAACAGCATTTAGCCCTAACATAATATTGGCAAAAACGTTGCCGAATAATTTGTATGAGGCATTAGCACACTTCCACAAGAGTGCTAAAGAGGAAGAAGCCCACCTAATAAATGACATACCGGAGGGATCAAGTACTGCTGAACGTAAATCAGAAAAGAGTCTAAAGTTGGTACAGAACATTCTTTCGCATCTTAATAAGCTATTGCCAAACCCGCCTCGCTAAACTGAGGCAAACGTTTGAAAGCGATACCAGTTTTTTATTTGGGAGTGGAACAATTGGATAGATAAGTAGTCATATTCTCCCCAAAGGGAGGGTATGCCATGAAATGCTTGCGTTGTGGGAGCGAGAACAGCATTAAAAGCGGCTTTGTTCGTAATAAGCAACGTTTTGAATGCAAGGATTGCCATTACCATTTTGTAGAGCGAAATCCACAAACGGGCGACGAAGAACACCGGCAGGTCGTGAGACTGTATTGCAGTGGAATCAGTTTCCGGCAAATCGGCCGTCTGCAAGGCGTTTCTCATACTACGGCCCGCCGCTGGGTTAAAGCATTTGCTGAGCAGTTGCCAGAAGCGACCAATAAAAAGCCAGTTTCCGTAGTGGAGTTGGATGAGCAGTGGCACTTCCTTCAAAAAAACGCACAAGCTCTGGATTTGGAAAGCGGTCGATTATGAAACCGGGCAACTCTTGGATTGGGAATTAGGGGGTCGGGATATGCTGACTTTTCGGCGGCTGTACCAGCGTGTAGAAGAACGATTTCAGCCGAATTTGTATTGTGCTGACCACTGGGAAGCTTACCGTCAAATTGTTCCAGAAGAGAAGCTCATTCAAAGTAAATCAGCAACCAGTCGTGTCGAAAGTAACAATGCCAGTACCCGACATTGGTTCGCTCGCTTTAAACGCAGAACTTGTGTTGTTTCCCACTGTCAGAAAATGGTCAACCTCACTCTCCGACTGCAAACCATCTGGAATACTCTCTTTTAACTATTCCCTTGTTCCACTCCCTTTTATTTTTAGACAGGCTTTTGTCTCTACTTATGATCGCTAGCTAGCAAGCTGAGTTATTAGGTTGTCGCCATATGTTATCAGCTTAACAACAAGGTAAAAATTCTTGCTCAGTACTCCAAGTGTTTAAATTGTCTGTTCAAACTCAATTACCACCTAGCTGAATGAGAGTGGTTAGATGTTGATATGGCACCACCCGGCTGAAAGACAACCGGGTGGTGTAGTGGTCAATTTATTTTGTGATCCGGGTTATTTTGGTGCCTTTAAGACTGACCCCAGCCATCAGACCTTTTTGATCAACCGCAAAGGCCAGCACGGGTTTATTTAAGCTCCTGGTATCCACGGTGCCTTGCGTACCAACGTCAACCACGGCCACCGTGGCGTCTCCTCCCAGATCCCAACCGGCGCTGCTGCGGAATCTCTGCAATGCGTCATTGGTCATAAAGGCAATGATCAAGGATTGCCGTTGGCCGCCAATCTGAAATCCCCAGGAAAGGCCCACCAAATTGTAATAGCCGCTCACTCGGTTATTGATGATCAGTTCGCCGTCCGCAAACTTTCCACCCACCACGAAGCCAGCGTTATACAGGTGAGGAAAGACAAGAATACCTTTTGCATCCTGCAAGACCTTGCTTCCTTGGGGAACCTTGGCGCGAAAATCGCTTAGAGCCGTCTGAGTCCATGCATTAATTTCCTGTGCCGAGGCGGCTAGGCTTTCCTGTTTTAATCCGGTAATGCCGATTGGTCCAAGAAGCAAGCAAGCAAGAGAAATAGCAAGTACCTTCATATCGGAGCGTTTCATCGTTTTCCCCTCCCTCTTCTTTTAAGTTTTTAATCAGATACTTTACCAGAGCACAGGTCAAGAAACATTCCCCGGCTTGGGAATTGAACGGGCTATTTGCAGAAGGGTAAAATCCGTGCTTTTCGGCAATGTTTATTTCTGCCAACATATGGTTTCATTGATTGTGTATGCTTTCATTTCTATTTGTGGGGAGGAGAAAAAGCGGAAGAGAAAGAAAGAGAGGGGCTTATGCTGTGGACTATTTTTAGCATCTTATTGGTACTCTGGCTTGTTGGGGTGGTGACCCACTATACACTCGGCGGTTTCATCCATGTTCTTCTTGTCGCTGCCGTAGTTATTCTGTTAATTCGTCTGATACGCGGTGGTAGCGCTACTATCTGATTGGCCAGCCTAGTTGGCGGGCTAATTGGTCAGCCTGGCTGACGACTAATTGGCCAGTTTGGCTGGCGAGTTAACTGGTCAGTCTAGCTGGCGAGCTGCCGGAAAATCTTTTTTTCTCCTGAAACAAATTGGTATTTTGACGTCTTTTGGTTAATATTCAGAGGCCGCTTTCAAACTACTAAAACCGGACAGGCTACCGGTAGCATTCCGCATTCCAATTAAAGCGCAAGTGAAGCAATCCGATTGAATGAAAGCTGTGAGTTCAAGCCAATGAGTCAAAGTGAACACATCGCCGATCTGGCTAAGGCATTGTCCAAAGCACAGGCTAAAATGGCCGGGGCTAGAAAAGAGGCACGGAATCCCCATTTGCATACCCGGTATGCGGATTTAGCCAGTGTGTGGGAGGCATGTCGCGGCCCATTGACCGAAAACGGCCTCAGCGTGGTGCAAACGCTGGATGATGCGGATTGCGCGGAAAACCAGATCTGTGTGGTGACCACATTGCTGCACGAATCGGGGCAATGGATCCGCAGCCGCTTGCGTATGGTGGCATCAAGGGTGTCGCGCCAGGGCGAACAGGTGGATCCACAAGTGATTGGATCGGCCATTACGTATGCCCGGCGATATTCACTTGCCGCCATTGTGGGTGTATCGCCGGAAGATGACGATGCGGAAACCGCGATGCAACGGAAAGCGGAGAAAACAACGGCTTCCGTTCAAACTGCAAGCCGGCCCTTTACGCCAAAAACTTCCCGTCCGGAGTCCGAATCCCCGGAAACACAACCTCCAGAGGTAGCGGCGGCGCGTCAGGAAGCTAAGCAACTGGCCAATGAGATCCTGAAACTTGTGCATGATGGCGTATTAAGCAGTGAGGACGTGAAGCGTCACGGCGACATTCCATCCGTTAACGAGGCGTTGAAAGCGGGCGATGTGCAACGTCTGCGCCGCGCTCACCGGCTTGTAACGGAATTTGTGGAGGCTCGGCAAGCATCGCCACAGGCAACAGCCACGAAACCGCTTTCCGTGTAATCAATAAACCCTAGAGAGGTCTATTGCCTAGAATGAATACCCCCATGAATACGCCGGTTTCCTCTGGAGAGCAAACCGAACAATTGAATAGGCGATCGCTGCGGGAAGAGAACAAAACCCTGAAAGTCGAGCTGCAGAACAGTAAAAAACGGGAGCAGCTAACCCAACATATTCTCCAATACGTCGATCATTCCACCGACATCGATTATATTCTCTCGGTTATTTCACAAGAGATTGGCCTCTTTTTTGAAGCGGATCGCTGTCTCGTGATTTACCATCAGGGGAACAATATTCACCAGTCTGTAATGGCCGCCCAATATTGCCGCTCTTTGGACATCCTCCCTATAGAAGAGAAAGACGTTCCCTGGAGCCAGTTTGCATCACTGGTAGAAAATACCGAGAAAAAGATAGAAAATCCCGATAAAAAAGCGCATCCTGCCTTCGTGTTCAATTTTCCTTATCCCGAACAGTTCCCTTCCTTCATGCGGGAATACGGGAAACTGTATGATATTCAATCGATACTCAGTTTTGAAATTCGGTACCAGGATCTGTCTCTCGGTCGGGTTGCCCTGCATCAATGTACTCATCCGCGGGTTTGGCTGCCATGGGAGGTGGATTTCTTTCAATCCCTGGTTCCTTATATTGGATCGTCCTTATATCAGGCGGAATTGCGTCAACAAGAACAGCAGGCAAAACAGGCTGCCGAAGAAGCTAATCGAAAAAAAACAAAGCTTCTGGCTTATGTGGCTCATGATTTCAAGACCCCACTCAATAGCATGGCCCGCTTTATCGACATCGTGGAAAATGACAAGGCAGGAAAATTATCATTAAAACAAAAGGAAGCGATTCAGTATCTATCCGAGGGAATTCAACTATTGCGCGGTATTGTGACCGATATTCTGGATAGAGCGCGTCTGGAAGAAGGGAAGATATCTCATTCCCCTCAATGGTTGGAATTATCCGCGTTTATGGAAGAAATCCGCTTTCTCTTCACGACCATGGCTTCCGAAAAGGCGATTGATCTTCAAATTCACATTGCCCCCCCCTTGCACAAGATTTATTTCGATCCCATGCATCTCAAGCAATTGCTCATCAATCTGGCCAGCAATGCCGTCAAATATAATCACGTCAACGGCCATGTTATCATCCGCTTTTCCGAAACGGAGGACACTGTAAGCGAATCGGAAAGCAGCTCAGACACGAGCGAAAACAGGATGAAAGCACTTCTGATCGAAGTGCAGGATACGGGAATCGGCATTCCGCAAGAAAAAATACCCGATTTATTTACGGATTATTATCGCATTGATTTTTCCCAACCCCCTTCCATTGAAGGGACTGGGCTTGGGTTGTCGTTCGTCAAAAAGCTCGTGGAACTCTACGCCGGGACGATTAAGGTCGATTCCACCGTTGGCGTCGGCTCGACATTCACCCTCACATTGCCCATTTTAACGGCATGATTGTCTGAATGGCTGCCAGCCCGATCAGCCCTCTCACTGAGGCTGCAACTCACCGTAAAGCCAATCATGCACTTTCTGCTGAACTTCCCTGGCGGACTGGCTTAGCCCGTGGTCGTTTCCACGATAAATAATCAACTCTTTGGGTTCATGAGCAATGCGGTAGATCTGCTCGGAGCAGCGAACTGGCAGCACACGATCGGAATCTCCATGCAGCAGCAGGATTGAGCAGCCGCGAGGAAGAGCACTTGCAGCGTCTGTACCATACGACTGTGTGGCAAGAGTGATCACCGTCTTTGGTTTTTGTGAACGCGCTGCAGCCTGGATAACGACTGCGCCACCGAATGAATGGCCAACGAGTCCGATCCCCTTAATGCCTTCGTGTTCAAGGAAATCCAGACCGCCCAATACATCCAAGACCGATGCTTCCAGAATAGTGGAATGGCGAAACTTGAGTCGTAACGAGGCAATGCCTTCCGTCTGGAATTGCCTAGACAGCTTCGAATAAAGATCCTGAGCAGGAGAGTCCCATCCGCCACCTGCCCCACCTACCCAGATGACAGCCGCCTGCGTGGATTCCACGGGATAATAATGCGCTCCAACGTTACCCTGGTTGGTTTTTAGGGTCAATCCTATAAATTCTTGCAATGGCATCGCGTCTTGCTCCCTAATCAGCCTATTTAACAGATGCCTGTCAAAGTAGCTGGCCGGGCTGCCGTTCGATCAAAAAAGGAGGTAGCCTTTGTACCTCCTTCTTGTACCTCTTTTCGCATTATTCTTTTTGTATTTCCTCATATTTCTTGGTTTGCTCTTGGACAGCCTGGCCGCCTTTGTGGCCGATTTCTTGATAGAACTCTTCACCATGGGTTTCAGAAGTCCGCTCGCCACCTTTTCGGCCGGCCTCCTCGACTGTCATGTCCCCTTTACTTTCTTTCCCTTTACTTTCTTGTGGCATGATTAAATCACCTCCTTTTGCCTGCTTATCACTGCCTTATTACTCTTCATTCGGAGAGCGGCCTTCGCTGGAGGGTCGTTCTTCCGGGTGTTCCTTGAAGTATTCAGCCGCCTCATGAATTTCCTGACCCCGAACTTCGCCACCTTTATGGCCGATTTCAGAATAAAATTCGGGACCGTATTTTTCTTTTACGGCCTCACCACCTTTATGCCCAGCTTCCTGAACAGTCATTTGGCCTTGTTCCGGCTTGTCTTGCTCTTCTGGTGCCATGATGCTTCCCCCTGTCTTGGCTATAGTGGTAACGCCTCTGTAATACAGGAATATGATTGAGAAACATTATTATAGGAAACAGGATTTTAATGAATATTCTCTGGGTGTTTAGAAAATGTCGTCCTGCATACGCTCAGGCCGCGTGAACGGATGCGTCCAAGAGCTATGAGACTGGCTATGAAAAGGCTCTTTGCGTTAATCCGTGATTCTCTCTATCGAAGGCTTTGGGGAGGTGGCGTGTAAAATGAGCCACCCGGCGAGGCCCGAAAGCAGGGAGGCAATCATAATGGCGATCTTGGCTGTGTCCGCTAGAATGCCTGTAAAGGCCAGATCGGCAATAAACAGCGACATGGTAAACCCAATACCTCCCAGGCAAGCCAGACCACACAGACGCCGCCAATCCAGCTCACCGGGCCATGCTGCGAGCTTCAGCCGGACGCTCAGCCAACTGAACAGGGCAATCCCGACCGGCTTGCCGACCAGCAGCCCGAGTAGAATACCCAAGATGATCGGATGTCCCCAAGTTTGGGATAGGTTGATGTGGGAAAATGAGATGCCGGCATTGGCCAATGCAAATATCGGCATAATGCCGTAAGTCACCCAGGGGTGCAAGCCATGTTCAAGCCGTTGCAGGGGTGCTTGCGCCTCTTCGCAGAGGGTTTCAATATTTTGAATCCCACTTTGATAGTGTTCTTCACTGATTGCCGCATGGCGATTCCGGGCGATATCCATGGTCTGCAGCAAGCGGAATGCGGCCAGTCCCTCCTTGCAAAAAGACGTCACCTTGATTTTGGAGGAGGCCGGAATGCAGAGTGCCAGCAGCACGCCCGCAATGGTACTATGGATGCCCGAATACAATAGAGACAACCAAAGCAATAGTCCTAGAATCCCATAGGGTAGCAATTGGCGGATGTTCGCCCGGTTCAGCGCAATTAATAACCCGACGATCAGAATGGCGCATGCCAATGGAAGCCAGTGGATGCCGTGGGCGTAAAAGAGGATGATCAGCACAATGGCGCCCAGATCGTCCACAATCGCCAGCGCCGTCAGAAACACTTTGAGCGCATGCGGAATCCGATTGCCCAGTAGCGTCAGCACGCCCAGGGAAAAGGCAATATCCGTTACAGTAGGAATGCCCCAGCCAACGTTAAACGCTGTCCCTGGTGGGTTGATGAGACAATACAGCAGGGCGGGAACGGCCATACCCCCGACGGCTGCTCCAACCGGCAAGGCGGCATGGCGTATATCGGCCAAATCGCCCACCAAAAATTCCCGCTTGATTTCAAGCCCCACTACCAGGAAGAAAACCGCCATGAGTCCATCGTTGATCCAGGTATGCAAGGGCATGGAGAGGGTGAACCGGTCAAAGCCAACAATCAATGGCGCATGCCAGAACTGAAAATAGACCGCTTTCCAGGGGGAGTTGGCCCAAAGCAGCGCGGTGATGGTCGCCAGTAACAACATGACGCCGCTGGCGGATTCCCAGGCAATAAAACGCTGGAAGGAATCCAGAATCAACCTCTGTGCAATGGGTTTTTTCATTGTTCCGTTTCGTCCCGAATTTGGATCAGGGGTGTTATGGATTCTCCATTAACGCTATGTTTGTTCGGAAAAGCGCAAACATTCCCCCATCGGTACTCATCATACCCATCTATAATGCCACAACCGTTCGCAAGATACCAAAAGAGAGAGCACGACCTTAGCGGGCTTAAAAGCACATAATTTAATAGCGTGCCATCCTATTTCTCATTGGCATTAGGGTAGATATTCCATGAAGAGATACGCATTCTAAGCCAAGCAACACATTCCAAATGTTCTCGTTGTAAAACAGGTATAAAATCCAACCGATAAATTCAGTATTATGTCTATTTGGCTGGCTCAGGTTTAGGCGTTATGTGAAATGCTATTCTCGAATTTAAGCAGTTTTCAGATAAGAAGAGCCTTTTCCTCACTGAAAATCAACTGGAATGGCGCTACATTCGCAGGATCCTACATGCTTCACCTTAAGAGCCAGTGAAGCATTGTACCGGTTACAAGCCCCATCATGGTAACAGGATATCCCCGTTGGAATGACAGCGTTGGAACAACAGGAAACGGAAGCCGACCATGAAGAAAGCACTGTAAATCCTTGCCCAGCCATTAAAACCAGTGCAAGGATTGTTGTGATCACAAAACGGACCAACATACTCATCGCACCTTAATGTATACACCACTACGGAACAGCCAGAATACCACCGCATAGTGCAGACACCGATGGTCGCCTATCCTACGAGTGGTTTTGCTGTTAAATACTGCGGTTCGATACTCCGGTTTTAAGAAGAAGATTAAAGCTGAATTAGTCAAACTTCTATACCTGGCTATTCCTGTCAACAATGCCTTTGATATAGAACTCTTCCATCAGAAGAGCAACAGCAATAGCAATTGGCACGGTCAGGATCACGGCTCAAATGCCAAATAAATAAAAAGATCCTCCGGCAAAGAGGCTGAATAGAATCCAAAAGGAATGTAGCCCCGCTGATTTTCAAAGCATGAGAGGAGAGAGGAAGAGGCGCATTGGATCTAAAAAGGAGGTACGGTGTACCTCCTTTCGCTTATTGATTCTCTTCTTTTTTTATTTCCTCGTATTTCTTGGTTTGCTCTTGGACCGTATGCCCACCTTTGGCGCCACCTTTATGGCCGATTTCAGAGTAGAACTCAGGACCATATTTTTCCTTGACTGTCTCTCCTCCTCTATGGCCGGCTTCCTGGACAGTCATTTCTCCTTCGCTTTGTTTCTTTTCGGGCATAATATCGCTCCTTTACGTCTTCTAATGGCTTTGGCCTTTTTTCTTTATTTCCTCATAGCGGCTGACTTCTTCCTGGGTGGCATGACCGCCTTTACTTCCACCGGCTTCGCCACCTTTATGGCCGATTTCCTGATAAAAATCCTGACCATGGGTTTTAGAGGTTTGCTCGCCCCCTTTTCGGCCGGCTTCCTCGACTGTCATGTTGCCTTTCTTTTCTTTTGCCATGATTAAATTATCTCCTCTGCGTACTTATCACTCTTCACGCGAAGGTCGACCGCCACCGGAGGGTCGTTCTTCCGGGTGTTCTTTAAAGTATTCGGCCGCTTCATGAATTTCCTGGCCGCGCACTTCGCCACCTTTATGGCCGATTTCAGAATAAAATTCAGGACCGTATTTTTCTTTTACGGCTTCCCCGCCTTTATGGCCTAATTCAGAATAACCTTCAGGACCCAGTTCTTCCTTGCGTTTCTCGCCACCTTTTCGTCCGGCTTCTTGAACAGTCATTTGACCTGGCTCTTGTTTGCTTGCATCTTCTTCTGCCATGATATTTCTCCCTCTTGTTATATTAGAAGTGACCATGACTCAAGAATACTCAGGAGACGATCGAAAAAATCATTATACGAGAGGGAATTCTAATATATATTCTCCGATTGTTTAAAAAGTGCTAGTCCTGCATAACCAGCTTGTCCTGCTTCTAAAACTGAGAGGTTGTCTAGAAAGTAGGCTTGTAAGTTAAGAGGCGAGCCATGTGAGCATGCGGTGTTTGTGGGCGGCCTGCTGGTCGACACTCTGGGCCTCCACTGGCTTCAGAGAATAGGTCCTGTTCTTTGCCTAACAAGCTGTAGGGATGAATTAATCCCATGTTGATGCAACAAGCCATCCCTCGGCAAAAAACGCCAAGCTTGTCCAATGAGCCAAAAACCTTGGCTGTTGCCCTCGTCATTGGATCAATGCATTGGATAATTTAATTGGACAATGACGCCTCCTAACATGATTAATAACCCCAGTAAAACGCCCCTTTTGGCTTTCGCAAAAAGGGGCGTTTTATGATGATTACCCGAAGAGCTGGAGGCGTGTTATTGCGCCAGAGCTTCCAGAACGAGTTGGACAGGCTTCTCAACTTGCAAGGAACCCTGTTGGATTTGAGTGATGAGCGCCGAGGCGACCTCACGATCCATACCGGCCTCCTTCAGGAAGGATAGGGCGCTTTGGCGGGCGCTATCCTCGCTGTTTCCCAGGGTCTTCTGTTGCGCGTACACATCAAAGGCCATCTGGAGAATACGTTGCGTCCAACCACTGTAGCGTTGCAGGAGGAACATGCCGGGTCGTCCCAGTGATACTAGGTTGCTGCCACCTTGGCCACCGGTTCTTGTATCCGGCTGGTAGCGGTTATTCTGGAACAATCCGAGCAGGTTGGCGAAATGACTTTCCGTTCCAGGTGTCCCGCTGCTGGTGGGCGGAGTCGTCGGGCCGCCACTTGTAGAACCGGGATTCGAGTCCACCGGTGGGGGTGGAGGAGGTGGGTTCTCCACGGGTGGAGGGTTTTCTACAGGTGGTGGGGGTGGCGGGTTATCGCTAGGCGGATTACCTTGCCCGTTGTCAGGATGTCCGTCCCCATTATGATCACCGGATGGGGGTGGTGGGTTGCCTTGCCCATTGTCAGGGTGTCCGTCTCCGTTGTGATCGCCCGATGGCGGCGGATTATCGCTTGGAGGGTTGCCTTGCCCATTGTCAGGGTGTCCGTCTCCGTTGTGATCGCCCGATGGCGGCGGATTATCGCTTGGAGGGTTGCCTTGCCCATTGTCAGGGTGTCCGTCTCCGTTGTGATCGCCCGATGGCGGCGGATTATCGCTTGGAGGGTTGCCTTGCCCGTTATCGGGGTGGCCGTCTCCGTTGTGATCCCCCGATGGAGGCGGGTTACCGCTAGGCGGATTACCTTGGCCGTTATCGGGGTGACCATCGCCGTTGTGATCCCCCGATGGAGGCGGGTTGCCTTGCCCGTTATCGGGGTGACCATCGCCGTTGTGATCCCCCGATGGAGGCGGATTGCCTTGTCCGTTATCCGGGTGGCCATCGCCGTTGTGATCGCCCGATGGGGGTGGGTTACCTTGTCCGTTGTCAGAATGGCCATCACCATTGTGATCACCAGAAGGAGGTGGGTTGCCTTGCCCGTTGTCGGGGTGGCCGTCCCCATTGTGATCGTCCGATGAGGGTGGGTTACCTTGTCCGTTATCCGGGTGGCCGTCGCCATTGTGATCACCGGATGGAGGTGGGTTGCCTTGCCCATTATCCGAGTGATTATCATCCTCACCCTTGGGATCTTCTGGAGGGGCCGGTGGTTGCTTATGCATCGCAATGAGGGTGATGTCTCCCTGGACGCCGCTCTGGCCGGATGTACCGATATCACCCGTCCCGCCGGATGAGCCGCTTGAGCCGGATGCACCGCTCAGACCTACGCTGCCACTGCTTCCCACTACGCCCGATGCTCCCAAGCTGCCAGCTTTGCCTGCTTTGGAGCCATTTGCGGAGGAGGCTGCACCGCCCGTACCAGCCAGACCACCGGATCCCGCATGCCCCCCAATGCCACCTGCGCCGCCATGCCCAGCGGCTCCACCTTGGCCTGAAGCGCCGCCTGCGCCAGCGATGCCGCCTTGGCCTTGGGCGCCTGCATTGGCTAGCAGGGTTCCTGTATGGGGAATTTCACCATCGGCGGAAAGGAGAATGCTACCGCCATTGCCTGCTACGCCGCCTTGACCACCGATGCCACCGATGCCGCCGGTTCCTCCTTGGCCGCCGTTGCCGCCAAGCCCACCAGTTCCTCCTTGGCCGCCGTTGCCGCCAAGTCCGCCGTCGCCGCCGTTACCACCACTTTTATTAGCGCCGTTGTTTTGGCTGCCAGCTGCACCGTTGCCACCTTGGCCGCCTTGACCACCGATGCCGCCGACGCCGCCTTGACCGCCGGTCCCACCGATACCGCCTGCGCCGCCTTGGCCACCGGTTCCACCTTGGCCACCCTGGCCGCCATTACCGCCATTGGCTTGAATCGTGCCTGTCTGATCAATATCGCGTGAGGCAGTGAGCGTAATCACGCCCCCAGAGCCTCCGATGCCGCCTTGGCTACCCACGCCGCCCTGGGTGCCGCTGTCACCGATGCCGCCGGTTCCGCCTGCGCCGCCAGCGCTACCCTTGCCGCCCGTTCCACCGGTGCCGCCTGTTAGCCCGTTAGCACCGGGAGATGCGCCCTTTGCGCCTGCAGTTCCAATTAAACCCAGCGTACCGTCTGCACCCGCTGAACCGGCCAACCCGGCAAGGCCATCCAGACCTGTAGAACCGGTAGCGCCGATTAGCCCGTCGCCCCCGTTCCCGCCATTGGCAATCAAAAGCCCATCTTGATGAATACTGCCATCGCTGATCAGGGAGATGACACCGCCGGCCCCGCCATTGCCACCGGGTGCGCCATCTGCGCCATTGGCAGAAAATACGGCGTTGGTGGCAATTTTAATGCCATCCATATTGACCATGCCATCTTTCACTATCAGCAGATTTGGATCCAGAGTACCGATGAGCTGACCTTGCGGATCGATGAGCGTTAATTGCGCTTGCGAAATGCTTTGGCCGTTCGCCGTTACCGCAATAGTTCCCCCGTGGCCGCCAGGCGTTAATGCATCCGCCGATATGGAGCCATTGCCGGTCATTGCACCCACATTGATGATGACGTTACCGCCATTTCCGCCATTGGCGTAAATAGTGCCGTTCTGATAAAAATAACTGGCATCGACCTTGACCGCACCGCCATTGCCCAGCACGCCATTCTTCAAAAAGCCGCTGACATCGACATTGCTATCCAGTCGGACAATGGGCGCAACGAAATGCACCGTCCCACCATTGCCCGTGGTGGCAAAGGCGTTGTTGCCAGCTGGATTTACTTCAAAACCATGAACCGTACCCGTTGTTAAATGCAATGAACTGTTATTTTGAAACAGCGTTTCGCTGCCGGGGGTGTTGTAATATTTTCCGGCAGTGACCGTGTTATAGGTTTGGTTGACATCATTGGTATGCAGGGTGTGATCCGCTCCCGGTAGATGGGGTTCACTGGGGATTTCCGCCCATGCGAAGGTGACGGGATACACGGCCACGGTAAAGGCCAAAACAACCGGCAAATAGCGCGATAACGGGAATGAACGCATGGCAAAATCACCCTTTCAGAGTCAGGGACGTTGGGAGGAATCAAAGCAGCCTGGGACTTCGCTGGATCGCAAAAAGATATATTCTTTGAGGTTAAAGGAATAAAAAAAGACCGCCCTGCATAATTGACTGCCACCCTGAAAAAAACGGGCGAAGTCTTTCATCACCCCTGTCACACTTTTGTTACATAGGCTAAAGTGAACGGGGATGGCGATCGAGATATACCCCATCGGGAGAGGCTACAAGGAGCAAGCGCATGCGGCATCATTCTGAGCGGAGAGCAAAGGTTTTGAGCCGCGCTTTGAACGGCGTTTTGAGCGAGGGAGTGCTGACTCGGCTCGGCGTGAGTATGCTGGCCACTCTGCTCGTTGGCTTGCCGACCTTTGCCGAAAGTGGTTTAGACGCACCCACACCACACGTTCCAGGGACGCCAATTACCCCTACAAGCACCCTCACCCCTGTTCCTGCTACGGATAGCGCCCAGCTGGCCGCAATCGCGTTTTTTAACCGGATTGCCCAAGAATCCGCCAACCCCTATATTATGGCTGTCGCTCGGGAAAGCGCCGCCCGCTTATCCGGCAATCCTCATGCAACGAGCCTTGCCCTTACTACCAATCAGCCCGTCAGCCCCAGCCTGGGGCGCGTGGAAGTTCCCGTAATCGCCCAACCGGATAACAGCATTGCTGTCCCCGTTATGGTGAATGCCAAGACGATGGGGACATTCATCATCGATACGGGTTCATCCTATACAGTAATTACGCCCCGCTTGGCCAGCAAGCTCGGAGTGGAAATCACCCCCGATACTCCCCGTATCTCCATGATTACGGCCAATGGCGTGATTCAAGCGCCACTCGTCACGCTGAACGAGGTGGTGATCGGGCGCGTTCGCGTATACCATGTGCAAGCCGTCGTGCAAGATTTGGGTAAGGATCTGATGCTTTCCGGCCTGCTTGGGTTGAATTTTTTCAAGGGAAAAACACTCACCATCCGCCAGGATAAGCTCATTTTGGAAGATGCCAACGATGAATCCCGTCTATCCAGCCGCTAGGTCCTGCTGACAAATGCGTCTACTTCGTTGCACCCAAAGGGCATCCATATCCGTACGCCCTGAAGGGCTACGGCTCTAGACTGTGGTGCTCGCCGTCGTCACGTATACCCCATACGGGGCACAGGCTGCGGGTACGCTCCTAGTCTGTGCTCCTCGCGCCTCGTATCCACTATTTGTCAACGGGCACTAAGTATTAGTTATAAGAGCGTTAAGAGGTTGGCGGCTTGGGGAGCTTCAGAGTTACAGGCTGCGGAGGGCTTACTTTTTTGCGGCTGCTGGCGCTCCAGTCCCGGTACCCTTCGGGTAGCAGGTTGGCGCGCACGCCGAAGTGAACCCGGAACGAGGGTTGGCCAAGAGGTTCCACGCTACTGCGATTCACCAAGCCCCAGCCCAAATCCACGAAGCCTTGCGTATACTGCGTTAAGCGCGCCCGTAAACCGACGCCCGCACCCGCGAGTAAGGTTCTCATGGGCCGGTTGGAGGTTCCACTGATAAATAGACTGCTGCTGTGATCGAGCCACACCCGGCCAAAATCAAAGAACGTGGCTCCCTGTACCCGCTCGGAAAGCCAGGGACAGACCGCATGCATGCCGGGAATCGGCCAGCGATGCTCTATGCCGAAGCTGTAGCCGCGATCACCGGCCAGTAAGCCTTCGCTATACCCTCGTACGCTGTAAGCGCCCCCAATTTGCATCAATTCCGCCGATGGCAGAGCGCCGGGCGTTAGCTGGGCCTGACCCCGCAAGATGACCATGTTACGGTGCGGCAGCGTGATAATGCGGGTGGCAATCAAATCGTTCTTCCAAAACTGGCGGTTGGCCCCCATCCAGCCTGGGGCAACGGACGTTTGAGCGCGCAAAAACGTTCGGCCCAGCCGATCGCTTTTATCGTAGGTTAGTCCGAACCGCATCGCGGCAATATCGGTTTGTCCGGCAGAATCGCGATTCCCGTCAAAGTAAGTCACAATCCGCCGGAAGTTCAGGCTGCTATCCAGGGTGAGATGTCGTCCAGCATCCAGTGGTTGAAGGATCACGGCGGCGTAGTCATACGCCTGCCCAATAATTTTAGGTTGATTGGGGGTATGTAAATCCACGTTGACTTGACTGTGAGAAAAGGTGGTTCCGACCTGCGTACCATATTTATTGATTGGAATAAAATAGGACGCGCTCGCCACCTGGGTCCTTACCGCGCCGATCCACGAGACTCGTAAGTGATCACCATGGCCGGTCAGGTTGAAATTGTTGACTTCCGTTCCCCAGCGGTACTTCCCGATGGTCGGGCGGCCTTGGTTATCAAACGTGGGCGTAACCTGCCAGGGAAAGCGTTCCCGTACCTGCAATTCAATATCGCTTTGGCCCGTTTCCTGGCCCGGCGTCAGAACGCCGCGCAGTTTATAGACTGTCGGCTCGCTACTCAGGCGACGCAAGCGTTCCTGGAGCGCCTGAACGTTGAGAATATCATTGGTGCGATAATCGACATCCCGCAGGACGATGCTGCCTTTCAGAAAGCGGTTTCCATTGACGGCGATTTTGCCGACCCGTCCTTCCGCTACTTTGATGATTAACGTATGCTGATCCACGTCTTGCGGAGGAATATAGGCCTGCGAGGTGTAATACCCCTTGTCGTAGTAGCGCTTGTTCATCGCGCTAACCAATTTCCCCAAATCATCCAGGGTGACGACACGGTTTTCATACGGGGCAATCAGCGCTTGTAATTCAGCACCCGCCAGGACAGTGCTCCCCTCCACGCGAATATGCTCTACGCGGAATGCGGGACTATCCAGCTCGACAATAGGCGCATTGGGAGCGGGTTTTTCTAATGGCGCTTCGGGTTTTTGTTCGGGAACCAGCAGTTTACTGGACTCTTTTCGGGGAACATCGGGTAGTTGTTCCGAAGCGGAAGGGGCTATCAGGCCCGGGTTGCTCTGTGGCGTGATTTCTTCCGCCTGCACCCAGCCGGAGGATAGCACGGAAAGCACGACGGAACCCGTTAAACCAACGCCAAAGGCAAGCCGAATCGGCCCAAGATGCAATCTGCTCATACGTACTCTTTAGCCCAGCAATTCAAAGGATCTCACTTACTTTTAGGGTAAGAGCAAAAGAGGGTATGACGAGTTTCCTTTACATTTTGTTTATATCTTGTTATTGCCCTTTCCCTCGGGCTCAAACGCCAATGTATGGAAGACTGTGACAAGGCTCAGCTTGGAACAAGTGGCGGTTATAGATTAATTCCGAGATATTGCCTCAGCTGTTGTTCAATTTCTTCCTCTGATGCCCCATTTTGTCCCATCTGATCCTCTAAGTTTGCAGATAGCCTCAGCTTGTTAATAAATGCAGTTACATCGGCATCACTCTTGGAGATAAACTTACCCATTAATGATGTTGAGTGGTTAGGATAATCCTTAGCATGCTCTGCTATGGGTTTAAAAAGTAAGCTTTTTACTTCGGGTTTATGCTCGTTTTTCACATAAAACTCCACCCACGCTTCTGCATTCCGTTGCCATTGTCGATAGTGCTGCCCAAACAAACTCTGATCCAATTTTACCGGATTTACCGGATTTTTCTTCTGTTCCTTCCACTTCTCATAGTTATTTATTATTATATCATTCACTCTACTTGCCACAGCAGCATCCTTTGGCATACTTGCGCCAGCACGCAAATATTTCTCTGGGCTTTTGAAACATGATGGCCTAATAACCCATCCACCAGTAGTTGCCGACATCATGACTAGAAGCTGAGCAAACCAATCGCAGTGCTTCCAATGGTTTCTAAGAACTCCAATTTTTTGACCTTGATTGCCCAGATAATTAGTTTTTTCCCATTCGGGCAATGATGAACCAGCTGTGCAGATGAGGGGATACAAACGATCCCTGGTTTTTGCATATAGATTGTTTATATTAATCCACGAATCGCGATCCGTGAAGAGAAGCCGAATATTGCCCAGGTCGTCCCGTTCAACTAGATAATTGTCCTCTTTTATATCACCTGAATATCCATTAACACTATGTAATTTATGCAGAAGATTGTTTGCGTCTTCAAAATCCTTTGTTGATAGATAAGGTTTTTTTCCTTTCTCCACCCAGGTAAATAAATCCGTTTCAGCTTGTCGCGAATACCATGCAGCCTCACTAACTCGCTCTTGGGGTCTTATCGGTATTTCTGAAGGCTTATTATAATGTGGAAGAAGCGCCTCATAGAGAGTTTTGAGCTCTTCTCTGTTGGATTGCGTAATATTAGCTTCTTCAATACTCTTCCAGAGGGCAGCACCCTTGCGGAGGGCAGCACCCTCATTAACATCTAAGATATTTCCAAGAAATTCTGCCACCCTGGGCTCCTTGAGGTCCTTGTGGATATATGTTCTAATTTCAGCCAAGGTAAGATATTTGCCATGATTACTAAGCTTTAGAGTATTTATATATTCCAAGACCTGCTGTTTTATATCTTTATTATCACGGCATCTTTTAATTAGATGCTCACGTTCAAAATCCGAATTACTATTATTCTTAGCAGTAAGCTTAACCCATCTTCGTCTGTCTAGAGGTAAATCATCAGGACTCTTATGAGTCAACAATTTAAAGCTGCCTCCTATTTTCTCATCTGCTTCTACTTCTCTCAGAGCCGTGGTAGGAGGAAACACCTGGCTGTTTAACCCAGTACCAATGACTACTCCTACCTCCTCTAAGCCAGTAATATTACCTTTGTCATCCATTATTGGATATCTCATTGGACGACTGCCGTATGCATTTTCTTGCTCAGATAACCACTCTTTGTTTTTCCAATGTCTGCGCAACCCAAATCGGATTATATTCGCACAAGCCTCTTTTAGTTCGTGTTTAGTTTGTTGTATTGCCTGATGAATATGAGCATTGTCTTCCCCACCTTCTACCAGCCAGGATTTCGGAATAGCCTGAATTATCGCAGAAGGTACACCATCCTGACCCGAGATAGCTGCTACATTTTGTAGCAATTCTAATTTTTCTTTCAGTTGCCTCTTGCGTACTTGCGCTTTCGATACTTCCTGATCTAAACGTGCTGCATCCAGCATAAACTGGGATTCGTACGGATTAGGCAAATAAGACGCCATAGATTCATGCTCAGAAACCATTCTATCAGTTTGTGCTTGAATCTTTATACCCTCTTGCTTAAAAGCCGCTTGCCGCGATGCCAAAGGCTTCTTTAAACTGTCTGCCACTCCGGCATCAATGGTCTGAGTAACTTGCTCAATAGAGCGACTCCATTCATCTGTAAGCTTTCGCAATGAAGCGCGATAGAAGAGCTGTACAAAAAGATTCTTCTGAGCTTTTTCCTGAAGTTCGGATAGTTGTTCCTCTCGTTCTGTTTGTTGTCCTTCCTTATATTTTTTGATGCAAGACAGCGCCGAAGGCAGCTGGTCGGCTGTCATCCAACGATCGAAATCCATAGGAGGAAAAGGTGGAGGGGTATGCGATAATAAAGCTGGGCGAAGAAGAGGTTTGAAGTGCTTTGTAAACAAAGAGGAAGTGTCGGCTCTCATTCTAAGCGTTATCCTTCATTCAAGAGGGAGTTCCTATACACCCCATCGCAGGGGGACAAGGAATGGCTCTTTTCTACCACGCCTCCATCCTATCTACAACTCTCCGTTTTTTCCTCCAGAATAGCTATGAGCATATGGATTAACTTTTTTATAGAAATGCGGGTAGCGGTTCAGTTTGAAACGAACCATTCTGTTCATCTCAGTATGCGCCCACCATGCCAACAACATCCTCAAGCCAACTTTCCGCTATGATTGAATGCACAGCTTTTTTATTTCCCTGCAAGCCAACAACACATTAATCGGCAAGATCTTTGGAAGGAGAATCCATAATGAAAGAATGGTTCAGAAAATTTTCCACACATTCTGCGGAAATCGTAGGTTCTGCCTGGGCATTTGGGGCTGCAATCCTGTTAATTCTGATTTGGATAACAACAGGTCCTGTTTTTCATTATTGTGATACTTGGCAACTGGTTATTAACACAGGAACAACCATTATCACCTTTCTAATGGTTTTCTTGATCCAAAATACACAAAATCGCGATGCCAAAGCCATCCATTTAAAATTAGACGAATTGATTCGCAGTCATAAAGGTGCGCGAAATAAGATGATCGATTTGGAAGACCTTTCTGAAGATGAAATTAAGCTGTTATCCAGAGAATTTGCCACACTTCGGGCAAAAGATAAATCGTTACACAAAAGTTTAGATGCTGTAGAACAGGCGATTCATTCTTCCCGGCGATGAAGTGCTCCTTCTGTGATTGAACTCAATGGAAGTATATAATGCATGTTTAAGCATATGTTTAAAGCTATTCTATTACCTATTTTAATTTGTTTTTACTTGGTGGCTTATCCAGGGAATGTCTTGGCCGCTAATCAGGATTTTGTTACCTTACCCATCAAGCCTTTTGAGTGGACAAATTCTGCCAAATTACAGCAAGCTCGCTGTTTAGCGGGGTGGGTTAAAAAAATCCTGGCAGAAAACAAAGCGCAAGTGGCGGTCATTGCCAGAACCGGTCCGCCACTCACCACTCTTTTTGATAAAACGGGCATGACCCATACCGGGCTCGTCTTTCGCCATCCTCAAACGCAGGATTGGATGGTGTATAGTCTGTATTCCAATCCTGAAAATGATTACAAAACAGCCTTGCTCTGGCGGCAAACGCTGGACGATTTCTTCTACGGACAAAGGGGCCATAAAAAAGAAGCCCTTGTACTCATTCCCTCTCAAAGCTTACAGGAAAAGGCATTGGTTCGTTTCTATCGCCAGCCCTTCCCAAGCCTTTTGCCCAGCGATCATCACTATAATCTGGTGGCTCCCGTCGAACATCCTCAGAGTTTCAATTGCATTAAATGGATTTTACTCCAACTGTATGCCGCTCAACTGGGTACGGATGATCTGACCGTCTTGTTAAAAGCCATGGCAGAACAGGAAGCCATTCCCGTAATAAAACCGGGGCCTTTAACCCGGATGCTCCTTTTTAGAAAGCCGGATGTCATAAAAGAAGAACTTGGACCCTCTAATAGCATTCAAACACCAATGGTAAAGAGTTTATACCATTCCTCTTTGTTTGAAAAAAGGCTGCTATTTAGCCAAGAATAAGCTCTTGCTTCTTTTCTGCTGGTTTAGTGTTACAGCCCAAGTGATCTGAGTCCGGTTTAGGGAACCAAATAAAAGTAGAGGTTTTTATCTTTTTGT
>JADMIO010787559.1_pt1 | contig 54303 bp, 61 predicted proteins | sample 8958161 | NCBI WGS metagenome assembly JADMIO01 (sample SAMN16585339, study PRJNA669376) | soil metagenome | isolation source: Crop rotation soil | place: USA: Cullars Rotation, Alabama | collected 2011
GCCGCGACTTCAAGTCACGTGAATTCCAAGCTTCGGATCCCACTGTGCTGGAAAGTTTGCGATCGATCAGGATCATGGTGACGTCCTGGTCGATTTCTCGGCGCCCGACGGGTTGAAGGACAGCCTCGATCGCGCCGTTTCGGCCGGCGTTCCGATCCTGGTCGGAACGACCGGGCTGAAGCCCGAACATCATGCGGCAATCGCCGAGGCGGCCCAGTCGATCGCCGTCATCCATGCCCCGAACACTTCGCTCGGAATCAATCTCCTTCGCGATCTTGTCGAAAAGGCGACCGCGCGCCTTGGACCCGATTGGGACATCGAAATCCTCGAGATGCACCATCGCCACAAGGTCGACGCGCCGTCCGGTACCGCGCTGATGCTTGGCCAGGCCGCCGCCAAGGGCCGCGGATCGACCGTTCAGGAGCTGAGCCGGTTCGATCGCATCAGCGAGCACCCCCATGCGCGTGAACCCGGCACTATCGGCTACGCCTCTTTGCGCGGCGGATCGGTCGCCGGAGAGCATGTCGTGATCCTTGCTGCCGACGGGGAGCGGATCGAGCTTGGCCATCGCGCCGACAGCCGCAAGATCTTCGCTCGCGGCGCGCTTGCAGCCGCGCGCTTTCTCGCGAGCCAGCCCGCCGGACTCTACACGATGCAGGACGTGATCGGGTCCCTGTGACGCGCGATCAGATTTTCGAATTCTTCCGCCGGCTGGCGGAAGCCAATCCTTCGCCCACGACCGAGCTTGAATCGACCAATCCCTACCAGCTGCTGGTCGCCGTCGTGCTTTCAGCCCAAGCGACGGATGCAAGCGTCAATATCGCAACCCGCCCGCTCTTCGAACGCATCAAAACTCCGCAGCAAATGGTTGATTTCGGGGAAGAACATTTTCGCGACGCGATCAAGACGATCGGCCTGTTCAACACCAAGGCGAAGAATGTCATCGCCCTTTCCGAAGCGCTGATCCGCGATCACAGCGGCGAAATTCCGCGGACTCGGGAGGAACTGCAAGCGCTTCCCGGTGTCGGGCGGAAAACCGCCAACGTCGTGCTCAACACGGCCTTTGGCGAAGAGACGTTCGCGGTCGACACGCACGTGTTCCGCGTCTGCAATCGCACCGGCCTCGCGCCGGGCAAGAATGTCGATGAGGTTGAAGCCAAGCTCGAACGAATCGTGCCTCAGCCATTCCGCCGTGACGCGCACCATTGGTTGATCTTGCATGGCCGTTACACTTGCAAGGCGAGGCTTCCCGAATGCTGGCGCTGCGCGGTCGCTGACCTCTGCCGTTACGAACCGAAAACCCCGCCGCCTAGCGCCAAACCCGCTCGAACCGCGACCCGAGCGTCGTCAAAAGCTCGTACTGCGAAAGGCCGGACTGCTTCGAAGCGTTCGGCAGATCGTAGTCGATCGCGACCCAGTCGCCCTCGCTGAGGCCCTTCGCGGCGTCGACGTCGATCGCGATCAGGTCCATCGACACGCGACCGATGACGGGCAGAGCAAACTCACCAGCAAATGCGCTCCCCGTCGACGAGAAGCCGCGCAAATAGCCGTCGCCATATCCGATGTTGAGGATGGCGGCCTCAGTGTCCTCGGGAGCAGTGAAGGTGGCGCCATAGCCGCAGGTCTCGCCTGCGCGGATCGTCCGCCGCTGAACGATCTGAGCTTCGATGCGCGCGACCTGCCGTATGTGCCCTGCGGCTTCCGGTCGCGGAACGCCGCCGTACATCGCCAGGCCGGGTCGAACGAGGTCGAAGCTATAGTCGTGGCCGAGGAAAATGCCGGCGGAATTGGCGAAGGCGTAGAGTTTGGCAGGAACGCTTGCCGCGACGTCCCGAAACCGCTGCAGCTGCGTCGCGTTCATTTGGCCGTCCTCGTCAGCGCAAGCGAGATGGCTGTGCAGCGTGTCGATCGCGAGGCCGTCCAGCGCGCCGACCTCATCGGTTCGAAGCCCCAGGCGATTGATCCCGGTGTCGATCATCACGTCGCATGAGCGACCGGGCGCAATGTCCTTCCAGCGCGCGACCTGCTCGACCGAGTTCAAGCACGGGCGGGCCGGCAGTCCCAGAGCGGCGTCCACATCGTCCGGCCCGACGCCGTGGAGCACGACGAGGCTGACGTCGTCGGGCAGGTTTCCGAGGGCTTCCGCCTCCGCCCACGTCGAAACGAAGAAGTTCGCACACCCCGCTTCGATCAATGCTTCGGCCGTCTCGCGTGCACCCAGACCATAGCCGTCGGCCTTGATGGCGGCTCCGGCCGGAACGCCCGAATGGTCCTGCAGCCAGCGCCAATTAGCCTGGATTGCGGAACGGTCGATGGTCAGTCGCAACGGACGGTGCATGTACCGGCTATTCCCGTTCGTTCTGAGCTTGTCGAGTGACTGCCGTCAGACCTGCTCGGCCCGATGCGCCGCCGCCAGCTCGGCCATTGAGGTGAAGCGGAAATCGTGATGCGGCATAGGATCGGGCAAGACCGTCGCGCCGCCGCCCTGCTTGTCGTGCCGGCGATCAATCCAGGCCGACGCGATTCCCATGCGGTTCGCAGGGACGTGATCATGGAACAGGCTCTGCGCGACATGGAGGAGGTCGCCCTTGGCAATCCCGCGCTGGTTCAGGCGATCGAGCAGATATTCGAAGTTGCGCAGGCTCGGCTTGTAGGAGCCGATCTCTTCAGCGGTCAGGATTTCGTCGAACTCGACGCCCAATCTCCGATTGCTTCCGGTGAAACTCGCCCGGTCGACGTTCGACAGGATGATCAGCTTGAAGTGACCTTTGAGATATTCGAGCGCTTCGGCCGAATCCAGGAATGCGGGCCAATCGCCGACGGACTGACCGAACGCCCGGGCATCCTCGGTCGCCGCTGAAACGCCGAAACGCTCCGCAAGCCGCTCGTAAACCTTCTCGAGCAACTCGGAATAGTGAAGGCCGGAATATTCTTCTTCGACTGCGAGCTCGATCGGGCCGTAAGCGTCGAGAATTTGCTCCGGCGTAGCGCCGCTCCGGTCGGCCAGAGGACGGAGCGCTTCGAGAAGCCCCGTCTCCCAGTCGATCAAAGTGCCATAGCAATCAAAGCTGAGAGTATTGAAATCCGAAAGTCGCATAAGAAAATCCCGCGCGTCCAGGCTGGGGAGCGAGTACGGACGCGCGGGAAATTGGGCAAGCGGGGCTTAGCGAGCAGCGGTAATCGCGACGATGGCTCCGCGGTTCGCGGCGGCAAGAAGCCCGCCGCTGGCATGCACGCGAGCAAGCACCTCGACTCGGCATGCGCGAACGTCGTTCTTGCCTTCGAGGTCGACGTCGGACGCCGCCCCGCAGACTTCGCGAGCGGCCTGCGACAGGCGCGCTTCCAACTTGCGCTGGCCGGTCGTCGTCGACAGATCGAGATCCGCCGTATGTACGTAGCTCACGTTGATTTGCGGCGTTTCGGCAAGCGCCGGCGCGCCTTTGATGATTCCCGCGGTAATCACGAACGCGGTGAAAGCAATTTTGAGAGCCTTGGTCATGGTCGTACTCCCTGTTCGAGTGCGACTCTCCAATTAGTCTCATTTCGCAACTTACGTGAGCAACGATGTCGTGCTATCATTCTGCAAAATTGCAGAACGCCGGATGCGGGGAATGGCACTAGACACGGCCACGATGCTCGATTGGAACGACCTCAGATATTTCATCGCCGTTGCTCGGGAAGGCAGCACGCTCGCGGCGGGTCGAGCTCTTCGGACCAGCCAGACGACCGTCGCCCGCCGGATAGCCGCGCTCGAGCGCGTTCTCGGCTATCCGCTCTTCGAAAAACGGCAGGCCGGCTACGTCATCACTCCGGCTGGCGAGACCCTGCTCAGGCATGCGGAGAAAGTGGGGGCATCCGCCGATTCATTCTCGGAAGCCGCAACGGCTTATGCGCGTGAGCTGAGCGGAACGGTACGGATCACGTCCGAAGACATCTACATGAACGGCCTGCTTTCGCCGCTTCTTCGCGATCTTCATGAACTTCATCCGGAGATCATGATCGAACTCGATGCAGGCCAGGAGATGCGCGACCTCGGCGCCGGCGAAGCCGACATCGCCTTGCGTAGCAGTTCCAAGGACCAGCCTGCCGGCTTGGTCGGACGGATGCTCTGCCGCGACGATTGGACGCTCTATTGCAGCCGCGATTATGCGACGCGCCACGGTGCGCCTTCGTCGGTCGAGGACTTGAAGCACCACGCCATAATCGGCGGAGGCGGGGGCAATCTCTGGCGGCACTACCAGGCGTGGCTCAAGCAGCTCGGACTCGAGGAGCAGGTGTCGATGCACCATGCCAGCTCCACCGGACTGCTCTCGGCGGTTCGGCTAGGCCTTGGGGTCGCGGTCCTTCCCTGTGTGGTCGCCGACGCCGATCCGGATCTGATCCGATGCATTCCGCCCCGCGATGACCACGGCCGTATTCTCTGGCTGCTGACTCACGAACGCGTGCGCCAGACGCCCCGCGTCCGCGCAATCATCGACTTTCTTTACAAAGGCTTGAGTCGTCAAATCAGGGCGCTCGAGGACAAGCGCGCCGCGGCCTAGCCGACCGGGCCCCCTCGCCATGAGGGCATCGGACGTTCGCCCACGGCGGCTTCGACCGCCGCTTTCGCCAACAGCCGCGTCGAATCGAGGATCGGTAGTGGCGACACGTCTGCAGTGATCAGCAGCGGGATTTCCGTGCAGACGAGAGCCACCGAATCACAGCCTTCATTCGCCAGCTTCTCGATGATCCGCAGATATGCTCGGCGCGCCTCATCGGTGAAAACACCGAGGCACAATTCGCCGAAGATGATGTCGTCCACGACCTTTCGATCGGCGGCATTCGGTACTGCATAATCCATCCCGCGACGGCCGAACGCGCCCGGATAAACCGGGCCCGTCATCGTATATTTCGTGCCAAGGATCCCGACTTTCCTGAAGCCGCGCTTCTGTGCCTCCTCGGCGACCACCTCGCCGATGTGCAGCCCCGGCAGCGGGAACGGCTCTCCCTCGCTCTCAAGCGCGATGTGCGCCGTATTGTCGGGAAGGACGAAGAAGTCGGCACCCGCCGCGGCAAGCTTCGCAGCGTCGGCCACGAAGAAGGGGCGGAGCTCCGCATTATCGCCGCGCTCCCACGCATCCAGCACCAGCGCCATCGGGCTGCAGGTCATCGTGATCTCGGGGTGCATGTGCGCGCCGAGCCGCTCGACCCCCTCCAGGCATGCCGTTCGGAAGCACAAAGTCGCGCCTTCAAAGCTGTGCGCCAGAATTCCGATATGCTTCATCGATCCGCTTTCCCGAAAAGTTGCTCAACGGCCGCGATGCCGCTTTCCCACGCGCCGTGAACGGTCGCGTAGTCGGTATCGGAACATGCTTCGCCCGCGAACGCGATCGGCCCATCGACTGGCCGTCTCAAAGCCGCGCGAGCATCATGATGTCCGGGCTGCGCATAACTGTAGGAGCCGCGGATGTACGGCTGTTCTTTCCAGTCCGAATAGGCAATTTCGCTGAGGCCGCGGGCGAAATCCGCGCCCAGAAGCGCTCCGAGTTCCTCGCGGCCCTTCGCTGCGAGGTCCGTGTCATCGAAATCGTCGAGCCAATCGCCGCCGAAAAAGCCTTCAATCACGGACATTCCCAGCGGCCGGAGCATATAGCTGCCTGTCTCGGCCGAACGTGGATTGCCGATCAAATGCGCATTCACCGGGACGCCGTTCGGATCAGGAGGAGCAAGAAACAGTTTCTCGACGCGCCCCAACGGCAGCCGCGAGGCGGCGTGGAGATGGTCGTCCGCGGACTCCGGGAAAGCGATGTCGCTTGAGGCGAGCACGTTCGTCGGAACTGCAATGATCGCCCTTCGAGCTTCGATCACGCCCTGGTCGGAGGTCAAGCGCACGGCGCCTTGGGCCCAATCTACGCGCCAAACAACGCAATTTGTCCGAGCATCCAGGCCTCGAGCGAGAAGGAGCACGAGCGCGCCATATCCGCCCGGCAGGCGCCAGTTCACGCTCTCCGATCCATCCCAATAAGCGATGAAGTCGGCCGCGGATGTCTTCTCCAGGCTTGTTCCGTTGAGGTAGCCGTTCAGGGCCTCGAGAAAGCCGTTCCATTCGCCGTTCGGTTCAAGCGCTCCGCTCGCGCGATCGTCCGGAACGCCCGATCGCAACCGGTCCGCAAAGGCCTGCATGGCGGCCCATGAGTTCGCTTGCTCCTCCGCAGAAAAGCCGAGATTCTTATATTGATTGCGCCACGGAGTCGGGGCCCGGTCGATCGAAACCCCGATCTCCTCAGCCAGTGCGGCGACGGGATTGCGATCCGCGGAGTGCATCCAGGTCGCGCCAAGATCGAGCTTGCTGCCCTGCCAGTCGATGGTTTGCACCCGCCCACCAAGCCGATCCGACGCTTCGAGGATTACCGCTTCCAGGCCGCGCTTTTTCGCCTCGCGCGCAGCGGAAATGCCCGCTGCTCCACCGCCGACGATGGCGAGATCGATCACTCGACCGTTACGCTCTTCGCCAGGTTCCGCGGCTGGTCGACGTCGGTGCCTTTGAGCACAGCCACATGATAGGCGAGCAGCTGCACCGGGACCGCGTAAACCAAAGGCGCGATCAATGGGTGAACCTCGGGCATCTCGATCGTCGCCATGCAGCCCTCGCCGGCTTCGGCGATGCCCTTGGCGTCACTGATCAGGACGATCTTGCCGCCGCGCGCGCGGACCTCCTGCATGTTGCTGACGGTCTTCTCGAACAACGGACCCGACGGTGCGATCACGATGACCGGGACATTGTCGTCGATCAGTGCGATCGGCCCATGCTTCATCTCTCCGGCGGCATAGCCCTCGGCATGGATGTAGCTGATTTCCTTGAGCTTAAGTGCGCCTTCCAGTGCCATTGGGAAGTCGGGGCCGCGGCCAAGGTAGAGCACGTCCCGCGCCGGCGCGATCAGGTGCGCCATCGCGGCGATATCGTCATCATGGTTGAGCGCGGCATTCAATGCCGCTGGCGCTTCCTGAAGATGGGCGACGATCTCTTTCTCCTCGTCGCTGCTCAGGTGGCCGTTGGCACGTGCAAGGTTCGCCGCCAGCGCCGCAAGGACCGCCAGCTGGCAGGTGAAGGCCTTGGTCGAAGCAACGCCGATTTCGGGTCCGGCATGGGTCGGAAGAAGCAAATCCGCCTCGCGCGCCATTGAGCTCGTCGGAACGTTGACCACGACCGCGATGCGTTGCTGTTCCGCGCGCGCGTGCCTCAGCGCTGCGAGCGTGTCAGCCGTCTCTCCCGACTGGCTGATGAAGAGCGCTAGCCCGCCCGGCTCGAGCACCGGTTGGCGATAGCGGAACTCGCTTGCCACATCGATGTCGACCGGAACGCGGGCGAATTGCTCGACCCAATATTTGGCGACCAGCCCGGCATAATAGCTGGTCCCGCATGCGACGATTGTCAGGCGATTGACGCTTTCGAGGTCGGCTTCGGCAACCGGCAACGCAACTTCGCCTTCGAACGGACGGACGTAGCTCTGGAGAGTTTGCGCAACGACGATCGGCTGCTCGAAAATCTCCTTTTGCATGTAGTGGCGGTAATTGCCTTTCTCGACCGGAGCTGAGGACGCACCGGATTCGACGATCTCGCGGTCGACCGGCTGATTGTTTCGATCGAAGATTTCGATGCGGTCGCGGTGAACGACGGCCCAGTCCCCCTCGTCGAGATATGCGATCTGCTGGGTCCAGGGCGCGACCGCCAGCGCGTCCGACCCCAGGTAATTCTCTCCGTCGCCATAGCCCACGGTCAGCGGCGCTCCCATGCGCGCGCCGATGATCAGGTCCGGATGATCGCGAAACAGGAAGGCGATGGCGAAAGCCCCGTTCAGCCTGGGAAGCACGGCAGCGACCGCTTCCTGCGGCGACGCCCCCCGTTCGACCTCACGCGCGACAAGATGGCCGACCACTTCGGTGTCGGTTTCGCTCTCAAACCTGCGCCCTTCAGCGATCAGCTCGTCCCGAAGCGGCTTGAAGTTCTCAATGATGCCGTTGTGCACGAGAGCGACCGATCCGACGATATGCGGGTGTGCGTTGCCGACGGTCGGAGCTCCGTGCGTCGCCCAACGGGTGTGGGCGATGCCTGTCGTTCCGTGGAGCGGGTCGGCCGAAAGCTCGCGAGCGAGATTATCGAGTTTGCCCTCCGCCCGCCGTCGCACAAGCTCGCCGCTGTCGATGGTGCAAATACCAGCCGAGTCATAACCGCGGTATTCGAGGCGCTTGAGACCATCGAACAAACGCTGGGCGACGTCGGTCTTGCCGACGATTCCGACGATTCCGCACATTATTCGGCAGCCTTGCGGGTCATCCGCTCCCGGAACCGCTTCGCCCAGCCGGCGATTCCTTTCTGTTCGCTACGCTCGACCGCAAGAGCGTCGGGCTCGACATCCTCCGTGATCACCGATCCGGCTCCGACGATCGCCCCGGCGCCAACTTTGACCGGCGCGACCAGGGCCGTGTTGGATCCGATGAATGCGCCTTCGCCGATGACGGTCCGGTATTTGCCGAAGCCGTCGTAATTGCAGGTGATCGTGCCGGCTCCGATGTTCGATCCCGCCCCTACGTCCGCGTCTCCGACATAGGACAAATGATTGACCTTCGCGCCCTCGCCGATGTCGGCCTTCTTGATCTCGACGAAGTTCCCGACCTTGGTCCGATCGGCAAGCCTGGTTCCCGGGCGGATGCGCGCGAATGGTCCGATGCTCGCCTTCGCGCCGATAATCGCACCTTCGATGTGGCTGAACGCCTTGATCACCGCGCCTTCGGCCACTTCGACGCCAGGCCCGAAGACGACGTGCGGCTCGACCGTCACGTCACGGGCGAGCTTTGTATCATAGGCGAACCAGACGCTTTCCGGGTCGATCAGCGTCGCGCCCTCATCGAGCACCTCTTCACGCCTTCGCCGCTGCCATTCGAGCTCGAGGTGCGCGAGTTCGGCGCGGCTGTTGACGCCGGCCGTTTCATAGGGATCGCCCTCGATGACTACAGCCTCGCGGCCCTCGGCGGCTGCGATATTGACGATGTCGGGCAGGTAATATTCCTGCGCGGCATTGTCGTTTCCGACCTCGCGGAGCCAGCGGAAGAGATCCTTCGACCGAACCGCCATCATGCCCGAATTGCAGAGGCGAACCGCCCTCTCTTCTTCGGTCGCGTCGCGAAACTCGACCATCTTTTCGATTTGATCGCCCGCACCGAGAATGATCCGGCCATATTTCGCGGGGTCGCTCGGACAGGATGCGAGCACGACCACTCCGGGGCCATCATTCCCGTTCAACCGGTCAAGCATGCGCCGCAGGGTCTGCGCCTCCACGAATGGGGTGTCGCCGTAGAGGATCAGGACCGGTCCTTCATATCCCTCCAGCGCTTTCGCCGCTTGCTGGACCGCGTGTCCCGTACCTTTTTGCTCCGATTGATGGACGATCGCGACGTCGCGGCGCGCGAGCGCGAGCTCGACCTGGTCGCGGCCCTTTCCGACCACGACGACGCGCTTTTCCGCCCCGAGCGCATCGACCCGTTCGAGGAGGTGAAGAAGGAGCGGGCGGCTGGCGATCGGATGCAGCACCTTGTGCGTGTCCGAGCGCATGCGCGTTCCCTGCCCCGCAGCAAGGATCACGACGGCAAATCGACGCTGTTCTGACATTGCGCCGTGCAATGGCATGACGCTTTGAAGAGCGCCAGAGTGGAGCGGCTAGAAGGCCTTCAGGTAGGCCTCATTGCCGACGAACCCCATCTTTGCGACTCTCGCTCGCTTGGTGATCGCCAGGACGTCGTCGACGGTCTCATACCGGGCGGCTGCGTCGGGCTGCAGATGAAGCTCGGGTATTGGCCTCATATGCTGGGTTTCTTTGAGCAGGAAGCTCAGGTCCGCTCTGCTGATCGAATGATCGTTCCACAGAATCCCTCCCTCGTTCGTAATTCGAACGACGTTCTTGCTGGCGTTCGGCTCCGGGCAGTTCTTGCAGGATACCGGGAGGTCGAGCTTCACCGCGTGCGTCTGGATGGGAATGGTCATGATGAACATGATGAGCAGGACGAGCATGACATCGATGAGCGGAGTGGTGTTCATCTCCACCATCGGCAGTGGGTCGGAAATCTGAAGAGAACGTCCCATGGCTCAGCTCCATAAGAAATAGTATATCATCTCCCACAGATGTTCAATGGACAAAGAGAATGGGCGGCTCCCGAAGGAACCGCCCATTCAATCCCCAGGTCTGAACGACCTAGAAGATGCTCATATAATATTCGTTGCCGACGAAGCCCATTTTCTGGACGTGGGCCCGCTTCGTGACGGCAAGCACCTCATCGACCAGCTCGTAGCGGGCGGTGGCGTCCGGCTGCAGGTGAAGCTCCGGAACCGGATTCATCTGCTGCGTGATGTCGATATACTGCCGAAGCTGGTCGAGCGTAACGGGATTGCCGTTCCAAAGGACCTGGCCCTGCGCCGTAACGACAACCTTGTTCTTCTGCGGCTCGATCGGCGGCGGCGGGTTGTTCTGCTGATTGACCGGAAGGTCGAGCTTCACGGCGTGCGTCTGGATCGGGATCGTGATGATGAACATGATGAGAAGGACCAGCATGACGTCGATCAACGGCGTCGTGTTGATATCCATCATCGGCTCGCCTTCGGCATTGTCGCCGGTGGTCTGCATTGCCATTGCAAATAACTCCTAGTCGGCGCGCACGCCGGCGAGCGGCGGTGGCTCGGAAATGAAGCCGACCCGCTGGAAGCCTGCCTGCTGCATCGTGATGATCGCCGCGCCAATGCACTTGTATTGGGTGTTGATATCGCCGCGGATGTGCGCCTCGGGCATATTCTCTTCGTTGATGTTCTGGACCCCGCCGACCTTCTTGATCTGGTCTTCGAGCTTCTGAACCGCCCGCTTCAGCAGATCCTGCTGAGTGACCTTCGTCAGGTTCCAGTACACGTCGCACGTTCCGCCGGGACCATTCTTGACGAACAGAGACACGTTCTCCGGCTTGGTCGTGGTCGCCTCGAACCGCACCTTCGGCAATTGCAGCGGAATGGTCTGGATGACGACGGGCACCGTGATCAGGAAGATGATCAGGAGCACCAGCATCACGTCGACGAGCGGCGTGGTGTTGATGTCGGACATCGGGACATTTTCTTCGCCCGTGTCTTGTCCAACGTTCATTGCCATCGGCTAGATACTTTCCTTGTTGAACCGCTTTCAGCCGCCGGGCCGGACGAAGCTCGACCGGCCCGATCGGTGATTATTCGGCGGTCGTCGGCTGGCGAACCGGCTCGCTACCCGACGCGGCGGGAGCGCCCGTCCGGGTCTGAGCAGTCGTGCGAGCACCCGAGCCCGACGGTGCGGCCATGCGCGGCTTCACCGCACCGGCCGACATCAGGTAACCGTGCAGGTCGTTCGTGAAGGCAGCGAGATCCTCCATGATCGACTTGTTGCGACGGATCAGCCAGTTGTACGCAAGCACGGCGGGAACCGCGACGACCAGGCCGAGCGCGGTCATGATCAGCGCTTCACCGACCGGGCCGGCAACGGTGTCGATCGATGCCTGACCGGCCGCACCGATCTTGATCAGTGCGCGGTAGATGCCGACGACGGTGCCGAACAGACCGATGAACGGAGCGGTCGAACCCACGGTCGCGAGGAAGGCGAGGCCCTCACCCAGACGGGCGCCGATTGCGCCCTGGCTGCGTGCCAGGCTGTTCGCCATCCAGTCGTGCTGGTCGATCGGGTCGGTCAGCTTGCCGTGCTGGTCCTGCGCGAGCAGCGCGTCGTCGACGATCGCGCGATACGCGCTGCGATTCTCGAGTTTGGTCGCCGCCTCACGAAGGTTCGGTGCATTCCAGAAGCTCGCCCGAACCTTGCGGCCCTGGGAGATGATCTTCTGCTGCTGCATGAGCTTCGTGAACAGAATGTAGAACGTGCCGATCGACATGATGACGAGGATCGTGAAGACCGAGATGGCAATGACGCCGCCCTGCTGGAGAGCGGGAATCAGGCCATAAGGATTAGCATTTGCTGCTTGTCCGGCTGCTGCTTGCATGTGTGTGCTTTCCTTCTGAAATCTCTATCGGGTTTAAATTCTATTCGCCCTGCAACCGCCACACGATCGTCGGTGTCGTCACCGTGTCGGTCGTGGCGTTGCCGTTGCTATCTTTCGCGGGAGTGAATTTCGCACGGCGGCGCAAGATGTTGCACGTCGCGGCGTCAAGCGCGCCATTGCCCGTCGACTTGACCAGCGAGCAGCCGACCACTCGGCCGTCCGTTCCGATGGTCAGCTGTGCCTGAGCGGATCCTTCGGCACCCGCGGCCTGCGCTGACGCTGGATAATCTTCGTCGCTGAACAGGCCGAGCAAATTGCCCTTCGCGTGCGCGGACTCAACCTTGCGCGGCGCAGGCGGAGGCGGCGGAGCAGGCGGAGCCTGGCTGATCACCGGCATCGGCGGCGGCGCGGGGGTGACGACCGTCTGAATCGTCTCCTGCTGCGGAGCCATCCGCACCAAAGGTGGCGGAGTCATCGGCGGCGGCGGAACCTTCGGCATGTCCTTGGGCGGCGGCGGCGGCTCCTCCGGTGGCGGCGGTTCCTCCTCCACGTCGAACGTCTTCAAGTCCTGAATGGACTTCTTGATGACGTTGTAGGCGAGGCCCGTGACGATCGCATAGCCAAGACCGAACTGCAGGATAACGACCATGATGATCGCCAGAGTCCGGTTGCCGCTAATCTCTTTGCGTTGGGCGTAAGACATTCAGCCGCAATTCTCCTCAAACGCCGCGGGATCACGGCAGACGGGGCGTTCGAACGCGCGCCCTGCCTTTGAAAGGGACTGCCGATGTATCAACATATCATCGACAGCAAGCGCGCCTCCCTTATCCCTGCCTCAAAGGCGGCGCAATGGCTTTTGTTCCACAGCCGGAAGGCCTGGACCTAACGGTTCGGCCATTGGCCCGAGAAAGAAGCGATCTCCACGCCGACTCCGGCTGCATCGGCATAGACGTCCGGCTTCGATGTCCGAACCCGAAGGCCGCCGACGCCATGGAAGGAAGCGATTCGGTCAAATACCGCGCTCGCGAGAGTCTCTTGCAGATTATAGCGACGGGCCGACGCGATCTCGACGACCTCCGACCGGAGGAAATCGTAATTCCACGCCCGCGCAGGATCGTCGTCTGGCGGAATTGATGGGTCATCGAGCCAAATTTCGACCGTGACTAGCAGTCTTTGCGGGGCACCCACTTCGAAATCATGGAATCCGATGTCGGCTTGCACTTCGAGCGAATCGAGAAAAATTCGTGCGGAACGCACCTTCAGCCGATCTGGAATCAGCCCGGTCAACGTCAATTCGGCCTGACTCATTGGTCCTCCAGGAACTGAACGTCCCGTTCGAGGCCCAGGAAATGCTGACCGGAGTCGACCACGATCGTCTGGCCGGTAACTGCCCGCGCTTCGACAAGATAACGGATGGTGCTGATCACATCCTCCGCGGTCACTCCGTGACGAAGCGGGTTGTTGGCGTGCATCCTCTCGAAATTCTCCTCGCTTTGGCCGCTCGATCGCAACATCAATCCCGGTGCAATCCCATTCACGCGAATCCGCCTGGGAGCAAGCGCCCGCGCCGCAAGCTCGGTCAGGCCGGCCAGCGCCTGCTTGGACAAAGTGTAGCTCAGATAGTCGGGATTAAGCGCGGTGAGCTTCGAATCGAGAAGATTCACGATCAGCGAATCCCGGGAACCGTCCTGCTCCTTGCTGAAACGGTCAATCAGGAGGGCGGGCGCGCGCACGTTGACCGCCATGTGTGCATCGAATTCCCCAGGATCGAACTCGCCGATGCCGTCCCAGGCGAATCGCGCGGCATTATTGACGAGCAAGCAGACCGGCGCCTGGCCGTCGACGGCGGCGAAAATTCTCTCCGCGCAGTCAGGCAGAAGCAGGTCAGCCGAAACCTTGATCGCGCCATCCGGCACGTTGTCCGACGGGTGATGCACGTGGGCGATCACTGTCCAGCCATCCGCGACCAGGGCCCGCGCGACGTCCGCGCCGACGCGCTTTCCAGCTCCGGTGACGATGACTGTCCGTCCGTTGCCCATGTTCCGTCATTGCTTCGCCTGCATCGCAATGACAACAGGATGGTGATGCCAGAGAGCCGTCCGCCCATAGAATTGCAGGGTCTGACCCTTTCCGCACTTCAGGATCTCGCGGACCAGCGCCGCCTGCCGCCGGTCCACAAATGGAATCCCGATCGATGCGGCCATTCGGGGATGCGGATCGCGCGCGATGGGACCTGGTATCATCAAGGCTCGCCGATCCGCCGGCCCGCGATGACCCGGCTGTTCTCGACGGTGTTGCGGCGTGAGCCGGACGGAAGTCATGTGTTGGTCACGCCCGTCGAGAAGCTCGAGATCGAGGTGGATTCGACGGCCTTCCGGGCGATTGAGATGCGAAGCGAGGGCGAGGGCACGGCCCGCCGGATTGCACTCAAGCTCGACAGCGGCGACGTTGTGATCCTGGGCCCCGACCATCCGCTTGCAATCGTCGAAACGGAAGCCGGCCCCTCCCCTCGCCTTTTAGTCCGGCATGGGCTCGAGGCCGAGCTGACCAGGTCCGTATATTATGAGCTCGCCGACATCGCGCTCGCGGAACGGCATGAACCAGGGGGAATATGGAGCAATGGCGCCTTCTTCGCACTGGACTCGGCCGAATGAACCTCGCGCAGCGTTTGCGGACCGCCCTTTCGAAACCGCCGACGGAGCCGCCGCTCGAAGGTGATCTCCCGGAACAGCGCGCCGCCGCCTCGATCACAGCCGCGGTGCTCATCGCCGTCACGGACCGGCCGGAGCCTGGCCTCATCCTTACCGTTCGGCGCGAACATATGCGGACGCATGCTGGACAGGTGGCCTTTCCCGGCGGCCGAATCGATGCGGGCGAAGATGCCGAGCGAGCTGCACTGCGCGAAGCTCATGAAGAGCTTGGGCTTGAACCCAACTCGGTTGAGGTGATCGGCTCGATCGAGGCCTACCGCACCGTAACCGGCTATGTCGTCACCCCGGTTATTGGCGTGGTGCCCCCGAACCTGCCGCTTGCTCCGCACGAACACGAAGTGGCTGACTGGTTCGAGGCTCCGCTGCACTTCGTGCTCGACCCAACCCATCAGCACTTCCGCAGCGCACTGTTCCAGGGAGCGGAGCGCCACTATTACGAGATCATGTGGAACGATCGCAGGATCTGGGGAGCAACGGCGGCCATGATCGTCAATCTGTCTCGCAGGCTTCAGTGGAGCTGAAGCTCGACGCGACAAAATGGCGCAAGCGCCGCGGCATGGCGAAGCTGCTGCGGGCGCTCGACGCTGACAAAGGTGCCACCCGATATGTCGGTGGAGCCGTGCGTGACGACCTGCTCGGTCTTCCGATCAGCGATCTGGACCTGGCGACGCGTATCCGCCCGGAGGAGGTCGTCGATCGGCTGCAGGCGGCAAAGATCAAGGCGGTGCCGACGGGAATCGACCATGGCACGGTCACGGCGGTGAGCGACGGACAGGTGGTGGAGATCACCAGCCTCCGCCGAGACGTCTCGACCGATGGGCGACGTGCGACCGTCGCGTTCACCGACGACTGGAAGGAGGATGCTGCCCGGCGCGATTTCACGATCAACGCGCTTTCGGCCGACCCCCACACAGGCGAGATCTTCGATTATTTCGGCGGACTGGAGGATCTGGACGGGCGGCACATTCGCTTCATCGGCGATCCTCTCCAGCGCATCGCCGAGGATCATCTGCGCATCCTCCGCTTCTTTCGTTTTCATGCGCGCTTTGGCGCAGGCGAACCCGACAAGGCCGCGATCGATGCCTGCACGGAGCGAGCGAACGATCTTATGGCCCTGTCACGGGAGCGGATTGCCGATGAGCTTCTGAAACTGCTGGCCGTTCCCGACCCGACCGCTACCGTCTCCATCATGCTTGACAGGGCGATCCTGCGGCCCGTGCTACCGGAAATCACGGCCGAGAGCCTGAAGAGCCTCCGAGCGCTGATCAAAGCCGAGAAGGATGCCGAGGTCGAAGGTGATCCCCTGCGGCGCCTCGCCGCGCTTCTTCCCCGGAATGCGCTGACGGCGGAGGAGGTCGCCGTTCGGCTCAGGCTTTCGAACAAGGCACGCAAACGCCTGTCCTGCTCCGCAGCGACCGACCTTTTCACGTCGCCCGAGGTGTTGGTCTATCGTGTCGGAACGGAGTGCGCCGTCGACCGGCTCCTTCTCGCTTCCCGGCCTGAATCCGTCGCTGCCAGCCGGGGCTGGAAACCGCCGCGACTTCCGGTTGGTGGGGGAACCCTCATCGCCCGGGGTCTTCCCGAGGGTCCGATCATCGCGCGAACATTGAGGCGCATCGAGGACCGCTGGGTCGAAGCCGGCTTTCCGACCGGCAACGAATTTGACCGTATCGTGAGCGAGGCGCTCGCGAACGCGTCCTAATTCTTGCGCAGGATGGTCGCGTAATTCTGCGCGAGTTCCTGGTGAACGCGTCGAGCGACTTCAGATGATGCATTCTTCGCGGCAGTGCGCTCGGCCTGTTCGCGCCTGCGGAAATATTCTTGTGAGCTTTGATCCAGCATTCTTACCCCGCCCGCAATTGAAACCCGCAATTCGACAACCGGCACTGAATAGCTCGTGAATGTGACTCTTCGGCAAGACCAGGACGAATCTCCCAAGACTAGCGCATCACGGCGGCATGCTCCGGCACAACGGCCGGCTCCGATAAGCCGTTCATGGGCCAGGTCTCGAGGTGCCTTTCCTCGAGCCCGGCGTATCGCGCGAAAAGATCGCGGAAATGATCATCGATCGAACGGACGACGCTCGACCTCACGGCGGCCGCGCGCTGCAGTTCGGGCCCGCGTTCGATGAAGGCATGTATCGCACGCGCAAGCGCCCGATCGCTCGCCGCTCGGTAAGAAAAGCCTGCGCCGGGGACGAGCTGGTCTATGCCGGCCCCGCGGTCCGGGACGATCATCGGAATACCGCTCGCGCGCGCCTCGGCCGCGACCATGCAGAAGGTTTCCGCTTCGCATCCGTGCACGAGCGCATCGGCGCTCGCCAGCAATTGGGCCAGTTGAGTCCTGTCGGACAACCTTGGGAGGACGGCGACGCCGCCGGTGCAGTCGGCGAGACGCTCCAGTTTCTTCTTGCGCGGTCCGTCACCGACCAACAGCAAGCCGACGCGCCGGCTTCGCGAACATTCTCCGACTGCCCGAATGACCATTTCCCAGCGCTTTTCCGCGGAGAACCTCCCGACGCCGACAAGCAATGTGGCGGACGGGTCTAGGTTGAGCGAGCGAAGTGCGGCGTTTCGGAGTTCCAGAGATCGCAGTCGTGGCGAGAACTGCCCGGTTTCGACCCCCATCCGGATCGTTTCAGCCCGCTGCAAGCCTCCATCCTGAAGCCGGCTCGCCAAATTGTCGTTCGCACAAACGACAACATCGAACATCCGGTCGAGACCGCGAAGATGACGCCAGAACCACCCGAACCAGCGGTCGATCACCGGGGTCGGCATCATTCCACCGAGCCAGCGATAGGCATAAGCCGCCAGCGGATCGGAATGCATCACCAGGGATCGGCTCGCCGCCCCTTGCCACCGTCCAACCATGGTCGCGCTCGACCAGGGGGAGGACGCCTCGACATGATCGGGTTGCCAGGAATCGAGCGAACGGTGCAATGCTCGTTCGTCATCGAAATAGCGATATTTCCGGTCGACCGGCAGCGTAGGCGAGGCGATTGTCGCGAGGACGGCACCTGGTCCGACCCGGGTGATCGAGTCCCGCTCGCCCGGAGCGATCACAATCATCTCATGGCCGAAACGCGCGGCCGCCTTCAGCTTGGCGTCGACATAGGTCCGAACGCCACCCCCGGACGGCGTATAGAACGCACACACATCGACGATCCTCATCGACCTTGGAAGCCGGGAAGAGGCCATGAACTTCAAGTGAAGCTTTTGTCATAACGGACCGTGTGGGCTGGCGAAGATCACCACAGCGGAGCAGATGAACGACCATGAACGCCGACCGCCTTTTGCTGGCTTCGATTCACGACGTTTCGCCGCGCTTCGAAACTGAGATCGATGAGCTCAGGGACATAGTGGCTCCGCACGTCGGCGACCGTTTGGCGATGTTCGTCGTGCCCAACCATTGGGGCAGCTCGCCCATCAAGGAAGGAACCCCGTTCGCAGCCAGGCTTCGCGGCTGGGCTGAAGCAGGCGTCGAAATCTTTCTCCACGGTTTTTTCCATCGCGACGAGGAGCGTCATTCCGGGCTGCTCAGCCGTTTCAAGGCCAGGACCATGACCGCCGGCGAGGGGGAGTTCCTCGGCCTTTCGAGAACTGAGGCTGCAAGCCGGATTCGCGATGGCCGATCGTTGATAGAGGATATCACCGGTACGCGCATCGCCGGTTTTGTCGCGCCCGCCTGGCTCTACGGAGAAGGCGCTCGCGAAGCTCTCGTGGATTGCGGCATTGCGTTGGCCGAGGACCATTGGCGGGTTTGGTCGCCCGAACGACGTATTCAGCTCGCGAGCGGGCCGGTTATCACCTGGGCCAGCCGCAGCCGGGCCCGCCTCGCCTCCTCCATCGTGGCCGCCGCGGCCCTGCGCCGTTCGCGTTCGCAAGTCCTTCGCCTTGGCGTTCATCCGCCCGACTGCCGCCATCGAGCCATCGTAGCGAGCATTGACGCGTCCTTCCGAACGGCAATGCGCACTCGGCGTGTCGGTCGCTATTCGGAATTACAGCGGGAAGTTTAACGGCAGCGCGAACGCCAATATTCAAGGGCGGCTTCGGCCTCCAGCGGCTTCGCGAAATAGAAGCCCTGGCCTGAGGCGCAGCCGAGCGTCGCCAGCGTGGTTGCAAGCTCAACCGTCTCGATCCCTTCCGCGGTCGTCGACATTCCGAGCGCCTCGGCGAGGCTCAACACAGCACGGACGATGGCGACAGCGTCCGGGTCGACCATCATTCCCGAAACGAAGCTCTTGTCGATCTTGAGGACGTCGATCGGAAGGCGTTGCAGATAGGCAAGGCTGGAATAGCCGGTTCCGAAATCGTCCATCGCGACCGTCGTATCGAGCGCTTTGAGCGCGTCGAACACCCGAGTTGCGCGTGCCGGATCCTGTACGATCGAACTCTCGGTCAGCTCCAGGGTTAGCCGGTCGCCTGTCAAACCGCTCGATTTCAGGGCGCTCTCGACGACGGCTGCAATGTCGTCTCGAGCGACCTGAATCGCGGAGAGATTCACGCCGACGTAGAGCGGCAGCTTCTCGCCGGTTTCTCGATCCCAGTCAGCGAGCGTCTGTGCGGCCTTGTCCATCGCCCAGCGACCCAAGTGCAGGATCAGGCCGCTTTCCTCGGCAACGGGAATGAATTCGGTCGGGCTGATCTCGCCGCGATCCTCGTGGGTCCAGCGAGCAAGCGCCTCAAAACCCGAGACTTCGCCGGACTTCAGGTTGATCAAGGGTTGATAGAAGAGCTTCAACTGATCCTTGTCGAGCGCCCGGCGGAGCTCCGTCTCGATCGAAAATCGGCGTCTCGCTTCCGTGGCCTGCTTGGGCTCATAGACTTGCGGTTTGCCCGCGATCTTCGCCTGTTTCACCGCGAACTGCGCGTTGCGGAAAAGCTCTTCCGGATCCTGGCCGGCATGCATCAGGGCCAGGCCGATTGCGCATTCGACCCGGATCTCGAGATCCGAGATCTTGAATGGCGTCGCCATCACCTTCTGGATGCGCTCTGCCGCTTTCAGGGCATCGGCGATTCCGCGCCGAAGCGAGACCAGCACTCCGAATTCATTGCCTCCCGTGCGTGCAAGAACATCGCCGGCACGAAGCGCAAGAATGAGACGTCGCGCGAAAGTAATCAGCAGCTCGTCTCCGGCAAGGCTGCCCATCGATTCATTGATCCGGCTGAAACGCAGCATGTCGACGACCAGCACCGCATGCTCGAGATCGCGCGCGACCTTCTCGCCGGTCTTTTCGATCGCTTCGGTAAAGGCCAGGCGGTTGGGCAGGCCCGTTAGGCTGTCACGCAGCATTTCGGCGCGCAGGGTCCGCTCCGCCTGCACCTCTACCGTTCGGTCCACCACGCTCAGCAGGCAACGCGCACATTTGCTCTCGGTCTTCGGCAGCGGCGCCAGCTTCACCCTGAAGAAGCGCGCCGCGACGCCCTCGCCGTCCATAAAGTCGAGCTCGCCCGCGACGTCAGTTCCGTCGAAGAATTTTTGAAGGAGCTCGGCGATGGGCCCTGACTTGAGGCAGTCCGCCTCATTCCAGTCGATTGCCGTGCACGTCGATTGTTTTACCGTGTCGTGAAAACGGCTGTTGTAGCCGTCGACTTTCAGGCAGCGATCTTCCTTCCGCTCGATTACCGCGGCGGCGATCGGGAGCGCGTCGAGCAAGCCGTTATCAGCCGCAATCGCAATGTGCGGTTTGACGCTCGAATTGTCCCCCCGCCGTTGCCTCTCTGGCCTCGGCAGACGGTTTGCTGCAGCCTGCATACCTCCGTCTTGGCCCAGGAAGGGTTAATTCGGAGTATCTTTTTGCCTGTACAGCGCGCGGTTAACCGAGGTTAGTTAACGCATCAGCCGAAGCGATTGCTTCGCGGGAAGCCCATTGGGGGCATGCGGCCCGCGGCTCCGCGCGCTGCCCTCCATTGCGCGAGATCCGTCTCAGTCCGGGTACGGCCGCTCTCGCCTCCGAGGGCCCAGCTGAGGCCATCGGCCAACCGGAACGCGATCGCGTCCGACAGCCCGCCGTCGCGATAGCGCTGCAGCGTGACCCCTTGCCCTCGTCCGAGTTCCGGCAGTTCGGCGAGCGGGAACACGACCATCTTCCGGTTCTCCCCGATGACGGCGACGGCATCCGCTCCTTCCGGAACCTGACGGACGACCATCACTTTGGACCCGGGCCGAACGTTGACCAATTGCTTGCCTTTTCGCGTTTCGGCCAACGTCGCTTCGCCGCTCGTCACGAAGCCCTTTCCGTCGGAAGCCGCGATCAACAGTTTCGCCTCCGGCCGGATGGCAAGCAGCTGGACGATGTCGACCTCCGCATCGAGGTCGATGAACAGGCGCACCGGCTCGCCGAATCCGCGCGCGCTCGGCAGCTTGTCTCCCGCCAGAGTGTACACGCGGCCGTTGGAGGCGAAGAGCGCAAGACGGTCGGTCGTCTGGGAATGGAAATGGATGAAAGGACCATCGCCCTCGCGCCATTTGAGGTCGGCGACCTGCTCGAGCGCAAGATGGCCTTTCATTGCCCGGATCCAGCCGCGCTGCGACAGGATGACGGTGATCGGCTCTTTCTCGATCATCGCGGTCCAGTCGATGTCCCGCGCAGGTGCGACCGCTTCGATCTGCGTTCGGCGCTCGTCGCCGAACGTCTCCTTGAGAGACGCCAGGTCGCGCTTCAGGCGAGTGCGCTGACGAGGCGGACTCTCGACGAGCTTGGTGAGCTCTTCGCGTTCCTTGACCAAAGCGTCGCGTTCGCGCCCGATCTCCATCTCCTCGAGCTTCCTCAAGCTGCGCAGCCGCATGTTGAGGATCGCCTCCGCCTGTCGGTCGGAGAGCGAGAATTCCGCCATCAGCTTCGGTTTCGGCTCGTCCTCGTTGCGAATGATAGCGATCACGCGATCGAGGTTGAGGTAGGCGATCAGGAAACCGTCGAGCAGTTCGAGCCGCTCATCGATCTTGCCGATGCGTACCTGGCTGCGGCGGACCAGCACCTCGATCTGGAAGCTCAGCCAGGCGAGCAAGACTTCCTTGAGGCTCATCACCCCTGGCGTGCGCGTCGCGTCGAGCACGTTGAGGTTCAGCGGAAAACGGATCTCGAGATCGGTCAAGCGATAGAGGCTTTCGAGCAGGAGCTCGGGCTCGACCGTTCGAGCTCGAGGCTCGAGGATCAGCCGAACCTGCTCGTCGCTCTCATCCTTCACATCGGCGAGGATCGGCAGTTTCTTGTCGGAAATGAGCGCGGCAATCTGCTCGATGAGCTTCGCCTTCTGCACTCCGTAGGGAATCTCGCTGACCAGCAAGTGCCAGCCGCCCCCTTTCTCGCGCTCGACATCGACCTTCGCGCGCAACCGGAAGGCGCCGCGGCCGCTGACATAAGCGCGGGCAATCGTCTCCTCGTCGTCGACGAGCACGCCGCCCGTCGGGAAATCGGGCCCTTTGACCCATTCCATCAGGGCCTTGTCCTCGGCCTTGGGGTTGTCGATCAAATGGACGGCAGCGTCGATCAGCTCGCCGACATTGTGCGGCGGAATGGAGGTGGCCATCCCGACGGCGATCCCGCTCGCGCCATTGGCCAGCAGGTTCGGAAACAGGCCCGGGAAGACCTCTGGCTCTTCTTCCTCTCCGTTGTACGTCGGCTTGAAATCGACCGTGCCCTCGTCGACACCGGCCATGAGTTGCGTTGCGACCGCCGTCAGGCGTGCTTCGGTGTAGCGCTCGGCGGCGGCATTATCGCCGTCGATGTTGCCGAAATTTCCCTGCCCCTCGACCAAAGGATAACGCAGCGAGAAGGGCTGAGCGAGGCGAACCAGCGCGTCGTAGAGCGCGAGATTTCCGTGCGGGTGATATTTGCCCATCACGTCGCCGACGATGCGGGCGCATTTCTTGTACGGTCCCGTCGGGTCGAGCCGAAGCAGCCGCATCCCCCACAGGATGCGCCGGTGGACCGGCTTCAGCCCGTCGCGGACGTCGGGCAGCGAGCGCGCGGTGATCGTCGATAGCGCATAGACGAGGTAGCGTTCCGACAATGCGGCGTCGAAGGGCGTGTCGATGGTCGTGGAAGGAAGATTGTCGGCTTGCATGAAGGCTGCCTAGCAAGGCAGCCGTCCCGCCGCCACGGGTCAATTGCCCCCTATTCCGCGGCTTCCGCTGCAGATTGAGGCCAGCCTCCGGCCGCGTCCTCCTGAGCCCTTCTCATCTCCGCGATCAGCCATTCGCGGAAGCGCTTCACCTTTGGGATGGTGCGCCGCTCGCTCGGATAGACGAGCCAATAGGCCCAGCCCCTGGTCGACACACGCTCGGGAAATGGAACGACGAGTCGGCCGGCTGCCACATCGCCTTTCCAAAGCAACGGCGTCAGCAGCGCGAAACCTTGTCCGGCCATCGCCGCATGACCCTCGTTCGCCTGATTATCCAGCCGGATTCCAGCCTGCCGCAAGATCGAGTCATCGGCGGGAACGCCATTGTCCTCGAACCATTGCTGCCACCATTCGTCACTCGGCCCAATGCGGTTCTGGCGCGGCAAATCACTCGGCTCGAGCTTGCGACCGAGCTTCCGCTCCGCCTCTGCGATGCAAGCGGGACTGGCCATGGGAGTGAAAGCCGAAGCGAACAATTCGTAATGTTCGAGGCCCTCCCATCCCCCGCGCCCGGCGCGGATCGCGATGTCGGCCTCTCCCGAACGGAGGTCGATCACCTCATTGCTGGTTGTCATTCGAACGGCGAGATCCGGATGCTCCATCTGGAAGGCACCGAGACGCCAGGCCAGCCAGGTATTGGCGAAGGTGTGGGTAGTCGTGACGGTGAGCAGCGCCTCGTCTTCCTGCCGGTGACTGGCAAAAGCTGCCTCTATGGCGTCGAACGCTCCGGTCAGCGACGGCAACAAGCGCCCCCCGAGAGGGGTCAAGCGCACCCGGCCGCGTTCCCGGACGAACAGCGGCGCACCAAGCCGCTCCTCCAGGCTCTTTACCTGGTAGGAGACCGCCGCCTGGGTCATCCCGAGCTCCGCAGCGGCCGCAGTGAAATTCTCTGTTCGAGCGGCAGCTTCAAACGCCCGAACGGCAGCCAGCGGAGGAAGGCGTCTCATCAACAATCAATAAACCGGCCTTATCGATTCTGTCGAGTGTTTGATTGGCGAAACGAAGGGCCCTCGCATAAATAAACATTGCCGCCGGGGGTCCAGGTTCTTCCCCTCCCTAGCCCCCGACCTCCGGCGGCCAACGACATGAAAGGAGGCGCGCCATGATTCATGGCCTCAGTACCCGTGCGTTCATCGAAGACGGCCCGGCAGTGCAGGCCATCCATGTCAAGGAAGCGCACTCCACGGCGCGGACATGGCGGGCATTGGATCCGCAGGAACGGCTCGCGCTCGTAGACCGTGCGCTCGGCCTACCGGCGAACGACATGTTCGATGCCTATCCGGCTGCACTCTGACCTCAACGAGAAAAAAGAGGAAAGGATGATCACCATGGTCGATGAGATTTATGACCGCCATTATCAGGAGGCTCGCGCCAATTTGAACGGCGGAATCGCCAGCGTTTTTTCGCAAATTGGCCGCGTTCTCGGCGACAGCTTCCGGGCTCAGCACCGCATCGAATGGAGCGCGCCCTGGGCCGCGAAGAGCAAGCGGACCTGATGCGATTGGCTTATGACTGAGGAGCGCGGAAGAGCACGCATCCGCGCTCCCCTTTTCTTATTTACCCTAGTCATGCGATAGTATATCAAGCGCGACGCCAGAAAGGGAGAGGCGTATGCGCAAATCCATTCTTGTGACGACCGCACTGCTTGCGGCTTGTTCCCAACCTCGTTCCGATCGCGACCAAGAGTCGCTCAAAACATACGACGTCCGGGAAGCGCCGGCTTCTCCGAGCCGCGATGGCCTTCCCCCGCCCACGACGGCTGCGGGCCTCCGCGCGGAAAATGCCGCCGAGCAAGCCGGCGGCCCCAATGTCTCCGTGACCGCCGCGCCGGGCGTCGCCTTCAATTACCGATATGCATTCCGCCTGCCGAACAGCCGAATCCAGGCGACACAGGAAGCTCATGCCGCGATGTGCGAGAAACTCGGCATCGCCCGCTGCCGCATCACCGGGATGCGCTATGCCCTCGTCAACGAGAAGGACATTTCGGCGTCGCTCGAGATCAAGCTCGACCCCGCCATTGCCCGTCAATTCGGCAAGGATGCGACCAAGGTCGTAAGCCAGGCCGAGGGCATGCTCGTCGATCAGGAAATCAATGGCGTCGATGCGGGCTCGTCCATCCAGAAAGAGAACAGCAGCCGTGCCGAACTCCAGGACGAGCTGGACGGCGTGAACCGCGAGCTCGCGCGGCCCGGACTGTCCAACGTCGTCCGCGACCGGTTGCTCTCCGAGGCAGCATCGCTGCGATCGCAAATCCGCGCCCTCGGCGAGCAGAAGGCATCCGATGAGGATTCGCTCGCGAAGACCCCGATGGTTTTTTACTATGGCTCGGGCAAGGCGATCCCAGGCTTCGATGAGCCCGCACCGCTCGCTTACGCTTTCGACCGCGCGGGCTATAATTTCCTGAGCGCCCTCGGCTTTCTCATCATCGCGATCGCAACATTGCTGCCCTGGGCATTGCTCGCGGCGTTCGTCCTTTGGGGGTATCGCCGCTTGCCGGTTCGTTGGCGCATATTCCGTCGCAAGGATGAATCACCGGCGGACGCTTGATTGCGGAGGGGCGGCGGCTCGCTTATAGCCGCCGCCTCTCACCGCATTACTGGAGCGAAACGAACGACATGGTCCGCCGCCGCCAGATTTACGAAGGCAAGGCGAAGATCCTCTATGAGGGTCCGGAGCCCGGTACCTTGATCCAGTATTTCAAGGACGACGCGACGGCGTTCAACGCGCAGAAGCGCGGCACGATCAGCGGCAAGGGTGTGCTCAACAATCGCATTTCCGAGCATATCTTCACTGCTCTCCAGACGATCGGGGTTCCGACGCACTTCATCCGCCGCCTCAACATGAGAGAGCAACTGATCCGACAGGTCGAGATCATCCCGATCGAAGTCGTCATACGGAATGTGGCGGCGGGATCGCTCAGCAAGCGACTTGGCATCGACGAAGGCACGCAGCTGCCGCGCACGATCATCGAATATTATTACAAGGACGATGCGCTCGGCGACCCGATGATCGCCGACGAGCATATCGCCTGCTTCGGCTGGGCCAGCCAGGACGAGATGAACGACATCGCCGACATGGCGATCCGAGTGAACGACTTCCTGTGCGGCATGTTCGCTGCGATCAACATCCGGCTGATCGACTTCAAGCTCGAGTTCGGCCGCGTTTGGGATGGCGAGTACGCCCGCGTGATCCTCGCCGACGAGATCAGCCCGGACGGCTGCCGGCTTTGGGACATGCGATCCGGCGAGAAGCTCGACAAGGATCGCTTCCGCCAGGACCTCGGCAAGGTCGAGGAAGCCTATCAGGAGGTTGCTCGGCGGCTCGGTCTTTTGCCCGAAGGCGACGAGGCCTCGGCGATCCTCGACCTGGACGAACATCGCAAGAAGCGCGGAAAGTAATCAGTCCGCCTCGATCACCTCGAATTGCACGACCTCCGGCTCTAGTTCGAGCAGGAAATCGGGATCGAAATCGTAATATTTGGGCTTGAGCATATCCTGGCCCGCGAAGCGGCGGATGGCCTCTTCGCTCTCCCAATATGTGAACGTTTCGACGTGGACGACATCTCCCTCGCGGCGATGGAGGCACCATGCGGCGATGTTGCCCCGAGTACGCCGATAATCGGTCAGTCCGACCTCCTTGGTCCTGCGGAGATATTCGTCAGCCTTGGCGGCCGGAACTCGTCCGTGCCAACGTCGTGCAATCATTGAAACGTCCTCTTGCCTGGTCATCCCTGAGCCCGCATCTGCCTTAGCGATGCAGCGCGCCCGTGTCGTCACCATGAATGCCGCGCTCGGGCCGCTCGATTATCGCGTGCCGGAGGCGATGCGTGTCGGGCCCGGCTCGGTCGTCATCGCGCCTTTGGGACCGCGCCAGCTGCTCGGCGTCGCATGGGAAGCGGAGCGCCTTCCGACAAATGAAGTGTCGGATGCGCGGCTGAGACCCCTCGCCGGCGTCCTGAACGTGCGCCCGATCGCACTCCCGTTGCGGCGCCTCTGTGAATGGACCGCGGATTATTACCTCGCTCCTCTCGCTTCGGTACTGCGGATGGTCCTTCCCTCTTCGGCGGCGCTCGATGGTCCGCGCCAACTCACCGAATATCGTCCCACTGGCTCCGTTCCTGGCCGAATGACGCCGCAGCGCGAAAAGGCGCTCGCGGCTCTCGAGGGTCGCCAGGGCACGATCCGCGAACTCGCCGATCATGCCGAGGTCAGCGACGCGGTGGTTCGCGGGCTTGTGAACAGCGGCGCTTTTGAGGCTGTCATGGTTGATGCCGACCGGCCGCTGCCGGTTCCCGACCACGCGCCTCCCGATCTGAACGAAGATCAGCAAGAGGGGGCGTCCAGCCTTGTGGCAGCGGTCGGCAAGGGCTTCGATCCCGTCCTGCTCGATGGCGTCACAGGTTCGGGCAAGACGGAGGTCTATTTCGAAGCGATCGCGGAGTGCCTCCGGCAAGGGAAGCAGGCGCTCGTCTTGCTCCCCGAAATCGCGCTCACCGAGCCCTTCCTCAAGCGCTTCGAAGCGCGCTTCGGATGTGCGCCCGTCGCCTGGCACTCGGGCCTTCGTTCGTCGGACCGCCGCCGCAACTGGCGCGCTATCGCTTCGGGCGAAGCCCAGGTCACGGTTGGAGCGCGTTCGGCGTTGTTCCTGCCCTACCCGAATCTCGGCCTGATCGTCATCGACGAGGCGCACGAGCCGTCGTTCAAACAGGAGGAGGGAGTCCAATATCACGCACGCGACACGGCCGTGATGCGTGCGAAGTTCGAGGACATCCCCGTGATCCTTTCCTCGGCGACGCCGGCGATCGAAAGCCGGCACATGGTCGAAGTCGGACGCTATCGCGAGGTCAGCCTGCCCCACCGCTTTGCCGGGGCCTCGATGCCGGAAATGCAGGCGATCGACATGACCCAGGATCCACCTCCGCGCGGACGCTGGCTGGCACCGTCCCTGGTAAGCGAATTGGAGGCCAATCTCGAACGCGGCGAGCAGTCGTTGTTGTTCCTAAATCGCCGGGGTTTCGCGCCCCTCACATTATGCCGCCACTGCGGTCACCGCTTCCAATGCCCCAACTGCACCGCCTGGATGGTCGAGCATCGGCTCATGCATCGGCTTGCCTGTCACCATTGCGGGCACGTCATGCCGCCGCCCAAAGCCTGCCCCGAGTGCGGCGAGGAAGACACGCTCGTTCCTTGCGGGCCCGGCGTCGAACGCATCGCCGACGAGATTGCGGAGCTGTTCCCCGAAGCGCGAGCCGCAATTGTCACCTCCGACACAATTTGGTCTCCCCAGCGGGCCGCCGAGTTTGTCGGCGCGATGGAGGCGGGCGAAATCGACGTTGTGATCGGTACGCAGCTGGTCACGAAGGGCTATCACTTTCCGAACCTGACGCTGGTCGGGGTCGTCGATGCGGACCTGGGTCTTGCTGGCGGCGATCTCCGCGCGGCCGAGCGGAGCTTCCAGCAGATCCAGCAAGTGGCCGGGCGCGCCGGGCGTGGCGACAAGCCAGGCCGCGTGTTCGTTCAAACGCATGACCCGGACGCACCGGTTATTGCGGCGCTGGTGTCAGGCGATGCTCCCGGTTTCTATTCCGCCGAGACGGACGCGCGCCGCGAAGCCGCCATGCCGCCCTTCGGCCGTTTGGCCGCAATCGTCATCTCTGCCGAGGATTCGAGCGAGGCCGAGGCCGTCGCTCGCCGCATTGGCCATGCCGCACCCGAGGTCGAGGGAATGGCGGTATTCGGGCCCGCTCCTGCGCCGCTCGCAATGCTCCGTGGACGCCACCGCCAACGCCTTCTGGTGCACGCGCGCCGAAGCCTCGACGTGCAGGACGTCATCCGTGATTGGCTCGCCGCAATCGAATGGAGCCCAAAGGTGCGGGTGTCGGTCGACGTGGACCCATATAGCTTCCTTTGAATGTACCATTCCTGGGCGAGTTCGCGCGACTTGGCGGGTTGATCCAGCGGGAAAAAGCCGTTTATATCCCGCACCTTGCGGCTGGGACCCGCGAATCCGGGGAGGGGAAATGCGTAATTTGCTGAAGGCGTTGGTCGCGGGCTCGGCGCTCGTGCAGGCAAGCGTGGCGTCTGCGGCGTGGAATGAGGCCGTCAGCAAGCATTTTCACGTCTATGCCGACGAACCGGCCGACGAATTGCGCGCCTTTGCAACCAGGCTGGAGCGCTTCGACGCCGCAGTCCGCGAGGCCCGCGGAGTGCCGGACGTGGACCCCGGCGCCTCAACCCAGGTCACGCTCTACGTGCTGCGCGACATCAAGGAAGTGCAGAAGATCTACGGCGGCTCTGGCGTCGCTGGATTCTACGATCCGCGCGCCAGCGGCTCGGTCGCTTTCGTTCCTCGGAAGGGCGAGCCCGGAAAGAAGTATCGGCTAACCGCCGACAATGTCTTCTTCCACGAATATACGCACCATCTGATGCTTCAGGACGCCGATCGGCCGTTGCCGACCTGGCTCACCGAAGGTTTCGCCGAATTCTTCGCCTCACCGATCTTCAACGACGACGGCAGCGTGACCATCGGCGCTCCGCCGACCTATCGTGCCGAGGCGCTCTACACGATCTGGGGGCTTCCGCTCGAGAAGTGGATCAGCGGTGATTACACCTACATCACCGGCATGGAATATGAATCCATCTACGGTCGCGGTTGGTTGCTGACCCACCTGCTCTCTTTCGATCTCCAACGGCGCGGCCAGTTGACCCGCTACCTCAACGAGATCCAGAGCGGAACGCCTGCAATGAAGGCTGCCCAGGATTCGTTCGGCGACTTGAAGCAGCTCGACAAGGAGCTGCAGGCCTATTTCAAGACCGACAAGTTCACCGTCGCCACGATCCCGGCGAACAAGCTTCACCTGCCTCCGATCGAAGTCAGGCCGCTTAGCCAGACGATGAACGCGATGATGGACGTGCAGATTCACTATGCTCGTGGGGGAAAGATCCTGCGCGCCGAATCGGCCGCGGCCGAAGGCCGCGGCATTCTTGCGAACAATCCGGCCGACGCCCGGGCGCTGACGCTGCAGGCGCAGGTCGAAGTAGCGGCGAAGGAAAATGCCGAGGCCGTTCAGCACGCCGACCAGGCGCTGAGGCTTGATCCCAAGGCCGATCAGGCAATGCTCGCCAAGGGCGAAGCGCTGATGAACATGGCCAAGGCGAACCCGAAAGGCGCCGATTGGGCCAGCATCCGCGACAATTTCCTCCAGGCAAACAAGATCGACCCGGAAAATGCCGAGCCGCTGATCCTCTTTTATCGCAGCTTCGTGAACCAGGGGGTCCAGCCGACCAAGAATGCCGTCGATGGTCTCACCTATGCGCTTGCGCTAGCGCCGCAAGACGCGAAGCTTCGGCTCGAGCTCGTTGGACAGCTCATCAAGGACAACCGGTGGGATGATGCGCATCGCGCAATCGTGACGCTGGCCTACAGTCCGCACGCCGGCAAATGGCACGAAGCAGTTGTGAAGGTCCTGCAGAGCGTGGACTCGAAGAACAATGCCAATGCGACGACCGCACTGCAAAACGCGCGGAAGCTGTTCGACGAAGACTAGGCGGTGGCGATCGCCGCCTGGCGGTTGCGTGACCACATCGGTTGAACGACGAGGCCGCGCCGAACCGCGAGGACTAGCAGCCATAGTCCGAACGCGGTTGCGACGAGGATCGCGATGATCGATGCCTCAAGCCCGAAGCCGTTGCCAGTCAGCAGTGGCGGACCGACAAGGCGGGCGTCGAGCAGACCCTGGACCTCTGTGCCCGAAACGGGAATGTCGTAAATCTCGCCCTGCGTGAAATTCCACGCCGCGTGCAGCCCAATCGGGAGCCAGAGGCTTCGCGTCAGCATGTAAGCAGCGCCGAGCATGACGCCCGCCTCGAGCGCGATCCCGACCGCGGCTATTGGGCTGGCGTTCGGGTTTGCCAAGTGAGCTGCGCCGAAGAAGGCCGAGGTGAGCAACAGCGCGAGCCAGCTTCCACCGAACTGCTCAAGCCAGCGGAACAGGATTCCCCGAAACAGGATCTCTTCGGTAACCGCCGCACCAATCGTCGGCGCAATCAGGGCGCCAAGCAAGCCGTTCAAGCTGCCGACGCCCACGATGTGGTAAATGCCGAGCGCTCCTGCAATCGCGACGGCAATGGAGAAGATGATTGTTCCACCGATGAGACCGAGGAGCAGGTGCCGCACCCATTCCGGATCGCGAAGATCGTTGCGCTTGGGGTCACCTAGCTTCGCAATGCCCCAGACATAGATCGGGATCAGAAACAGGACTGCGAGCAGATAGGTTCTCATTTCCGCCGAGAAGCCGCGGATCGACGCCGGAACGAAAAGCGCGATGGTTCCGGCAACGCCAAGCGCAAGACACCAGAGAAGCAACCCGACGATCATCGCCACGAGGGGAAAGGTCCAGACCCGCCGCCACAATGGTCGTTTGGCTTCAACGATGTCGCTCATTGCCCCTCCGATTCCGGTTCGTTGAGCCGAACTCGTAGGGAGCGACAAGCGATTATTCGCCGAAGGGTAGTTCTGACGTCGGTGAAAGGACACCTTCGGTCGCGAGCAGCTTGCGCTTGCGGGGAAGGCCGCCGCCATAGCCGCCAAGCGATCCGTCCGAACGAATGACTCGGTGACAAGGCACAATGATCGAAACGGGATTGGAGCCATTGGCAGTTCCGACTGCACGCACCGCCTGCGGTTGGCCCACGGCCGCTGCAATGTCGGAATAGCTTCGGGTTTCGCCCAGCGGGATCTTGCGAAGCTCGCGCCACACTGCTTCCTGAAATGCGGTTCCTCGAACATCGACCGGAAGCTCTGGCGCATCCGCCGGATGCTCGATCGCCGCGAGCGCGCCCTCGACCCAGGCCGAGATCGTGCCGTCGTCCGGGACAATCGTCGCGTTCGGGAAGCGCCGAACCAGCGCGCTTTCATCCTCGTCGAAGGTCAGCCGGCAAATGCCCTTGGGCGTAGCCGCGATCAGCAATTGCCCTAGCGGGCTATCGGTCACGACGTAACGGATCGTTTCTCCACGGCCGCCGTCGCGCCATGCCGATGGGGTCATTCCCAGTCTCTCCTTCGCATCACTGTAAAATCCGCTCGGGCTCGAATAGCCGGCGTCGTAGATCGCATCGGTCACGCGCTCGTTTTCATCGAGATGCTGCTCCGCGCGGCGTGCCCGAAGTCCACGGGCGTAAGCCGCCGGCGAAACCCCGACCGACCGCGTGAACAGCCGCTGGAAGTGGTGCGGCGCGTAGCCGACGGCGCTCGCGAGCTCTTCCAGCTTCGGCGCCTCCTCTGCGGCTTCGATGATCTGGACGGCTTTGGCCACCGCCTCCCGGTCGCGGCCGACTTCATCAGGCTTGCACCTGAGGCATGATCGATAACCCGCCGCACGCGCTTCCGCGCCGGTAGCGAAGAATTCGACATGTTCGCGCTTGGGCCGCTTCGCCGGGCAGCTCGGCTTGCAGTAGATCCCAGTCGTTTTGACGGCGCCGATGACTCGGCCATCCCAGGCCCGGTCGCGGCGCATGAACGCCGCCCAGGCTGTGTCGGGGTCGAGGCGAGTGACGTTCGTCACGCCGCCCGATCTAGGCGCCTCTACGGCGCGTGCAAGCGTAGCCATTTCAGTTCCTCTCGATCTTGGCGGAAAAGCAGCCGCGAACGGCGTTGTGGGCGTGGATCGTCTCGATTTCCGGGTTCGCGAACAGTCTGCGGATGCCGGCATCGGCCTCACCGGCCTGGGTGAGGATCGCGTCCGCCATCATGCCGTCGCGATCGAATCCGCGGAGCGACAGGACACGCTTTTCGAATACGGGCGGGACCTCATCCACATATTCGGCAGGATCCTGATCCGTCTCGGTAATGAAGATCGCGTGGGTCGCGCGATACGGGTTCGCAACGTCGTGGCTCACGTGGTTGAGAAGCAAGACTTTCTCGCCCAGGTCCCGATCGGTCAGACTGACCCGGCACGGGAAGGCCGGATCCGTCACGGTCATCCGGACGACGCCCTGCTTCGCCAGCTCTTCGTCCGGCAGCCCGAACAAATGCTTGAACGGTTCCGGGCTAAGTCCCTGGATTCGATACGCCATGTTGATTCCTCACCTTCGTTTCGAAGGCGTTTTGCATCACTATCGCGGGCATGGCTTCCCGAGGCTTGCGCTCAAACAAGAAAAACGCGTGGACCTTCCACGAAGGCGACCTCGACAGCACTGACGTTCAAGCCCTGCTGGCGCTGCATTTCGCCGCGATGCGCTCGACCTCGCCGAGCGATGCCTGTCACGTGCTTCCGGCCGAGGGCCTGAAGAATGCCGCGATCACTTTTTGGTCGGCGCGCGAAGACGGCCGCCTGCTGGGCGTCGGAGCGCTTCAGGAGCTCGCGCCCGATCACGGCGAGGTGAAGTCCATGCGCACCGCACATCGCGAGCTCGGCCGGGGCGTAGGACGCGCGATCCTTCATTACATCATCGATCAGGCGAAAAAGCGGGGCCTCAAGCGCATCAGTCTCGAGACGGGTTGTACCCAGCCCTTCGCGGCGGCCCTGTCGCTCTACCAGAGCGAAGGCTTCGTTCCGTGCGGCCCGTTCTCGGATTACAGGGATACGCCATTCACACGCTTTTTCTTCCGCGAACTTTAATTTTGGGCGGCACTTTTTGCCCTCTTGTCGAACGCGGCGTGACAGTCGTGCATGACAGGCTTCTCAAGATCCGATGATTGGATTTTTGCTTCTACTCGCGGCCGCGTCATCGAAGCCGGACGCATTGATCGTCGAAATGCAGCGTGTCGAGGCCAGCCGGAACGTGGCCATCAAGGCCGGCGACATGGCGGCGTTGAAGCAACTTTATGCACCTTCGTTCCACGGCATCGCTGCGAGTGGAGCGAGCGTCGACCGCGATACTCTGCTTGGCGTATTCAAGCGCAATGCCGGTGGCGATTTCGTCGCCGACAGCAAGATCCTGAGGGCCCGCCGTGCCAATGCTCTTGTTTTCGCGGAAGGCCGCCTGAAGCTCTGGAGCGGTGATCACAGCAAACTCGTCAGCGACAGCGCATACCTGCACGTCTATCGTTGGCGCGCGGGACATTGGGAAATGATCGAAGGCGCCTCAACCCCTATTCCGCCCCAATAGCCGGTTGCATACCCCGTTACCGCTTGCTAGGGGCCGCGCCATCCCATGGGGGCGTGCGGGGCAACCCGCAACTGCGCCCCGTTTTTTCATGGGGCACATTTCCAGTTCTGGAGCTTTCGCGCGTGGAGACATCCGGCGGCATTCAGGCCACCCTAGCGGGGCGATACGCATCCGCTCTGTTCGACCTTGCGCGCGATGAGCGGCAGATCGACGCCGTTTCGCGCAGCCTTGATGCCCTGAACCAGGCGCTCGTGGATTCGAAGGATTTCAATGAGCTGGTTGCGAGTCCGCTGGTAAGCCGTGAAGAAGCGGGCAAGGCCTTCGCGGCGCTCTCCCCTCAGCTCAAGCTCGATCAGACGACCGCCAATTTTCTCGGCGTCCTGGCCCGCAACGGCCGCAAGCGGGAGCTTCGGGCCGTCATCCGCACGTTCAAGCGCCTCGCAGCCGATAACCGCGGCGAGACGACCGCTGAGGTCATTACCGCTCGGCCGCTCAAGGACGATCAGATTGCCGCGCTCAAAGCGCAGCTTCGCGCCCGCGCCGGCCGCGACGTCACCTTCGACGCCTCGGTCGACCCCAACATTCTCGGCGGAATCGTCGTCAAGCTGGCCAGCCAGATGATCGACGCTTCAATCCGCACCAAACTCAACCGGCTCGCCCAGGCGATGAAAGGCTAAGCAAGAATCATGGATATCCGCGCCGCTGAAATCTCCCGCGTCATCCGCGACCAGATCGCGAATTTCGATGCTGAAGCCGAGGTCTCCGAGGTCGGCACCGTGCTGTCTGTCGGCGACGGCATCGCGCGTATCTACGGCCTCGATAACGTCCAGGCGGGCGAGATGGTCGAATTCGGCAACGGCACGAAGGGCATGGCCCTCAACCTCGAGGCGGATAATGTCGGCGTCGTCATCTTCGGCTCAGATTCCGACATCTCGGAAGGCTCGACCGTCAAGCGGACCGGCACCATCGTCGACGTTCCGATCGGCAAGGGCCTGCTTGGCCGCGTCGTCGACGCTCTCGGCAACCCGATCGACGGCAAAGGCCCGATCGAATTCACCGAGCGCCGCCGTGTCGAGGTGAAAGCGCCGGGCATCATCCCGCGCCGCTCGGTCCACGAGCCGGTTCAGACCGGCCTCAAAGCCCTCGACGCGCTCGTCCCGATCGGTCGCGGTCAGCGCGAACTGATCATCGGTGACCGCCAGACGGGCAAGACCGCCGTCGCGCTCGACACCTTCATCAACCAGAAGGCGGCGAACAAGGGCGACGACGAGAGTCAGAAGCTCTACTGCATCTATGTTGCGATTGGGCAGAAGAGGTCGACGGTCGCCCAGATCGTCCGCGTGCTCGAAGAAAATGGCGCGATGGAATATTCCATCGTCGTCGCCGCGACCGCTTCGGAGCCTGCTCCGCTGCAGTTCCTCGCGCCTTACACGGGCTGCGCGATGGGCGAATATTTCCGCGACAACGGCATGCACGCCGTCATCGTCTACGACGACCTCTCCAAACAGGCCGTCGCCTACCGCCAGATGTCGCTCCTGCTCCGCCGCCCGCCGGGCCGCGAAGCCTATCCGGGCGACGTTTTCTATCTCCACAGCCGCCTTCTCGAGCGCGCCGCGAAGATGAATGAGGACCATGGTTCGGGGTCGCTCACAGCGCTTCCCGTCATCGAGACCCAGGCGGGCGACGTTTCGGCCTACATCCCGACCAACGTCATTTCGATCACCGACGGGCAGATCTTCCTCGAAACCGACCTATTCTACCAGGGCATCCGCCCGGCGATTAACGTCGGTCTTTCGGTCAGCCGCGTCGGATCGGCCGCGCAGACCAAGGCGATGAAGAAGGTCGCCGGCTCGATCAAGCTGGAGCTCGCGCAGTATCGCGAGATGGCGGCTTTCGCCCAGTTCGGATCGGACCTCGACGCCTCGACGCAGAAACTGCTCGCTCGAGGCGCTCGTCTGACCGAGTTGCTGAAGCAGCCGCAGTTCGCTCCGATGCCGATCGAAGAGCAGGTCGTTTCGATCTTCGCGGGAACCCAGGGCTTCCTCGACACCGTGCCTACTCCCGACGTCGTCCGCTACGAAGCAGCGATGCTGAGCTTCCTCCGCTCGGACAAGCCGAAGATCCTCAAGAAGATCCGCGATACCAAGACGCTCGACGATGACACGGCCAAGGTACTGAAGGATGCGCTCACCGACTTCGGGAAGACCTTCGCCTAAATGGCCAGCCTGAAGGCCCTCAAGATCCGCATCGGCTCGGTAAAGTCGACGCAGAAGATCACCAAGGCGCTGAACATGGTGGCGGCGTCGAAGCTTCGCCGCGCCCAGCAGAATGCGGTGGCGGCACGGCCTTATTCGACGCGTATGACCGAGGTCGTCTCTTCGCTGGCCGCCAAGATCACGCCCGGCCCACAGAGCCCGAAGCTCCTGGTCGGCACTGGCAGGGACGACACACATCTCATCGTCGTGATCACCAGCGATCGCGGCCTCGCCGGCGCCTTCAACACGAACATCGTTCGTGCCGCGCGTCGCAGGGCTGACGATCTGATCGCCGAGGGCAAAACGGTCCTGTTCTACATCGTCGGCCGCAAAGGCCGTCCGATGCTGCAGCGCCTCTATCCGAAGTCGATCATCGCCCAATACGATACGACCGAGATGAAGAATCCAGGCTATTCGAACGCCCAGGCGGTCGCGAAGGACCTGATCGACCGTTACACCACCGACGGCATCGACGTCGTGCACCTCGCTTATGCGAATTTCCGCTCGACTCTGGTTCAGGAGCCGACGGTCGATCAGATCATCCCGGTCCCGCCGCTCGAGGCGGAGACCAAGGGTCCGGTTTCGCTCGCGGCAGTCGAATATGAACCGGAAGAAGAGGACATCCTCAACGACCTCATCCCGCGCAACGTCGCGGTGCAGGTCTATCGCGCTTTGCTCGAGAATCAGGCCGGCTTCTACGGATCGCAGATGACCGCGATGGACAATGCGACCCGCAACGCCGGCGACATGATCAACCGCCTGACGATCCAGTATAACCGGACGCGCCAGGCCGCGATCACCACCGAACTCGTCGAAATCATCTCGGGCGCCGAAGCGCTCTAACCAGATTGAAGGCAAGGAAGACAGAAATGGCCACCGCCGCCCCCGAAGCTAAGCCCCGCAAGAAAGCCGCCGCGAAGACCGCCTCGGCCGCGTCCCCGAAAACGTCCGCAGCGGTGAGCAACCTCACTGGCCGCGTTTCGCAGGTGATCGGTGCCGTCGTCGACGTCGCCTTTGAAGGCGAGCTCCCGGCCATCCTGTCGGCGTTGGAAACGGACAATGGCGGAAATCGCCTCGTCCTCGAGGTCGCTCAGCACCTCGGCGAGAACGTCGTGCGCACGATCGCGATGGACTCGACCGACGGTCTCACCCGCGGCCAGGTCGTCAACTCGACCGGCTCGCAAATCCGCGTGCCCGTAGGCCCGAAGACCCTCGGCCGGATCATGAACGTGATTGGCGAGCCGATCGACCATCGCGGGCCGATCGGAAGCGACATGACCGCGTCGATTCATGCCGAGGCTCCACCCTTCGTCGATCAGTCGACCGAGGCGTCGATCCTGGTCACCGGAATCAAGGTCATCGACCTCCTCGCGCCCTACGCGAAGGGCGGAAAGATCGGCCTTTTCGGCGGCGCAGGCGTCGGCAAGACGGTGCTCATCCAGGAGCTGATCAACAATATCGCCAAGGGCCACGGCGGCGTTTCGGTGTTCGCCGGCGTCGGCGAGCGGACGCGCGAGGGTAACGACCTCTACCACGAGTTCCTCGACGCGGGCGTCATCGCCAAGGACAAGGACGGCAATCCGACGCCGGAAGGTTCCAAGGTCGCGCTTGTGTTCGGCCAGATGAACGAGCCGCCGGGAGCCCGCGCTCGCGTCGCGCTTTCGGGCCTCACCCAGGCCGAATATTTCCGCGACGTTGAGGGCCAGGATGTGCTCTTCTTCGTCGACAACATCTTCCGCTTCACGCAGGCGGGATCGGAAGTGTCGGCGCTTCTCGGCCGTATTCCTTCTGCCGTGGGTTATCAGCCGACCCTGGCGACCGACATGGGCCAGCTTCAGGAGCGGATCACGTCCACCAACAAGGGCTCGATCACCTCGGTGCAGGCGATTTACGTGCCCGCCGACGATTTGACCGACCCGGCACCGGCGACGTCGTTCGCCCACCTCGACGCTACGACGACGCTCAGCCGTGCGATTTCGGAGCTTGGCATTTACCCCGCGGTCGATCCCCTCGACTCCGTAAGCCGCGTTCTGACGCCTTCGGTCGTCGGCCAGGAGCATTATGAGACCGCCCGTGCGGTCCAGGCGATCCTGCAGAAGTACAAGAGCCTTCAGGACATCATCGCCATTCTCGGCATGGACGAGCTCTCGGAAGAGGATAAGCTGGTCGTCAGCCGCGCGCGCAAGATCCAGCGCTTCCTGTCGCAGCCGTTCCACGTCGCGGAGGTGTTCACCGGCTTCCCCGGCAAGTTCGTCCAGGTCGAAGACACGGTCCGCTCGTTCAAGGCGGTCGTGAACGGTGAATACGACCATCTCCCTGAAGCCGCCTTCTACATGGTCGGCGGCATCGAGGATGCGGTCGCCAAGGCCGAAAAACTGGCGCAGGAGGCCTGACGTGGCGGACGACCTTCGCCTCGAGGATTGCGTCAACGAGCGCTGCCCCTGGTCGGGTGACCCGGTAAGCGCCGACAGCCTGACGCGATATCGTGGAAAGGTCGTCGGCTTCTGCAACACCGGCTGCCGCGACAAGTTCGAAGCCGCAACGCGCGCCTTCGATGCTGAAATCGAAAGCAAGGAATAATGGCCGATCTGCATTTCGAGCTGGTCACGCCCGACCGCCTAGTCATGTCCGACGACGTCTATATGGTCGTCGTGCCGGGAACCGAGGGTGAATCCGGCATCATGGCCGGCCACGCGCCCTACATGACGACGCTGCGCGACGGCGAAGTCGCCATCTATCGCTCCGCCGGCGCGCAACCCGAGCGTATCCCCGTCACGGGCGGCTTTGCCGAGGTGAGCGCCAAGGGTCTCACCGTCCTGGCGGAGAGCGCCGGTTAATCAGTTCGCAACGGCGCCGATTAACGCAGTTAGTCTTTTCTAAAAGTTTCGCACTTATTCACGACCCGATTTTCCGCGGAATCGCAAGGAACGGGTAAGCATGAGCGCATTCGGCAAGCGTGGAGGAATCGGCGGCGGACGCCCGAGTTTCGGGGTCGCCAAGCCGATGAAGGGGACTCCGGGCAAGCAGCAGGCGATTCCGGAAGCCCCGGAAGGCGGCGATCAATTCCCGCCGCTGGACGAGCTGACGCCTGCCGTCGACGCTCCCGGTTCAGCGGACGGAGCCTCCCCTGCATCACAAGGCGCAATGGACCGCCTGACGGCGCGCCAGAACGCAAGCGGCGAGCAAGGGAGCAGCAAGACTGAAGGCTTCGAAGCCTCGGTCCATCGGATCAAGGAGCAGGTGCTTCCGCGCCTCCTCGAGCGTGTCGACCCCGAAGCGGCCGCGACGCTCTCAAAGGACGAGCTGGCGGAAGAATTCCGCCCGATCATCAGCGAAGTCCTCACCGAGCTGAAGATCAACCTCAACCGCCGCGAGCAGTTCGCTCTCGAGAAGGTGCTTGTCGACGAGCTTCTTGGCCTTGGGCCGCTCGAGGAGCTTCTCGCCGACCCGGCGATCAGCGACATCATGGTGAACGGCCCGGACCAGACTTACGTCGAGCGCAAGGGCAAGCTGGAGATCGCAAGCATCCAGTTCCGCGACGAGGAGCATCTGTTCCAGATCGCCCAGCGTATCGTGAACAAGGTCGGCCGGCGCATCGACCAGACGACCCCGCTCTGCGACGCACGCTTGCAGGACGGCAGCCGCGTCAACGTGATCGTTCCGCCGCTGTCGCTTCGCGGGACGGCCATCTCAATCCGTAAATTCTCCGAGAAGCCGATCACCATCGACATGATGAAGAGCTTCGGCTCGATGTCGGAGAAAATGGCGACCGTGCTGAAAATCGCCGGCGCCAGCCGAATGAACATCATCATTTCGGGCGGTACCGGTTCGGGTAAGACGACCATGCTCAACGCCTTGTCGAAGATGATCGACCCGGGCGAGCGGGTGATCACGATCGAAGACGCGGCCGAGCTTCGTCTGCAGCAGCCGCACTGGCTGCCGCTCGAAACCCGCCCGGCGAACCTTGAAGGCCAGGGCGCGATCAGCATCCGCGATCTCGTCATCAACGCTCTGCGTATGCGTCCCGACCGCATCATCCTCGGCGAAATTCGCGGACAGGAGTGCTTTGACCTCCTGGCCGCCATGAACACTGGTCACGACGGATCGATGGCGACGCTTCACTCCAACTCCCCGCGCGAATGTCTCGCGCGTATGGAAAACATGGTGATGATGTCGGACATCAAGATCCCGAAGGAAGCCATCTCTCGCCAGATCGCGGACTCGGTCGACCTCATCGTCCAGGTGAAGCGTCTTCGCGACGGTTCGCGCCGCACGACGAACGTCACCGAGGTGATCGGCATGGAAGGCGACGTGATCGTCACCCAGGAGCTGTTCAAGTTCGAATATCTCGACGAGACGTCCGACGGGAAGATCATCGGCGAATATCGTTCGATGGGCCTTCGCCCCTACACGCTGGAGAAGGCCAAGCAGTACGGCTTCGACCAACCCTATCTCGAGGCCTGCCTCTAACATCGGGCCAGGCGCGCCGCCGCGGTTGAGCGGGCGGTCAAATTCATAACGGATTCAAGACGCTTAGGTGGCACCCAGCAAGCGTGGCTACGGCGCCCCAATGGCTGCTTGCGCCGGCACGTCTTGCCCCCTAAATGCCACTCGCGAGTGGGCGTGTAGCTCAGTGGTAGAGCACTGTGTTGACATCGCAGGGGTCGCAAGTTCAATCCTTGCCACGCCCACCATTTTTCCCTTGGAAATTCAGTAAACTGGCGGACTTACAGCCGTCCGTGCTGATCCTCGGTCTGGAAGATCCGGTCGACCTCCATCACCAGGTCCTTGAGGTGGAACGGCTTGGACAGAAGCTTGGCCTCCGGCGCCGTTCGGCCTCCCTGCAATGCCACCGCGGCAAATCCGGTAATGAACATTACTCGGATTGCGGGGTCGATCGCGCTCGCCTTCTGGGCCAGCTCGATCCCGTCCATCTCCGGCATCACAATGTCGGTGAGCAGCAGGTCGAACCGCTCATTTTCGAGCAGCGGCATTGCCTCGGTGCCGCAGCCGACTGCGGCAACCTCATAGCCGACGCGCTGCAGCGCCCGCTGCAGATACTCGCGCATCGACGTATCGTCTTCCGCAAGAAGGATTCTCGCCATGGGGTCTATCTATGCGCTGAACGTTTGCTTTTTGCCAGAAGCGAATGAAGCTTTCGTGCGTTGCAGCGCCTCAATGCGAGTCCTAATCTGGCACGGAATTTAACCGTGACGCCGCTATCCCCACCCCTCATCCACCCCCCGCGAGGTGATCTTCCGGTGCTCCTGTCGGTGCCGCACTCCGGCCGTGACTATCCCGGCTGGCTGGTCGACATGGCACCCGGAGGGCAAGCCGCGCTGGCCACTCTCGAAGATCCGCTCGTCGACCGCCTGGTTTGGCGGGCGGTCAGGCGGGGGGTCGGCGCTGTCATCGCGCGAGCGCCGCGCGCGGCAATCGACTGCAACCGCGGCGAACATGAGATCGACCCTGCGGTCATCGAAGGCAGGCGGCGCGAGCGGCTGACGGCAAGGGCGCGTGGCGGCCTGGGTATCGTACCGGCGCGCACTGCGCATCACGGGTTCCTCTGGCGGAAATCCATCGCATCCGGACAACTCGACGAGCGGCTCGACCAGGCGCACCGCCCCTATCACCGGGCCGTCGCGGAACAGATCGCCCTGTTGATCGACCGTTTCGGCTGTGCCCTGCTGCTCGATTGCCATTCCATGCCGCCTCCTCCAGCCGGTGTGCCGCCGGTCGTCTTCGGCGACCGTCATGGGAGGACGGCCGGCAACTGGGTCAGCCGCGAAGCGATGAGGATCGCCCGCGAGAGTGGGTTCGACGCGGGCCTCAACGACCCCTTCGCCGGCGGATATGTTGTCGAACATCACGGCGCGCCTCGCCGCAACGTCCACGCTCTCCAACTGGAGCTCGATCGGAGTTGCTACCTGGACTCGGCGCTCGATCGGCCAGGCGCCGGTTTCGACGCCGCGGCCTCGTTGATCGAAGCGCTCGCGGTCAATCTCGGCGAGCTACTCAAGGCGCAGCCGTTCGCGACGGCCGCGGAATAGGCTCAGACGGTCGCGGGCGCCGGCATCGGCACCTGCTCGGGCGCCTTCCCCTGCTGCATCTGCCGCGCGAATACGTCGCGCATCTGCGACAGCGAGAACAGATGAGCATAGATCAGCGGCAGCATGCCGTTCTGGTTGAACTTGCGGAGCTCGTCGCCGCGCATCTCGCGGATCTTCTCCTCGTCGATCATCTGGAAGCCGCGGTAGACGAAGGGCTGCTCGAAGCCCTCGGGCTGGATGGCGACTTCACCGTCCATCAGCAGGCCGGACTTCTTGAGATCCTCCATGAAGGCGGTGGTGCGCTGGCCTGCGGTCTCGAACTGCTCGCAGAACTCGAGGATCGCCTTGGTCGCCTCGCTCGGCTGGTCGCCATCGAACAGGGGCTGGCCCTCCTCGAAATCGCCGATCGCGCCTGACGTCGGATCGAAGCAGAGCGACAGCTCGTCGCTGTCCGGGGTCAGCCGAGCCAGGAGGAACGGGTAGCGGCGGATGAACGCCGGTATGTAGACCGTCGGATCGATCGAACGTCCGTCCGCATCGAGGAACACGTTGACGCCCTCGTTGAGGCCCATGAGGGCGATCGGAACAGGATTGTCGCCAATCGAAAAAACGATCGGATAGTGGCGCTGCGCCAGCCCGAACTCATCGACCGTCACGGGAATCGCGTGCGTCTTGGCGATATCGCCCGATTTCTCCATCGGGCGGACCTTCATCTTTCCATGCTGCCCGGCGTTTAGCGGCTCGATCGCATTGTAGAACAAAGGCAAACTCTGGTTCGGCGCGGCAGTCGCCATTTCGGCTCATCTCCTGGGATCCGGGCTTATGGCTTGCGTGACGCAACTCCGGCCGGAAGATTAATGGCGGAGCCTCTATTGGGCTTGTCGCCATTAGGCAAGCGGGAGAGAGTCGAGCGTCCGGACAACCGATTCAATTCATTGATTGTTCAACGCTTCACTGCGAAGCCCCGCTCAAGAGAGTGGGACTTCATTGAATCCGGGGACGATCATCACCTTCCTGCCGCTGCTGTTCGGCCTGTTCGCCGCGCAGCCCGGAACCGTGCAGACGGTGACCCGGCTGGTCGTACAGGACGAGGTGATCCTGCGCATCCCGGTCCAACCGCAGCCGTTTCTCCCCGAAATCGAGTGGAAGGAGAAGAAAGGGCCGAAGTGCGTTCCCGCAGCGGCGATCCGCCGGGCGCTCCTTTCCGGGTCCGAGCAGGTCGATTTCGTGCTTGCCGACCGATCCCGCATCAGGGCCCAGTTCGACGAGGACTGTCCGGCGCTGGATTTCTATGCGGGATTCTATTTGCAGCCGGAGGATGATTTCGTGTGCGCGAAGCGCGATGCCGTCCACTCGCGGATGGGCGGCAGCTGCCGGATCGACCGCTTCCGTCGCCTGGTCCCAAATCTGAAGCGCTAATCCGTCTGGCCAAGCATGTAGCCGACGCCGCGCACGGTATGCAGCAGCGGCGTGTCGAAGCCTTCGTCGATCTTCTTGCGAAGGCGGCTGATATGAACGTCGATGACGTTCGTGCCCGGATCGAAATGATAATCCCAGACGCCCTCCAGCATCATCGTCCGGGTGACGACTTGGCCCTGGTTGCGCAGAAGATATTCGAGGAGCCGGTATTCCCGCGGTTGCAGGTCGATGCGCGTTCCTTGTCGGTCCACGCGATGTGCAAGCAGGTCCATCCTCAAGTCGCCGCAGGTGAGCTCGGTGACGACAGGCCCTGACGACGCCTGCACCCGGCGCTGGAGAGCAGTCAGGCGCGCCAGCAGCTCTGAAAAGGCGAATGGCTTGACGAGATAATCGTCCGATCCCGCGGTCAGGCCCTCGACACGATCGTCGATCGACGCGCGGGCTGAAAGAATGAGGACCGGTGTCCCGACACCCGCTGCGCGCAGGGCTGAGAGGACCGCCAGCCCATCGATCCCGGGAAGCATGCGGTCGAGGACAATCGCGCTGTAGGTTCCGTCAGTCGCCCGGAACAGGCCGTCGCGCCCGTCCTCGGCACGGTCAACCGAATAGCCGCTCTCCTCCAGGCCCTTGGCGATATAATCCGCCGTTGACCTGTCATCCTCGACAAGGAGGATCTTTCTGCTTGCCCCCGAATGCATCCGCTTTCCTTGACATTCCGGCTGGCGTCAGCATAGCCGGAAAGTTGTTGCGGCATCGCGCGAAAGAATGCGCAGTCGCCCTAATTCTTCCGGATATTCAATGTCTTTTGCCGACCTCGGCCTTTCTGAAGAATTGCTCCGCTCCGTGGAGGACAGCGGTTACGGGGAGCCGACGCCGATCCAGCGCGCCGCCATTCCGTCCATATTGATGGGCAAGGACCTGGTCGGGATTGCGCAGACCGGCACCGGGAAGACGGCCGGTTTCGTTCTGCCGATGCTCGATATCCTCCACCAGGGCCGCAGCCGTGCGCGCATGCCTCGGTCCCTCATTCTCGAGCCGACGCGCGAGCTGGCGATGCAGGTGGCCGAGAATTTCGAGAAGTACGGCAAGTATCACCCGCTATCCATGGCGCTGCTGATGGGCGGCGTGCAGATGGGCGATCAGGTCAAGGCGCTGGAAAAAGGCGTCGATGTGCTGATTGCCACCCCCGGGCGGCTGATGGACCTGTTCGGCCGCGGCAAGATCATGCTCAACGATTGCAATCTGCTCGTGATCGATGAAGCCGACCGGATGCTCGACATGGGCTTCATCCCGGACATCGAGGAAATCTGCTCGAAGCTGCCCAAGTCGCGCCAGACCCTGCTTTTCTCGGCGACCATGCCGCCTCCGATCCAGAAGCTGGCGGCGAAGTTCCTCAACGATCCCAAGAGGGTCGAGGTGGCCCGACCGGCGACTGCGAACATCAATATCGATCAACGGGTGATCCAGGTCCGAGCGGACCGGAAGCGCGATGCTCTCAAGGAGCTGCTGCACGAGCCCGGCTTCAAGAACGCGATTGTCTTCTGCAATCGCAAGAGCACCGTCCGCGAACTCGCAACCAGCCTGCGCCGCGGCCACTATCAGGCCGGGCAGATCCATGGCGACATGGAGCAGGCCGAGCGAATCGCCGAGCTGGAACGGTTCAAGCGCGACGAGGTGAACGTCCTCGTCGCTTCCGACGTCGCGGCGCGCGGGCTCGATATCAAAGGCGTCAGTCACGTCATCAACTTCGATGTGCCCTGGCAGCCGGACGATTACATCCACCGCATCGGACGCACCGGGCGCGCTGGAGCCAAGGGAGTCGCAATCACCCTCGCGACGAAGGAGGATGCCGAGCGCATCGCCGACATCGAGAAGCTCACGGGCATCAAGATCGCGCGGGTTGGAGCGCCGGACGCGCCACCAGCCGAAGAAAAGCCGAAGTCGGAGAAGAAGGCCGCACCGCCTCCGAAGGCTGCACAAAAGACCACTCCACCTCCCAAGGCCGAGCAGAAAGACAAGCCGAAGCGCGAAGAGCGCTCGACTGTCGTCGAGGACATCAAGTCCGACTGGAACGGACCCCTGCCCTCATTCCTCTCCGTTAGCGCCGACTAGGCATTGACCGGCCGGCGGTCTGGTCACCGCCGGAAGCCAGTCACACCGCTGACACTGGAAAGACCCGTTTCGCGTTCCTAGCTCCTTCGTGGGCAGGGCAACGAAGGAATCGCGATGACTGAGTACGTCCCTCCGAAAGTCTGGACCTGGGAGCAGCCCAACGGCGGCCAGTTCGCTGGCATCAACCGGCCCGTTGCGGGAGCCACGCACGAGAAGAATTTGCCCGTCGGCAAGCATCCGTTCCAGCTCTATTCGCTGGCGACCCCGAACGGGCAGAAGGCCTCGATCCTGTTCGAAGAACTGCTCGAAAAGGGCATCAAGGGTGCCGAATATGACGCTTGGCCGATCCGCATCGGCGAGGGCGACCAGTTCGGAAGCAGCTTCGTCGACATCAATCCCAATTCGAAAATCCCTGCGCTGGTTGACCGCAGCGGCCCCGAGCCGGTGCGCGTCTTCGAATCCGGCGCAATCCTCCTCTACCTTGCCGAAAAGTTCGGCGAGTTTCTCGGAGAATCGCGGGCCGAGACTCTGTCGTGGCTGTTCTGGCAGGTGGGCGCCGCCCCCTTCCTCGGCGGCGGCTTCGGGCATTTCTTCGCTTATGCGCCAGAGAAATTCGAATATGCGATCAACCGCTATTCGATGGAGGCGAAGCGGCAGTTCGATGTCCTCAACCGGCGGCTCGCGGAGAGCGAATTTGTCGCGGGCTCCGATTATTCGATCGCCGATATCGCCATCTGGCCATGGTATGGCGGGATAGCGCTCGGCCGCAGCTATGAGGGCGCCAATGTGTTCCTTGCGACGCACGAATATGAGCATGTGATGCGCTGGGCGAAGGAGATCGATGCTCGTCCGGCGGTCAAGCGCGGCCGCATCGTCAACAAGATGACCGGCAATCCCGCGGAGCAGCTCCACGAGCGCCACGATGCAAGCGACTTCGAGCTTCGGACCGAGGACAAGGTCCCGCTGACCCCGGCCGAGGAAGACTTCGCCGCGGTCAAGGACGACGCGATTTAATCCGCGCCGCGGTAACGCTGCAGGAAGTCGTTGGCGAAAGCCTGTACCCGCTGGTCGTAGATTGCTGTTCGGAGACCCAGCATAAGCCTCTGATAAAACCATAGATTATGCTGGGTCATCAGCATCGCGCCGAGAATCTCTCCCGATTTCACCAGATGATGGACGTACGCGCGTTCGAACTGCGTGCATGCGGGACACGGGCAGTCGCGCTCGATCGGATCCGAATCTTCGGCGAAGCGCGCATTGCGCATGTTGAGCGCACCATCGGCGGTGAACGCCTGGCCGGTGCGTCCTGATCGCGTGGGGAGCACGCAGTCGAACATGTCCACGCCCCGCAGCACCGCGCCAACGATATCGTCCGGCTTGCCCACGCCCATCAGATAGCGCGGCCTGTCGGCGGGAAGCTGGCCAGGCGCGAAGTCGAGGCAGCCGAACATCGCATCCTGGCCCTCGCCCACGGCGAGTCCGCCGACCGCGTAACCGTCGAAGCCGATGTCGATCAGTGCGTCGGCCGAAGCCTTGCGCATGCCCTCATCGAGCGCGCCTTGCTGGATCCCGAAGAGGGCTGCACGTTCTGCATGCTCGCCGCCGCGATCGAATTCCTCTCGGCTGCGCTTCGCCCAGCGGATCGATCGCTCCATGGCGTCGCGCTGCTGCTGGCGCGCTGAGGTGGTCGGGACGAGCTGGTCGAATTGCATCACGATGTCCGACCCGAGCAGGCGCTGCACTTCGATCGAGCGCTCCGGGCTCAGCATGTGGCGGCTGCCGTCGAGGTGGCTCGCAAACGAAACGCCTTCTTCCGTCACCTTGGTGAGCTCCGAAAGGCTCATCACCTGATAGCCGCCGCTGTCGGTCAGAATGGGCCGATCCCAGCCCATGAACCTGTGCAATCCGCCGAGTTTCGAAATCCGCTCCGCGCCAGGCCGAAGCATCAAATGGTAGGTATTGCCGAGGATGATGTCGGCGCCGCTGGCGCGAACTTCCTCCGGGCGCATCGCCTTGACGGTCGCGGCGGTTCCGACGGGCATGAAAGCCGGGGTGCGGATTTCGCCCCGCTGCATCGCGATCGCGCCCACGCGTGCGGCGCCGTCGGTTGCGGTAATCGAGAAGGAATAGCGGGTCACCGGGCGCGCTTAGCGGCAGCGCTCGGGCAGCAGCAAGCTAGCGTCACCGTAGGAATAGAAACGATAGCCGACCTCGATCGCGTGCTCGTACGCTGACTTCATGACGTCGAGCCCCATCAGGGCGCTCACCAGCATAAACAGGGTCGATTTGGGCAGATGGAAGTTCGTGATCAGGGCGTCTATCGCCTTGAAGGAATAACCTGGCGTGATGAAGATTGCCGTATCGCCTTCGAACGGCCGGATCGTTCCGTCCTCGTCGGCGGCGCTCTCGAGCAGGCGCAGGCTTGTCGTTCCGACCGCGACCAGCCGCCCACCTGAATCCCGCACCGCATTCAAACGGTTGGCAGTCGCGGCGTCGATGCGGCCCCATTCGGCGTGCATCTTGTGATCTTCGATCTTTTCGGATTTGACGGGGAGAAAAGTGCCGGCGCCGACGTGAAGGGTCAGCGTCTCGCGCCCGATTCCGCGAGCGTCGAACGCTTCCAGCAAACCGTCCGTGAAATGGAGCGCCGCGGTCGGAGCGGCGACGGCCCCTTCCTCGCGTGCGAACATGGTCTGATAATCCTGCCGGTCCCGCTCATCCACTTCGCGGCGGGAAGCGATGTAGGGCGGCAACGGCATCCGCCCCGCCCGCTCGAGCAAAAGCTCAACCGGCTCGTCCCCGTGAAAATGCAGAAGCGCGGAGCCCTCTTCGCTCTTCTCGATGACGGAAGCGGCGACACTTTCTCCGAAGTCGATCGTGTCGCCGACCCGGGCGCGTTTCGCATTCCGGAGGAACGCCTGCCATTCGCGCGGCCCCTCGCGCTTGTGGAGAGTCGCGCCGATGCTCGCTTCGCCGCGCCGGCCTTCGAGCTGCGCTGGAATGACCTTGGTATCGTTGAAAACCAGCACGTCGCCGGGATCGAGCAGCTGCGGCAGGTCCGGTACGACATGATCGGAAATGTCGCGGCCACGTACGACCAGCAGACGCGCGCTGTCACGCGGCCGAGCGGGCCGGAGCGCGATGCGCTCCGCGGGGAGGTCGAAATCGAAGTCGGCGACGCGCATGTCGCGCGGCGATTAGCTTCCTAAAGTCGCCTTGACGATCCTCGTCGGTTCAGGCGGCGGCTCGCCTGGAGCGATCTTGTCGACCGCGTCCATGCCGGAGATCACCCGGCCCCAAACGGTATATTTGCCTTCAAGGCTCTGGTTTGGGGCAAACATGATGAAGAACTGGCTGTTCGCCGTATCCGGCTGATCCGTCCGAGCCGCAGCCACGGTGCCGCGAAAGAATGGCATCGTGCTGAATTCAGCCTTGAGGTCCGGAAGGCTGGAGCCGCCGCTTCCATCCCCCTTGGGGTCGCCGCCTTGCGCCATGAAATCGGGAATCACCCGGTGAAACGGGAGGCCGTTGTAGAAGCCCTGCCGGACGAGGATCTGGATACGCTCCACATGATGCGGAGCGAGGTCCGGACGCATCTGGATCACGACCGTTCCACCGTTCGACAGCTGTAGCGTCAGCTGGTTCGCCGGGTCGGCGGCCACCTCTGGCGGAGCGTTGATTGCGGGAAGCGGCGGGATAACGACCGGCGGCGGCGCGGCTGCAATCAGTCCGAACGCAAAAGACAACGCGAACAGCGCCTTCGAAAACATATTCCCTCCCCGAAACCCGTTGGCGCTCTAGTGCTGCCGGGCGGGTGACGCCAGCCTTAACGGCCGCCGTTCAAATGCCGCCGCACATCTTCAGCCACGGCCGGCGTCACGAACTTGTCGATCGCCCCGCCGTACCGCGCGATTTCCTTCACCAGCTTCGATGCAATCGGCTGCAGCGAGACGTCGGCCATCAGGAAAACCGTCTCGATATCGTCGTTCAATTGCTGGTTCATCCCGGCCATCTGGAACTCATATTCGAAGTCGGCGACGGCGCGCAGGCCGCGAAGGATCGCGGTCGCGCCCTGCTGCTCCGCGAATTCCATGAGCAGGGAGTCGAACTCCACGACGTCGATGTTGCCGGGCATGTCGGCGGTTTCCCGGCGGACCATCTCAAGCCTTTCGGCCACCGTGAACATTGGCTCTTTCGACGGGTTCGTCGTCACCCCGATGACGAGCTTGTCGACGAGGTGCGTACCCCGGCGGATGATATCGAGGTGCCCGAGCGTGATCGGGTCGAAGGTTCCGGGATATACTGCGACTTTCAAACGCCTCTCCTTTAGGGTCTAGACCCTCAATGGTCCCGCTCTATCGCAAAGCGCGCGATGGCCCGAAGAAGGTCGGCTTCGGGGCCGTGATCCGCCAGATGCTCGACCGCCTGGTTGACGAGGAACGTCGCCTGCTGTCGCGCGCGCTCTTCGCCGAGCAATGACACGAAGGTCGCTTTCCCGGCCTGGGCATCCTTTCCGGTGCGCTTGCCGGCGGCCTTCTCCTCGCCGCTATGATCGATGAGGTCGTCGGCGATCTGGAATGCGAGGCCGATGTTGCGGGCGTAACCGCGATACGGCGTGCGCGCCTCATGGGCGAGGCGAACCATGATGCAGGCCGCCTCGACGCAATATTCGATAAGCGCACCGGTCTTCAGCTGCTGCAGCCGGGTGATTGCCGGAAGATCGAGCTCCTGACCCTCAGCGACGAGGTCCATCATCTGCCCGCCCGCCATTCCTGCAGGGCCGGCCGCTCTCGCAAGTTCCAGCACCAGGTCAGAACGGACCCACGGGTCTTCGTGCGTCGCCTGGTGCGCCAGGATTTCAAAAGCGAGCGCGTGGAGGCTGTCGCCCGCAAGCACCGCTTCCGCTTCGCCGAATGCCTTGTGCGCGGTGGCCTTGCCGCGCCTGAGGTCGGCGTCGTCCATGCACGGCAGGTCGTCGTGGATCAGCGAGTAGACGTGGATAGCCTCGATCGCGCATCCGACGCGAAGCGCTCGCTCGCGCGCGATCGGGAACAGCTGTGAGGCGGCAATCGTGAGCAATGGCCGTAGCCGCTTGCCGCCGCCGATCGCGGCATGGCGCATGGCTTCGTAGAGGCGCTCGCGGCTGTCGCCCGTAGGCGGAAGCAGGCGGCCGAAGAAATCGTCGACTTCGGCGGAAACCCGGGCCGCCTCGGCGTCCAGCTCCGTCGCAAGCCGATCGATGGTCTCAATCGGCATCGAAGGGCTTCACGCCCGCGGGTTTTCCATCGCTGCCGAACGCGATCTGCTCGATACGCGCCTGAGCGTTCTTGAGCCGCGCCTCGCAATGCCGCTTGAGCTGGTCGCCTTCCTGATAAAGCTCGATGGATTTATCGAGCGGCGCTTCGCCCTTCTCCAGCGTGCGAACGATCTCTTCGAGGCGCGCGAGCGCTGCCTCGAAGCTCAGCTGGCTGACGTCGGTTTCAGAGGTAGTGGCCATCAGCGGCCTTGTGACCCTCGCGAGGGTTCAAATCAAGCGAGCGCCTATTCGACCGGCGTGTTCTTGAACGGATCGCGAATGCCCGGAACGACCTCATCGCGAAGGTCTTCGCCGCTCGCCTCGGCAAGGGCCGCTTCCGCGTCACGGGCATGCTGGTCGCGTTCGGCGCGAAGCTGCTCGATGAGCGCCTCGCGGTCCCCTTCGAGCCGAGTGTCGGTCGGCGCCGCAACACCGGCCGCCTTCGCCGCCTTGGCAACCGCCGCGTCAAGCTCACGCTGCGTCGTCAGGCCGAGCGTGACCGGATCCTTCGGAGTGATGTTCGCCATGTTCCAGTGCGTGCGCTCGCGGATCGCGGCGATGGTCGTGCGGGTGGTTCCGATCAGCTTGCTGATCTGGCCGTCAGTCACTTCCGGATGGTTCTTGATGATCCAGGCGATTCCGTCTGGCTTGTCCTGGCGCTTGGAAACCGGGGTGTAGCGCGGACCGCGGGTGCGGCGCACGGCTTCCGGCGCCTTGTGCATCTGGAGAACGTGATCGGGGTCCTTCTGGCCCTTCTCGATCTCCTCATGGGTCAGTTCGCCCGCGCGGATCGGATCGCGCCCGGTCAGCTTGGTCGCCGCTGTGTCGTCGGCGATCGCCTGCACTTCGAGAATATGGAGGCCGCAGAACTCGGCGATCTGTTCGAAGGTCAGCGCGCTATTGTCGACCAGCCAGGCGGCGGTCGCATGGGGCATCAGGGGCTGGGCCACTGGATTCTTCTCCGCTTCAGAAACAAATAGGGCCGCCCCCTATCGGAGCGGCCAGCTTGCCCGGCGATGTAGCCCCGCACCGCCGCTGGGGCAAGGCTGCTCAGAGGCTCATCGGGATATAGTGCGGCTGACCTTTGACCCGCTCCATCCAGTTGATGACCTTGGGATAGCGGTTGAGTTCGAACCCGCCCGCATCCGCGACATGCGTGTAGGCGAACAGGCAGATGTCGGCGAGTGTCATGTGCCCGGCGACGAACCAGTCGCGTGCCTTCAGATGATCGTCCATCAGCTTGAGCGCGGCTTCACCGGCTTCGCGTTTGAGCGGGATCTGGAGCTTCTGCGCTTCGGTCAGATTCTCGAAACCCACCCAATCCTTCCAGAAACGCAGCGTCGCGACGTTGGGCTCGTGATTATATTGCTCCCAGAACATCCAGCGCAGCATGTCGGCATGATCGAAACGTTCGGTCGGGATGAGGTTGGAACCGTCCGCAATGTAATAGCAAGCGGCGTTGCTCTCGGGGATGAAGCGCTGGTCGACCTGGAGAACGGGGATTCTTCCGTTCGGATTCACATCCCAGAGAAACTGCGTCGTCCGGGTCTCGCCCTTCATGATGTCATATTCGCGCCGTTCGATGTGAGTGCCCACGCAGGCAGCGGTCAGGCGCACCTTGTAGCAATTTCCCGACATCGAATATTCGTGGAGGATCAGTCTCTCGGTCATTTGGCTCCTCCGCTCATCCCTTCGCACCGACCTCGAGCACGATCTTTCCGATATGCTCGCCCGATTCCATCCGGGCGTGCGCCTTGGCCGCTTCCGACAACGAAAATGTGCTGTCGATCACCGGCTTGAGCTTGCCGCCTTCGACATAAGGCCACACTGTGCGCGCGATTTCGTCGGCGACCATCGTCTTGAACTCGACCGTGCGCGGTCGGAGCGTGGAGCCGGTCAGAGTCAGGCGGCGCCGCATCACTTCGGGAATGGCGATCTCCGCCTTCGGTCCACGCTGGAAGGCGATCGAGACATGTCGTCCGTCGTCCGCGAGCGCCTTGATGTTGCGCGGCAGATAATCGCCGCCGATCATGTCGAGGACGACCGCGACCCCTTTTTCGTCGGTCAGCTTTTGCACCGCTTCGACAAAATCCTGTGTCCGGTAGTTGATTGCCGCCTCGGCCCCCAGCTCGACCGCCCGAGCGCATTTCGCGTCCGTGCCGCAGGTGACGATGACCTTGAGTCCGAACAATTCTCCAAGGGCGATCGCCATCGTCCCGATACCGCTCGTGCCGCCATGGACCAGAACCCAGTCGCCGTCGGCCGCGAAGCCGCGCTCGAACAAATTTACCCAGACCGTGAACAAAGTCTCCGGCATCGCCGCCGCTTCGGCCAGGGTGAGCCCTTCCGGCACCGGAAGGCAGGTGCCGATCGGCGCCGCGCAATATTCGGCATAGCCTCCGCCGGCGACAAGGGCGCAGACCTGCTGCCCGAGAAGCTCTTCCGCGCCCTCGCTGACCTCGACGATTTCGCCGGCGATCTCCAATCCCAGGATATCGGGTGCACCCGGCGGCGGCGGATAGAGCCCGCGGCGCTGCAGGATGTCCGGCCGATTGACCCCTGCCGCGGCGACTTTGATCAGGACCTCGGCCGCGCCGACGCGGGGTACGCGCCGTTCGACAAGGGCAAGCTCCTCGGCCCCGTCGGGCTGCGGTGCGACCACCGCCTTCATCGAGGAGGGCACTTTCGTCACAGAGCCGAACTTATTGACTTGGGCGCCCTATCGGTCAACGATTCCCGTCGCCATGGATTTGGAAGACCTCTTCCCGAGCAAACCCGACGATCCGCTCGTCGCGCTGGGCAAGCAGGACCTCGATCCCTTGTCGATCGAGGAGCTCAAGGAGCGGCTCGAGGCCCTGAAGGCCGAGATCGCCCGCGTCGAGGCACATATGCAGCGCGCCGAGACCCACCGATCGGCCGCCGAAGAATTGTTCAAGAGATCCTGATGGTCATCGCGTTCAGACCTGGAACAGCAACACACGATAAATTGGGGATAAACCGGGCTGCCGATCTTGATTGCGACGCCGCACGGTATGACATTGTTAACCATGTTCGCCCCAAACGTGGCGGACGAGGAGTAACCGGATAAATGCCCAGTTTCGCTCGCGAGCTCGAACAGACCCTCCACAATGCGCTTGGCTTTCCAGCACATTGGGATCCTAAGCTTAGAATTCCACGTGGACAAGTTGTCGCG
>JADMIO010928579.1_pt1 | contig 54301 bp, 22 predicted proteins | sample 8958161 | NCBI WGS metagenome assembly JADMIO01 (sample SAMN16585339, study PRJNA669376) | soil metagenome | isolation source: Crop rotation soil | place: USA: Cullars Rotation, Alabama | collected 2011
GGTCAAGTCATTCAGCGACGTCAACGTGACGGATCCGCTCGTATTGCCCGCCGCAATCACAATTTGCGCCGCACTCCGACTGTAGTCCGTCAGGTTCAGCGCCGTTCCGGTGAAGGAAAGATCGATGATCGTCTCCACCGACGACGAGTTCGAAAGTCGGCCAATGACCGAGGCTTGTCCTCCATTCTCGAACAGCGGACTTCCGACCAAGAGAAGATATACCGACGATGCTATATCATCATCGACCAGCAATTTGCTCACTTGCTGCGAACCATTCTCGGTGCCGTTGGTGACACCGACTACGTCCATGAGGATGGTCTCGTTTCCTTCGAATGCCAAATCATTCAAGGGAATCACGGCGATGAAGCCGATGGTGCTCCCCGCGGGGATGACGACGGACGTTGCGCCCACCGAGTAATCCACACCCTGTGTGGCGGTTCCTGAGAATCCAATGTCGACGGTGACGTCTTGGGTCGAAGGGGGCGAAAGTCGGATGTTCAGTAGGGTGCCGCTGCCATTCTCAGCCATCGGCGCTCCTCCGATGCTGATCGTAACTTTTGGCAATGACTCATCATCCTCGACCACGACGGTGACCTGCTGTGAGCCGTTCTCCGCGCCGTTGGTAACACTGACAATCTCTACGAGAATCGACTCCTCCCCTTCGTAGGTCGTGTTATTCACGGCAGTCAACGTGATCGAGCCCGAAGTGCTACCTGCAGGAACGACAATGCTGCTGGAACTCACCAGATAGTCTTGAGGATTGCCGGCCGTACCCGAGAACGCCAACGCCACGATGGTGTCCTGAGTCGACGTGAATTCGAGATGCGCGGCGACCTTGGCTACTCCCCCATTCTCATTCATCGGGCTTCCGAGTACCGACAAGGTAACAAGGGGAGCCGGCTCATCTTCGACGATGGTCGCAAGCAACAGCTGTACGTCGTTTTCTCTTGCTCCGCCAACGACCGAACCGATCTCCACGATGAGCTTTTCGTCCCCTTCATAGGTGACGTCATCGAGGCCGGTCAGCGTGACCGATCCGCTGGTCTGCCCGGCCAGCAAGATGATTTGCGTGGCACTCACCGAATAATCAACGTTGTTCGTGGAAACACCTGAGAACGAGAGATTGACGGTGACGTTCTCGGTCGAGGGCATGTTGAGAAATGCCGTGATCGTCATCGTGCCCCCTGATTCATTCAAGGAAAGCACCGAAGCGCGCAGGGAAACGTCAGGATACTCAATGCTCCATAGTTCGCGGCCAATGATGCCGTCGTTTGCTGTGAAGTAGAGTGTGCCGTTGATGTTCGTCAGCGATTGCGGATTTGAACCTCCATATCCGCTACGGATATCTTTTACGAGGACCGTCCCAGAACTCGTGCCGTCACTCCTCCACAGCTCGTCGCCGTCGGTACTGTGGCGAGCGCGGAAGTAGAGTGTGCCTTCGAAATTGACCAAGTTTCGTGGGTCGGACGAGCCTGCTCCCGGGAAAATATCGCGGACCAGCACGGTCCCACTACTTGTGCCGTTGCTTTTCCATAGCTCGCCGCCGCTACCGTCTGCTGAGACGGTAACTGCGAAATAGAGAACGCTATTGATACTTGCAAAGCTTTGTGGAACAGAGCCGACAGTACCGAAGCCGATAACCTTGACCAGGATCGTTCCGTTGCTCGTGCCGTCGCTTTTCCACAACTCGACTCCGGCGCTAAGGTTTGTCGCCGAGAAGTAGAGAGTGCCATTGACATTTATCAACTCCGCGAGAGTCGCACCACTCGTGCCAACCGCGATGTCCTTAACCAGAACCGTACCCGTGCTCGTGCCGTTCGTTCTCCACAGTTCGGCGCCATTCACGCCATCATTCGCGGAGAAGAAGAGCATGCCATTCACGTTGGTCAAGTTCTGAATGGTGGATCCGGAACTGCCGGGACGAATATCTTTGACCAACATCGTTCCCGAGTCAGTTCCGTCAGTTCTCCACAATTCATCGCCGGTCAGTCCATCATTGGCCCAAAAGTAAAGAACTCCGTTGACGTTCGTCAGTCCGTTGGGACTGGAACTTCCGCTTCCATTCGCAATGTCCTTTACAAGCACCGTGCCCGAGTTCGTGCCGTCACTCTTCCATAATTCTCGACCAAAAGTGGCGTCCTGTCCGTTGAAGAAGACCGTGCCATTAACGTTGACGAGATACCTTGGGTCATTGCTAAAGCTGCCTGCAAGCGGATTCTTAATAAGCGTCGTGTTCGTACCGTCACTTTTCCATAGGTCGCGAGCGGCGCCAAAAGTCGTGGCAGCGAAATAAAGAATACCGTTGACATTGGTAAGAAACTCAGGCGTGGCGGCATTGGTTCCAGACCCTATATTCTGGACGAGTGCGGTGCCCGTTGACGTTCCGTCGGTGCTCCATAGTTCCTGACCAAAGACACCGTCATCGGCCGTGAAATAGACCTTGCCATTGACATTCTCAAACTGGCTGACGTTCGAATCCTGCGAGACGTTAATATCCTTGATCAGTACTGTCCCTTCACTAGTGCCGTCACTTTTCCATAATTCGCGACCAATACCAACACTCTCCGCAGAAAACACAAGTGTGCCATTGCGATTGACCAAGTACTGCGGAAATGAACCGGCGACTCCAACATAGATGTCCCGAACCATCACGGTACCTGAACTAGTCCCATCGGTTTTCCATAGTTCATCGAAGCCACCCGTCGCATTTGCCCTAAAATACAATGTTCCACCGAAGTTGATAAGTTCGTTAGGATTTCCGTTGAGAGTGGGTGACAAATTCTTGACCAGCTGAGTTCCCGCCGACGTGCCATCGCTTTTCCACAACTCTCTCCCATTTAACAAGTCGACGGCCGAAAAGTAGAATCCACCGTTCACTTCAGTCAAATACCTCGGGCTGGCGACGCCGCCGGGATACACGTCACTCACCAGAACCGTTCCTGTGCTCGTGCCATCGCTTTTCCACAGTTCATCGTTATTGACCGTGAAATAGAGCGTGCCATTGACATTGGCCGGTCTGCCCGGAGTGGAATCGCCACCTGGAACAATATCTTTAACCAAGACGGTTCCCGAACTTGTGCCGTCGCTTCTCCACAATTCCTCGCCATGGATTCCGTCAGTAGCTGCGAAGTAAAGCACGCCGTTGACGTTGGTCAAGTATTGTGGAGCGGAGCTGTTGGCGGTGCCTCCTTCATAGATGTCTTTGACAAGAACAGTTCCAGAACTCGTACCGTCACTCTTCCAAAGTTCACGACCAATCGTTGAGAGGCTCAAGATAGCGGAAAAGTACAGCACTCCGTTGACATTCGTAAGTCGTTGAGGCAAGGAGCTCGTGCCGCTGGTGCTGAGATTCTTGACGAGAACCGTGCCTGAACTCGTGCCATCGCTCTTCCATAGCTCGGTTCCATTGGATGAATCGGTGGCTGCGAAGAAAAGTGTCCCACTTACATTTCTCAAGTTTGTCGGACTCGAGCTGGCGTTGCCGTTTGCAATATTCTTAACAAGTACAGTGCCTTGACTCGTACCGTCACTTTTCCACAACTCTTGGCCGTTGACCCCATCGTTGGCGGAAAAGAAAAGGACACCGCTTACGTTCGTTAAGAGGATGGCGTTGGCATCGTTGCTTCCCGAGTTGATATTCCTAACTAGCGCCGTACCTGCGCAAGTGCCGTCGGTTTTCCAGAGTTCGCGGCCCAACCCATCAATGCTTGCCGTAAAAAAGACCGTGTTTCCAACGGCGGTGAGACTCGTTGGCGTTGAGTCATCAGTCAACGAAGTCGTATTGATGTGAGCCAGAACCGAGGGAGCCAATGCCAACGTAAGCAGCTGTCGCTGTTCCAGCTGCTCAAGGGCGAGTCGTCTCGAACGGCGAAGCCGCGCATGGGAATCCACGGATCGAGCGAGGTTGGCGTAGTTGCGCAACTGCTGAATCCATCTACTCAGGCGATGTTTCACAGAACTGCCCCGCTATCGGCGCCAAAAGAATCTTGGCCGAAGTTGACGATCCCCCACGTCATACTTGCTGGAATCTGAAGTCGATCCCGAGTTCTATCATAGTCGCCCGCGAAGCTCGGCAAAAGAGTTGTGCGCCACGCGCAGGTCAACTCTTTGTTGAAGAGGACGGAGCGCAGGAAGCGCGATTACGCCAGAATCTCGTGGATCGGCTGGCCGCCGTGCGCCACCGGAATCGGCCGGCCATTGTCGTAAATCGGCATCTGCGGATCGATGCCCAGACAATGATAAATGGTGGCGCAGATGTCGCTGATGCTGACGGGTCGCGACTTCACATAGGCGGCGTGGGCATCGGACGCGCCGCAGATCGTGCCGCCCCGAATGCCGGCGCCGGCGAACAGTACTGAGTAGCAATACGTCCAATGATCGCGCCCGGCGCTGGCGTTCACCTGCGGCGTGCGTCCCATGTCGCTCATCAATACCACCAGCGTCTCGTCCAGCAATTCCTGGGCTTCCAAGTCTTCCAAGAGTGCGCTGTACGTCGCATCCAGCGAAGGCAATGCACCGCGCAACCAACTAAAGTTTTGTCTATGAGTGTCCCATGAGTTATCCGCAGGATACTCCCAAGTCACGTTCACGAAGCGGACACCTGCTTCCACCAAACGTCGTGCGACGAGCGAACTCGCCCCGAACAACGTGCGCTGGTACTTGTCGCGCAGCTTGCCGTCGATCGATTCCAGGTCGAATGCGGCCTTGAGCTTGGTCGAGGTCAAGAGGCTGAGCGCGCGCTGCTGCGTGCGATCCAAGTCGTTCAGCGAGCCATTGGTTTCGAGGCGGCGCTGTTGACGATTGAATTGCTGCAATAAACCTTCGCGGGCCTGGAAGGCGTCGAGTGTGATGCCGCCGGCCAACTTGCTGTTTCCTGCGAGGAAAGGTGCGCCCCCTAGAACCTTCGTGCCCGCGAGTTCGCGAACGATGGTCTTATCGAACTCGGAGAACAGCGGATCGTAGCGCTTGCCCAGAAAGCCGGCATACGGCCCGGGGTAACGAACAACCCCTGTAGCGCCATTGCCCGCGCCGGCGTAGTTCGGCAAGTAGACATAGTCGGGCAGGTCATCCGTTGACTTGCGTAAGAGTTCGCAGACCGAGCCCATGCTGGGCGGATAGGTGTCTTTGGTGCTGGTGATGTCGGCCAGCGCCATCTCATGGCCGGTGTAACTGGGGAGCGGGTTGTGGCAGCCGGCTTTGTGATTGACCGTGCGTACAATCGCTGCCTTGTGCATCCAGCGCGACATGAGCGGCAAGAGTTCGCAGAGTTCTATGCCTGGCACGTTGCTGGCGATGGGTTTGAACTCGCCACGAATTTTTTCCGGCGCGTCGGGCTTCAAATCGAACATGTCCTGCGTGGGCGCGCCGCCAAGGAGATACAACAGGATCACGTTCTTGGCTTTGCCAGCAGGGGCATTGGTCGCGCGATTGCCCTCGGCTGCGAGCAGGTTGGGTAGGTTGAAGCCGCCTCCCAAGAGCGACAGCGCCCCCGCTTTTAAAGTTTCGCGGCGGTTCAAGCCGTCACACAGACGCCGCGGTCGACCGAGCATGGTGAGCATGGGATGATCCTTCGCTATGTTGAAGCGCTTGATTCGTAGAAGTTGTTTGAAATTCGTAATTTGAACTTTTGGATTTGAGATTCGAAATCTAATAGCGCAAAAAGAATTCGTTGGTGTTGATCAGGGCCCAGAGCACACTCTCCCAGCCCGCGCGCTGGTCCGTGGCTTGCTTTACGACCTCGAGTGCCGCATCGATCTCATGCGGCAAAGGCCCACGAGAGAGGGTCGCTAGAAACAGCTCATTCAGAATCTGCTCATGGGACAGCTTCTGCGCGAGGAGTTTGCCGAGCCGATTGTCGGGCGATTGAATCTTCTGGTGGATGAACGTGCCGTTTTTCAACTCCAGCACGCGGGCCATGCTCACATCTCCTTCGCGCTCACACTCGCAGGCCACCTCGCGTGCAGGTTGGCCGAAGGCTTTCAAGAAGGGGTGACGATCCCAGGAGGCGTACTCACCGCCGGTGAAAACCACTTGCGTGTCAGGAAGCTGAACGGCGCGGGTTCCGGCTGGGAAGTCGGTGAATTTTTCCGGCACACCCGTCGCGGTGCAGATGGCGTCGAGCAATACCTCCGCCGGCACGCGCTTGCGCATGAGCAGCGCGTGCGAGAAGTATTTGTCGTCAGCCTGGTTCGTCGCGTTGCCGTGGGAACTGAGTTGATAGGTCCGCGAGTTGACGATCATGCGGATGATGTGCCGCATATCAAACTGGTGGTCGACGAAATCTTGGGCTAGCGCGTCGAGCAGGGCGTCGTTCGCCGGAGGATTCGAATCGCGGAAGTCGTCTGGCGGATCGACAATTCCCTTGCCAAGCAGTTGAAACCACACGCGATTGACAGTCGCCTTGGCAAAGAATGGGTTGTCCGGCGCGGTGACTTGATCGGCCAGAACACTACGACGATCGGCATCGGGCGGAATCGTGGACGCCGGCACGCCCATGATCTTGGGCGCCACAGGTAAACCCGTGCGCGGATGTTTGACTTCGCCGGCGCGGTCGGGGTAAATGACTATCGCGTCCTCGCGAAGTTGCCAACTTCGCCGCGACGGAGGAGTGCCTCGATGAGCCGGATCGACCTTGGCTTTGACCTGCGAAAACCAAGCCGTCAGATGAAAGTAGTCGTCTTGAGTCCAACGCTCGAATGGATGGTTGTGACACTTGGCGCACTGCATGCGGATGCCGAAGAATAATTGCGCCGTGGTCTCAGCGAGTTCCTGCGGGTCGCGAACTGCCGGCGGCTTTTGGCTGTCGTACGTTCCGCGGAAATAGTTCGTCGCGGGGTTTGAGAAGGTGCTGCCGCTGGCGGTCAGCAACTCGCGTACGACCTCGCTCCAGGGCGTGTTGTGGGTGATGTGGCGACGCAACCATTCGTGATAGACGTGGCTCCCCTTGATTTGCAAATGCAAGCGATTGCAACGGAGCACATCTAGCCAATGATAGGCCCACAAGTCGGCGAACTCGGAACGCTCCAAGAGCCTGTCCGTCAGCATCGCGCGCTTATTCGGCGCTTTATCAGTGAGAAACGTTTCGACCTCCGCGGGCGTCGGCAGGATACCGCACAGATCGAGAAACGCCCGACGCAGAAACTCCTGATCGGTACATAGCTCCGACGGCAGAATGTTCAGCGTGTTGAGTTTGGCAAAGACATGCCGGTCGATCTCGTTATGTTCGGGCGGGTTGGACCAGCGGAAATCTCCGCGCGGCTCCAGGTATGTCAGACCGACGCACTGAATAATGTCGAGATAGCGACACAGAATGACGGCCTCGCCTGAGCGCATCAACTCGACCAAGCCATTGGCGTTAACCTGGGCCAGGCTATCGTCGCTGCTGCTGAAGACCGTCAGACGAGTGACATCGCGAACACTGCCGTCGGCAAAGTGTGCCAGAACCGCCAGTTGCTGCCAACGTGCGGGCGCGTACTGCACCCGCGCTCCGGGGACGATCTCCAAGTATTTCAACGTTGGCAGATCGGCGGGGTCGTCGGGCATTTCTTGCTTGAGCCAGGCGAGCATCGTGCGGGCCGCAACGCTATCGACCTCGAAGCGCTTTCCACCTTGGTGCGGAACGCGGCCGAGGCCTTTCTTGTAGATCAAGCTGGCTTCGGCGTTGAGCCGGTCGGTTCGCCGCCCTTGAGCGCCGTGAGTCAGTTCCAAAAAGTCGGTGGCCGGATCGTAGCCACGCAAGCTCAGCTTAAAACCGCCACGGCCACTTGGAATGCCGTGGCAAGCGCCTTGGTTACAGCCGGCGACATTCAACGCCGCAATCAAATCGTGCCGGAAGGTGACAGGCTGGGGTTGGTCAAAGCTCTCGACGATGACCGGAATGCGTGTTGTGAGCGATCCGGCCTGAACGACGAGCGTGGTGCGGCCGTTTTTCCGCGGTTCTATGAAACCACCGTTGCCGACAGTCAACATGTCTGCGTCGCCCGCATTCACCGTGCAAACGTGAGTCAGGTCGCGCTCGACATCGTTAATGTAACGGCCGGTTACGATGATCTGCTGCATGGCCCGCGGCCCAGACAAACGAATCGCGTCGGGTTGCACCCGAAGGGAAACGGGCTCGCCAATTAGGACGCGTTGCTCCGAATCTGTCGGATCAGCGGCACGGGTGGTGCAAGGAAGCACCAAGAGAAGGGCCAGACAAAACAGCTTCACGATGCGGACGCTCCCGATCATGAGCATAGAGTTCTCCATGTCCGGCGTACTCCAGGAGGTGACGCGAGTTTAGCGGTTGAGTGCAACACGCGGTGGCGGGTGGGAAACACGTCAGGCGGGCGAATCGGGCCACCGTTGAATGTCGACCAACGTTGGTTTCGTGGGGCGGACGACGCATCAAAAACCACCTATAAGTTTCCTGCGATGAGTGGCCACTGTCAATCGATTTCGGTGCTAGGTAGTTGTGACTCTTGACTTGGCCGAACCAGTCGCAAGAATCCAATTGTCAGGGGACGCCCTGATTTAGGCCGCATGGTTCCTGCCCCACCATGCGGCCGTTTTCATGCGCCGATCGTAACGCCTTGCGATATCACGCCATCGCGGGAGAGTGGCGTCAGAATTGCAAGTGCGAGCCCATGTTAAAAATCGCTTCGCGACATGGAGGATTGAACTCGTATGCGATACCAGCTTTGCCGTCTCAGCATCGAAGGTCACGCCCTCAAGCTAGAGCCCGTCGAATGGCTCAACGTAAAGAGCGATCTCTACGTGACCGCCGCTGAACAATTCGCGCGAAAGAACGCCAACACACTCCCCAAGGGTCAAATGGTCGTCGTGAGGCACATGTCTGACAGCCCGCCGCAGATCGTGGCCGTTGAATGCTGCGCGCCGCGTAACGATATCCCCAGAGGACGGTTCGAGCTCACCTCGAACGATTCCTTCACGACTCGGCTGGTTCCGACCTAGTCATCATCACGGCGCGATGGCTAGGCCTCGCGGCTATCCGCAGCAACAGTCGCTGTTCACGATCGCACTTGGACAAGCAAGGCAACTCCTGAGGAATCTCGCAGTTCCCACCTCGGACTTGCAGCGAGTGTGAGACCTTGAAACCGAAAGGTACCTCTCCATACTGTGCGCTACGAACACGCTTCTGAGCCATCGCATCCCGCGTTCGTTCGAACTCAGATTGAAGCACGTTGGATGAATCTTGGGGCAGCCCCCCAGGTGGAAACAATTAGAATGGAGTGGCCAAGCGTCGTATCTTGGTATCGCACCATCCCTTCACTCGCCGCTGATGACCATGTTGCGACTCTTGCTTGCTGTCGTTTTCTGCTTGGCCTCCGCAGTCGCGGTGATGGCAGGTAGTCCGACGCTTGACGAGAGTGGATTCAAGCAGCAAGTCGTGCCGTTTTTGCAGAAGCATTGCGTCGAGTGCCATGGTCCGGAGCAAAGTGAAGGGGATTTGACGCTGCATGAGATTCGGTTGGCCGACTTCGCCGCGGGCGAATCGGTCACCACGTGGGCGAATATTCTGGAACGTCTTGCCACCGGCAACATGCCGCCCGCCGATCATCCACAACCTAGCCGCGAAGCGAGTGGTCGCGTCGTGTTGTGGATTCGCGATCAGTTACTTGTCGTCGGGCATGGCTCCGAGTTCGCCTTTCCGGAGAAGGGAAACCAAGTGCCGCATGAAGTCTTGTTCGGCAATCCGGTCGAGGCAGCGAAGCAATCCGTCGCTGCGGCGACTCCGGTCCGCGTCTGGCGAATCTCGCCGTATCAATACGACGGCCTGTTCAGCGTACTGGCCGGACTACCGTACAAGCGGCTCGAAGGCCCGGGCAAATCGTTGCCGCAGCCGCTGGCGTTGCGGGGCGGGCCGGGAGTGCAGGACTATGCGTTTCTCTATCGCATCGAGCAGGCCCAGACCGAACAACTGATGCTCAACGCGCGCGTTATTGCCGGTCGCATGCTCGGTCTGCGCGGACCGACGGAAGTTCCGCCTGCGCTGAAAGAGATTCGCGACAGCGACGACCCGCCGACCGATGCTCAGATCGCCGCCGCCGTCACGCAGGCGTGTCAAAGAATCTTGCGCCGCAATCCATATCCTGACGAGATGGAACGGTTTGCGGCGTTTTTTCGGCAAGATATCGAACGCTTTGGCCGCAAGGTCGGGCTCGAAAATGGCTTGATGGTCGTCTTGTTGCAGCCCGAGGCGTTGTTCCGTTTTGAACTGGGGGACGGCAAGCCGGACGAGTTTGGCCGCACGAAGTTGACGCCGCGCGAAACAGCCTACGCCCTCGCCGCGGCCTTCAACGATTTCCCGCCTGATAAAGTTTTGCAGAAGGTGTTGGATGCCGGTCGCTTGACCTCTCAGGACGAGATCCGCGCGCAGGTCGACCGTTACTGGCGTGACTATCCGGTGAAGAGCCATCCCCGCGTACTGCGATTCTTCCAAGAGTACTTCGGCTATGCGGCGTCGCCCGACGTTTTCAAGGATAAAAAGGAGATCGACGACCGCCTGCGACCTGATCTGGTGACCGACACCGACATGCTCGTACTACACATACTGGAGCAGGACCGCGATGTGCTGTCGACGCTGCTGACGACCAACGAGAGTTTCGTCCACTTCGCGGCGGTGAAGCGACATCTCGAATCGTTGCGGAATCCGAATCCGAAGTTTCCGCCGTTGTCGCACCCGTTCCACGAGCAGCGAAACCCGATCAACACGCTCTACAATTTCGATCCGAAAGATTGGTCGACCGAGCAACCACTCAAGCTCCCGAAGCGCGAGCGGTGCGGAGTTTTGACGCAACCGAGTTGGCTGATCGCCCACAGTACGAACGACGCCAACGATGCGATCCACCGCGGCAAATGGATTCGCGAGCGATTGCTGGGCGGAGCGATTCCCGACACGCCGATCACCGTGCAGGCTCAACTCCCTGACGAACCGGAGTCCACGCTTCGTGAGCGGATGCGGGTCACGCGGGAAGAATTCTGTTGGAAGTGCCACGAGCGCATGGATCCGCTCGGGCTGGCGTTTGAGCAGTTCGACGATTGGGGCCGGTATCGCACGTCCGAGAGGGAAAAGCCAGTCGACGTGAGCGGATCGATCGTCGGCAGCATTGATGAATCCCTTAACGGCCCGGTCACCGACGTGTTCCAGTTGTTGCACCGACTGGCGAAGTCGGAGTACGTGGAACAGGTGTTTGTGCGACACGCGTTCCGGTATTGGTTGGGCCGCAATGAAACCCCGGCCGACGCTGCGACGTTGCAAGCTGCGCACCTCGCGTACCGCGACAACGGCGGCAGTATGAAGGCGCTCGTTTCTTCGTTGGTGACGAGCGATGCGTTCTTGTATCGCATTCCGTTGCCGACGGCAGCCTCTTCGGTGATTAAGAAATAGGGAATAGAGCCATGATCCATCGACGTGATTGGTTGAAGGGACTGACGCTTGGCAGCGGAGCGGTGTTGTTGTCGCCGATTCTGCGCGAGTTGCAGGCCCATGCCGACGGCGTTGCCGCGCAGCCGAAGCGAGTCGTGTTCATGTTGCAGAATCACGGTTTGCAAAGCTGGGCCGTTAAGCCGCCGGAGTTGCCGCGAGAAGACAAGATCGGTGTACCGAAACTCGTCGAGCGGTCATTGGCCGAGCTTTCGTTGGCCGACGATCTTTCGCCGTTGAAAGAGTTCAAGGATCGTTTGACGATCATTCAAGGTTTGAATGGCCGGCACGTCACGCCGTTTCACGGGGCGCCGTTCGGCGCGCTGGGAGGCTATCGCAAAGGTTCGGTCCCGACGGGAGAGACCATCGACTGCGCCTTAGCGGAGGCGAACCCGGCAACGTTCCCGCTATTAGGTCTGGGCATCGGTTCCTACGAAAATGCCCAATACTGTTCAAGCGCGTGGGGCGCGAACCGCGCGGCCCCGGTGCTCTGCCATCCCGACTACGCCTATCGGATGTTGTTCGGCAGTGTGTTACAGGGTGACGATCGAGTCGAGTTCGATGCTCGCAGTAGTGTGCTGGAATTCATGCGTGAGGACGTCCGCCGTGTGCAGGGCCGACTCACTGGTCCTGAGCGCGAACGCTTCGATGCCTACGTCGAGTCGTACGAAACAATGCACCGGCAGCAACTCGCTCTCCGCGGCATGGAACGGCAACTCCGCGAGGCGGCCCCGCGCCGCGATGAGAAATACTCAACCGAGCGCGAGACGTTGCAGTTACAGGCCCATGTGGAACTGGCAGCCGCATCGCTCATCGGTGGCTTGACACGAGTCGTCACCATCTGCTCAGGCCTGTGCAAGGCGGACGGTCACTACCGCGGCTTCAACGACAACATCATCAACTTGCATCAGGATATTGGCCACGGACAGCACGGCACCAGCCGCGAACTGTACACGCTGCTGCGAAAGTTCCACCTCACCGAACTTGCGAACCTCGCGCGGCGATTGCAGGCCGTGCCCGAAGGCGACGGCACGATGCTCGACAACACGCTATTCGTCTACACGAGCGACTTCGGTGAGACGCACCACTCACAGGGAAAAGATTGGGCCTTCGTACTCCTCGGCGACCTCCGTGGGAAGCTAAAGCCGAACCGGTACGTTGACTACCCGCAATACGGCACGGCGGGGAATCGGAGCATCAACGCCCTGTATTGCACGCTGCTGCACGCCGTCGGCGCGCCGCGCGACCATTTCAACCTGACCGGTCCGGTAAAGAGTGTGGACATCCCGGGCCCACTGGATGAGTTGTTGGCTTAGGCGCTTCTAGGGCTGAATTGCCCCGGAGTGCCCGCTGCCGGCGCGATTCGATTTGCGAAACCGCTCATGCGCCGCCCTCGCGTGATGAATCGACTCGATCATGTGAGCGAATCGAACGCCTAGTATTACATCGGCTAACTCGCGGTCGGCATCCTGCCGTTCAGGATCGACTCCAATCGATTTCCAGCAGCACGATGTCGCAGGATCGCTTGCACCTTCTCGACGACCACGCTCGCCGCTTCGGCCGGAGGTAGGCCCGCTGTGTAGATGTTCGAGATCACGGAGTACTCGAACCGCGCGGGCGAAGTGTCGGGCACACGATACGCCAGATACGCCGAGAGACTCCGCGATGCGACGGCATCGCCCCCGGGTCGCTCACCGATGAAATGCACGACCAACTCGCATTCCAAGCATTCGGCCAGCGGTTCGGCAAGCTTGACTCGACCGTAGCGAGCGGCGATCGGTTGGCCGGTCGTGATCCTCAGCGCCGTGAGGCCGTCGAGCAATACGGGCAACAACTCGGGCATGTTCGCGTGCACGGCCTCGGCGCTCAGTCCGTCGGAAACGACGATCTGCACCGTTCGCCGCTCCGGCGTGAGCCACGCCAAACTTTGCGCCGAAAGCCGGCCGCCGAGATCGGGTGAACTGAGATGGGCCTCCTTGTCGCGAGCTTCCGTTTCAACAATCCGAAACGGAACGATTCGCTGCAACACATCGAGCCGAAGTTCCGCATGGATCGCTTCCCGGCCGATACTCTGATCGGCTCGCATCGCGCGCGAGACGGCATTAGCCGGTCTTGGCCCTGCGCAGTCGAAGCCGTAAGCAGTGGGCGTCGCGGCGAGCAGCTCTTCGTACTCCGCCGCCGACTCGCAAAATCGCCTCGGCTCGCCGTATGCCGGTCCGCGCACGATGCGGCCATCGGTCTCGCGCCGATAGATCTCGCGTTTCAAGCACCATTCCAAGAACTCGGGCGCAGGGAGCCGATCATGCACTTCGCGCAGTGTCTGATCGTCGTGGCCGCTGGTGTCAAAGTAGGCGAGCATCCGATCGGTGTTGAGGGCCACATCCATGAAGTAGCCGGCCCGCGCTGCCGAGAGTAGCTGCGTCGCGATTTGCTGTCCTTCGAGGGTGATATGCGAGTGCAGCGTGTAACAAGGCGCCATCCCCATCGGCAGCCCGAGCAGTTTCCCCATGCATTGATCTTGCAGGTTGGCGACGATCATCTCCAGGCCGTCGAGATGCGTCTCGGGGCCGATGAAGCCGGTCACGTTGTTCACCATGAACGGGTCGTAGCGCCGCGCGAGGCCGTAACAGAGTGCTTCTGTCGTCGTCATGTCGATGCCGTCGTGTTTGCCGTAGGTGAACTCGCTTCCCTGCCCGGTCTCGAAGTACATGAACTGCTTGGCCATCTCTTTGAGCGGCCCGCGGTCTGCCATCGTGCGGTAGCCTTCGTCGAGCAAGTCGACGGAGATATCGAACTCGGTCCGGTTCGTGCTTTCGGTCCCCGCGAGACTTTGAAACAGAATCTCGACCGGCGCTCCGCGCGCGAGACACGCCAACTGCGTCTTAATGTGCGCGAGAACACAGATTTGCGTCGGCACACCGAGCCGGCGGCGGATCGCGTCGAGATGTTGAAGAATGCTCGACACATTCTCGACCGTGTCGATCGCCGGGTTCAAGCCAATTAGCGCATCGCCGGAACCGAGCGAGAAACCCCAGTAGCACAACAGGGCGATGCCGCGCGGATCGTCCGTCGGATGATTCGGCTGCAACCGGCTCGACAACGTGCCGGGGAGTCCGAGAACGGTTCGGGCCTTCGTGGCGTGCGTGAGCTTGCCGGCGATGAGGATCAACTCATGCACGTCGCACAACTTGACAACGGCAGCCGCCACGACACCGGTAAGGCCGCGGCCGATCCGCTTGATCTCATCGCCGCTCGCGCCGAGCAGTCGATCCTTCAGGGCTCCGATCGTCAGCTCGGCTATGCTTTCATAGGCTGCTCGATCGAGGTCGTAGTTGACTCGCATCACCTCATCGACTTGGCCTCGTGCATCAACCAGTGGACGTTCATAAAGGTGCCGGACTGATAGTTCCGAAAGGATTTGTCGCGCCGCTTCACGCTCCGTCTCGCTTTCGGCGGCGAGCCCGGCATGGCGATCGCCGGCCTTGCTGAAATCGGCGGCGCCCAACAGCCGCTTCAGGCCGACGAACTCGAACGATCGTTCGAAAAGGCGGACAGAGTAGATCTCGTCCGGCAGCGGCGCCGGAACTGCGATCGCGTCCAAAGGGGTGAGCGATTTCATGACGGTCTCCATTACGTTGCCGTCTCCGACGGTCGCAACCCATAGAACGACACCGGGACGATCTGTCCACGCGCCGCGCCAAGTTGCAAGTACTGCGCGGCACGCGGCGGCACTTCGTCGACGACGACGAGCGCGAGCTGCAAAGCTCCCCACTCCGTCGCATACTGCCCGAGCGTCTTGCCAATATTTTCGCGCACGAGCAGGACCAAGGGAAGAGTCATGGGAAAGCGAGTTGCCCGCAACGCGGAAGCGAGCCGAGCGCCGAGCGAGCGAACATCGGTAGCCGGATCGCCTGCGAACGCAATCTGCAACGCGCCGCCGCACTCGCTGCGCTTCACGAGTTCGAGTGCGGCGCGCAGTGCCGTGTCATCGCTCCCGGTGCCGATCCGGCCGAGAATTGGCAGATCGGCCAGCGGAAGCAATTCTGGCTGTGGAAGAAAGAGCGTGCTGCCGGAGACTTCAGTCGTGTGGCGCAGGAGGCCAAATGCCGTGGCCCGACCGACAGACTGGGGACGCAGTCGATACCGCGCGGGCTCGCGCTCAGCCACTGCGACGAGACGCCGCGCGAGATCGATTCCGAAGTCGCCGAACAACGTCGTCGTTGGCCAAGGCTCGCCGGCCCAGTGACGATAGATGAGCTCGCCGACGCCTCCCGAAAAAGTCACGGCGATATCTGCTTGTCGGTTGTAGCACGCGAGCGGCACCTGTTCGTGCGACTCTTTGAGGGGCCCGACGATCGGTCGGCCCGCCATAAGCGACTCGAGCAACTCCATATACGCATCGAGAATTCTTTCGCATTCCGCGTCGCGAAGCTCATCGCCGACCGCGCGCTGGATGCCAAGGTGTTCGAGCAATGACACGGCGTATCGTGACAGCCCGACGATCCGATAGGTGCCGGGCTCGAAACGAAAGTGTCGCGCGCCGACAAACAGACAACCGGTCGCAATGACTTGGCCACCGAGTCCGACGGCTCCGTTGGTCGTGCCGCCGCCGATATCGAGGTTCAAGATTGGGACGTCGGGGAGTGACTGTGCAAGTTCGCCACAGCTTCCCATGAACGACAACCAAGACTCCAAGCAAGGATCGGCCGCCGTGGCGACGAGCACATGACCAAGCCTGCGGCGCGCAAGCTCGACAAGCCCGCGCGCGTTTCGCTTCTCGGCGGCGAGTCCGGTGAGGAGCACGCCGCCACCAAAGATCTTCGTCGCATCGATCGCCGCCGCGGAGAACCACTCGTCGAGCAGCGACTCGAACTGTGCAAGATCAAGCCGGTCGTCTTCCATCAGCGGCGTTAAGACCATGGCGGAGCGAAACCGTTCATGGAAGTTCGACAACTCGGTGCGTCCGCCAACCACCCCGCACAATAGCTCGGCCGAGGCGACCACGATGTTGCTGGTCGTCGTTCCGCAATCGAGCCCAACGAGCGTCACCGAGTCGGCCACTAAAGAATTCCTTTCTGCGTCTACCTATCCTACACAACGCCAAGAGCATGCTTGCCCTACGCTAACCTTTGGCCGACTCGCGGCTAAGATTTGAAGCGCCGAAACGGACGGGGTACTATAGCAGCCGAAGTTACCTCATTCGTTCGGCCGCAGAGGTGAAGGGAGCATGACAGCCAACGAGGCACTGGAACTACGGTCGCTGCGGCTGTGCCTTCGACGTGTCTGCACGGAGGACGTTACGGCAATCTGTGCGTATCGCTCTCTCCCCGATGTCGCTCGGTTCCAGTCGTGGGAGTCGTTCGGGCCGGATGACGCGGCCCGGTTAATTGCTAGTCAGGCGGGAGTCATGCCGGACACGCCCGGCACGTGGCTCCAGTTGGCTCTTGTTCTGTTGGAGTCTACGGAGATCATCGGCGATTGTGGCATTCACTTCCTGCGGGACGAACCACGGCAGGTGGAGCTTGGCATCACATTGGCCCCCGACCATCAGGGCCGCGGGTTGGCCAAAGAAGCCCTAAGCACGGTACTTGGGTATGTGTTCGACACCCTCGGCAAGCACCTCGCATTGGCCTTGACCGACGCCGAGAATTACGCGGCCGCGGGCCTGTTCCGGAGTCTCGGGTTCCGGCAGGAGGCCCACTTCGTTGAGCACTTGTGGTTCAAAGGAGCCTGGGGGAGCGAATACCTGTTCGCGCTGTTGCACCGCGAGTGGCAAGCATGCCGAACCAGCTGTTGCATCTGACCGGGGTCGCACCACGGTGGCTGAGAGTTTAACGTTTCTCCTGCGGCCTCGGCAGGTGAACGGTGTCGTTAGGTGTTTCCACACAACTCGCTCAGGGGTTTGTTTGACAAAACTCTGCCGCTACTTCGAGCAGTCCCTACTACCCAGAGATCACCTCATGTCGCACGCCGTAACTCGTTTGTCTGCTCGATCGATCGTCGGCTCGACGCTACTCGCGGCGCTGAGTTGCGCAATGCATTCTCCTGCGGCGGCACAAGACGCCTCCCATGCAAAAAAATTCGTGTTGATTGAGGCGGAAGATGCGGCCGTATGTAGTGCGACGGGCCGTGTGGAGACACACATCTACCCGAGATCCGTCGGCCGAAAGATGGTGCTGTTACATCCCGGATCGCGCCTGACGACTGTGACCGAATCGGCGAACGCCTCGATCATTGTACCGCCGGTGTTCGCTTCACCGGGGCCTCGCTATGGAAACTTTCTCCCTTGCCGATTGCGGATTCGAGTCGACGAATTGCCGTGGCAAGTCCTTGCGCTCGCAACGGCCCGCGGGGAGACGATTATCGCGGAGAACTTGCTCCCCGGTAAACACACCATCGTCGTCGAGCCGGTCGACGGGATCGCAGTCGTCGATGCGTTTCGTTTCTCCGATACGCCCATGGCGGGCTTTGTGGGAACCATTGTCGCTGGCGACTATTCAGAGTTGTTCACCGACGCCCGGATCGACGTCTTTCAAAATGAAACTCTGGTTCGGACCGAGTATGTCGGTCGGCCTCGTTTGGGTACGTTCGAGGTACTCGGGCTGCCTGCTGGGGTTTATCGGCTTAATATCCGCGCCGCCGGCTGGATCGAAGCAACGCTCAGCGGTCTCACGATTGAAGGGCCCGGTCATCGTCCGGATATCGGACTGATCAACTTGACACGTGACCCTCGTTGTGGCGGAGAAGACGGACAAGATCGCCCCGGCCCTCGCTTCGGCAACACGGTTTCGGTCGGCCCGGCGGATTCGTTCCGAGCGCTCGTCAATCTACCCGGAATGATCAAGCGAGCGCAGTTGCACAGTCGATTCAAGAGTTTCGACCTCAACGTATCGGACTCTCGCAAATTTCCTTTGGGGCAATGGAACGACGTCGGCGAGGCAACCTTTCAGCTTCCCAAAAATGTTCCTTCGGACATGTACGACTTCATAGTCTCGTTTGACACCAAGCACGGCGAAGTGCAACGAGTTTCGGGGCAAGCCGTATGCGTTCGTCCATCGCTGCCCGCTGCGTTTCATGTCGCCGGCTGCGGCCACATGAATACGTGGGGACAGCAAACTGCCGAATACTTGACGCGGGTCGCGGACCTGGCCCAGCTCGCGGGAGCAAGGACGCTATTGATCGCCAATGAAGTGAACGCCGCTTACATCTCGGGCGCCCTCCGTGACTTGCGTATTCCTTACGTCGTGACGCAAGGCAATCATACGTTCGGTCGATGGGAAGATTTTTACGGGCCCTTGAGCCGAGCCCATGACGACGGACCGCTGCGAATTGTCGACTTCGGCCGCTTGCCTTACGAACCGTGGAATCTGGTGGAAGCCGAGTTTCGCAGCCGCCCCGAAGCGACGAATCGGATTGTGGTTTGTTACGAAGGATTCGCGCCGATCTCACTGATTCAAGAACAAGATATCGACCTGCTTTTCGACGGCCATTCCGATGGCTTGCACGCCGATCGAAGCGCATTTCCGGCGCGAGCTTTTCATATGCGAGCACCATCGCAGGAAACCTTGCGATGGATTCCGATGACTCATGAAGGCATGGCGCCCGATGTGAAAACGAATGCAGACGTTCCGGTGCTGGCGATCCCGCGCTCCGGGCCGCCGCCGCTTAGAACCGCATTCCAATTTGCAGATGACGGAACGGCCGATCAACAGGTCGTCACCATCACGAACGAGTATCCGATCGAATTTCCGCAAGCCCGCGTTCGTTTCGTCCTTCGCCGCGGGAAGTACGATGTTGTAGGCGGAACGATTTTTCAGACATTCGACTCAGACGACGGCAACCGCACGATCATCGACATCAGCGCGCTAGTCCCCGGTAAGTCGACGACCCGATTGCAGGCGGTGCGAAAGGAAGGCTCCAGCAATTCTTCGTAACTTGTTTGCGCCTTCCTCTTCGTCGTCGGTTTCTATTTTAGGTACCCGATTGAAACAAGGCAGTCGTACCGTTTCACTGGACAAAGTTGACTTCCACTTTGGGCAGCAGGGCTTTGATCTTAGCCTGGGTCTCTACAGGGTAGCCTTTGGGGCGAAGGGCGAGGGTGATGGATCGGAGATGGGCGAAGGCCGACAGCACCGAGAGTCGCTCATCTGTGAGTGGGAGCTTGTCCATGCTCAGCGATTCCAACTGAGTGATGCCGGCGATGTGAGTCAGGTCGGCGTCGGTAAGTTTGCTGCCGTCGGTGACCGAGAGCTTGCGCAAGGTGGGGATGGCCTTGGCGATCGTGAAAGCTTCGGCGGAGTGGAAGCCTTCGCCGAGTTGGATAGATTCAAGCGGTAAGTTGGTGAGATTTTGAAGTGCCGCCGGTGTGGCGCTGTGAGTGCCAAGTTCGAGCCCTTTGAGTTTAGTGAGCTTCGCTAGATGCACGGCGCCGGCATCGGTGAACTTCGCGTGGGCGAGGCTGATACTCTCCAAGTTCGGCAGATGCTCGCAGAGTTCTTTCAGGCCCTCGTCGTCGATGCTGCTGCCACGGTGGCTGACGCGAGTGAGCTTGGTGAAGCCCTTGAATTTCGCGTAAGCGCGGCCCGTGATCTTTGTGCCGACGAAGGAGAACTGCTCCAGGTTCTTCAAGCCTGCGAGTTGTTCCATGCCGGCATCGGAGAGCGGGCCATTGTTCGTGAAACGCAGCGTCTTGAGGTTCGTGAGCTTCGCGATGTGCAGCATCCACGCGTCGTTGAACTTGGTCGAGATGACGTTGAGCGATTCCAGCGTCGTGATGTGCCCTAAATGCTCGAAGAAGGCTGCGTCATAAGGATCGCCCTTCCGATGATCATGCGGCCCGGCGCCGGGCACGGCGAGATCGACGAGCTTCAGACTCTGACCGTCCTCAGCTTTTTCAACCTTACCTTTGGCGGCCTCAACCGTGCGGATGACGGCCTCGACATGGGGATCAAGAGCAAAGGCAGAGACGGTAGTGAGTGCGCACGAAATCGCGACGAGTAGAGTGAGCTTCATTGTTCTTGGTTCATTGTTGTGGTTCTTGGATCAGTGTTCTTCGTTCTTGGCGTCTCACTCGCAACGAAGCACCAAGAACTAAGAACCAAGAACCAAGAACAACCATGCGTCAGTATTTCGGGAAGATGGCCGGCGTCGGGAAGCGGTCTTCGTGGCTAAAGTTTCCGTCTCCGAGGTACTCTTCGCGAGGCAGATCCACCTGGGGCCAGCTTGCGGGTCGGACGCGGACGACTCGGCCCGGGCGGATCCCTTCGATGATAAGGTCCGTCTCAAAACGGATCTGGATGCCGCTGCTGCCGAGTGGAGTTCCGCCAGGCATCTTCGTCACGTCGAGGATGTTCCCTCGTGAGCACATATGGGCGGGACCGTATGCACCACCCACATGCTTCAGCGTGTTCTCGGACGCATTCATCAGGGCGGAAGTATCCTTTTTGAAATCGGCGTAGAGGGATTCGTCCATGCCGCCGAACAAGGTTGCGGTCACCTTTGCGCGGCCAAACTTGCCATACTCGACCGCATCGACCCAAGCGGGCATCCAACGGCTGCGGATGAAGGCTTTGTGCACCTCCGATTGATTGCGGGCGGCACGTTGCATTGCGGAGTCATCCAGCCAGATGTCCGAGATGTGAAAGCGGGTGAAAATTCCGCCAGGCGTGGGTTTCCAAGTGACACCGAGCAGGACGGATTGGCCGCCGAGGGATTTCTTTCCCGTGGCGGGCCAAGTCCCATCTGCGATCAACTCTTCGACTCCGAGACATTCGCGGCCGCGCCAGATGCGGGTGGCGGCATCGAATGTCATTGCTTCCTCGTCAGGCTTGTCGCCTCCGCTTTGCTTTGACTCACGGCTGGCGACGATCATGCCCGCGTTGATCTGAAGGAGTTCCACCTCCTTCAACTTCCAGACCTTACCTTCACGCAGGCAGTGACTCGGTTCGTCTTCGAGGAGCAGAGCGTGGTTCTCGGCGGGTGCCGTTCCGGCGCCACTGTAGCCAGCGTTCTTCTCTCGGTTGTTGATCGGCAGTACTGGTACGGCGGAGATTTTGGGATCCGGAGGAAGGAAACCCCGGACGTGCATCACCGTGCCGAGCGGAATGTCTCGGAGGTCTGCCGGCGCGCCGTGATAACGCACGATGCCGTACGGAAGCATGGCGAAGGGGTGCGGGGAATTGCGAAAATATGTACCGGCCCCTTGCACACGGATACTGCCGCGGCGGTTGACATGATCGACGAACACGAGTTCGCCGCGGTAGGAGAGTGCCTGTTCCAAAGCAGGAAACTTCCCCGCTTCGGGTCGGAACGGCTCGTCCGCAGTGGCGTATGAACCAAGAACGACGAACCAACAACTAAGAACTAGAAACATGCGACTCATACTTCGATCACCTTGTTGCTGTCGCCAAACTTGTCGGTCTCCACGCCCATGCGCTGAGCCATCATCAGCAGCAAATTGCTCATGTGGGCATCCTTGTTCGCGGGACGGCTGCAGAGCGAATAGTGCTCGCCGGGTTTGTCGAGTTGGTAGCCCTTGAAGTGGCCTTGGTTGAAGTCGACATGGCTGCCGTGCTTCAGGCCGAGGTCTGAGCCGCCGGCAAGCACCAGCGGGAGGTTGGCGTTGCCGTGACTGTGTCCGTAAGACATGCCGCTACCGAAGAGGGCCATCGTCGAGCCGAGGAGCGGCTTGCCGTTGAGATCGTTCGTCTCTGCAAGACGGGTGAGGAAGTAGCTGAACTGTTCGATGGCGAAGGTATCGTACATCGTGAGTTTTTCCATGTAACCCGCATCGCCGCCGTGGTGGCTCAACTGATGGCGCGACTCGGTGATGCCGATCTCGGGAATGGAGAAGGCATCTCCTTCACCCCCCAGGCTGAATGTCGCCACACGTGTGACATCCGTTTGGAAGGCGAGCACAATCAGGTCATAGACGGTGCGGAAATAGTCGCCCGCCATGGTGGCGGCGAAGTCGCGATTGGTGCGTTGGCGATCAGCGTCGGAGATGGCGGGGAGTGGTGTATCGAGCCACGCATCGGCCCGCCGTGTGCGAACTTCCGCCTCGCGAACCGAGGTTAGGTATTGATCCAAGCGTCCTTTGTCCGCCGATCCCATCGCCTGCTCGAGCCGGCGCACTTCCGCAAGGTTGGCGTCCAAGACGCTCCCTTTGCGGCGCAAGGCTCTACGCTGCGCCGCCATGCCCCCTTTCGGTTCAGCGAACAGCGACGCGAACATCTCGCTGCAACGACGCATCGAGGGAAGCCGGACGCCATCGGCCGTCCAGCCGAGGGATTCCCCGGTAAGGGCAATCTCCATCGAAGGATAGCGAGTATGTTTCGCTGTGACCTCAGCCATCTTTTGGTCGACGGAGATGGTGTTGCGATCTGAAGGGCCGAGCTTGCCGCCGGTCAGCCAAACCGAGATGCAATTGTGATGGTGGCTGAGGGATCCCGGATGATGCAAGCCGCTGATGGGCGTGATCGCAGCGCGATGCTTCTCCAGAGGCTTCAGCGAACGCGAGAACTCGTAATCCTTGCCCGGCGTGGTGATCTGATAGTTAAGCGAATGGACGCCGTTGGCGAGATAGATGAATGCACTGCGCCGAGGCGTGGCAGTTTGCTGCTCGGCTGCCCGCAGGGGGACCATGCATTCCAGGAACGGAAGCGAGATGCAACTGCCCATGGCACGCAGGGCGTGACGGCGGTCGAGCAACCAAGATTGTGAAAGAAAGTGACTCATCGAGATTCTCCTTATCAGAGTTCGTTAGCACTTGCGGAGTAGGTCGGACATCGCGACGGCGCGGATGATGTCCTTGACGCGGTATTCGTTCTTCTTTGCTTCGGCGTCGATGGCTTTCAGATCGTCCTGATCGTCCACACTCAGCACGCGGCGAAGAGCGTAGGTGCAAAGATGCTCGATGAAGGCTCGCGCGACTTGCTCGCGCTCCTCAAGTAGCAGACGTTTGAATTGTACCGAATCCTTAAACGAACGGCCGTCGGGCAACTCGCCGGAGGGATCGATCTCAGGATCCTTGCCGACACCTTGTGCAACCTTCTCGTGGGTGCGCCATTGGCCGATGGCATCGTAGTTATCCCACGCGAGCCCTAAGGGGTCGATCTTTGCGTGGCAAGCGGCACAGCTGGCGTTATTGCGGTGTGCTTCGATTTTCTGACGCAGCGTGGCTTTGGGACTTTCCGGTGGGCTGGGTTCGATCGCGCTCACGTTTGCCGGCGGCGGCGGGGGTGTCTTGCCGAAGATCGCTTCGCTGACCCACACGCCACGATGAACCGGACGATGGCGGGTTCCGTCCGAGGTCAACCCAAGCACCGCGCCCATCGTCAGCAAACCGCCACGGTGATCCTCGGGCTTGATCGCGACGCGCTGGAAACCATCGGTCTTAGGCTCGGGCAACCCGTAGAAATCGCAGAGCCGGGCGTTCGCCATGGTCCATTCGGAATCGATGAAACCGTCAATGGCCAGGTTCTTCGAGAACATCTCGCGGAAGTATTCGATCGGCTCGGCGTGCAAGCTCGTCTCAAGCCAAGCGTCGTACATCGGGTAGAGCTTTTTATCCGGCGGGAACATGCCGAGGCGGTGAAGTTGGAGCCACTGCCGTGCGAAGTCGTCGACGAAACGGTTCGCTTTGCTGTCCGTCAACAGCCGGTCCACTTCCTGCTTCAACCCGGCACCGTTCAATTTGCCGCTTCGCGCCGCGGTGAACAGGCCGTCGTCGGGCATCGAGCTCCAGAGGAAATACGAGAGCCGGGAGGCGAGTTCCCAGTCGTTGAGACGTTCGCGGGCCAGCGGGTCGCCTTCGACGAGGTAAATTAAATGTCTTGAAGTCAACACGCCCTGCAGCGCGACGCGATAGGCCTCGGCCATCTTCTCTCCCGCTTCACGTTCCGAGCGGTAAGCTTCCAGATAGTCTGACAATTCTTCTTTCTTGACCGTTCGCCTCCAAGCACGTTCGGCGAAGCGTTGCAGATGCACGGCGACCACCTCAGGCGTCGCGTCATCGGGCGGCATCAAATCGTTGCGTCGAGACTTCTCCGCCACTGTTTCCAGCGGTCCTTCCCATTCAATCCAATCGAGAAGCACCGTGGAGAAAATGCCGTTCCCCTTTTCATCGAACATCTGCGGGGCGTTCGGGTTTAGCAGCAGGGTCTCGCTGCTGTGCGTGAAGAGATAACTACCTCGGCTGCCGAGAGAATTGCGAAAAGCAGCGCCGGCTCTTCGGTCGACCACGTCGGTGGCTACCACGCAGAAGTCCAGCGTAGCGGGCATCTCGAGTAACACTTCAAACTCGTAAACCTGCGGGCGATCCTCTGGAGCCTTGACGTCAAACTCGATGAGGCCGTCTACTGTCTCCTCACCAGTCCGCTTGCCGATGCTCAAGTGAGCCGGCTGGCCGTCGGGTGGACGGACACCGCTGGCTTGGATGCGCACTTTGTACAGCCCGCTATGTTCAGGACCTGACCTTCCGAACCAGTTGGCAGACAGCGCGTTTTGAACACTGCCGGGAAAGAGTAGGTAACGCAGCGGCCGCTTGATGCCGAAGCGGTCCAGCGCCGCCTGCTGGTCCTTCCCGCCACCATAACGTAAGTCGGCAGCCGTCTTGCGAACCTTGCGGGCCTCGCTGGCCGCGGTGGGAAAGGCACGATCCAGCACGATCCCCGCCGCACGGTAGTAGCGATCGACATGCGACGGCGAGAGAGAAAGCTCCGACCCGATTCTTTCGAAACCGTGCCAAAGAGTGTCTTCGTTCAACTCTCCCGGCTTGGCCGGATCGTAGCGCACGCCGAGCAAGTCATAGACCGTGTTCTGATATTCTTTCCGACTCAGGCGGTAATGTGACACAGCCGGCCGCGCCGCCATCCGTGCTGCCCGCCCCTCCTTGAGCCGCGCGTCGAGACTGGTGACGAACGTCGCGATTTCCGCCTGCGTTGGCTGGGGCTCTTTCTCCGGTGGCATCTCGCCGCTGTTGACCTTGTCGAGGGCCTCCGCCCAGTGATGCGTGTCTTTGCCCGACTTGAAATCGCGCGAAAGCTGGTCGACACGCACGTCCCCCTCTGCCTTCTTAGGGCCGTGACAGCGGACACAGTGCTTCTCGAGGAAGGCTTCAAACGGTTCAGCTCCCTGAACGACGCCGACCAAACCAAGGCAGACAGTGACAGCCGGCCATACAAGTCGTAGCAGAGTGGAGACTGTGTGCTTTCGTTTCATGCGGAAGACCATTCGTATCAGATCCAAAACAGGAACTCGTTCGACGCGAACAGAGAGTGGCAGAGGTCTTGCCGGCGGGGGGCTCGCGTCTGTGCGGAAGTATCCATTATAGCCATCCCTCGAAGCCTCCGTCAGTCGCCGGCCCCTCGTTGAGCGACGAGATCCAATGCTTCAAATCGGTGCCGGCGCACGTACGATGAGCTCAAATCAGATGCCCGCCACTCGAAGAAGGGGGGGCCAGCACTCGACCTTCCCTCGCTGAACGCGCGACACACCGGCGCGTTTTTATGTGTCGCCAATTCGGGCAACGTGACTGATACGATTTCGCCGAGTTGCCTTTCGACTCCCATCGTTTACTTCTTGCAAAAGGCATCGCTGGCGACGATCAGTAGAACCAAGTCTAGAAGTCCATCGTTGCGACGATCGAGTTCGCCGACGATGATATCAAGTTGCGGGCGGTCGGCTGCGTCGAGCTTTCGTCCCAGCGCGTAGGTCAGCATCTTCTCGGTCAGGCAATGTGCGAACTGCCGCTTCCGGCCTGACAGTATCTTTTTCAATCCGCTGATGTCGGTGAATTCGGCGCCGTCTGGGAGTCGACCGGAGGCATCGATGGTCGGGCCGCCGTCGCGACCCTGCGGATAATGGTCGCGCCACGCGCCGATCGGGTCGAAGTTTTCCAGGGCAAATCCCAGCGGATCGATTTTGCGATGACATTGCGCACAGGTCTCGACCTTGCGGTGTTTTTCCAACTGGTCGCGAATGGTCGTCGCGCCGCGGATATCGGGCTCCAGCGGCTCGACGTCGGGAGGAGGAGGCGACGGCGGTGTCCCCAGAACGTTTTCGAGTACCCAAATGCCGCGAATGACGGGCGAAGTGTCGATGCCGTTGGCGCTGGCCGTGAGAATGCTTGCCTGACCCAGCAAGCCACCGCGCCGCGAGTCGGCGAGGCTTACCTTTTGGAATCCGCCGCCGCGTACGCCGTCGATGCCATACAGTCGAGCCAGCCCACCGTTGACGAACGTAAAATCGGCATCGAGCAGCGTTGCGATTGGCAGATTCTCACGGAGCACATGTTGAAAGAAGAGTCGCGTCTCCTCTTTGATTGCCTTCTCCAGGCCGTCGACGTAGTACGCCGGAAACTTTGCCGGATCGGGCGGCATCGAACCAATCTTGTATAACTGCAACCAGCGTGAAGTGAACTGGGTCGCAAAGGCGTTGGCCCTCTTATCCGCGAGCATTCGCCGGGCTTGCACTGCGAGTTCGGCCGGATCTTTAAGACGTCCATCGGCGGCCAACTTAAGTAACGCCTCGTCGGGCGGCGACGACCAGAGGAAATAACTCAAACGACTTGCAAGGGCGTAATCGTCTAGCGGCCCCGTCGGTTCAATCAGATACAAGAAGCTCGGTGAGCAGAGGACGGCCTTCAATCCGGCTTCGATCGCTTGTTGGGGCGAGTCGTCCCGCTTGCGGCGCTCGTCGACCAACTTCAACAAGACCTGAAGTTCCGCGTCGGCAACTGGGCGACGGAAGGCCCGCTTGGCAAAGCGGCAGAGAATACTCTCCGCGTTTTCATAGGTCGGAGCCTGGTCGCCGTATAAGGCGCGATGACTCTTGGTCGGCCATTGGTCAAAGAACGGTCCTTCCAACTCGATTTCGTACACGCGAACGCGCGGGCCCTCGTATTCGCGATAGAACGTCGCCCAGCCCGGCGTGGTGTTTTGTGTCCGGCGAAAAGCTTTCTGAGATGCTGCTTTCGTCTTCTCCGACTCGGGTGGCCGTTTCGCAGGTTCGCGTTCGGCAGCGGCTTTCGCTTCGTACCAGGCTTTTTCATTCACGGCGTCGGCTGCAACCAACTTGGTGAACTCAGGAAACAACTTCGGCTCAGCTTCGACGAGACGGCGGCGAATCGACCTGACACTGCGTGGGCCGTTGGGGAAAGTTAGTCGCGGCTGATAGCCAGCATCGAGCCAGACGGTCTTCTCGTACCAGCGCGGTTCGTCGTCGGACAATTCAAATTCCGCGAGTGCACGGTCCGAGCCCGTCCGAAGCTCCAACGGCCCGTACGCTGCTGAGCCGGCGACAATACCGACGCGCAGCGGTTCGTCTTTGTGCGCTCCGACGATCGATTCGGCGTAGGGATAGTTGCGGTTGATCGCTTCTGCCTTAAACCGCACTTTGTAATAGCCGGCTTGTGGCACACCGTCGGCCAGTTTTTCGATCCACAAGTGCCCACCCTGATCGACGGTGCTCGTGCGAATGTGCTGGTAACGGCCCGGGACGTCTTGGCTGTCGGGCCGACTGATCGTCGGTGAGAACGGAGCGTCGAAATGATACTTCTTCGTTTCCGGGGGCGTACCGTAACTGACGGAGCGCGAGACAAGCTGATGGGCGGCGTTGACGTATTGCTGTAACAGGAAGTCGGACATGACCAGGGTCGCGCCGATGTTGTCGAACTGACCCTGCGTCTCATCGGGTGGGAAGTTTTCCGTCGGATCGAACAGTATGTCTTCGAGCGCCAGGAGATCGCGAACCGTGCGATCGTACTGCACACGGTTCAAGCGGCGCAGCGTCGTTCGCTCGGCCGTCCCTTCTCGACGCGCGTGCGCCGCAAGCAACTCGCGATTGATCCGTTCTACGATCGCGCGAACTTCGCTGGGTTGCGGTTGCTTCGATGTTTTCGGGGGCATCTCGCCGAGATTCAATTGATCGACGATGTCTTGCCATTGTTGAGCGACGTCGATATCCGCCAAATTCACGTCGAGCGTGTCGAACCGACGGTCGGCTTTTTGCTTTTCGGTGCCGTGGCACGTGTAACAATACTGAGCCAGGAAGGGTTCGATCTCCGCCTTGAACGGCGCAGCCGTCGCCGCGCGCGGAGCGGTCAGCGCGAGGACGCCGACGACCAGACTCGCGCCAAGGGCGCAGATCATTCGCTTCTGCAATCGTCGTTGAATCCGCATGAGGCACCAGTTCCGCGTCAACTAAAGTTGGTCAGCGTGCCGCTGGCGTTATTAAAACGCTCGATCTCGACGCCACAACGTTGCAACAGCGAGGTGTACAAGTTGCAGAGCGGAACGCGACGGTTGGCCTCGGTTGGATACGCCTTGTGTTCGCCATGCTTGAAGCCCGCGCCGGCGACGAGAACCGGCAGATCTTTGTTGGAGTGCGAACTGCCGTTACCCATGCCGCTGCCAAATAACACGATCGTCCGATCGAGCAGCGTCGTGCCTGCGGGTTCCACGATCTTGGCGAGCTTATCGAGAAATCGCGCCAATTCCGACATCTGAAATCGTTCGATGACCAGCAGGCCGCGTCGCAGGGTTTCGGCTTTTCCATGATGCGAGAATCCGTGATAGCTACCTTCGAGTCCGAGGTCGCCCGTGTCGAGCGATCCCGGGCAACTCAAGCTCGCTACGCGCGTCGAGTCGGTTTCGAGTGCAAGGGCCAACAAGTCGTACATTATGGGAAGCAAATAAGCGATGCCCCCTTCCGTCGGCATGGGCATGTCAACTTTCGGTTTCGGCCGATCGTGCCAGGCTTGCGACATGTTGAGCTTGCGCTCAACCTCGCGAACCGAAGTTAGGTATTCGTCGAACTTGCGGCGGTCTGCCTGACCGAGCCTTCGTGTGAGCAACTTCGCTTGCTCGTTGACGGCATCCAAGATGCTTTCATTGAGGGCGTCGGCCTCGGCTCGCAAGCGGCGTGATTCCGCATCTTCCATGACGAACAGAGCTCGAAACAGTTCTGTCGCTCGCGCGATCGGCGGGACATTCACAGCGTTGCGAGTCCAAGAGAGTTTGCAATTGAGATCGCCGTCGGCCTCCGCACCGGCACTGACGACGAGCGAGGGAAACCGAGTCTGCGAGCCGAACGCTTCGGCCGCGCGCTGGTCGACCGAAATATTACCGTCGGGCCAATCCTTGGCTTCGCTGTCTTTCAAACCAGTCAAGAACGAGTGAATGACGCGATGGCCGCCGCTGAGACCGTGATCGAGGTGCGAAAAAACCGTGAAGTTCTTCCGATGTTTGGCCAACGGCTGCAGGGCTTCAGGCAGTTCGTAATCTGCACCGGTCGAAGTTGGAAAGAAGGCATCGGGCAGCATTCCAAGTGGATTGCCGAGGCAAACGAGCCGCATTGGCGACCGAACCACATCTACCGCGCGAACGGGGCGAACGACGGGCCGCATGGCTTCCAAGAACGGCAGTCCCAAGTATACGCCGGCGTTACGAAGAAAGGTTCGCCGGGCGAGAGGTAAAATTTTGGCAGCCATGGTATTCCTTATGCCTAGCGGCCCATTGACGTGACAGGCCCTATAATAGACGCGCGGAAACCAGAAATAATCTGGTTTCATACTATATGCGACGGGTTTTGCCGGTATTTTCCACGCGTTTGTACGCCGACACTGTCTGATCAGAACGTAGCGCGATAACGACACAGTCGAGCAAGCATGATGGGCACGCGGGGGTGAATGATTTGGATTCAGGTAGTCTGCGCTCCCAGTGCCAGCGCCAGTCCTTCGCACATCTCTGAAGAAACAGCGTGACGTCCTCGCTGTTTTCATGCGATAAGTGAACGACCGGAGCCGGCCCGCGTACGCAGCACCGCCGCGCTGCACTTCAGCCTGATCGCGAGTTGTCTGCGACACGACCTCGATCCCTTCGCCTACCTCCGTGATCTCTACACACGACTGCCCAGCCCGTTGGCCGAAAACCCTTCGAGAGATCAACTCCGCGACCTACTGCCTGATCGCTGGCATGCAGCGAAATGAGCGACGGGTTCCACCGGACGCTTACCACTCCTCCTGCGATTCTTCAATTTGCGATGGGCGATCATTGCACGATCCAAGGCCCGTCCAGAGTAAGGACGTAATCGATCGTCTTTCGCACGGCGATGTCGGCGCCAGACGTGGAGTGCGCGGTAATGGTATCGAAGTTATAGAGTTGAATCAGCGCACCGGTTGCGTAGAAGAGAGTGGCGACATTGCCTTCGGCATATAACACGTCGTCGCCGGTGGCGTCGAAGAGTTCGCCCGAGTCGGTACCTCCGCCGAAGGCCAGGGCGTAGACGATATCAAACTCTTCGATCGCGATAGCATAGCCAGTTCCCACGAGCACACTGCGTGTGGCGCGGCCTTGGAAGGTGTCGTTGCCGGCCGTGTCGTAAAACACAGCGATGTCAGTCCCTCCGCTGCCATGCCCCTCGACGGAGTCGAAGCCGATCGCCTCATAGAAGAATCCATGGCCTGCCATCGCCGAGAAGGAGCTTAGGCCATAAAATACGTCATCTGCGGCACCGTCGAAGAACTCAGCCGTATCATTGCCGCTGGCGCCGAAGACATAGACTTGTTCGAACCCGTTGACCTCGACCGCATGTGTACTGCTACTGAAGGTTGAGCGATTGATGCGACCTTGGAACGTGTCGTCGCCGGCGGACTCGACCAGTACGGCGACATCGGTGCCGGCCGTGTTGGCAAGTATGGTCTGGCCGATGCCAACGGTGATCGTCACCAATGGTCCCTGGGTCACAATCGCCGCGTTCGGATAGACATAAGCCACTTCATCGCCGCTTGAGCCTGCGAAGGTTTGCGAGTCGATCGGCTCGGCATAAATCACTTGGGTGCTCATGTCGGTGGCCGTGACTCCAATGCCGCCGGTGCTGCTCATCCCACCGGGGGTGAATATGAACGACTCACTCAAGCCGATATTGAACAGTCCGTAGAACAGGTCGTCGCCACCGCGGCCATCGAGCACGACGGCGGTAATCTGCGCCGTCGTGAATACCTGTGAAAAGCCGTTGACTTGCACGATCGAAGTCGTGGCTGAGAGCTGCTGGTAGACGATGGTGTCGATGCCCGCGGAGCCTTGAGCCGTGAGTGTCGAACCATTCACGACAAACAGTGGATTCAGTACGCGAACCGTGGCCGTTTCAATCGCCGTGCTGAACGAGGTGGCGCCGCCGTTGGTAGTGGTATCGGCCAAGCTTTCTTCAGCGCCACTGGTGCGATCCCAAGCGCGGAAACCAATTGCCGGCAGGTTGGTGTTGAAGAGATCGGTGACATAGCCCGATTGCGGAACGAATCGTAGACGCGTGGCTGCAGCGTCGCTAAGCAGTCGCGCATTGCTCGTGCTGACACTCCCCAGCGGAGTCCAAATCGATCCGCTGTTGGTCGAGAATTCCCAACTGCCATGGGCCGTATCGGCCGAGACGATCGCCACTCCGCGCAAGGCGCCCGAGTCGGCATCGGAAATGGGATTGCCGCCGGCGCCGCTGGCCAAGATCGCCATGACCGACGTGCCGTTGTTCGCAATTTCGTCTTGAGCGATGTCTGCCAGCCGCGATGAGCCGGTGATATTGAGCAGCGGGGCATCGTTGATCGAGGAAATGGTTATCGCGACGGTGTCGATGTCCGTGAATGGTCCCCCCGGTCCGGTGTTGCCCAGGTCGTTGGACGTGACGGTGAGTATGTCGCTGCCGTTATAGTCGAGGTTCCCGAGGTAGGTCAGGCCGCTTGAGTTGGCTAGCGTGGTATTGATAACCGACAAGGGCGCGGAAATCGTTACCGTGCCGCTGCCATTTCCGCTGAGCTGCCCGGCAATGAGTCCGGCACCGATATTCGTGGCCAAGGTCAACGTACCATGGCTCACCGTGAGTTTGACCGACACGCTATTCGAGAGCGCGTCGGCGTCCGTGATCGAGATGCCAGTGACCGAGATACTGCTGTCCTCGTTCGTCTCGATCGTGGCGGGAACGGTATTGATCGGCGCCTGATTGGGCGCGGCGCCGGTCGCAAACGGGTTGACTCGCTTTTCTGCGAAGACGAGCCACGACGTTGCGCCCACATGCAAGCGAGGATCGTAGATCGGACCACTAATCAATGGGTCGTTCAATCCGACGACCGAAGCGGCGATGATCCCCTGACCGTCGCCATTGGGGGCCATAGCCTGCGCGAACCGCAAATAGCCAAGCGTTTGCGCATACTGCGTTTCGTTATTCAAAGCCGCATGCACGGCACCGACCTGGCCGGTTCCCTCAAACCAAACGGCGCTGGCCGGCACTTGGCCGCTGGTGTATTTGTGGCCGCTCAACACCCCGTCCGTCGTGGCGAGATTCGCTTCTACCCACGCGATGGGACGATTCCAATCAATCGTGGGATCGTTGGCATAGGTAGGTGACAAGGGGAGCGCGAGTGTGGCCCATGTTTGCACATCCAAAGCGACGGTCGCCGTGTTGGGGGTATTACTACCGGGTGGAGTTCCCGTCCAAAACTTTCCACCGCCTGCGCCGGCCGTTGGATCGTACATGCTACGGACGAAGTTGCCCGCGTGGAGGGCTCGCGCTTCATAGGTGCTCGCGCGCGAATCACCAACCGCCGCCAGCTTGAGTTGAATCTGCCAATTGAGCGCGAAGGTGTCGATATTTTGTTCGGTCGATCGTGTGGTGTTGCCGATTTCAAAGTAATAGCCACCCAAGTTGCTGCCGCCGGCAGGGGCTCGCAGATTGGTTTCGGCCCAGTCGCTGATCGTGATCGCACGATTGAGATACGCGACGTTTCCCGTATTGGAATAAGCGTGCATGAGCGCGATGCCAAACCAGGCATTGTCGCCGAGCGTCCGAATGGTTCCGTTGAATGGACCTCGTAGGACATTGTCTCCCTGGAATACATGTCCACTATACCGCTGGTTAAGGTACGAGCCGTCCGTATCGGCCGTCGCGATGAGGGCATCAGTGATTTGCAACGCGGTCGCGCGCGACTCGGCATCTCCCGTAGCCAGCAGCGCGATGATCGCTAGTGCGTTGTCGTACAGTGCCGAGAACGCAGGATAAACTGAGGTGTCGCGGATCGACTCTGCGGGCGCGACTGGAATGAAAGATTGCGGCAATCGCAAAGGATCAAAACCGTCGGTATCCAAGCGAATCTCGTCCAGCCAAAACGTCGTCAAGCCGGGCTGCTTCGGCGTGATCACAAACTGCACACTGCGAATGTCGGCTGCCTTGACCCCGGCAGGCAAACCAATGGTGTATTCGTTCCAGCCTTGGTTCAGCGTGACCACACTGGGCGTAAGCGTTGGATTCGAAAAGTCACTCTTGAAAATGTTCACGCGCAGGGCTTGCCCATTCACATCACTTCGTGCCAAAAAGCGAAGGGTGTGAGCGTTGCCGACCTCGGGAATATCCCGTGGCCCGGCCGACTCAATGTTGAACTCTACAAACGGAGTAGTGCTTGAAAAAGGGTCGATCAGGGGAAGCTTCCAACTGGTCCGGCCGTAACCGACGCTGGTCGTATCATTGGCGTGAGTGAATTCGACGTTCGCTCCGGCTAGCCCACCGTTGAAATAGTGCCCCCCATTACCAAAGTCCATGTAAATAGGTAGGAATGGACTGCCGAAGTCACTCGGATAGGAGCTGACCGAGTAGAGATTCGTCGAACGGAACAGAAACTGCGCGGCCGGTGTCACGACCGCTTGCGATGTGAACACCTTGTCCAATGCTGCGCTCACCTCAGGAGTTGAGGTGAGATACTCGTTGTCCTGAAAGAGATACTCATTCAATGCCATCAACGACAGCGCCGAGTTCCAGAGATCGTTGCGGGCGGCGATGTCATACGGCAAGCTCTCGCCCGTATTCCAGTAGGTTGAGTCGACCATGCCAAATGGCCCGTGAAGATCGGCTGCCAAGAGTTGCTGCAGCGCAGGCCCTGCCGCGCTCGCATCACCCAACAAGGCAAATGGCAAAGACCACGGCATCACCAGCGCCGGCCGACCGTAATCGTTGAATACACTGTAGGCCTCATAGTTGCTCCCGGTGAAATCATCACCGGCGTCGGATTGCAGCAAGTTGCCGCGGCCAACATTTGCGAGCCGATCATCGACATCGCGCTGATAGGCGATCGCATTGGCCAAGGGATTGCTGGCTAGCTCAGCGACGGGATAGTTGTCGAGCCCACGTTGGGAAACATCCACAAATAACGGCAGCAGCCACTGTGTGAAGGGCGCACGAAACTTCGCGTCCTCATGAACCAAATACGTCGACGCAGAGTTTACCGACGCCTGCGCGATGCGTTTGACGCCCGAGTGATAGAGCGTCGCTATGTCGACCTGCCCGGCCAGTTCTGCGGCGAGAGAGATGACGCCAACTTCGGTCGAGTAGCCGTCGTAGGTGCCCGAACTGAACGTCTGCGAGTTCGGATTAAAAGCAAATCGCCACCCTTTGGCGGTGGCGAATGAGCCGAAATCAAACCGGGCCAGCACACCGTCGGCCATCGCACGCAGCGCCGGCGACGTCTCGGGCAGCGAACGGTATTGAAACAGGGATAAATAGATCAACGCCGCATCGACGCTCGATTCCTCGACCTTAAATGCCGGCTCCAAGCTGAGGCGGTTGAGGTAGCGTGCCGGCAGATAGGTAGAATGGTCGAGCACCTGATCGAGGCTCTGTAAGACCGTGGCGATATAAGCGTCCCCCTCGGCGCGCGTGATCCAGTCACGCTCGATGGCGCCCGGCAAGGACTTAATCAAGCCGGCGGTTGAATTCAGCGCGACGATATCTTGAAACGACGTGATGGTCGGCAGAAGGCCAGTCGTTCGATCGCGCGCGCCCCATAGCGCATCAAAAGTGCGGACCGCTAAACGCTCCGCCAATACGTCAAAGGAAGTCGACGCCGGATTGACCGGACCGCCGGGCTCAATCAACGTCAGGTCGTCGACATAAATGCTGCCGTTGACCGCCGCGCCGCGATCAGCATGAATCACCAAGCTCAATGCGCGTGCGCGCGCCAATTCCGGTTGACCGGTTACCATCCAGCCTTGACTAAAGTCGAGCGGCGCCTGGATTTGAATCCATTGGTTCGTAGTGGCAACCTGTTGAACCCATTTCGCCTGGTGCGCCCCGCTATCTCGGTAGTCTTTCAGCTCCAAATCCAAGGTGAATGGGGCGCCGGTTTCATTGCGAATCCAATACGAGACTAACTCATAGTGAGTCAGGTCGCGCGTATCAACGTAGTTGGGAGGAAAGCCCGTTGCGCCGAGTGATGTTTGTACAAAATCGAAGTTGCCTTGCGCAATCGGTGTGTTGGTGTCGATCCGATAAGCGCCTTCGCCCGAATGCACCGTCGTGGTGGTGTGTGTTACCGAGGCGTTGATACCGGCGATCGCGCCTCCGCCCGCGTTGTTGATCAGTGTGAATCCTGATCCATCTTTCCGTTCGCCGTCCCAGAGCGGGACGATGCTGAAATCATTAACCGCGAGGAGTCGACGATCTTCGAGTAGGTCGAACGTCAAGCGGCGCGACATATTCGCCCGTTGCCACTTGGAAGGGCGTAACAGTTTCGCTCGTATGTATTGCCACAAACGTTGCATATTGACCTCCGATGCTTCCGCAGCAATATATGCGACCAACGTTGGGCACTCCAATCAATTCAGGAAGCAATGAACTTCACTGACTCGCGCTGTGATAGGAATACCCCATGCCATTACATGAAGCATACGCGAGAAAAATTGACTTCAATCACAATCGCAACCAGCCTAGGGCCACCCAAGGGATCGTGGCTGGTGCTCTGCGGCGTCTGCGCGGAGGAGGCGGCAGTCATGGCGATGTCTCAAGGGTTAGGAGTGTGAGAAGGCGACCGTCGTTATGGATGTTCTGTTGGTCCACGGAGTGGCAACGGACGTCGGTCGAAAAATTGCTTGAGGCAACGTGTGCCTTTAGTATTGTGGAACGACAATGGGTGAGAACAAATCCTGTCCTGGTGTCATCATTCACAGATCGTTTAAAGATCGCGCGCCGCAATTGTTATCAAATCGTGACATATCATCCAGCACGGAGACGTTCATGTTGATTTCCAAAAGTATCTCCGCACTCGCTGGAGCGTTCATCACGCTGCGGAAAAGGTGCGTCGGAATGCTGAATGTGCGCCCAGCACCAACGACACCAGGGCTTCCTCACGGTAATAGCGCGCCGGCGTCAGATACTGCAGTGCACAAACTCTTGACAAGCGGCAAGCGAAGACGCTCTCCGTTTCGGTCACGATTCGAATGTGATGATATCGCGGGTACGCATCCACGAAACGCGTCATTCTGGGATCGAATCGCGTGGTTTGACGCTCGCTCGCTGAGGCGCAATCGCTTGCTGTCAAAGCCAAAAGCCTGCGTATCGAACCGCTTGAACTGCGAACGATGCTCGCCATCGATCCGGTGCTGACAGATCAGCGAATTGCCGTTGCAAAGCAGTTTCTCGTGGACTCGGCCAATCTCTATAACGTCAGTCAATATGCTTCCGACTTGGGCCAGCCGATTCTTCCAATCTACATGGACTATGGTGATAGGGGCCAATACTTCAGCGGCGGGCTTTCTGGGGCGAACGTCGAGTTCACACATGCCAATGATATGACCGGCGTCGGTTACGGCCGCACTAGCTGGAAGTTTCCGCAGGTCGATCCATTGTCAAGCGCCACACCCTATGTGGAGTTCAATATCGAGTCGGCTGGACCTCGAGACATTCCCGAAATCGGCATTGCCAATACCCTTCGGTTCTTGGCACGAAGTGATGCGAATGGTCGGCCAGGGAGGAACTGATACGGCCAATCTAGTTGGTACAGGCAGCGACGATACCTATTACGTCTTGGTTCCCTACTCGTATCTGATCGGCGGTACCATCTATCAATGGGTTATTGGGTTCGGCAGTTTTACTATTGCCGATTCAGCCGGATTCGATCGCGCTTATGTCTATGGCGGTACGAGCAGTGATAATCTGACTTGATCTCAGGCGAGCATTATTTGTGCTTCGTCCGGAGTGTCACACGACATGCGACAATTCGATCAAGTGTTCGTACTTGGCGGCGATGGAAGCGACACAGCCACACTAGCCGACACCTCAAGCAATGATGTGATCTATGTCTTGCCTGAAACCACGGCTATTGAGGCAATAGGCTTCTATCTCCAGGCGATTGGATTCGAGTTGACGGCCGTCACCGCAACCGCGGGTACTGATGCGGCACTCTTCTTCGATAGTCCAGGAAACGATGCGATAACCGCTGCATTGAACGACATGCAGATCCGTTGCGGTAATGGCGAAGAGGTCAAAGTCTAGGTGATGGACCGCGCCACAGCTTTTCGCTCCAGGGGCGGCGTCGACACGAAGAGTGAAGCAGCTACGCACAACTTCATATTCAGCCTGATCGGTGAATGGCAATAGATTGGGCCTAAAGGAACAATCCTGGTATTAGGACTCGTGGCCGAACAACGGCGCCCATGTTAATGCGCGTCTCGGAGCTCACCGTACCTAGATTGGCACAGTCGAGGGTGGTCACTCGCACGACTGACTCATCGATAAGGAGAGCGATAAAAACCTGTGGTGGATCATTCTGGAGATGTAATTCATTGACACTGCGGGTTGCCGCACTTAATGTGCAGGCTACTACCGAGGGCATACGTGGCATTTTTTCACGTGAAAGTGGTTTGCTAGTCGCTCGCCTTCTCGAAGACGTCCAGGCTGGCACAGCGATCGACGTTCTTGTGGGTTCGGGACTCACAACGGCGGCGAATGTTGATTGTGGCGCAGCTGCTGCCACGGGTTCTTCGGGATGAATGGCTCAGTCCCAATGACTTCTTCTCTGCTGGAGCCAGCGGCAGGAGTTTTGTGGCATCAACGTCAGCACCAGGTGGGCTCGAAATACTCGCCCAGTCAGTGATGACGCCAGCATTCGAAAGTTGATCAACGTCAAACGGAGCGGAATGCACATGAGGCGGACGTGCAAAGCTTTAGCGCAGAGTCTGATCGATTTTGCTTTGACGAGATTCAGCAAGATCAAGCGATCGGGCGCGACCTACTTAGTTAGACAGCCATATCATTGGAGGCGGCTCGCTTGTGAGCCGCTGGAGCAAAGGGCGATGTTGGCGATCGACGCCGCCATCTACGCCGCCGTCCAGCCTGAATGGTTCGCGGCCATCCCAAGGTCCATGGTGGCCACGGAAACGCTCGGCGACACATCCGCGCAGGATCAGGCTAGCGAATGGATTGTTCGCCTCAAGAATGATGCGCTCGACACGACCTTTTCCGTTGCTCAGGCCTCGAGCGTTCTTGCGATGCCAAGCCTCGGCTTGCAAGTTGTTCGAGGTTTGGGACTTCCTGGCCAATTGCTCGTGCGTGCAACTGCTTCAGCCGAGCAAGTCAGCACATACCTCAACTCAACGGGCATCATTGAGTATTGCTACCCGAATTATCAACTTAGCGCTTCTGCCACGCCCAATGATCCTTCGTACGATGACCTTTGGGGAATGAATAACGTCGGACAGTCCAGTGGGACAGTCGACGATGATATCGACGCCCCAGAGGCCTGGGATATCTCAACGGGCACTAGTTCGATTGTCGTGGGAGTTATTGATACCGGAATCGACTACACGCATCCTGATCTCGTGGCCAACATTTGGACCAACCCGGGGGAGATCGCGGGCAATAGCATCGACGATGATGGCAACGGTTTCGTCGACGACGTCCATGGCTACGACTTCTTCAATAACGACGGCGACCCGATGGACGACAACTCGCATGGTACGCACGTCGCGGGGACAATCGGGGCGGTGGGCCACAACAACGTGGGAGTTGTCGGAGTCAACTGGACTACGTCCATGATGGCGCTGAAGTTTCTCGGCTCCGGTAACAGCGGTCCGACTTCTGGCGGAATCGCCGCAATCAATTATGCCACCATGATGCGAAGGCTGTATGACGTCAACATTCGTGTGACCAACAACAGTTGGGGAGGCGGCGGATTCAACCAAGGTTTACTCGATGCCATCAACGCAGGTGGGGCCGCCGGAATCCTATTCGTCGCCGCCGCGGGAAATGGCGGCGCTGACGGTGTCGGCGACAATAATAACGTTACTCCCGAATATCCTGCTAGCCTCAATTCGCCTTATATCATTTCCGTGGCCGCCACCGATCGCAATGATGCCCTGGGGTCATTCAGCAACTTCGGCGCGACGACGGTCGACTTGGCGGCGCCAGGAGTTGCGATTCTTAGCACCACGCCGGGAAACACGTATCAGGTGATTAGTGGCACGAGCATGGCCACGCCGCACGTCACGGGTGTGGCGGCGCTTGCACTTTCGGTGGATCCGAATCTGAATGTCGTTCAACTCAAAACGGCAATCCTCAATGGAGTAGACGCCAAGGCGAACCTCGCAGGCAAGATGGTCACCGGTGGCCGACTGAATGCCCTCAATACACTGAACCTGTTGCCACAGATCGCGGCGCTTGCAGTTCCATTCACCGAGCCAATGACGGCGACATCTCCCTTGGGAAGCGAGATTTACATTGGAACAACGTCGGCAAACATTTTGAGTCCAGGAGATCTCGATCGATTCTCGTTGGAGCTTCACGCTGGTCAGACACTGTCATTGAGTTTAGTACCCAGCGACGTTGAAATACGACCTCAGCTGGAGCTTACAGGGCCCGGCACGAACGTTAGCTTCACGGCACCAGCCGCCGGCGTCCGCGCAGTGTGGCAGACAATCCTCATATCGAATGCTGGCACGTATACGATCACGGCTAGTGGCGCTGACGGCACTATTGGCAACTATCAAATACGCGCGTATCTCAATGCGGCTGTGGAGACCGAGTCGCTCGGTGGCACAGACAACAGCAGTCGCGCCAATGCCCAGAACATCAACGGCAGCTTCATCTCTCTGGGAGCTAACTCAAGCCGTGGAGCGGTTGTCGGGCAAACGACATCCGTTGTACAAGCCGTACCGACATTCATCGACATTAGCACCTCCGGCACGAAGAGTACAACCGCGGTTACCGACGATGCGTCCGACTCGCTTGGGCCCGCGCAGCTCAATGGATTCAGCTTTGCATTTTATGGTGTGACGTATGACACGTTGCACTTCAATACCAATGGCTTGATCTCGTTTACCGGCACGGACTCGGCATTTTTCAACACTAATCTTAGCACCTCTCCATCGCAACCGGCGATCGCCGTGTTGTGGGATGACTTGCTCATCGAGAATTCCGGTACTGGTACGGCGAGCCGGAACATCTACTGGCAGGTGATCGGCGCGGGAAGCAGTCAGCAGCTAGTCATTCAGTGGAACAATGCTCGACGGGCAGCCGGAGGATCCTTCTTCAGCTTTCAAGCGGTGTTGTCACGTGATGGGACGATCCAGCTTAATTACGGCCCCACGGTGCCGACAGCCGTGATCAGTAGTGCGACTGTTGGCGCCAAGGCCGCTGGCACAAGCAATCCGCAACGGACACTCATCAGCTTCAATCAACAACCGGGACCGCTGGTCGGTCCCGGGCGAAGCACGCGGTTCTCGACGTCCAACGACGACTACTATTCGTTCGCGTTGTCAACGGGCGAAGCAGTTACACTCGCCGCCACCAATACGACAACGCTGGAATTGCAGAACGCCGCGGGCACCGTGTTGGCCACCGGTACGATTGCCGCGAGCAACCTCACGATGGCCACGTCCACTTTTGTCGCTCTTACAAATGGCACTTACTATGCGAGGGTTCGCGGCCCTTCCGAGTATCGCCTTGTCGTCACTCGAAATGCGGTATTTGATCTGGAGCCGAACAGTAGTTTGCCCACAGCTCAGACGCTGGGGCCAAATAACCAGGCGTTGGGCCATATCGGCGATGAAGCCACTTCAGCCTATGCGTACGACGATGGCACCAGCGAGAATGGAGTCGGTCTGGTTGGAGATGTCATGTGGCTTAACGCCTTTACAGCGGACTTTGGAAGTAACACGATCAACTCGATCTCCACTGCTTTTGGTAATGGGTTGCCGGATGGCACTACGTTTCAAGTGCTTCTATACGACGACCCCAACGACGATGGCAACCCGATCGACGCCGTCCTGCTCAACAGCGCCACGTCGGTGAGTGCGGGAGCGGGGACCAGTCAGTTCGTGAATGTTCCCATTCCTTCGACCACCGTCACCGGTGTGTATTTTGCGGCAGTCTCCGTGAGGAATGTGGCGTCCGGGCAATTCCCGGCGCCGCTTGACACGTCGACCACAGCCAGGCAGTCGTGGTTCGCTGGCCACACGGTCGCAAACAGCTTCAACATCACCACTCTGTCAAGCAATAATTTTTCCCCGAGACTAGTCGAGAGTATCGGCCTTTTCGGCAACTTCATGGTGCGAGCGAATACCACTGCACTTAACGACGACGAGGATTGGTACCAGTTTCAGGTTGTGCCCGGAGACAGGATTCGAGTGCAGACGTTTACGCCCGGCGATGCCGCTGGCGACTTTGTCAACACACTTGATCCTTCCATCGGACTCTACCTGCCGGGCGGCGGGATCATCGACACCAACGACAATGGAGCCCCTGACGGCCGCAATGCGCTGCTTGAACATGTCGCCACGCAATCGGGACTTTACAAGGTTCGCCTCGGTCGATCGGCGGGAAGTGCAGGTGAATACCTGCTGCAAGTTGACGTACAAACCACGACCGTCACATTTGCTCTCACTGGGAGTCCACTGATCGAAAGCGGCGGCACGGCCACCATGACGGCCACACTCAGTGGCACTTCATCGCAAACGGTCACCGTAGATTTCAGCTTCGCGGGAACGGCCGCGCTGGGTGTCGATTACTCCGCAAGCAGCACGAGTATCGCGATACCTGCCGGACAAACCTCAGGTTCGATCACGCTCACCGCGCTCAACGATTTTACCGATGAAGCGAACGAGACGATCGTCGTCGACATTACCGCTGTAACCAATGGCACAGAGAGCGGTACCCAGCAAGTCACTGCAACCATTAGCGATGATGACCCAACGCCGAGTGTCACGTTATCGCTGGCTGGCAGCCCCATGGCTGAGAATGGCGGGACGGCCGTAGTTGTTGCGACTCTCTCTAACCCGTCGAGCCAGAACATCACGATCGATCTCAGCTACACCGGCACTGCGACGAACCTGAGTGATTACACCCGTTCCGCCACGCAGATTGTCATCTTAGCAGGCAACACAAGTGGGTCGATCACGTTGACGAGCCTCAACGACATCACCGACGAACCCAACGAAACGATCGTTGTCGACGTTACCGGCGTAACGAACGGCGTCGAGAATGGCAGCCAGCAGGTAGTCGCTACGATCAACGACGACGATCCCACGCCGAGCGTAGCGTTATCGTTGGCCGGCAGTCCGATCAGCGAAAATGGCGGCGTTGCCAGCGTAGTAGCGACGTTGAGTAATCCCTCGAGCCAAGCGATCACCATTGATCTTGGCTTCACCGGAATAGCTACGAATGCCGTCGACTACAACCGCAGCGCAACACAGATCGTCATTGCGGCAGGTAGCACGAGCGGATCGATCAGCGTGACGAGCCTCAATGACATCACGGATGAGCCAAATGAAACGATCACCGTCGACATCACGAACGTGACCAACGGTACGGAAAACGGCTCGCAGCAAGTCATTGCCACGATCAACGACGATGACGCCACGCCGAGCGCAACATTGCAACTGACCGGCTCGCCTTTGGCCGAAAACGGTGGCGTTGCTCTGGTCACCGCGACGCTATCGAACCCATCGAGCCAGGATATCACCATCGATCTTGGCTTCACGGGCACCGCTGTGAACACGGCCGATTACAACCGCAGCGGCACGCAGATCGTAATCACGGCAGGCAACACAAGCGGGTCGATCACGATAAACGGCGTCGACGACATCACGGATGAATTGAACGAAACCGTCGTCGTCGACATTGTTGGGGTCACTGGCGGCATCGAAAACGGCGCGCAGCAAGTTACCGCGACAATCAACGATGATGATCCGACGCCATTGGTTACTTTGACGTTGGCCGGTAGCCCACTGGCGGAAAATGGCGGAGTTGCCGTCGTTACCGCAACGCTAAGCAATCTCTCATCGCAAGATGTCACGATTACGCTCGGCTTTACCGGTACAGCCACCAATGCCACCGATTACAGCCGTAGCGGAACGCAGATTGTCATTACGGCCGGCAACACTAGCGGGTCGATCACGCTTGCCTCGATTGACGACATCACCGACGAGACGAACGAAACCATCGTTGTCGATGTCACCAACGTCACCAATGGAAATGAGAACGGCTCGCAACAGGTAATCGCAACGATCAACGACGATGACCCTGTGCCAGCAGTCACTCTGCTCTTGTCTGGCAGTCCCTTGGCCGAAAATGGCGGCATTGCGACGGTCACCGCGACTCTCTCTAACCCGTCGAGCCAGAATATCACGATCGATCTTAGCTACACCGGCACTGCGACGAACCTGAGTGACTACAACCACAGCGGAAACCAGATCGTCATCTTGGCCGGCAGCACCAGCGGTTCCATCGTGCTTACAAGTCTCCAAGATATTACCGACGAGGTGAACGAAACCATCATCGTCGACGTCGCCAATGTGACCAACGGTGTTGAGAACGGCTCACAGCAAGTTACCGCAACGATCAACGACGATGACCCTGTGCCAACGGTCACGCTGGTCTTGTCTGGCAGTCCCATGGCCGAGGCCGGAGGGGTGGCCATCGTGCGCGCCACGCTTTCGAACCCATCGAGTCAAGCAATCATAGTCGATCTAGACTTTGCCGGCACGGCCACAAATCTTGGTGACTATAGTCGTAGCGGCGCGCAGATCGTCATTGCGGCGGGTAGCACGAGCGGATCGATCAGCGTGACGAGCCTCAATGACATCACGGATGAGCCAAATGAAACGATCACCGTCGACATCACGAACGTGACCAACGGTACGGAAAACGGCTCGCAGCAAGTCATTGCCACGATCAACGACGATGACGCCACGCCGAGCGCAACATTGCAACTGACCGGCTCGCCTTTGGCCGAAAACGGTGGCGTTGCTCTGGTCACCGCGACGCTATCGAACCCATCGAGCCAGGATATCACCATCGATCTTGGCTTCACGGGCACCGCTGTGAACACGGCCGATTACAACCGCAGCGGCACGCAGATCGTAATCACGGCAGGCAACACAAGCGGGTCGATCACGATAAACGGCGTCGACGACATCACGGATGAATTGAACGAAACCGTCGTCGTCGACATTGTTGGGGTCACTGGCGGCATCGAAAACGGCGCGCAGCAAGTTACCGCAACGATCAACGATGATGATCCGACTCCGTTGGTTACTTTGACGCTGGCCGGTAGCCCACTGGCGGAAAACGGCGGGGTGGCCGTCGTTGCCGCAACGCTAAGCAATCCCTCGTCGCAAGACGTCACGATTACGCTCGGCTTTACCGGTACAGCCACCAATGCCGCCGATTACAGCCGTAGCGGAACGCAGATCGTCATTACGGCCGGCAACACCAGCGGATCGATCACGTTGGCGGCGCTCAATGACATCACCGATGAAGCGGTTGAAACCATCATCGTCGACGTCAGTAGCGTAGCCAACGGCATAGAAAGTGGTAGCCAACAAGTTACCGCCACGGTCAACGATGACGACCCGACGCCAAGCGTCACGCTCGTCCTGGCCGGCAGTCCGATGAACGAGAACGCGGGCATCGCCGCCGTTGTCGCCACACTGAGCAATCCCTCGTCGCAAGATGTGACGGTCGCGCTCGACTTCGCAGGCACGGCTACGCATCTAGCGGACTACACTCGCAGCGGTGTGCAAATCATCATCGCCGCCGGCAGCATCAGCAACTCGGTCAACTTGGCGAGCCTCAACGATATCACCGATGAACCAGACGAGACGATTGTCGTCGACATCGCGAGTGTAACCAACGGCTTGGAGAACGGCTCGCAGCAAGTTACGGCAACGATCAACGATGACGACTCGACACCGAACGTGACGTTACAACTGAACGGCTCGCCGCTGGCTGAGAACGGCGGTATCGCGACGATTGTCGCTACATTGTCGAACCCATCGAGCCAGAATATCACGATCGATCTCGGTTTCACCGGCCTCGCGACGAATCTCAGCGACTATAGCCGTAGCGGGACGCAGATCGTCATTCTGGCTGGCAACACGAGCGGGTCGATCACCGTGACCGGCATCGACGACATTACCGATGAGTTGAATGAAACCATCGTTGTCGACATCACGAGCGTCACCAATGGTATTGAAAACGGCTCGCAGCAGGTTGCTGCGACGATCAGCGATGATGACCCGTCGCCGAGCGTAACCTTGCAACTTAGCGGCTCGCCACTGGCCGAGAATGCCGGCGCGGGTACGATCACGGCCACGCTCAGCAATCCATCGTCGCAAGACGTGACAATCACCCTTGGCTTCACGGGCACGGCCACGAACGTTGCCGATTACAGCCGCAGCGGTGCGCAGATCGTGATCACGGCTGGCAGCACCAGCGGATCGATCACATTGACTGCGGTCGATGATACTACCGACGAAGCGAATGAGACGGTCATCGTCGACGTCACGGGCGTCACTAACGGCGTGGAAATCGGCACTCAGCAGGTCACTGCCACGATCAACGACGATGACCCAGCGCCGAACGTCACCTTGTCGATGTCGGGAAGCCCTTTGAATGAGAATGGAGGCATCGCGACGATTACTGCCGCGCTTAGCAATCCGTCCAGCCAAGACGTAACGATCGACCTCGGTTTCACCGGCACGGCCACCAACAGTAGCGACTATAGCCGCTCCGCCACGCAGATTGTCATTCCGGCCGGCAGCACGAGCGGTTCTATCTCGCTAACAAGCCTCAACGACATTACGGACGAGCCGAACGAAACCGTCGTTGTCGATGTCGTCAACGTGACCAACGGCACAGAAAACGGCTCACAACAAGTGGTCGCCACGATCAACGACGACGACCCGACCCCAAACGTCACATTACTCTTGTTAGGAAGTCCCTTGGCCGAGAATGGAGGCGTCGCCTCGGTGACTGCAACGCTGAGCAACCCCTCGAGTCAGAACGTCACGATTGATCTTGGTTTCACCGGGACGGCCGTGAACCTCGGCGATTACAACCGCAGCGCCACACAAATCATCATCGCGGCAGGTAGCACCAGTGGATCGATCACGCTCACCGCACTCAACGACAACACCGATGAAGCAAGCGAAACGATCATTGTCGATGTCACGGGCGTGACCAGTGGCATTGAGAATGGCACACAACAGATCGTAGCCACAATCAGCGACGATGACCCAACGCCGAGTGTTACGCTTCTGCTGGCCGGCAGTCCGCTCGCCGAGAATAGTGGCGTCGCGATTGTCACCGCAACTCTCTCGAACCCATCGAGCCAAGACATCACCATTGACCTTGGCTTCGGCGGCACGGCGACAAACCTGAGCGACTACAGCCGCAGCGCAACTCAGATCGTTGTCCTGGCGGGCAACACGAGCGGGTCGATCACGATGACCGGCATCGAAGACATTACCGATGAGTTGAATGAGACCATCGTCGTCGACATCACGAGTGTCACCAATGGCACGGAGAATGGCACGCAACAGGTTACTGCGACGATCAACGACAATGACCTTACACCGAGTGTCACGTTGGGCTCGGCCGGCAGCGCGCTGGCCGAGAATGGCGGCGCGGCCACGGTTACCGCGACCCTCAGCAATCCATCTTCACAAGATGTTACGATCAACCTCGGCTTCTCTGGTACGGCCGCGAATGCCGCTGATTACAGTCGCAGCGCAACGCAGATCGTGATCGCAGCCGGCAACACCAGCGGATCGATCACACTAGTTTCGCTTGACGACAACACCGACGAAGCGATCGAAACCATCGTCGTCGACATTACAAGCGTCTCCAACGGTGTCGAAAACGGCTCGCAGCAGATCATTGCCACGATCAATGACGATGATCCAACGCCGGTCGTGACATTGTCCTTGTCGGGAAGTCCGTTGAATGAGAACGGCGGCATCGCGACCGTCTTCGCGTCGTTAAGCAATCCATCCTCGCAAGACATTACGATCACCCTCGGCTTCGCCGGCGCCGCCACAAATCTCAGCGACTATAGCCGTAGCGGTACACAAATCGTGATTGCAGCCGGCAACACCAGTGGATCGATCACGATTACTGCGCTCGACGACAACATCGACGAGGCCAACGAAACAGTCGTCGTCGACGTCACCGGCGTAACCAACGGCGTCGAGAATGGTGCACAGCAAGTAACGGCAACGGTTAACGACGACGACCTCACGCCGAGTGTCGCGTTATCGCTAGCTGGCAGCCCGCTCAATGAAAACGGCGGCGTCGCGACAGTAACGGCGACCATTTCGAACCCATCGAGCCAGGATATCACGATCGATCTCGGCTTCTCGGGGACGGCCAGCAACCTGAGTGACTACAGCCGGAGCGCCACGCAGATCACTATCGCGGCCGGCAACACCAGCGGATCCATCACGCTCACCGCGGTGAACGATTTCACCGATGAAGCGAACGAGACGATCATCGTTGATATTGCCTCGGTAACCAACGGTGTGGAGAGCGGTACGCAGCAAGGCACGGTAACCATCAACGACGACGACCCCACGCCAAGTGTCACGTTGGCGCTGGTCGGCAGTCCCATGACCGAAAACACCGGCGCGGCCAGCGTGATCGCAACGTTGACCAATCCCTCGAGCCAAGTCATCACCATTGACCTGGGATTCTCCGGTACGGCCATCAACGCCGTTGACTATAGTCGCAGCGGCGCGCAAATCGTCATCGCGGCCGGCAATACCAGCGGTTCGATCACGCTGGCTTCCCTCAACGACAATACCGACGAATCGAACGAAACGATCGTTGTCGACGTCATCGGTGTAACCAACAGCACGGAGAATGGCACGCAGCAGGTTACTGCCACGATCACGGATGACGACCCGGCGCCTAGTGTGACTCTGCTCCCGGTTGGAAATCCGTTCGCCGAAAATGGCGGCGTCGCAACCGTGATCGCCACACTCAGCAATCTGTCGACCCAAGCGGTGACGATCGATCTGGCATTCAGCGGCACGGCCACCAATCTGAGCGACTACAGTCGCAGTGCAGTTCAAATCGTCGTCGCCGCCGGCAACAGCAGCGGTTCGATCACGCTCACGGGTCTCAATGACGTCACTCAAGATCCCAACGAGACGGTGATCGTCGAGATCGCCGGCGTCATCAACGGTTTTGAGAATGGAACGCAGCAAACGACCGCGACGATCGACGACGATGACGGCCCTCCGAACGTCGTTTTAAGTGTGATTGGCAATCCGTTCAGTGAGAACGGCGGCGCGGCATTGGTCACCGCGACACTCTCGAATCCGACCTTCCAAAACGTGACCATCAATCTCGGCTTCGTGGGAACGGCCTCGAATCTCGTCGACTATAGTCGCAGCAGCGCGCAGATTGTCGTCGTGGCTGGACAAACCAGCGGTTCCATCAATCTCACGGGCCTCAACGACATCACGTTTGAAGGAGATGAGACTGTCATCGTCGATGTCACGGACGTCACCAATGGGAATGAAAGTGGCACACAACAAGTGGTCGTTACGATCGCCGACGATGAATCGGCGCCGAGTGTCACGTTGACTGTCAGCGGAGGCCCACTCGCCGAGAACGGCGGTGTTGCAAACGTACTGGCTACGCTCTCGAATCCTTCGACGCAAGTCGTCACGATCGATCTTGGTTTCACCGGAACGGCTACGAACTCCAGCGACTACAGTCGCAGCAACACGCAGATTGTCATTGCGGCAGGGAGTACGAGTGGATCGATTACGTTCGCTGCGGTCAACGACATCACCGATGAAACGAACGAAACGATCGTCGTCGATGTCGCGGGCGTCACCAATGGCGTGGAAAACGGCAGCCAGCAAGTCACGGTCACGATCAACGATGACGATCTGGCGCCGAGCGTAACATTATCGCTTGCCGGCAGTCCGCTCAATGAAACGGGCGGCGTGGCGACAATCACAGCCACACTGAGCAATCCATCTTCGCAAGACGTTACGATCGATCTTGGTTTCATCGGAACGGCCACCAACTTGAGCGACTACAGTCGCAGCGCGTCGCAAATCGTCGTCATAGCCGGCAGCACCAATGGCTCGATCACCTTGACTTCGCTGAACGATCTAACCGATGAAGCCAATGAGACCATTGTCGTCGACGTCACAAGCATCACCAACGGCTCTGAAAACGGCACGCAGCAAGTCACCGCTACCATCAATGATGATGACCTCGCACCTACTGCTACGCTAACGTTGGCTGGGAGTCCGCTGAATGAAGTGGGCGGTGTCTCTACGGTCGCGGCCATGCTGAGCAATCCATCTTCGCAAGACATCACGGTCACACTTGGCTTTTCCGGCACGGCTGCGAACCTGGCCGACTATAGTCGCAGCGCGGCACAGATCGTGATTGCTGCGGGCAATATGAGTGGGTCGATCACACTCGTCGCGCTCAACGATAATACGGATGAAGTAAACGAAACGATCGTCGTCGATATCACGAGCGTTACCAACGGCACAGAGAATGGCACGCAGCAGGTCACTGCCACGATTCTAGATGACGACCCGACCCCGAATGTTACGCTGGCGCTGGTAGGCAGCCCGTTGAATGAGAACGGCGGCTCGGCCGCAGTCAGTGCTACACTCAGCAATCCATCGAGCCAAGACATCACCATCACGCTTGGCTTCACCGGAACCGCCACGAATCTTTCGGACTACAGTCGCAGCGCCACGCAGATCGTGATCCTCGCCGGTAATACAAGCGGCTCGATCATGTTGTCGGCGGTCGACGATGTGACGTTCGAGGGGGCCGAGTCGATCATGGTCGATGTGACCGGTGTTAGCAACGGCACAGAGAATGGCACGCAACAGGTCATTGCGACGATCGCTGATAACGATGCGGCTCCCACCGTATCCCTGTCGCTTGTAGGCAATCCATTCAGCGAGACCGGCGGCGTCGCATCGGTCGTCGCGAGCTTATCGAATCCCTCGACACTGGATGTGACCGTCCAGCTGGGATTTACAGGCGCCGCGCTGCCGTCCGTTGATTATTCCGCCAGCGGCGCCAGCGTTGTAATCCCTGCAGGTTCGACGAGTGGCGTAATCACGCTTGCGGGTCTGGACGACGCCACGTTTGAAGGGAATGAAGCGATCATCGTCGACGTCACCGGAGTGACCGGCGGCGCCGAGAATGGTAGTCAGCAAGTGATTGCCACGATCAACGAAGACGATTCGCCGCCGAGTGTTTCTTTGACGCTGTCCGGCAGCCCCTTCGCCGAGAACGGCGGAGTTGCGACGGTGACGGCCACGCTCTCGAACCCTTCGACGCAGAACGTGACGATTAATCTCGGGTTCACTGGCACGGCTACCAGCAACGGCGACTACAGTCGCAGCAGTGCGCAGATTGTCATTCTGGCCGGCGCGACGAGCGGTGCGATCTCACTCTTCGGCATCGATGACCTGACCGACGAAGCGGATGAGTCGGTGATCGTCGACATCACGAGCGTCGTCAACGGCACAGAGAACGGCTCCCAGCAAGTAACCGCGTTGGTCGGCGATGACGACGGCGCTCCCAGCGTCGTTCTTAATGTCACCGGCAGTCCGTTGAGTGAGAACAACGGCAACGCCACCGTCACTGCAACGCTGTCCAATCTCACAGCACAGAACGTCACCATCAATCTTAATTTCACAGGCACTGCCGTAAGCGGTGTCGACTACTCGGTTAGCGCGACCAGTATCGTCATCCTCGCCGGTCAGACCAGTGGCGCGGTCACGCTGACCGGTTTGAATGACAACATTGACGAGCTGAACGAAGCGATCGTGGTTGATGTCGTCGACGTGACCAACGGTGTCGAAAGCGGCACGCAGCAAGTCACCGCCACGATCAGCGACGATGATCTCGCACCGAGTGTTGCGATCACGTTAGCAGGCAGTCCGCTTGCCGAGAATGGCGGGGTTGCGACGGTGACGGCCACGCTCTCGCACCCATCGAGCCAGAATGTCACCGTGCAACTCGGTTTTGCCGGCGACGCACTCGGCGGAGTCGACTACTCGACAAGTACGACGGCCATTGTCATCTCTGCCGGCCAGACCAGCGGTGTCATGGCGCTGATTGGCTTGAACGACAACATTGATGAACTGAACGAAGCGATCGTCGTCGATGTCGTCGACGTGACCAACGGTGTCGAAAGCGGCACGCAGCAAGTCATTGCCACCATCAATGATGACGAGCCCACGCCGAGTGTCCAATGGACACTTGCCGGCACGACGGTGGCCGAGAATGCCGGCAGTGTGTCTCTGGTCGTGACTTTGTCAGGCCCTTCGAGCCAACCAATTACAGTGCCGTTTGCTGTAAGCGGCACGGCGACGAGCGGCAGTGATTACGCACTCTCGGCCAGTCCAATCGCCATTCCGGCCGGCGCCACCAGCGCGTCGATCACCTTGACTACGATCGACGATGCGACCAGTGAAGGGACGGAGACGGTTGTGGTCACACTCGACCCGCCGACCAACGCAACGCTCGGTGCGATCACCAGCCGGACCACACAGATCACGGACAATGATGCCCCGCCGACGGTGAGCTTAACCGCGAGTAGTTTCACGCTTGCGGAGAATGGCGGTTCGATCACACTCTTCGCGTTGCTCTCCACCGTATTGGGCCAGGATGTCACGGTGGATCTCAGTTTCGCGGGCTCGGCGTCGCAAAGCATTGATTACTCAGCGAGCGCCGCGAGCATTGTCATCGCCGCCGGTCAAACCAGCGGCTCGATCACGATCGCCAGCCGCAATGACGCATTGGCCGAGGGAAATGAAACATTGGTCGTTAATGTTTCGAACGTTGCCGGCGCTGTCGAAAACGGCACACAGCAAACGGTGATTACGCTGGTCGACGACAGCAGTGATCCCTTCGCCATCACAGGCTCACAGTTGACGATTGTGGGGTCTTCGAATAACGACTCACTCATTCTTCAATTCATCACGGCAACGACCATCAGCGTCCAACTCAATGACACGTCAACGACTTTTGCACTGGCCCAGATCGATACGATCGACTTCGATGGCCAGGGCGGCGACGACACATTGCTGTACTTCGGCAGCGTCAGCGCCGATACCGCCACGCTCTCGACGAGCGGCGCGACGGTCAGCGGTATGAACCATACCTTCAGTGCGAACAACGTTAAATACAAGTATCTCTTCGGCGACGCCAACGACAGCGCCACATTTAGCGACACGGACGGCGCTGATCAACTCTATCAGCTTCCCGCCTATTCATTGATGTTGGATGGCAGTCTAAGTTACTACAATCAGGTGATCGGCTTCGGATCAGTCACGGCCAACACGACGACAGGTATCGACATCCTGCTGGTCTATGGCACCGGCGGCAACGACACGTATAGTGGCTCGACGACCAGTTCGACGATGAACGGCACGAACGTCTCATTGATCGGCAACGGTTTCGACCAAGTGTATGCCTTCGGCTCGGGAGGCAACGACATCGCGACGTTCAACGGTTCCAGCGGCAGCGATGTCTTCTATGGCCTCGGCGGCTATGGCTTTAGCGTGGTCACCTCCGGCGCTTTCTTGCAGTACATGATCGGATTCTCGGAGGAGACGGCTAACGGCAGCGGCGGAGACGACTCGGCTATCTTTTTCGACGCCGCAGGCAATGACACGTTCACTGGAAGTCCAAACTCCGCTTCGATGACTGGTCCCCTCTTCACCGACACGGCCAATGGCTTCGACAGCGTTTATGTCATCGCCAGCGGCGGCGGCAACGATACCGCCAATCTCGACGGCTCAAATGCTGACGACCTGTTCTCGGGCAACGCCTTCGATGCCGCCCTGTTTCGCTCGGGCGTGTACCTGATCCAAGTCTACGCCTTTGAGCAGGTCAACGTGAATTTGACCGGAGCAGGCATCGACGTCGCCGAGCTGATCGATGGTTTCGGCGACGACGTGCTCAACGCCAGCGGCAGCACGGCCGAGATCACCTACGCCGCCGGAAACAAGATCAAGCTCGACGCCTTCGACTTTGTATTTGCCAAGAGCCAAAACGGTGGCACGAACACGAAGCAGGTCATCGACCCGTTGGCGTACCAACTTGTATTTGAAGGAATCTGGGATTGATTTCGATCGTCAGGAATGTCGGCACCGTTCCGTTCAGTGCCTTATGGTAACGCCTGTTAGGTTGGAAGACGTGCATAAGGTAGAGGTTGTAACTGCTGCTGCCGTTGGTCGCTAAAGAGTAGACTGAGTTGCCGACGGTGGTCAGGTCGTTGAAAATGCTTTTTGGTGAAGATTGCGCAAAGGTGGTCACCAGCGCCCTGCCGGTGCTAGTTCCGTCACTTTTCCAAAGCTTAGAACCGTTGAACGCATCCGCCGCCGTAAAGTAGGCTGAGCCCTTAAACTCCACAAAGTTCGTCGGGAGCGAGGAACTGACAACGCCGGGTATGACGTTGATATCCTTGAGCAACGCCGGAGTCACGGAGAGTAGATGACGATCTTCGAGTGTTTCAATGCGCAAGTCTCATCGGCGACTCAGCGGTCCTTGCAACTTCACTCGCCGATACTTTGTACGGGCGCGCGGATCGAGTGAACTCAAGAAGTCGAGCTGCCCTACGTTTCATCAGCAAACCTACTCAGACCAAAATCCAGTTTCCGTCGAGGGTGAGTAGGTAGTCGGTGGTTTTGCGTTGGGCGACGTCGCTGCCGACGGTCGAATGGGCGGTCAGGGTCTTTCCAGCACATTGGGATCCTAAGCTTAGAATTCCACGTGGACAAGTTGTCG